>Ga0105044_10002869_pt1 | contig 23583 bp, 23 predicted proteins | sample MAT01_FD_78092 | JGI IMG/M metagenome (GOLD analysis project Ga0105044, IMG submission 78092) | Freshwater microbial communities from Lake Fryxell liftoff mats and glacier meltwater in Antarctica - MAT-01 | ecosystem: Environmental > Aquatic > Freshwater > Ice > Liftoff microbial mat | place...
TGAACCGAAGTCCAGGCGCTTAAACCTACCCTTTTTCTTTTTTGGATGCTTCCCGTTGTCAAAGAACACCGAACAAAAAAGAGTTGAAGCTTTCGGGCCTCAACCCTCTCCCCGACTCACGATCGCCGCAGTGGGAACGACAAACCTACGGGATGTTTTTGAAATCTCCAAATGCTAGTTGGAAAAAAAGTCCATGCGCACTGTGATTGATGCTGTTTTTCGCTTGGATGCCGTGTTGAATGCACCGCCCCACGAATAGTCTTCGTTACTGTTCTGCGCCGTGATCTGAAAAATGCCCATGTCGGCCTGCAGCAACGAGCCCAGCCTGCCACCGGCTTGCTCGGCGATCTTCTCAGCCCTGTCCCTTCCATCCTTCGATGCCCTTGCCAGCAAGTCCAATTTCAACTCGGCCAATTTTGTGTAGAAGTACTGTGGGGGCTGAGAATTGAGCTCTATGCCGGCGTCGATCAATTCGGAGATCTGACGTGAAACGTTCTCGATGCGATCAACATCCGGAGACTCAACGGTGACGTGTTGTTCCAACCGCACTCCGTCGAAGACATCTTGCGTGCGTTCACCGTTTCCGATCTGCACCGTGCGGTATTCTTGTGTGATGTTCACGGCGCTAAAGACGATGTTCGCGGCCGGGACGCCCTTGTCGACAAGATAGGCACGCACCCTTTCTACGTCTTGCCGGAGAATGGGATAGGCTTCTTTCATCGACATGGCCTTCCGAGAGAACGATGCGCGCCATACAATGAGATCGCTCGAAAAGTCGCGCTGTGCTAACCCCGTTACCGAGATCTTCTGCATGTGCGGATGTGTGCTACGCCAGGCTCCACCAAGGATCCACGCCGATGCGATCACCGCAATGGCAACGGCTGCTGTGCTCACCACGCGTGTTGTTACGCTGATGTTCATGTGTACTCCGAAAGGGATAAGAACGGCGATAATACACAAGCCATGCCATGTTTCCGTATTTTAGGGGCTTGACAAGGTCTACGTCGCAATCTATTCGAAGCGTTATGGCAAAACCACTCAGCGTTCTCTTCGTGTCCAGTGAGGTTTATCCGTTCATCAAAACAACGGAATATGCCGACCTATGCTATGCTCACTCTTTGGGTGCGCGTGAAGTTGGACACGACATTCGCGTCATGATGCCCAAGTACGGCAACATCTCGGAACGCAAAAACCGGATCCACGAGATCAATCGCTTGCGCGACATGCCGATCCCGATCGGAACGGATGAACATCTCGCCACCGTAAAGTCTTCGTCGATCAATAATCCACGTGTGAAGGTGCAGGCATACATCACCACCAACACGAATTATCTTGATGTAAACAAGGGTATCATGCACGACGTGGCGTCGGGCGTTGAATTCCCGAACAACGATGAACGCTACATGTTCTTCAACCGCACCGTAATCGAAACGTGCATGTTGCTCGGTTGGTTCCCCGATGTGATCCATTGCATGGGTTGGCAAGCAGGCCTTCTTCCAGCATACTTGCGGACGATGTATGCACAAGAGTTTCGCAAGACGAAGATCGTGATGACGATTACCGATTTCGATGAACAAGGTGTGTTCCCGTTGAAGTCGCTTGCGAAAACCGGACTGCCCGAAGAAGCCCTTGCAGCCGCGAAGTACAAGAACAAGTTGAATTTCCTTCGCGCAGGAATCTTCTATGCAGATCGAGTAACCACGCTGTCGCCCGGCTATGCAGCCGAATTGCTCGCCAATAAAGAATTCAAAGATCAGTGGCTTCCACTGTTACACAAACGGCCGCTTGCCGGCATTCCTCATGGCGTCGATCTGATGCAGTGGAATCCGAAGACCGATGCAGCGCTGAAGCATAAGTACGACGCAAAAGACACGTCGAATAAGGTCCAGGCCAAAGAGTTTTTGCAGAAGGTGTGCGGACTTCCCGTAGACCCACAAGCCTTCGTGGCTGCGTATATCGGTCCACTCACTGAATCGCAAGGTGCCGATATCCTCCTTGCCGCCATACCAGACCTTGTAGCATCTGGCGCGCAGGTGATCATTGGTGCGGATCTTCCGATGGACGACCGAAAGAGCTTCGAGGCGATCGCTAAAAAATTCCCGAAGAACGTGTCCTTCACGTATCCGATGGAAGAAGAATTCGTGCATCATATGATGGCTGGCTCCACGGTACTGCTGAAGCCTGCTCGGTCGTGTCCGAGCGGACAGTTCCAGCGTGTTGCGTTGGTCTATGGTACGATTCCCATAGGGCACATCACCGGTGGCCTAGCAGAAGTGCTCGTTGATGTTGACGGTAAGTCCGGAAATGCCTTCTTGTTTAAGAAGGCCGAAGTAGCAGACTTCCTGCAAGCAGTCGTCCGCGCTCAACAAGTTCACGCAGAACAAGAAACTTGGAATGCCATCGTCAGCAATGCGATGTCCACGAACGTTAGCTGGAGCGCGTCAGCCCTCCCCTACGATGAATTGTATCGCACCCTGATGAAGGATAAAGAATAACTGTGATCAGGATTCTTGCACTCCTAAGCTGCGCGCTGCTCCTTGCGGCGTGCAACGATAAAGCTACGGGCATCGGCTCCGAGATCATTCCCGGCACCGACACCCTGTTTCCAGCTACCTCGAGTATCGACTCGCTGATCACGTCTACCAGCACGGTTCAGAAACGCGAGAGCATGTTCAACAATACGTATGCATTGCTTGGGAAGACCACGGATAGCGATGCGCGGATGTTTGTTGAATTCATTAATTGGCCCAAGTTCTTTCGCGACACAGCTCCTGTGCGCGTGATCTCTGCTGACTTGCGCATGGTGCCCGCACCGTATGTGTACGGCGATACGGTGGACAAACGCCTTTCGTATTCGATCTATGAATTGCAGCAGACGTGGTCACCACAGGCCACCTGGGACACGATCTGGAATGCCGATGGCTCGAGCTCGTATTACTCTCCAGCACAACCCGCAATCGGCACGTTCGATCGCTCGATCACCATTGCAGATAGTGCCGGATTCTACACGCAACTCGACACAGCGTTGATCCGTCGCTGGCTTGTCCTTGCATCCGATTCTACAACGCGTACTCAGATCAAAGGCATGGTTCTTCATCCGACATCCGGGAACACCATTCAACAGATTCGCGCCCTCGACACAAAGAATGTTCCGTTGAGCATTTTGCGCTTGGTGTATCAACATCGCGACTCTGCCACGCCCGATACTATCGATGTGCAGTCTACCGTTGCTTGCTTTGTGAACACTCCAATCCCTACCGCCGGGAGTCTGATCGTACAAGGGGCGTACATTCAACAAACAGATCTGAAGGTCGACCTTTCTTCTCTCCGTCCAAGTGCCCTTATCATGAGCGGCGCACTTCGACTCACACTTGATCAAACATCAACGATCCTTGGAAATACCGGCGTTACGGAAGTATTGCGCCTGAATTACACAACGTTTCAAGGCGGCGCACAGGCATACTTCGCTCGATTCGATTCAACGCAGAAACACTATCTGTTCGTCAATCTTGCGCCGGCGCTCCAAGACATGGCACGACATAAGTTCAAGGGAACGTTTGTGATTCGACCGGATGGTGTGGACGAGTTTTGGCGCATGACTCGCGTTTCGTTCCAACCATGGTCGGCCGATACTTCTACGCGTCCTCGCTTGAGTCTGATCTACTCCGTTCCGAAGGTGATCCGATGATTGGCAAGGTGGCAAGGCTCATCAGCATCTTCGTACTCGTTGCATCAAGCGCTCCATCCGTGCTCGCGCAAGGCGGTTCGAACTTTTCGGCCATCGGCATTGGTGATATACGTCGCACCACCGGCGCACTGTATGAGGCCGTTGGAGGAACGAGCGTTGCCATGCCCATGGATCATGGGATTAATGTTGTTAACCCGGCCATGCTTGGTCTGCAGCCCTCAACTCGCTTGCAAGTGGGCTATCGATTCAATCAACACATGATTACCGATGGCAATGGGAACAGCATCGCTCAAAACAATGGCGAGTTCGATGGAGTGCTGGCAAACTTTGTTGTCGACACGGCCTATGGATTCGCCGTGGCATTCGGACTGGTTCCGTACACGTCTGTAAACTATCAGGTGACCAACGATCTGTATGCACAAGTCGATGGAGTTGGTGCGTCTGGACAAAGCATTCGCATGGGCGATGGCGGCATGTCGTCGCTGTACCTTGCCGTTTGTGGCAAAGTGATTCCCGACCTCCACGTGGGCATCGCCATGCTCCCGATGTTTGGTAACATCATTCTTACGGACGAAGTAATCCTTTACGGGTCGGGCAACTACAGCACAAAGTCGCAATCCACATTCAACCTTCGTGGAGTACAGTTCCGTGGAGGTTTGTACTGGACTGTTACTCCACACTTCAATCTTGGCGCAACGATCGCCGGTGGTGCAAACGGCTCGCTGCTCGTGAATGATCATGTGGCAGCCTCTCGAGGTGTGATCGTTTCGTACGATTCAACAGTGATCACCAACAGTGCGACTCCACTCCCACTATCAGTGGCTCTCGGTGCAAGCTTGTCGCTTGGTCGTTCGATCGTTGGAATCGATGTAGAAATGTGCGACTACACACAGGTGCAAATCCGAGGCGAGTCTACCACCTACGGCAGGTCGTACCGTGCAAGTGTTGGCATCACACGACCGGGCGATCGAATTCCTCTTGTTCCTTTTATCGAACGCATGGGATTCCACGCAGGCCTTTGTTATCAGAATCTCTACTACACCTATCAAGGCAATCCCGTTCGAGAGTTCATGGGATCCGTGGGAGTAGATCTTCCGGTAGGCGGGAATTCTATTGTAGACTTCGCAATCTCGGGCGGCCTGCGAGGAACGGGGGTTTCGTCGCATCTTCAGGAATTATTTCTACGCGGCGTCTTCTCGATGAGCATCGGCGAGCAATGGTTCAAACCGTTCGCACGCGAGTGATGATCGACGTGGTCGATCTCCCTTCGAGCAAGGGAATAAGTACAACGCATCCACCATGCTGCTCTACAACATCAGCACCTACCACAGAGTCGCGCGTGTAGTCGCCACCCTTGACCAACACCGTTGGTACAAGGGCCTCGATCACCGCCAACGGCGTGTCATCTTCAAAGATCACTACATGATCGACGCACCGTAAGGCGGCAAGGACGCGAGCTCGATCTTCTACGATGTTCACTGGCCGCTCGGGACCTTTGAGTCTGCGTACACTGCTGTCGCTATTCAATCCAACAACTAATGTGTCTCCCAATGCACGTGCACTTTCGAGATACATCACATGTCCTGCATGAAGGATATCAAACACACCGTTGGTGAACACCACCGCGGAACAGCGCGCGAGCTCTTGTCGAATCGGTGCGAGATCGTCTGATGCATGTACGATCATGGAATGGCCGCCATCAATCGTTCTGCGGTGATGCTCACAATGCCAGGCTCTTCCACAACAATGCCCGAAGCGATGTTGGCAAGCGTTGCCGCTTCTCGCACATTCGCGCCAGCTGCGGAGAGCGCAGCGAGTGTGGCAATGGCCGTATCACCAGCACCAGAAACATCGGCAACGTTCTTCGCAATGGTTGGAGCAGAGCTCACCGTACCGTTGCGCTCGAACAACATCATGCCCGCCGCGCCAAGGGTAATGAGAACATTCTCGCAGTCAAGTCGCTCAAGCAATTCCACACCCGCCTTGTGCACTTCTTCATTCGTTCGAATCGCAAATCCAAGAGCATCAGTTGCTTCTTTGTGATTGGGCTTGAATACATAAGCATGTTGATAGGCAAAGAAATTCGACTTCTTCGGGTCTACGAACACAGGGATGCCCCGGTCGTTGGCGGCGTCAATGACTGCACGGATCAACTCTTCTGTTAACAGACCTTTGTTGTAATCCTCAAGGATGACGCCTGCCAGATTCGGCCGCGTCGTGATGAGTGTGCGTATGGCTTCGACAACACCACCATCCACGTTCGTGCGCGTTTCCCTGTCCAGACGAACGATCTGTTGATTATTCCCGATTACTCGAGTTTTCACGGTTGTGGGTCGATCCGTAGACACCACAAGTCCCGATGTATTCATGCCGGCTTCGTCTGCCAACATCTTGATCATCTTTCCGGTAGAATCGTCGCCAACAACGCCACACAACACTGGCAGTGCTCCAAGTGCTTGAAGATTGGCGGCTACGTTCGCGGCGCCACCGAGATGAATGGTCTCGCTCTCAACGTCAACAACGGGCACGGGCGCCTCGGGCGACACTCTGCTAACGGCACCCCAGAAGTACCGATCGAGCATCACATCTCCAATCACGGCGATCTCCTTGCCCCTTGCCGCCTCCAATAATTCTTTCGTGCGTTCTCTCGAAAGCTCGTGCATCTCAGGTCCGACCCGTAGTGGTGGGCTGCTGTGAACGCGTTGCCAGCTCTCGGTCGAACAAGTAGATAGACGGACCATCACCGCCTACCATCCTCAACCGTTCGATGATCTCGATCACGGTTGCTTCTTCTTCCACTTGTTCGTTGATGTACCACTGAAGCACGATCTGCAGCGGATAGTCCTTCTCGTTTACGGCAAGTTCATACAAGCCGTTGATGCGTGAAGTGATGTAGACCTCGTGTTCGCGAACGCTTTCAAAGATGTTCACGAGCGACGTATACGTGCTCTTCGGCTCTTCGAGGGCCTTGAGATGGGCTGCGCCGCCCCGACTGTGCACGAAGTCGAAGAGTTTGGTGGCGTGCATGGTTTCCTCTTGCCACTGCAGGCGAAGCCAATGGGCAAAGCCGGGTAGATTGGCCTGAGCGCACCATGCAGACATGGCCAGGTAGAGGTAGGCGCTTTGAAATTCGGCCTGGATCTGGTCATTAACCGCGAGTGCCAGCTTGTCTTTCATCATGATATTCCTTTCGGGTGTCAGCGATATTACTGAAAAACCGTCGCATGGTCGTAGTTTCGTCCTATGGCACGACAATCCGCACTCACTCGCATCAGCATCGCAAACGCAGAGTTCTTCGCCTATCATGGCGTCCGCGAGGAAGAACATCAACTAGGTGGTCGATTCCAAGTGGACATCGATCTTTATTACAATGCGACCAAGGCAGTGGTAAGCGACAACATTAACGACACGATCAACTACGAAGAAGTGATCTACGTTGTGAATGAGCACATGAACGGCGAACCATATGAGTTGATCGAAACGCTCGCACACGATATCGCTACGGCGCTTGTCGATAAATTCGATACAGCCAGTCAGGTAACTGTGCGCGTTCGCAAGCTCAATGTTCCGATCCAACAGATATTGGAATATGTCGAAGCAGAGTACAGCGCCGTCCGCGAAGCGTAGGTTCATGGCTTCAACGCCAACTCCTTTTTTGTTGTCGCTTGGTTCTAATCTCGAACCTCGCGCAGAACGCATGCAACTCGCGTTGTCTATGCTTGCGTCGACGTTTGGTGAGCTGGTGATATCGCACTTGTACGAAACATCTCCCGTTGGATATACCGATCAGCCTGACTTCTTGAATTGCTGCGTCTCCGGCATCACCGGTTTCGATGCAGTGGAACTCCACGCAACTTGTAAGTCCGTAGAGCAAGCGATTGGTCGCATGAATCGCGAACGGTGGCGTGAACGCGAGATCGATATTGATGTGATCCTTCTTGGTTCGATGCAGATCGAAACCGAGAACCTCACTCTTCCGCATCCGCGCATGCAGGACCGGCGTTTTGTCCTGATTCCTGCAGCCGAGATCGCACCGCACATGATCGACCCTCGAACGGGACTCCGAATCGAGGAATTGTTGCAAGGCTGCAAGGATGCAGGGATTGTTCGCCTGTTGTTGTAATGCGCATTCCTGACCATATCATCGACCAAGTACGCGAGCAGTCCAACATTGTGGACGTGATCGGCGAACACGTGCGGTTGAAAAAGACCGGTCGGAATTACACCGGACTCTGCCCTTTCCACAACGAGAAAACACCATCCTTCCACGTGAACCCCGAACGTGGGATCTACAAGTGTTTTGGATGCGGCAAGGCAGGCAATGCCATCACGTTCGTGACAGAGTTCCAACACATGGGCTTTGTTGACGCTGTGAAGCATTTGGCGCAGAAGTTGGGCATTCAGATACCCGAAGAGCATATCGATGACCCTACGGGCATTTATGCACGCAAGGACGCGGCCTTCCGCGTTCTCGCTGCCGTCGCAGATCACTATGCGACGCACCTCACAACGAGCGATGGAGCTCCTGCGCGAACCTACTTTACATCGCGAGGATTCTCCGATGCCACGGTTCTTGGCTGGACGCTTGGAGCGTCGCCCGCATCGTGGGACGCAACAATGTCGTTTCTTACAACGACGGGCTACACAGACGAGCATCTCTCCGATGCAGGCCTCATCGTTGTGCGTGAAGATGGGCGCATGTACGACCGGTTTCGCGGTCGCGCTATGTTCACGATACGGGACGATGTGGGGCGCGTGGTTGGCTTTTCCGCCCGCATTCTTACCGACGATCCGCAGCAACCGAAATACATCAATTCTCCCCAGAGTTTGGTGTTTGATAAAAGTCGGGTCCTGTACGGACTCGATAAAGCCAAGCGTCCGATTGCTGAAAAGCGACTAGCCGTTCTCGTCGAAGGTCAGGCCGACGTGGTCACCATGCATCAGGCTGGTTTCACGCATGCTGTTGCAAGCAGTGGAACGGCGCTCACATTGGAGCACGTGCAACTGCTTCGGAAGTATGCAGACACGATTGTCTTGGTGTTCGATGCTGACAATGCCGGACAGAATGCAACAACAAAGGCCATCGAGCTCGCGCTGAGTATTGGATTGGACGTTCGCGTTGTTGTACTACCATCAGGCACAGATCCAGATAGTCTAGTGAGAACTCAAGGCGCACCAGCCATGCAGGCATTGCTCGACGCTGCAATGTCGTTCCTGCATTTCCAATACGAGCGATTTCAAAACCAAGGATTGCTCGATAATTCACTGCAGCAAGCAAAGGCCGTTCGCACGCTGTTGCAATGGATTGCCGGTGTTCCCGATTCTCTCCGACATCCTTTCTTGATCCGCGAGCTCGCAGAACGATTCCGTCTTCAAGAATCACATCTTCTTGGCGAGCTTCAACAGATCTCGCCAACATCGGCGCCGCAGAAGCGCATTCCGTCGAAAGTGGCACCACCGCCAGAACGAACAGATATTGTTCGCGCAATGATCCTTCCATCTGAGCGCGAGCTTCTTCGTGTGGCTCTCGTTGCCGAACACGGATTGGCACTCTTGATGAACCAGTATCGGGTTACCGAGGATTCGTTCTGGAGCGAGTGCGGCCGAAAGATGTTCCGACGTATTCAGTATGCAGATGAAGAGCACTCGGATATCATCAAGAGTGTATTGGACGACGATGCCCTTTCCGAGGCGGAGCGTCGCGAGTTGGCAGACATCGTCTTTACCACGAACGAAGTAAGTCTGAAGTGGCAGTCGTTCGAAGTCGAGATTCCTCTTTTGAATTACTCGCGCAGCGTTCGTGATGCGCTTGTGCATTTGAAAATGCACCGGTTGCAAGCAGAGATCAATGAACTAACAGCGGGCATAGGTTCTATTCCCGATATTGACGAAGCTGGGCGCGTTCTCTATCGCGTTCAGGAACTCACCGCGCAACGCGAAGCACTGCGGCGCGTCTTGAACGAAGACCCGGAAACCTCACAATGGCTCGACGCAGGAATAGTATAGGCGTTCTCGTCTCATGTGTGCTGCTTGCAGTGCTCATGTGGGGATACGTGTCGCTCACGCGTGTGTACGAAGACTACGTCGACGTGCCGTTCACCGTTACCGCCCCACCGAATCAAGCCCTCCTTTCCACCGTTCCGCCCACCCTTACGTTTCGAGTTCGCGGAACAGGATGGCAGATCTTGAACCTTCGAATGTATCCGCAGATCTCGTGTGCGATCGACCTTGCCACACAGCAGCCAACGCAGCAATCGGTATATGCTCTGGATAAGAGCGATCTCATTCGCGCGATCACTACCTCGCAAGCATTCCAAACACTTGATGTTGTTCCGAGCAGTCTGGTGCTCAACACCGGAGATCAAGTGTTGAAGCGCGTTGCCGTTTCGTTGCGACATGCGACAACGTGCAGACCTGGATTCTTAGTGATTGGCGAGCCCATCGTTGAACCAACTGGAGTGGATGTACGCGGCAGTGCGGCGGTTGTACAATCGATCGACCGGTGGCCAACACAGCGTCTGCTACAAACAGACCTACATTACGGCGTTACCACAATGGTTTCGATGAGCGATTCGCTTTCTACGATTCTGAACGTGACGCCTCGGCAAGTGCGCGTACACACAAACGTTCAGCAGGTTGCCGATCGTGTGATCGTAGATGTACCAGTGGAAGCGCCTACCATCCATGGGGCTCGGTCGAACATGGTCGTCCCTTCTATGATCTCCGTAATTGTTCGTGGAGGCGTAGACGATTTGTCGACGCTCACGGCCCAGCGCATTCGTGCCGTGATCAGCGAAACCACCATTCCGATGGGTGGATTCGTGAGGCCAACGATCACCACTCCTCCGAATATGATCGTACTCGGCACGGTTCCGTCTGTGTTGCGCTACGTAGAGCGAACTGCAGTGCGCAAAAGCAGCGAACTGTCTCCATAACTCAAGAATCGATAATCGTTATCGAGTGCTGCTTGATAGATCGTGCGCCACATTTCTCCTCCGACGAATGCTGCCACGAGTAGGATGAGCGTGGTTCCTGGCTGATGGAAGTTTGTTACCAAGGCATCGGCCGTTGCGATTCGTGCGCCGGGGATGATCATGATCTGCGTTGTCCCCCATAGCATATCCAAACCCTGCGCATCCATCCATGCACCAACGGCGTCAAATGCCGTGGCACGTGTCACGGTTGCATTGGAGGCATCGAATGCTGCCCACTGCGGCACGTCGATTTCAACGTTAGCAAAGGCAGTTGGGTCGTTCACTAATCGCGCACCAACATAGAAGAGAGATTCTAACGTTCGTAGGGATGTTGTTCCAACAACGGTAATCCAGGCATCAGCTCGCGCTGCTGCAACTGCGAGTGCACGCAGCGACGCACGATCGATCCCAAAACGCTCGCGATGCATCACATGTTCTCGTATGTCGCCGGAATGCATTGGTGCGAACGTGCCGAGTCCCACGTGAAGGACAACCTCCACACGCTCCACATGTCGTGCACTCAGCGCATCCATCACTCTCTCTGTAAGATGAAGTCCGGCAGTCGGTGCAGCAACGGATCCCTCCTCCGAGGCGTACACCGTTTGATACCGTTCTCGATCGTTCGATGTTGCTTCGCGATGGATGTAGGGCGGCAAGGGCACAACGCCTGCGCGTTCGATCACATCGGCCAGCGCGGTCGCATCGGTCCACGTAAGTCGGACGATGCCTTCGTTGCCATTGCGTTCAAGTACTTGAATGTGAAGGTCTACTCCTCCATGTTGGAGTTCCATCCCAACGTTTACATTCCTGCCACCGATAACACATTCCCATTCGCTTGCTTCCATCGAGTGGAGTACAACGGATGGGTCGGTTGATGGCCGTACCGGCTGGGAGAGGAACACCTCCACCTGTCCACCCGACGGTTTGCGCACGAGGAGTCGGGCGGCGATCACTCGTGTTCGGTTCACAACAAGCAGGGAATGACTTGGCAGAAGCGAGGGAAGGTCTTGAAATGCTCGGTGGTCGATCGCCCCACTGGAGGCATACGCCACGAGCAGCTTGCTGGCATCCCGCTCTGCAAGCGGAACCGAGGCTATCCGATTGGGAGGCAATTCGTACGTGTAGTCATGACTTGTCATAGTGGTATCTTGTTTGCAACCTTTTTCCGAAGGTAATCGTACCGCACTCCCGCAATTCAACCCATCACCGGAGATCGAGACATGCAAGATAGCCAGACTGCGCCCTTCCCACCACCACCTCCGATGTATCAACGTCCTCGACGTTCCCGTTGGTGGATTCCTGTTGTGATCATCCTTGGCGTGATCGTTCTCTGTTTTGCAGTACTTGCGGGCTTTGTAGGCATGGTCGTCTCGAAGCTCGAACCAAAGCATAAGGATGTGAGCGTTCGCGACAACACCGTTCTCCTACTAGATCTCTCGGGTGGCCTTGAAGAATACAAGGCGCCGATGACATTCAACTTTGGCGGTCAGAAGAATGGAACATCGTTGTTCAACATTCTTACCGCTATTCAACACGCAAAATCAGACGACCATATCAAAGGCATCTATTACCGTGCCGGTGGCACAGGATTTGGTATGGCAAAGTTGAATGAGCTGCGCGACGCGCTCATCGACTTCCGTTCTTCCGGGAAATTCGTCTACGCCTTTATCGAATCCGGCTCCAAGGCTCATTACTACTTGGCTTCTGCCGCAGACTCGATCTTTATGCCGCAGGAAGGCATGCTTGAGCTCAACGCCTTCGGCGCAGCGGCTCCATTTTTGAAGGGCATGTTCGATAAGATCGGCGTGGAATGGCACGTTCAGCAATTCGAAGAATACAAGTCAGCCGCAGAATCAATGTCCCGCTCTAACTGGAGCGCGCCAGCGAAAGAAGAAATTCGCGCACTTCTCGACCAACGTGTCTCGATGTTCGTAACAGCCGTGGCGCAGGGTAGACACATGTCGGAGGACAAGGTGAGTGCAACAATAAGTAGAGGCCTGTACACTGCAGACTCTGCAAAGGCAAGCGGCTTCATCGACCGTATTGTGATGGAGAATGATTTGCGCACCGATATTGCGAGACGCCTGAATCCGAAGGACTCGGCCGACGAACCATCTTTGCGCATGGTCTCTGTTGCGAACTATGACAGCGGAGATCGTCTCGAAAAGTCGTCCGTCGACAAAAACAACACGATCGCCATTGTCTATGCAAGTGGCGCGATCTATGCCGGTAAGAACACCAATCCGTTTGATCAAGAGAACATTCATGCGAAGAACCTGATCAAGGAAATCAAAAAGGCCCGTGAAGACGACGACATAAAGGCCATTATCCTTCGCATCGATTCGCCAGGTGGAAGTGTGATTGGCTCTGAAGAGATCTGGGCCGAGATCATCAAAACCCGGAAAGTAAAGCCCGTCTACGCATCAATGAGCGATGTGGCCGCCTCGGGCGGTTACTACATCGCCATGGCATGCGACACGATCGTTGCTCACCCTGCCACCATCACTGGCTCTATTGGCGTGATCCTCGCGATTCCAAACGTGGCCGGAACAATGGATAAGATCGGTGTAACCATCGATACCGTCAGCACAGGCTCGTCATCACAGTTCATGAATCCCATGATGAAGTTCACAGAGGCAGACAAGGCGACGCTCCAGAACCTGTCTGCTCCTATTTATCGTCGATTTGTCCAACGTGTTGCCGATGCACGCAAGAAGACATTCGAAGAAACTCGCCTTGTGGCACGTGGTCGCGTGTGGACGGGTGAGGCAGCGAAAAAAGCAGGTCTGATCGATGTATCCGGTGGACTGATGACGACAATCGACATGGTCAAGAAGCGATTGGGTGTTGCAGAGGGTAAGAAGGTGAACATCGTTATCTACCCTGAAGAAGTCGACAACCTTTCCGCCCTCCTCAAAATGATCGGCATCGACAATGGTTCCGGTGACGATGATGAGTCCGAAGCATCGCAACCGGCTGCCGTACAGCACCTCTTGGCCGGTCTCACCTCCAAGGCCACGCCTTTGGAGCAGGTATGGAAGACACTTCCATACCCAATCCAACAGCAGCTGTTTCACGCAGCGCGCCTTACAGACATTGGCATGCATGAGCATTCTATGGTCATGCTGCCCACGGTTATGACCATCGACTAACCTCTAGGCACTTGAATCCTCCTCCCAATGGAGCGTTGCGGTAACTCGCGGCGCTCCATTGTTGTATTTTTGTGGTTTCCCCCATCTCAACCGAGTCGACGCATGACCATCGAGACCTTCCCCAATCCAAAACCCGCACGGCCGTACACGATCACGCACATCAACCCTGAATTCACATCGGTGTGCCCTATCACGGGCTTGCCGGACTTCGGGACGATTACGGTCCAGTACACTCCTAACGAAACGTGTATCGAGCTCAAAGCACTCAAATACTACTATCTGGATTTCCGCAACAAGGGCATTTTCTACGAAGCGGTCACCAATCAGATACTCGACGATCTCGTTGCATGCTGCAACCCGGTATGGATGAAGGTAACGGCCGAGTGGAAAGCCCGTGGTGGGATCAACAGCGTGATCGTCGTCGAACACGGAAAGGCCTAACAATGCGTACTCGCATTTCGAAACAATTCCGTTGGGAAATGGGGCACAGACTTGCCCATCACCCAGGACTCTGTAAGAACATTCACGGTCACTCCTACGAGGCCCACGTGATCCTTGGCGGTGAACCGGACGATCTAGGCATGGTGATGGACTACTTCGATATGAAGACGTTGATCCAGCCAATAATCGACGAGCTCGACCACAGCTTCTTATGCGACCGTTCAGACGATGTGATGGTGGGATTCTTCACCAATCATCCAATGAAAGTGGTGTACATCGATGTTCCTACAACGGCAGAGAATATTGCGCACATGCTTGCAGACCAGATCTGGGCTCAACTCACTGCACATGCATCGATCGACGAACTCACGGTGCGTGTGTATGAGACCGAGAAGACGTATGCTGAAGTGACACAACACAGACGATAACAACACGGACCGATCAATGAGCGTACGCGTACGATTCGCACCATCTCCCACGGGCTACCTTCACATTGGAAGCCTGAGGACTGCTTTATACAACTATCTCTTTGCTAAACACCATGGCGGCGTATGCGTGCTTCGTATCGAAGACACAGACCGTACTCGACTTGTTGATGACGCAATGCAAGAGCAGATTGAATCGCTACGATGGGCCGGTGTAGTCTTCGATGAAGGACCACACGTTGGCGGCAACTACGGTCCGTACATTCAGAGCGAACGATTCGACCTCTACCGAACATACGGTATGCAGTTGGTCGAGTCAGGGCATGCCTACTGTGCCTTCGATACATCCGAAGATCTCGACGCCATGAGAGTGCGCCAGCAAGCTGCCGGTGTTGCACCGCGCTACGATCGCACTACCATGCGTAATCAGTACACACTGGGTGAGCACGAAACCGCGCGCCTGCTCGAGAACAAGGCAGATCACGTGATCCGTCTCAAAGTACCGCATCAGGCAGAAGTTCGGTTTCATGATGCGGTCCGAGGTGAAGTAACGGTGCAAGGTCGCGAGGTGGATGATCAGATTCTTCTCAAGAGCGATGGCTTCCCAACCTATCACCTTGCCAATGTTGTGGATGATCACCTGATGGAGATCACCCATGTAATCCGTGCCGAAGAATGGCTGCCATTAACGCCAAAACACGTACTGCTCTACGAGGCATTTGGGTGGACAGCGCCAACGTTCGCACACGTGCCTCTGCTCTTGAATCCGGATCGGACGAAGATGAGCAAACGACATGGCGACGTGATGGTACGCGACTTCGGTAGGAAGGGATACTTCGCCGATGCACTCGTGAACTTTGTCTCGCTCTGTGGCTGGAATCCGGGGACCGACCGAGAGATCTATTCGATGGACGACCTGATCGAACACTTCACACTGGAGCGCGTGAACAAGGCCGGTGCCGTGTTCGACTATAAAAAACTCGACTGGATGAACGGCGAATATCTGAAGGCAAAAGACCCTCGCGACCTTGCTGCCATGGTGCTTCCGGCACTTCAAGAAGCAGGATATCATTACATCGATCCAGACTATGTGGCTCGCGTGATCGTTCTCGTTCGCGAACGGATCCACTTCATCCATGACGTCGTCTCCTTTGCCGACTACATCTTTACCGATATGGTAACGGTAGATGATGACTACCGCGCAAAACATTGGAAGGAAGACACGGGAGATCTGCTGCGCGCACTCACCGAACGATATGCGGCCATCGAACAATGGGATCACACAACGTTGAACGACGTAACGGCTGCCTTTGCAACGGAACACAACGTGAAGACCGGCGCGCTCATGCATCCGTTGCGTGTGGTGCTCACCGGGAAGCAAGTGGGTGCCGGCGTGTACGACACCATGGAAGTGTTAGGCAAAGAACGTTGTATGACGCGCCTGCAGAACGGACTCGCATGAGAGCCATTGTTCATCCACTCGCGATTTTGTGCCTTGTCCTTTTGGGAGCGTCGTGTTCGACCTCTACGAAGCCAAGACCAACAACTGTTGCACCATGTATTTCTGAGCAACAACGTGAACTCTCCGTCCGTTGGGGCACAGAAGACGATTCTACGCACACCTCAGACGCATACCTCCTGAATACCAAGGGCGAGGTCTTTCGCCTGGAAACAGATACCGACAAGCAAACAGACACGATCTTTCTGAATTCCGTACCGCAAACCGAGTACTGCCAACGCGCTGATGCCGTGAAAACCGCCTACCTCAAGACGCAGGCCATGAACGTTCGTGGCAGACGAGCTCGGTATGTTGAATATGTGAATCCCAAAACGGATGTATATTTAAGGGTTGTCTGGAATCCAGATATTCCAACCTTCCAAAGCAGATTTTTCCGCGCCGAATTCGATTCGCTCCAGCGCCTCGTCACACGCGATCGTTGAGCACACTACACCAATGAAAATTCTCATCGTCGACGATAATTCCGACTTCAGCTCTACACTTGCAGAGATCGTGCATGGACAGGGATGGCAAACGGAAGTTCGCAACAGTCCGGAATCGGCTATGGCCTATCTGGATTCGCATGCGCGTGAAGTGGGGCTCATGTTGCTCGATATCGAATTCGGAAGCATGTCGAACCTATCGGGCATCGACATGCTCGGTCACTCGATCAAGAACTATCCGTCCGTTCCGGTGATCATGATCTCCGGCAAGGGCACGATCGAGACTGCCGTGAAGGCAACGAAGCTTGGCGCGATGAACTTTATTGAGAAATCGGTGCTGAGCCAAGAGCGACTCGTGGACGTGCTCAAGGCGGCACTCGAGCGCGTTCGAACAGAAAATTCGAATGAAGAACTTGGACGCTTGATCGAGACGCAAGGGATCATCGGTCGCAGTCAGGCCATGATGGAAGTGGCAGACAAAGTGTTGCGCTATGGACGCACGGATTTGAACGTTCTGATTACCGGCGAAACGGGCACGGGGAAGAAGCTCGTCGCCCATGCATTGCACAGTGTAAGCCGTCGCGCAAAGCATCCTTTCATCACGGTCGACATTCCGAACATTCCTCGAGAGCTGTTCCAAAGTGAGCTCTTCGGTCACGTCAAGGGCGCCTTCTCTGGTGCCATGGACAACAAGCGTGGACTCTTCCACCAAGCTCATAAGGGCACGTTGTTCCTAGACGAGATTGGCGACATGCCTCTGGAACTCCAAGCAAATCTCTTGCTTCCAACAGAGCAAAAGGCAGTACGCCGCGTAGGTTCGGTGGAAACAGAGGATGTAGATATCCGCTTTGTTTCTGCAACCGACCGAGATCTCGTCGCCAACATGCAGGAAGGTCGCTTCCGCGAACAACTCTACCACCGCTTACGTGAATGCGAGATCTATATCCCGTCACTTCGCGAACGACGCGACGATATTCCGTTGATCGCCGAATTCTACCTTACGAAGCACAACAGAGAAATGGGCGACGTCAAAACCATTTCGATAGCCGCCGTGGAATACCTTCAAGAACGTGAATGGCCAGGGAATGTGCGCGAGCTTGCAAGTGTTCTTCGCGTTGCACTTCAAACCACCGCAACAGACCAACTTGAAGTGGCCGATCTTCATCGCATCATGAGAACTTCTGTGGTGCAACACGATACGATCGTTCCGCCGTTGGTGCAAACCAGCGGCGATTCAACAATGATCTCAAGCGATCGTTCCTTGAAGGACGATCTCGCCATGGTTGATAAAATGAAGATCGAAAAAACGCTGGAACGCTGTAAGGGCAACGTCAGCAAGGCCGCGGCTATCCTTGGTGTGAGCAGAGAAACACTCCACAACAAGATTCGCAAGTACGGCATCGAAGTGCATCAGTATCGCGTTAGAGAGTAAGCGCCTCGTAGAGCTTTCGTAGCTCTGCAATCACTTTTACATTGTGTACTCGGATCATGCGCGCATTCTGTTGCAGTAGTAATGCATGCAGAAGGGCCGTTGCCGTATCCCGCTGTTCGGCCTCTTCGACACCGGTGATCGAACCCAAAAAACGTTTGCGACTGATCCCAACCACCTGAGGTCCGAGGTTGTTGAAGGTGGCAAGGTTTCGAAGCAACGTCAAATTATGATCGAGCGTCTTCCCAAAGCCGATCCCAACATCAACCCATACCTCCTTGATCCCTGCCTCTCGTGCCGCCAATACGCGTTCGCGCAGCATGTCGTACACCTCGGTAACCACATCAGAATACAGTGGCTCGTCTTGCATCGTGCGCGGCACGCCTTGCATGTGCATTACGATCATTGGCACTCGAAGGCTTGCGGCACAGAGAAACATGAGTGAATCGCTGAGTCCGGCCGTGACGTCGTTGATCATCGTGGCACCGGCCTCTACGGCTTCGTTCGCCACCATGGCCTTGGTTGTATCAACGCTGATCTCGATGGTGGGATGAATCGAACGGATGCCCTCGATCACGGGAATCACGCGTTCAAGCTCTATGTCGACATCAACAGGAAGTGCTCCCGGACGTGTACTCTCGCCCCCTACGTCGATCACATCGGCTCCTTCGTCGATCATCATCAGCGCATGATCGATGGCATCACGACGTGACGAAAAACGTCCCCCGTCGGAGAATGAGTCGGGCGTTACATTTACCACACCCATGATCTTCGGGAATGGGAGAGATGCCATTAGGCGTCTGGAGGTAACTGGGCAAGCATACGATCAAGTGTGCTGCGAGTGGCTGCTGTTGCGGGTTCCAGCGGAAGTCGGATCACGTCGGTTATCCATCCACGAGCGTGTAGGATGTACTTCACCGGAATGGGATTGGGCTCGATGAAGTTCACGGTATACCATGGCATGAGCTGCGACTGAAGGCGTTGTGCCGTAGCAAGGTCTGCACGCAACGCTGCGCGTATCAGCTCACCATATGTGCGGGGCTGATAGTTAGAGATCACCGCAATCACGCCGGTGGCACCACAGGCAATCACGGGAAGGGCGAGCGAATCATCACCGGCAAGAACCGAGAAATGATCGGGTGCAAGCGCTATGATCTGACACATCTGTTCAAGATTCTGCGATGCTTCTTTGGTTGCGATCACATTGATGCATGCGCGCGCAATGGCCACTTGTGTTTCGGCCGTCATGTTCACACCCGTACGACCTTGGATGTTGTACATGATGATGGGAATATCAACGGCATTGGCAACAGTCGTGTAGTGCGACACGATTCCATGTTGTGAGGGCTTGTTGTAGTACGGGCATACGATCAATGCCGCATCGCAGCCCGCCTGCTTTGCAGCTTGCGTGAGTTCGATGGTGGATCGTGTATCGTTCGTGCCTGTTCCCGCCGTCACCGAGATCTTCCCGCCACAATGTTGAACGGCCCACTGCCACAACTGCACCTTTTCCGCCATGGTCGTTGTTGCGCTTTCGCCTGTTGAACCGCACACCACTACGCCATCAACTCCGGCATCAATCTGCATGCCGAGCAACCGCAAGAATGCAGCTTTGTCTAGTTCACCATCTGCGGTAAATGGTGTAACGATGGCAGTATGCAATCCGTGCGCCTTCATCCTCGTACTCGTGCTCGTGAAGCAATGTATTCTGTGAGCGCCACGTCGAAGGGCGTGCTCGTCGTCAGGCGAACATAATCGATGTTTTGATCAAAGCAACCGCGTCTGATCGTTTGACAGAACTCAGCAACCACTTGCTGATAGGAACGCTGCAGCATTTGCGGTTGCGTGGTGAGCTCTTCGCCCGTTTCCATGTCCTTGAACACCGATGCTGCTCCGAGGTCGAAATCCACTTCACGCGGATCCATCACGTGCATCAGAAGAACATCATGATGGTCGTGTCGGAAATGGCGTAAGGAGGAAAGGATCGTGTCGGCATCGTCAAACAAATCGCTGATGATCACCACAAGCCCACGACGTGAGAGCCGCTCTGCAATGTGATGCAACGATGTTGCCGTTCCGGTTTGTTGAGACGGTGTAACACTACCCAACGTCCGCAGCAGATCTTGGATGTACGACATCTTCGAGCGCGGTGGCATGTAGGAGACCACATCGGTATTGTAGATGGCAAGGCCCGCCGCATCGCGTTGTCGGAGCACCAGATACATCAACGCAGCGGCCATTGATGTGGCGTAGTCGAATTTGCTAACCATTCCTTCGGACGCGTACCGCATCGATGCACTTGCATCAACCGCCACAAGACAACGAAGATTGGTTTCTTCTTCAAATTGTTTGACGTAAAAGCGATCGGTCCTACCGTAGATCTTCCAATCGATATGCTTTAGTTCATCGCCATGACGGTAGGCACGATGCTCAGAGAATTCTGCGCTGAAACCGTGAAATGGAGACCGATGGAGACCAGTAATGAAGCCCTCTACGACCATACGTGCGCGTAGCTCCAACGAGCCCAGTCGAGCTACAACATCGGGGCGAAGATACTGCGATGCAGGATTCACCGTCAGGCGTCTGACGAATGCTTGTTGAGGTTGAAGTAGGCACTATGAAGGAGAGCGAACCGCACCAGACCGGCCGCGTTGTTCACGCCAAGCTTGTCCATGATACGCGCGCGATGCGTTTCCACCGTGCGCGGAGAAATGAAGAGCCTCTTTGCGATCTCCTGACTCGTCATCCCCTTTGCAACGAGCGAGACAATCTCTTCTTCTCGTTTCGTGAGACTGATTGGCATGTCTCCGCTCGCACTGGACTGCGCCTTGCCCTCGAGTCGATTCAGGATGCTGCGGCTAAAGACGCGCTCACCCAAAATCACGGAACGAATAGCGTCCACCAATTCTTGCGATGTCACCTCTTTTGAGAGGTAGCCATCGGCACCAGCAAAAAGGGCGCGCTCCACGGATTGCTCGTCTTCTGCAGAGCTGAGCATGATCACGTGTACGTCTGGTGTATCCTGCTTGATGCGCTGTGCTGCTTCAATGCCAGACACACCGGGCATCATCACATCCATCAGGACAACATCAGGTTTAAGGGACTTCACGAGATCAACCGTTTGAGTACCGTGCACTGCTTCCGCTACGATTTCAATCTCCGGAGAGGCTGAAAGCAAACGGCGAATACCAATTCTTGATATCTCGTGATCGTCGGCAATCACGATACGAATGATCGGCTTATTGTTTGAATGTGTTTGTGCCACGAGGCAAACCTACGAAAATTGAGCGTTCATTAAACAGCGATCGAGTTCTTCGAGCCAAACAGATGTACTCGCGTCGCTTGGCATTCTCCAATCAGCTCGAGGTGAAAGGGCTATTCTACCAACTTTAACGGTATCCGGCATACAAGAACGCTTGAATTGTTGCGTGGTGAACCGCTGCAAGAACACACGTAGCCAAGTAGCCACTTCTGCGTCCGAATACCGTCCTTCAAAGGCCATGCAAGCAAGAACCAATATCTTTTGAACGCTTGCATGCATCCGAACATGATGGTAGAGGAAGAAATCATGCAGTTCATACGGCCCCACCACATCCTCTGTCCGCTGAGCAATACCACCTTCGGCAGATGGTGGCAACAGTTCGGGAGAAATAGGCGTGGCAAGGATGTCAAGCAAGGCCGCACGGCTCAGTGAGTTCACGTCTTGATCGGCATACCAGCCTATGAGATACTTCACCAACGTCTTTGGCACACCGGCATTCACGGCATACATAGACATATGGTCTGCATTATAGGTGCTCCATCCCAAGGCGATCTCGGAGAGATCGGCTGTACCAATCACCAGTCCGTTCCACTGATTGGCCATATCCATCAATATCTGCGTTCGCTCTCTCGCCTGAGCGTTCTCAAACACAACGGAATGGTCGTCCACGCTATGTCCGATATCGGAGAAGTGTTGCTCAACGGCAGGAATGATGCTGATCTCGTGCAGCGTGCACTGCATCGACGACGCGAGTGCACGAGCATTTGCCAGGGTTCGGTCTGTTGTGCCATAGCCTGGCATAGTGACGGTGTGGATGTCTGACATCGACCGACCGAGCATCGTCATAGCGCGTTCGCATACGATGAGTGCAAGCGTAGAATCCAATCCACCCGAAAGACCAACGATGCATGTTGCGGCACGAGCACGTTCCAAGCGCACCGCCAGGCCAGTGGCCTGAATGGTAAGGATCTCCCTGCACCGCTCATGTCGGTCTGCAGCAGCCGAAGGGACAAATGGCATTGGGTCGATCGGACGTTGAATGGCAGACTTCGAAGTGGCTGGTACATCTACGTCGATCGTCCGAAATGCAACGGACGAATGCTGTTGAGACCACGACGTGTCCGACATGCGATCGGTCACGAGTCGCTGAATATCTACGTCCACAATCACTGCCGCATCACGCAACGAGAGCCCTGCCTCCTCGCCCACCATTTCACCTGCTTCTGCAACCATACAGTGTCCGCTGAAGACCGTGTCTGTTGTCGACTCCCACGCCCCAGCACTTGCATACACATAGGCCGTGTACGTCCGCGCGCTTTGCATTGCAACAAGTGCACGACGATACGCAGCCTTGCCAACGATCTCGTTACTGGCACTTGGATTCAGGATCATCGTGGCACCGGCCACGGCCATCGATCCGCTTCGTGGCTCAGCAACCCAAAGGTCTTCGCAGATCTCCACTCCGATGGTCAACGTTGGATCGTTCGAATCCACCAACAATATGTCTGTACCAATGGGTACATCTTGGCCACACAGTCTCACCGTATCCTGCTGCAGAAAACCTCCACTGGCGAACCATCGCGCTTCGTAATACTCGTTGGAATTTGGCAGAAAGGTTTTCGGGAAGGCGGCAAGGAGAGTCCCATTGCAGATCGCGATGGCACAGTTGTAGAGCTTGGTGCCAACTAGGATGGGGGCGCCAACGACCACGAGCGGACCGCCCTGCTCCGACCACTCACGTACACGCTCTATCGCAAGCTCAGCTGCATGGATGAGGTCCGGCGATCGAAACAAGTCGGCACAGGTATACCCTGTTACACAGAGTTCCGGAAACAGAGCCACGTTCACGCCCTCAATCACGCACTGATCTAGGTGCGCTAGGATTGTCCGCACGTTCGCTGCGGGATCTGCCACGGTTACCCGCGGACGGATGGCCGCCGTGCGAACGTAGTGGAGAGAGGTGATGAGGGAAGGAGAAATCATGGAAAGTGAGAAGTGACGAGTTAAGTGAGAAGTGAGAAGTGACGAGTTAAGTGAGAAGTGAGAAGTGACGAGTGAGAAGTCAAGTGAGAAGTGACGAGTTAAGTGAGAAGTGAGAAGTGAGAAGTGAGAAGTGAGAAGTGAGAAGTTAAGTGAGAAGTGAGAAGTGAGAAGTGAGAAGTCAAGTGAGAAGTGAGAAGTGAGAAGTGACGAGTGAGAAGTCAAGTGAGAAGTGACGAGTTAAGTGAGAAGTGAGAAGTGACGAGTGAGAAGTTAAGTGAGAAGTGAGAA
>Ga0105044_10002870_pt1 | contig 23582 bp, 19 predicted proteins | sample MAT01_FD_78092 | JGI IMG/M metagenome (GOLD analysis project Ga0105044, IMG submission 78092) | Freshwater microbial communities from Lake Fryxell liftoff mats and glacier meltwater in Antarctica - MAT-01 | ecosystem: Environmental > Aquatic > Freshwater > Ice > Liftoff microbial mat | place...
CTTGAAGAATCTTCAGGGCTGTTCGCTGAGGCCAGTAGCAATCATTCGCTCGTTTACGCGGCGGCCGAGCGCTTCTTTGTTCCTGAGCGTGGCTGTCGTTCAGTCGATCATCAGTTTCGAAAAGCTGCCCCACGTGCACCTACCGAGCGCCAGCTTGAGGAGATGCTGCACTGCCCCTGACAGCAGTTCTGGATAAACGAGGAGCAATCAGTGCTGTTGCTTGCGCAACTGTGCGACCAAATCCTGAATCCAGTCTGTTGACCAAGTCAATTCTGGACCTTCGCGAAGCACGGCGGGATCTAAATGGGAAAGGCCCAGGAAAAGGAGGTGCCAACGCGTGGCGATTTGGCGTGCGAAAAGCCGCCTGGCTCTCGAAGTGAGAGCCAGGCGGGTAAATAGTTAGTAAGCAACCAGAACACATACACTTCCTGCTGTGTATCTCAGAATCCCAAAGAACGAGTTCGGACACCTGCTGCTGAAGCTGTGCGAACAAAAAAGCCGATCCATCAAGGATCTGGCCCGAGCTGCCGGTCTGAAAGGCACATCGCGGATCTACTACGCAATACGCGCAAAAGAGGATCAGCGGCGCAGGACACCACTGCGCGAAGATGAGCTGCTGGCCCTCGCTTCCAACTTGAATTTGAACGAACGCGAAACTGAGCAATTCGTCATTACGGCGCAATTGACCGCTGCGCCGGATTGGTTGCGACGCTACGTGCGTCGCCTCGAGGCTAAGGTTCCACAATAAATTCTCACACGGACGTAAGGCTTGGGAGCCTCGTTTTTGCGCCCTTTTAACAAAATTACAAAAGGCCACGGCAGGGGGTCTCACAGCGTAGATTGAAGTGCTGTCAGAATTTGGACTTAGAGAGCTTGGCATGGATTCGATCTAGGAAGAGTCGCCAGCGGCCGGGGACGTGGGTCTCAAAGTGAGAGCCGCGATTTTCTATTCCAACAATCTTACACAACCAGCGGAAAAAGGGGGTGGCGGTCAAAGCCTGCCGCATTCGTCGAGCTCGAGTCAGGGAAGAAACTTACGTACAAAATAATGGCGCACTCAGGTGGATTCGAACCACCGACCTTCGCCTTCGGAGGGCGACGCTCTATCCAGCTGAGCTATGAGTGCAGATGAGGTGCAGCGACGGAGCGCAGCCTAGGCCGCAAGGTTGGGGTGCAAGCCTGTGCGAGGACGGCGTTCTTGGCGTTCTTGTCGTCAGATCTGGTGTCGTCAGATCTCGAACCCACGATCCACCAGATCCTGTACGTCGAGCAGGCCGACCAATTTGCCCGCATCGTCGACTACCGGAAGTTCGTTGATCTTCTTTTCAGCGCACAGCCGTAGTGCGGCTTGCAGCAATTCACCGGCACGCACCGAACGGCAGGGCATGGTGGCATAACGCTCCACCGGCCCAGCGAGCACGCCTGCGGGATCATCGCCACGTGTCAGTACCCGGCGCAGGTCGCCGTCGGTGAAGATGCCGCGCAGTTTCCCTACGCCGTCGATCAGTACCACGCTGCCGGCGCGGGCCTTGGTGATGGCGCGCATGCAGTCGACCACTGCGGTGGTGCCGATCACCGCGGCGACGCGGTCGCCGGAGCGCATCGCTTCGCCGGCGGTCATCAGCTTGCGTCCGAGAGCGCCGCCGGGATGGAAACGCGCGTACTGCTCGCGGGTGAACTTGCGCAGGCGTTGGACGGTCAGCGCCAAGGCATCGCCGAGGGCGAGCATCGCCGTGGTGCTGGCACTGGGCGACAGGCCGAGCGGACACGCCTCCAAGACCTTGCCGATCGACAGGGGGACGGTCGCGTGCCGGGCGAGCGGCGAATCGATGACCCCGACGATGGCGATCAGCGGCGCGCCGATGTGGGCGAAGCTCGGCAATAAGGCGACGATTTCGTCGCTCGATCCGCTGTTGCTGAGTGCCAACACCACGTCGGTGTTCTGCAACATCCCCAGGTCGCCGTGCCGCGCTTCGGCGGGGTGCAGGAACAGGCTGGGCGTACCGGTGCTGGCGAAAGTCGCACTGATCTTGCGTGCGATGATGCCGGCCTTGCCGACGCCGGTGGCGACTAGGCGTCCGGGTTTGCCATCGCCGCATTGATCGAGAATCAGCCGGCAGGCGCGTTCCAGCGCTTCGGCCTGGGTCTGCGCCAGCGCGATCAGGCCTTCCACCGCCTTGGCCTCGGTGCGCAGGACATCGATGATGCTGCTGACGGCTTCAGATAACGGCGCCTCGGACATGGGCGCGGAGTGTGGGTTGCCAGCCTGGGAGTGGAAGAGGACGGTTGTGATCGGACACCCAGGCGCAGTGCCAGCCCGGATCTCCGGCGCGGATTCGCCCGTCGCCCATTGCCGAACCGGCGATGCCAACACACTTCCGCGCCATGTCCGTCACCTCCACCATCGCTGGCGATCGTTTGTACGGCATCAGCATACGGCCGCAGGAATTGGCGCTCTACGGCGAGGCGGTGTCGTTCAGCCTGCGTTATGGTCCGGTGGTGGAAGATCCCTCCGCTGAGGCGATGCAGCATTTCAAACTGCTGGTGCTGGAGGTCCACGCCGACCTCAAGCAGGACGATGCGCTCGCGCGTGGTAAATCGCGCAAGCTGCAACTGCTGAAGTGCGGCTGGGAGATCGAACTGAGCACGGTCAGCGCCTGCCGTACTGATGGACTGGGCGAACGTGACGACGAAGTGCCACTGTTAATGGAGCGCATCGCCGACACCGTGAACGAGCTGGCTCGCCGCGCTGGTCTGGAGGCTCCCCTTGGACCAGACCTGATTGCAGACCTGCTGCTGCGCTACCGTACTGGTCTGGCGACACCTGCGAACGGATTGCAGTAAACCGCAGCCGTAGCCCTACTCATTCACGTCTGTTATAACGAAATCTACATCAATCAGAGAACTTGTATCAGCTAGATGCATATCTAGTCTCCGCCCTCCCCACCGCAGGCCGGCAAAACGCTGGCGGGAGCATGTTCGTGTCCGATCCGCGTCCGCCAGATGCCACAGTTGCCAAAGCGGCTCTTGAGGGTCCGCAACTGCCCGTCTGGTTGCTTAAGCGCTTCTGGATCATTGCCTTGATACTCGCCCTCGGTGCCGTGTGGTTCGTGGTGTGGTTCCGCGGTGCGTTCGACGACAAGGGCTACGCGCCGCTGCAACCGATCGCCTTCAGCCACCAGCTCCACGCCGGTCACATGAAAATGGACTGCGCGTACTGCCACTTCAACGCCGAGCGCGGCAAACACGCGGGCATACCGCCAATGTCAGTGTGCCTGAGTTGTCATGGTGCCGATAAGGGCGCGGTGCAGAACAAGAGCCCGGAGATCATCAAGCTACTCGACATCGCCGCCAAGGGTTCCTACACCGGCGACGATGGCGTCGTGTACGAAGGCGGCGTGGTGCACTGGAAGCGTGTGCATAAGCTGCCGGATCACGTGTATTTCAGCCACCAATGGCATGTGAAGGCCGGCGTCTCTTGCCAGACCTGCCACGGCGCGGTCGAAGAAATGGCGGTGGTCCGTCAGCACACCACGCTGTCGATGGGCTGGTGCCTCGACTGCCATCGCAAGAGCAATTACGTCGGCGGCGTGACCTTCGACGGCCAGGCCGCGAACTTCACCGTTGGTACGGCGAACTACGATGTCGTGCGTCATCCGACGCGCACGCCCACGGACCCGGTGGTTAATTTCACTGACCGTGATGTGGCCGGTAACGCCAAGCCTGCCGCCGAGCCGCACGGTCATGGATCTGCCATTCCGGTAGCTGGTGCTGACGCCAACAAACGTGCCTCGACGCACTCGGCCTTCATCGAACAGCTCAAGACCAACCAGGGCCTGCCGCGCTGGCGCATTGCCGATCTGCCGGCCACCCACCAGCAAGTCTACTACGATCTTTATAAGAATTCTGATGGTACTCTCGCCTTCGATGACTTCTCTAGGACCTTCATGAATGCCCCGACGCATTGCAGCACCTGCCATCAGTGAATCAGGCACCAGTGACCTCAGCGAGCCCAGCAGATAGATCAGCAGCGATCATTGCGCCGTACCGGAACCCCGACCTATGACCGATTCCTCGCCGACGCCGAGTCCTTTGTCCAAGCCTGCCGCGCCTCGTCGCGTCTGGCGTGCGCCCGAGGAACGTCTGGTCGCTGACGCTTCTGTGCGCGCCGACGAATTCGCTCCTGAAGTCGCCCGCGCCATTGCGGATCTGCGTACGGCTCACGGTCACTCCAACGTCAGCTGCCAGACCGAGGGCAACAGCGATGAAGCCGTCAATGAACTGCGCCGCGAACTGACCACCAGCCTGCCGGCGGTGAACCGTCGTGGATTCATGCAGCTTACCGGCGCGGCGGCGGTGTTCGCTCTTGCCGGCTGTTACAAGAAACATCCCGACACCATCGTGCCCTACGCGCACCAGCCGGAAGGCCGCACGCTCGGCCAGGCGGTGTATTTCAGTTCGACGGTACGTGATGCCGGTCGCGCCATTCCGGTGATGGTCAAGACCTACGATGGCCGCCCGATCAAGATCGAAGGCAATCCCGACCATCCGCTGACGCGCGGCACTGCCGACGTACGGACGCAGGCATCGCTCCTGAACCTCTATGATCCGGATCGTCTGCAAGACGGCCCGAAGAAGCGTACCGAGCAGGGGTACGCCAACGTCGCGTGGAGCGAACTCGACACCGCGGTCGGCGCAGCGCTCAAGAGCGGTGGTCGTATCGGTCTGATCACCGGTCCCATCGATGGCCCGGCGAATGCCGCACTGATCAGCGCATTCAGCAAAGCGTTCGGCGGTCAGGTGCTGCACGGCGTGCACGACACGCGTGCGGACCTCGCGTTCGCCGCTGGTCGCGGTGCGCTGGTGCGTCTGGTCGACAAGGCGTCGGCGCTGGTGACGTTCGGCGGCGATTACCTCGCTGACATCGGCTTGGAAGAACAGGTCGCGTACGGTGACTTCCGCCGTCTGCGCGGCGTCGGCAAGGATGCGGATCTCGGCCAGATCATCAGCTTCGAAGCCGCCCTCAGCCAGACCGGCAGTGCTGCCGATCTACGCGTGCGTGTTGCTCCCGATCGCTTGGCGCACGCCGCCTGGGGTGTTGCGGAATTGGTGGCCAAGGCCACCGGTCAGCAGATCCCTGCAACCATCGCGGCCTCGCTGGCGAAGATCGCCGGCGGCAAGCCGCTCGGCGAAGCGCTTGGCCTGAAGAAGATCGGCGAACAGGACGCGCTCGACTTCACTGCCGAACGCCTCGTCTCGCTCAAGAAGGCCGGCAAATTTAGCCTAGTCTATGCCTCGTCGCACAGCACCGCACGCACCAATGCGGCGCTGCTGCTGGCCGCGGTGCATGCGCTCAATGCGCTGCTCGGCAACGAGGGGGTCACCGTCGTCGGTGCCACTTCAGATACCGCCATTGATGCCAACGTCGCGCCTGCTGCCGCTGTGCTGGCGGCGGCAGCCAAGGGCGAACTCGGCACGCTGATCATCAGCGGCGTCAATCCGGTGTTCGATGTCCCAGGCGCGGCCGAGGCCATCGCCAAGGTCAAGACCGTGGTGGTGCTCGCCGATCGTCTGACCGAGACCGCGCGGGTTGCGCACTTCGTCGCGCCGACGTTGCATGATCTCGAAAGCTGGGGCGACGGCGAATTGCGCCCTGGTGTTTTGTCGCTTCAGCAGCCGTGCATCGCGCCGCTGTGGGATGCGCGCGCCAAGGAAGAGAGCCTGTTGGCCTTCGCCGTGGCAGCCGGTGTCACCGCGCCCGAATTCGTCCAAACCAAGCCGGACACCAAGGACCAGAAGTCCGCCACCGCAGTCGCCAGCGGTAAGCCGCTGTGGATCGCGCTAAATAATGGCGTGCAGAGCTGGCAGCGTTTCGTTCAGCGCGTGTGGGTCAGCACGGTGAAGGCGCAGGCCAAGGCCGTCGCTGATGACCGTGCGTTCTGGAATGGCGCACTTGCGCGCGGTGTCCTGGTGGTGCCGGCCAAGGCCGGGGCGCTCGCTGTGCTGACGCTGGCTGCTGATGCGGCGTTGCCCGCGCCGGTCGCCGACGGCGAACTGCAACTCGTCATCAGCCCGTCGCGCATCATGGGCGACGGTACTTGGCTCAACAGCGCGTGGTTGCAGGAGCTGCCGGATCCGGTGTCGAAAGTCACCTGGGACAACTACCTGGCGATGTCTTTCGGCGATGTGCTGCGTCTTGGGCTCGCGCCTGGCGATGTGGTCGAACTGAAACTTGGTACGGTCTCGGTGAAGCTGCCGGTGCACATCCAGGAAGGCCAACATCCGGGCACGCTCCAGACCTTCAGCGGCTGGGGCCGCGCGCGCGACTGCGCCGGCGAGATCGCCAATGCCGGACTGGATCCCAATTTCAGCGTCGATGTGAAACCGCTGCTTGCTGGCGGTGTGGCATCGATCAGCAAAACCGGCGCGAACCACGTGCTGGCCAATGTGCAGGGCCACAACCGCATGCACGGGCGCGATATCGCGCTTGATGACGTGCTCGACCTGCATCGCGAAGATCCGGGTGGCAAGAAGCGCCATCACCACCGCGCACTGTGGGGTGCTGGCACTGACGGCAAGGAACACGGTCGCCTGAGCGTGTTCGGCAAGACCCACGACGTGGTCGGCCGCAAGTGGGGCATGAGCGTCGACCTGGGATCGTGTTTCGGCTGCAACGCCTGCGTGGTCGCCTGCAACGCCGAGAACAACATTCCGGTGGTCGGACGCGATGAGATCCGTCGTGGTCGCGAGATGCACTGGCTGCGCATCGATCGCTACTACTCGTCCGAACAGGACGACACCGACATGCTCGATGTCGACGTCATTCAACAACCGGTGATGTGCCAGCAGTGCGACAATGCGCCGTGCGAAGAAGCCTGCCCGGCGATGGCGACGATGCACAATGACGAAGGCATCAACGTCATGGTCTACAACCGCTGCATCGGCACGCGGTACTGCTCGAACAACTGCCCGTACAAGGTACGCCGCTTCAACTGGTACGAGTACGGCAAATACCGCTTCGGACCGCAGGGCTCGGGCGATGCCTTCGGCCGTATCGCCAAGAACCTCCTCACCAGCGGTGCCACCAGTTCGCAAGCCGAACTGAGCAAACATCCGCTGGAGATGGCGCTCAATCCGGAAGTCACCGTGCGTTCGCGCGGCGTGATGGAGAAGTGCAACTTCTGCCTGCAGCGCACGCGCGAGATCCGTGAGCGCGAGAAGACCACCAACCACGCGCTCCGCGATGGTGAGATCACCACCGCCTGCGCCCAAACCTGTCCGACCAAGGCCATCACCTTCGGGGATCTCAATGATGAGACCTCGGCAGTGAATGTGCAGATCGCCCAGGCCCACGGCTACAAGCTGCTCGACAGCGTGCTCAACACCCGCCCGGCGGTGACCTACTTGGCCAAGATCCGCAACCGGCCAGCGACCGCGGCAGACACTGGGCACGGCGAAGCGCCTGCTGCCGCGGCCAAGCCGGAAGGAGCCCACTGATGAGTACTGTGGCTACCACCGAGCCTGCGCCGACGTCTTCGCAAGAGTTGCCGCCGCTGACCGCCAAGCAGATCACTGACGACATCACCAGGCCGCTGTTCACCAAGCCGCCGCTGGTGTGGCATGGTGCGATCGCGGCGACGCAAGCGCTCGCTGGTCTGCTGGTGATCGCCATCGCGCTCTATTGCATCGAAGGCTACGGCATCTTCGGCGTGAACCAGCCAGTGAACTGGGGCAACGACATCACCACCTACATCTTCTGGATCGGCATCGCCGTTGCCGGAACGCTGGTGTCGTCGGTGTTGTTCCTGTTCCGCCAGACCTGGCGCACCGCGGTCAACCGTTCGACGGAAGCCATGACGGTGTTTGCCGTGCAAATCGCCGGTCTCTTCCCGCTGATCCACACCGGTCGTCCGTGGGTCGACTTCTGACTGCTACCGTACCCCAACGATCGGATGTTGTGGCCGAATCTGAAATCAGCGATCGTGTGGGACGTATTTGCGCTTACCGCGTACGCCACCACCTCGATCATCTTCTGGTACTTCGGCCTGATCCCCGACTTCGCCACGGTGCGTGACCGCGCCACCAACAAGTGGCAGCGCATGATCTACTCGGTGCTCGCCATGGGCTGGCGCGGCAAGGCGAATGATTGGGTCCACTACGAGCGCGCCTACTCGCAGTTCGCCTGGATCGCGACGCCGCTCGTTATCGGCATGCATTCGACCATCGCCATCCTCGCCGCCGTCGGCAAAGTGCCCGGATGGCACGCGACGATCTTTGGACCGTACTTCGTTTGTGGTGCGATCTTCGGCGGCCTGGCAATGGCGCTGGTCTTCCTCATTCCGATGCGCTCGATGCTCAAACTTGAGCGCTACATCACGCTCGATCATCTGGAGAAGCTGGCCAAGATCATGCTGCTCTGCGGCCTGCTGGTGACCTACGTCTACACCGTCGAGTTCTTCAGCGCTTGGTGGTCAGAGAATACCTTTGAGCGACACCAATTCGTCTATCGCGCGCTGGGCAACTGGTCGTTTGCCTTCTGGATCATGATGACCTGCAATGTCGCCATCCCGCAGTTGTTGTGGTTCAAGGCGGTGCGGCGCAATCTGCTGGCCCTGATGGCCATCGGCATCGCGGTGAACATCGGCATGTGGTTCGAGCGCTTTGTCATCATTTCATTGTCGGTGATGCAGGACCATGTTCCTGCCGCGTGGGACTACTCCTTCTCCTTCCGGACCTTCGACTGGTTCATCCTGATCGGCTCGTTCGGGCTGTTTTTCTTCTTCATCCTGGGTTTCGTTCGGGTGGTGCCGGTGATTTCGATCGCTGAGATCAAGGCGCACCTGCTGAAACCGAACCAGCCGAAGCACCATGGAGGCAACCATGAGTAAGGGAAAACAAACCGCGAAAGCGACGACGCCCATCGTCGCTGGTTACTACCGCGATGTCAGCCGCTTCAGCGACGCGTGCGGCGCGGCCACGGCTGCGGGTCACCAGCCGGAAGCGTTCACGCCCTGGCCAGTGCACGGCCTGGAAACCAAGCTCGGCATTCCGCGCAGCACACTCGGTCGTCCGGTATTGGCGGTGATCCTGGTTGGTTTCGCGCTCGGTCTGTACCTCTGCTGGTACACCCAATACCAGAGCTACCCGCTCAACGTTGGCGGTAAGCCGTACTTTGCGTGGCAGACCTTCGTGGTGGTGATCATGGAGACCGGCTTGCTGCTCGGTGCGCTCGCCAACATGGGTATCGCACTGCACCTGTGCCGCCTGCTGCCGGATCCCAATACGCGCTTGATCAACGACCGCATCACCGACGACACTTTCGCGCTCGTGCTGCCGATCACGGACGGCAAAGATGCCGAAGGCTTGTCCGCATGGTTGCGTGCGCAGGGGGCCGAAGAGGTCCAGGTGCTCGGCGTGGTCGATAAGTCGCCAGCAGAGGAGCCTGCTCATGCGTAAGCCGATCCTTTTCCTGGCTGCGTCCGCAGTGCTGGCCCTGGTCGGTTGCGGCGAGAGCGAAAAATCCTCGCGTGGCATCGACTACATGCCTGAGATGTACAACCATCCCGGCTACAAGTCCCAGACCGTGCGCGAAGTCACTGACGGCAAAACCGTCCGCCATGTGCCGATGATGTTGCCCATGATCGATGGCACGGTGTCACGCGATTTCGCCGCGTATGGCATTGCACCGTTGGATGCTGCCGGCGCGAAGGCGTTGGTGAATCCGGTGGCGCCGACCACGGCAGTGCTCCAGCGTGGCCAACTGCTCTACAACCGCAGCTGCGCCATGTGTCATGGTCGTGATGGCGACCCAGCGAACGGCTACGTCGTCGCCACGGCGAAAAATCCTCAGCGCTTTGCCAGCGTGCAGGCGGTCAACTCCGCCAATGTCGCGCTGATGAGCGATGGCGAGATCTATCACATCATCAGCGTCGGACGCAATCGCATGGCGGATCTGTCAGCCCAATTGCTGCCGGTCGATCGTTGGGCAGTGGTGATCTATACCAAGGCCCTGGCGCGTGCGACGCAGGCGATCGGCGACGCAGAAACCCGTCTGGCCAAGCTGGAAAAAGAAGCCCAGCAGGCGATCACGGACAACAAGCCCTACGACAAAGCGGATCTAGAAGCGGCGCGTGCGCTGGTTACCCAGCGCAAGAGCGACCTGCAGCTCATTCAACAGGGCGGCGAGGGTGACGAGTTCATTCCGCCGAAGAAACCGCTGCCTGAATACGTCAAGCCATCTTGGAAGGCGGAGTAGCCCGTGGACAGTCAGCAACCTGTTTCGGGCGCTCTCGTTGGCGGCACGCGTCTGCGTGCGGCGTGTCTCGCCCTGGTCGTCATCGGGGCACTGACTTTTGTCGGTATGTTGTTCTCAGACAGCACGCGCCAGCACGCCTGGGCGGCGCTACTCCAGGGCATGATGGTGCCGACTTTCATTGCCATCGGGGGATTGTTCTTCATCGCCGCGCACAGCGCTGCGGGGTCGACCTGGACCACGCCGCTGCGTCGCGTAATGGAAGGCCTCACGGCTGGCATCCCGCTGACGCTGATCGCCTTCATCGCCATCGCGACCGCTGGTGGATCGTACCTCTACGAATGGGTGCACCTGGCCGGCAAGCCGGAGCATCACGGCCTGTTCCACGCGCATCACACCAAAGGGTTGGACAAATCTGCTTGGATGACACCGGAGCGTTGGATCGCGACCACCGCCATAATCATCGGCATCTGGTGGTTGTTTCGCACGCTGTTCGTCAAGCTGAGTTTGGCGCAGGATGCCGGCGCTGACATCAAAGCGCGCCATGTGCGCCTGTCGATCGCCTGGCTGATGATCATGGCGCTGACCTTCACAATGTTCTGCTGGGATCTGATCCTGGCGCTGCACGTGAACTTCGTCTCGGCCATGTGGGGCGTGTACTGCTTCACCAGCGCGGTGCAGACCTTCATCGCCGTGCTGCTGCTGGTGGTGCTGTGGCTCCGCCAGGGCCCGATGGCTGGCGCGGTGCGCAGCCACACGCTGCATGACCTCGGCACCTGGACTCTGGTATGGGGGGCGTTCTGCGCTTACATCGCCTTTGCCCAGTACTTGGTGGTCTACTACGCCAACCTGGATGAAGAGACCTTCTTCTTCCTGATGCGTATGCAGCACGGTTACGGCGCGGCCTATGCCGCCGAATTCGTCCTGCGTTTCCTGGTGCCCTTCACCTTCTTGATGAGTCAGAGCATGCGCGCCCGCCCGGTCGCCTTAGTGGTCGTGTCAATCCTGGTGCTGCTCGGCAACTGGATGGACTGGTCGTGGCTCATCATGCCGGCCTTCTCGCAAAACGCATTCCCCGGTATCGTCACGCACCTGACGACGCTGCTCATCGGTGCCGGCTTCGCCGGTGCCATGCTGCTGCTGGCCCTCGCCTTCTGGCGTAAACACGGGGTTCTGCCCAAAGCGGATCCTCGCCTGCAGTCCACCATCAACGCGGAGCACCTGCACTGATGTCTGCCGCCCACGATGACACGCACGCGCACGCCCCTGAGCAGCCGGAGGTCTCCCATCCGCTGCTGTGGTCCGTCCTGATCCTTGGGATCATGGCGTTCCTCGCTTGGTTGTTCTTCCATTTCTTGTTCCAAGGTATGCATGTCGCTCGCCACATGGAAAAGATCCAGACGCACCAGGCGGGCGAACCGGAGCCGGATCACGACCAGCTCAGCCGCAACATTTCGCAGGACGTGGTCGACGAGGGTCAGGCGATCTACAATGCCAAGTGCGCCTCGTGTCACGGTTCGCAGGGCAACACCAACCCGACCAACCTCAAGCCGGTACCGCGCAATTTCCACAGCGAAAACTGGAAGAATGACAAGGGCGGCAGCCCCTACGCGCTCTACCTGGTTCTGACCAAGGGCTACAACACCATGCCGGCCTTTCCTGGGCTGTCGCCGGAACAGCGTTACGCGGTGAACCACTACATCACTGAAACCTGGACCAAGAAGCTCAACGCTGCCAACTATGTGGCCGAGAATTCCGCGGACGTGAAGAAACAGATTCCGCCTCCCGGCGCCGCCGGTGCGGAAGGTGGCGAACGTGATCCCGAACGTGTGGAGCCCAAGGGATCTGCGCGTTCCCTGCTCGCGGGTATCGCAAAGGTCGAAAACTCAGAGGTGAAGAACGTTCGCGCCTGGGCGGCGCTCGCCCGCAACGGCGCCAAAGCGGAGACCGCATACATTGCCGATCGCTTCGTCGCCCTGGTCGATGCCGAGCCGGCACTCGGTCAGCAGTTGCAGGCCACGGTGAAGTCGGGTGATCGTACCCGGTTTGATACTCTGCTTGCCGGCTCCGATGGTAGCGGCGCAGTGCGCGCCGATTTCAACCTCGCATCTGGCGACCAACTCGCCGGCCTCTTCGAGTTGCTCAAGGGAGTGAAGTGATGCTCCGCCTGTTGTCTTTAGTCTGCCTGATGGCGGTGACCATGTGGGGCGGCGTTCCTACGGTCGTCGCGGCTGATCCATCTAAGCCGGTGCCGGTGCCAATGCCGGCCCCGGTCGCGGGGGTTGATCCAGTCGATCACGATGTCGACACCTTCAATCCCAACGTCTATAGCTTGGATGAAAGTGGCCACGGGCCGAAACACGTCACCCGCAGTCCCTTCACCGATCCAGCGAGCGACATCGCGCGCCAGGTCACCTCGGTCACCTGGTTCAGCTCGCTGGTCTTCCTGCCGTTTCTGGTGCTGCCGTTGCTGCTGCTGCTGTACGTCATCTTCAAATTCCGTGATACTGGCGATGGCCGCAAACCGGCGACCTTTACCGGTAACCACACGCTGGAGATCGTCTGGACGGTGATTCCGTGTGTCGCGCTAGTAGTCGTCAGCTTCCCGACGTGGTTCATCCTTGATCACATGGAAGCACCGCCGGTTCACCAGAAAGACCGCATGGCGGTGCGGGTGACCGGCAAGAAGTTCGCCTGGGACTACAAATACCTCGGCATCTACAAGGATGCTAAAGCGGAGGAGAAACAGGAGATCGCCGTCGGGCAATTCCTGGGTATCCAAGAACCGCTGGTGCTGGCCAAGGGCCGTGCCGTCGAATTGCACATGACCAGCGACGACGTCAACCACGCGTGGTGGATTCCGCCGTTCGGCGTGAAGAAGGACTGCATCAAGGGCCGCGACACCTACGCCTGGTTCACGCCCGACACCATCGGATTCTTCAAGGGGCAGTGCGCCGAATTGTGCGGCGATGGCCACGGCCTCATGATCATCACCGCGGTGGTGGTCGAGAAACCTGACTTCGCCCGCTTCATCGCCCTGCAACGGGTGAAGGACGACACGCTCAAGGTCTGGACCGCAATCCAGCCGCCACCGGGAACGGCGATCGACGACAAGGTCCTGCGTGAGGCGGTTGCCGGTTTCCTCGCCAAGGGACGTTCGCCCGAGCGCCAATACGCACTGCGTTTCTGGATTGCCTGCAACTACGCGACCCTGCAGCGGGTGCCGCCACCCACTGGTGTCACCATTGCGGAGATCTTCGGCGCTGCCAAGGGCGGTGGTGCGGCAGAGATCGCCGCTGCCATCCGCACGCGTCGCGCCATGGTTGATGCACTGCTGAAGGAGTTGGGCGCTGTTGCTAGCGCTGATGCCAGCACCGAAGTCGCTCCCATTTCCGTCGTCGCCCTTCCCGTCATCGCCCCTTCCGTCGTCGTCACAGTCGCCACAGGAGCCCAGCCATGACCGCTGCTGCCGTCATGCCGCCGATCCCCATCACGCGCTACAGCGGCGTGATGGACTGGTTGACCACCGTCGACCACAAGAAGATCGGTCTGATGTACTTCTGGTTCACCGTGACGATGGGTATCGTCGGCGGGTTCTTCGCTGGCGCGATCCGCGTCCAGCTCGCTACTCCTGGGGCGGTGATCGAGTCGATCCAGGCCGCGCACCTCGCGGGTGTCGAACTGCCGTTCAATCTCTTCAGTGAGAACAGGGCGTTGTTCAACCAGATGGTGACGATGCACGCCTCGGTGATGATCTTCTTCACCATCATCCCTGGGTTCATCGCCTTCGCGAACTATGTCGTGCCGCTGATGGTCGGTGCGCGCGACATGGCCTTCCCCAAAATGAACGCCTTTGGCTTCTGGCTGCTGATCCCGGCGGCGATGTTGATGTTGTCGAGCTTCTTCGTGCAGGGTGGCGCGGCATCGTCCGGTTGGACCGCCTATCCGCCGCTGTCACTTGAAGGTGCGGGCAGCAATCCCGGCCAGGATATGTGGATCATGGGCGTGCATCTTGCCGGCGTCAGTTCGATCCTCGCGGCGATCAACTTTATCGTCACCATCGCCAGTTTGAAGGCGCCGGAGATGAAGTGGCGTGACCTGCCGCTGTTCGTCTGGGCGACGTTCTTCACCTCGATCATCCAGCTCACCGCCACGCCGGTGCTGGCCGCGGCGGTGACCATGATCCTGCTCGACCGCAACTTCGGCACCACCTTCACCATCGCTTCGTCCGGCGGTGATCCAGTGCTCTATCAACACATCTTCTGGTTCTACAGCCATCCGGCGGTGTACATCATGATCCTGCCCGGCTTTGGTGCGATCAGCCACATCTTCGCCGCGTTCTCGTGCAAGCGCGTGTTCGGCTACCTCAGCATGGTATTGGCGGTCGGCGCCATCACCCTGCTCGGATTTACGGTGTGGGCCCATCATATGTTCTCGGTCGGCATGTCGCCGGAGTTGGCCTACTACTTCCAGGTGGCGTCGCTGCTGATCGGCGTGCCCACCGGCATCAAGGTCTTCAACTGGTTAGCGACCATGTGGGGCGGCACCATTCGCTTCACCACCGCGATGATGTTCGCCTGCGGCTTCATCTGTCTGTTCGTACTCGGTGGTTTCGGTGGCCTGATCCTCGCGCTGGTGGCGGTCGACTTCACTCTCACCGATACCTACTTCGTGGTCGGTCACTTCCACATGGTGCTGGTCGGTGGCTCGGTGATGTTGCTGTTCGCCATGACCTATTACTGGTGGCCGAAAATGACTGGCCACATGCTCAGTGAGAAGCTCGGCAAGTGGGTGTTCTGGCTGATGTTCATTGGCGTGTTCGTGACTTTCTTTGCCATGCACCTGAGCGGTGCCAATGGCATGGTGCGTCGCGTGCCGGTGTACTTCGCAGACTTCAAGTTCTCGAACTACCTGACCACGTTCGGTTACCTGCTGACCATCGTTTCGTCACTGCTGTTCTACGCCGACCTCTTCCTCAGCTATCGTCGTCCGAAGATCACCGTCGACGATCCGTGGAAGATCAACGACGTGCAGCAGAGTTTCGAGTGGGCCACCAGCTGCCCGCCGCCGGTCTACAACTTCGTCACCGTGCCGCCGATCCCGGTCCTCGACCAGATGTCTGACGGCCATGCCGTTCGCGACAAGACGCTAGGCGATGGCGACAAGCCACGCGAGACCGACAAGCCAACGCATTGACCATGTCCCGGTCCGTCCAGGTGCTGGCGGGCCGGGCCGCTGCTCGATCAAGCCAAGCCTTTCAAGGAAGCCGCCCGGTCGTGATCACCTCTGCCACCATCAAGGCTGACCCCCAGGGTCGCACCGGTCAGATACCGCCAGTCCCCGCATCGGTGGCATCGGTGGCGTCATGGTTGGGCATGTTGTTCGTGATGTTGTTCGCCCTCAACACGATTGGTGGTTGGGTGCGGTTGTCGGGCTCAGGCGTCGCGATCCCACAGTGGCCGATCATCAACGGCAGCCTGCTGCCGCCGTTCAGCGATCAGGGGTGGGAACAGGTCAAGGCGCACTACGACGCCGACCAGGACCGTCTGGCTGCGCGGGTGCGTGTCGGTGAACTGACCCAGGTCAATCTGGGTCACAGCCCGCGCGACCTCGCCGAATTTAAGCTGATGTTCTTCACCGAGTGGAGCCATCGCCTGTTCGCCGCGCTGGTGGGCGTGATGGCGGCCGGCTGTCTCACCATCATTTACCGCCGTGAAGCGATGCGCCGACTCGTCGGCTGGCCGATGACCATCGCGGCGCTGCTGATCATCGCCCAGGCGGTACTCGGCGGCATGTTGGTACGCAGCGGCACCAACACTAACTGGCTGTTCCTCCATCAAGCCAACGCCAGCCTGATCATGGCCTGTGTCCTGGTGGCGATCCTGCGCATCCTGGCCGATGGTCGGGCACTGCCCACGCCGCAGGCAGTGGCGCGTCGTCGGCCCATCGCCTGGGTGTTGCCGGTGATGACCGTGGTGGTGTGGGCGCAACTGGTGGTCGGATCGCTGGTCGCCGGCAGCCGCAACGGTCAGCCGTTTGGCGACTGGTCGTTGTTCGCGGCCGCCAACCTGTGGGAGGGGCCGCGTTCGCTGTGGTGGAACCTGCAAGCCAACACCGAACTGCACCAATGGACTCATCGCTGGATGGCCTGGGCCATCGTGTTGGTGTCAGTGGTGTTGTTCGTCTTCGCCTGGCGCCAACGTCATCAGCTGTCGCCGCGGCTGCGTCTTGGACTCCATGCTTCGGGTGCTTTCCTGCTGGCGCAGATGATGCTTGGCATTGGCAATGTGTGGACCGGCATCACGCCCTATGGCTCGTTGGCGCACCAGGGCATGGGCATGTGCCTGTTCCTGGCGTTGGTGTTGGCGTGGTTCGATGTGCGGCGTGAGGCCGATGCCGCGGTAGAGGTTACGACCAACAGTCGGGTGCCCGCATGAGCGCCGTGCCGGTCTTGCCCATACGCATCTGGAAGGTGATCAGCGATTTGCTGATCCTCACCAAATACCGCATCACCATGGTGGCGCTCTTCACCGGCTACGCGGCGATCGTGGTGCAGGGCGAGCATGCCACCGACTGGGCCTATGTGTGGCCGTGTCTGCTGGCCTTGTTCGCCTTGGGTGGCGCGGCCAACACCCTCAACCAGCTGTTTGAGTTGCGTAAAGACGCGTTGATGGACCGCACTAAGGCGCGGCGGCCATTGCCGGCCGGCCGGATCACGCCAGCGCAGGCGGTGACGTTCGCCACGATCCAATTTATCTTCGCCATGGCGGTATTTATCGGCTTCTATCAGAGCTGGTTGGCGGCGGTGCTGACGGCGTTGACGGTCCTGTACTACTCGTGGTTCTACACCCTGTGGCTTAAGCCACGGCACTGGCTCAACATCGTCATCGGCGGCGTGCCGGGAGCGATGGGCCCGCTGATCGCCTGGGCAGCGATGACCGACACCATCGCCCTCGCGCCGTTGGCGATGTTCGCGGTGATATTCCTGTGGACGCCGCCGCATGTGTGGGCGCTGGCAATCAAACTGAAGGACGACTATGCCCGCGCCGGCATTCCGATGCTGCCGGTGGTGAAGGGGGTCGATGAGACTACGCGTCAGATATTCATCTACACCGTGGTGCTGGTCGCCGGTACCCTGGCGGTGCCGGTGCTGGTGCCGGCATTCGAACACAGCCCGATGTACACCACGTTGTCGATCGTGCTCGGTGCCGTGTTCTTGGTCTGGACGGCACTGCTGTGGCGTCACCGCCCGGTGATGCCGACCATGCCACTGTTCCGCTTCTCGATCGTTTATATCGCTGCGTTATTCATTGGCATGGTTTGTGACGCCCTCAGCAACGGAGCGCATCGATGACTACCACGGCGATCAAGACTCTGCCGCGTCCAGCCGCTGGGCGGATGTGGTGGCTTTTCGGTCTGGGGGCTTTCGCCGTCGGCATGATGGTGTTCTTCCTCTTTGGCTACAGCTCGTTCTACGGCTTGTGGTGCAAGATCACCGGCACCGGGATGAATCCGCAGAATCCGAAGGAGGCAGCGGTGCTGCCAGCGAATGGTGAAGAGCGTGAAATCGAAGTGTTCTTCGAAGCCAAGACCTATGACCGTCTGCCCGTGCGTTTCTATCCCAACGAGCCGCGTATCGTCGCCAAGATTGGCCACGACAGCAAAGTGATCTACCGCTTCAAAAACCTTTCCGATGAGACGGTGCGCTACCGCCCGATCCATCAGGTGAGCCCGCTGATCGCCGGTCAGCACTTCAGCATGAAGATGTGTTTCTGCTTCAACGATCAGATCCTTGGGCCGGGCGAGTCGACCGAGTTTCCGGTGGTGTTCAGTTTTGGTGCCGGGATCGATCCGCGGGTTACCAGCGTGACGGTGCGTTACAGCCTGCACCGCATCCGCGATGGTGAGGTGCAGAGTGAGTGGCAGAAGCGCATCGAACGCGAGCTTGAAGCCGCCGGTGCGTTGTCGGGTGATGCCAAGGTCGTCACGCCAGGCTTCGAAAGCTTGAATCGCTCGCCGGTACCGGTGTCCGTTCCTGCCAGCCCGGCCACTCCAGCCCCAGAGCCCGCACCATGACCACTGCTGAATACGACACGGATCCGGTCGATCCACGCCAGCGTCGACAGGCGCGCGTGCTCGGTTTCGTGGTGACGAGTGCTTTCCTTGCCCTGGTCGCCGGCTGTTTCATCATGTTCAGCATCAACGGTCTGCCGAAGGATGCGAAGGAGTGGAAGCGCCTACAGGAACGGCGCTCCGCTGCGGAAGCGGAAAAAGCCGAACAGGGCTCTGCTTCTGGTTCAACGATAGTTCCAACGCTTGAGAAGGATGCGACGCGATGAGCGATCCCGCCCAGAATGCCACTGTGGTTGCCAACGGCCCTATTTCGCCAGGCAGTGCCCACGGCCACGAAGATCCGATGAGCCACGTTCCACCACCCAGCCTGTGGCCGCTGTTGGTCACCGGTGGGCTCACGCTGCTGCCGTTCGGCGTGATCTCGCTGCTCGGGACGCTCGACAAATCGCCGATTTGGGGCCCGTTCACCAATCCGACCTTCGGCTTGGTCGTGTTGCTGCTGGGCTCGCTGATCTTCGTGGTTTGTCTGATGGGCTGGTGCCATCAGGTGATCAAGGAAAAGCTCATCAGCCACGATGTCAGCAAGCAGCAGAAAGATCTGCAAAGCTTCATCCTGCTGTTCCTGACCGGCGAACTGGCGGCCTTTGGCGCGGTGTTCGGCTACTTCTACCACCAAGCTGTTTTCTACGATGACTTCGGACCCGTCCACGGCATGCACTTCGCTACGCCGTTGGTCGCGTACGCCACTTTCATTCTGTTGTTCAGTTCGGTGACCTGCGAGTTCGCCCACCACGCCTTGCAGGCGCACCAGGTGCTCAAGGCAAAGATCCTATTCCTCGCGACCATCGTTCTGGGAACGATCTTCTTAGGCATGCAGGGGTACGAATGGGGTGAACTCATCCAGAAGGGTTTCTACCCGGTCGGAGGTTCACTTGATGGCCACGGATCCTCGGCCTTTGCCTCGTTGTTCTACGTCGGCACCGGTTTTCATGGCCTGCACGTCGCCATCGGTCTGGTGATGTTGTTCATGGTGCTCATGCGCTTGGAGTTCGGTCACTTCACCGGTAAGCGCCACTTCTCGGTGGTGGCGGCCTCATGGTACTGGCACTTCGTCGACATCGTGTGGGTGCTGTTGTTCATCACGGTCTACGTCGTCGGTTGATCGCGATTTACGCTTCGACATTTGCGCTCCGCGCTGTGCGACGTGCGACGTGCGAGGTTGGACAGCCCGCAAACGTCGTTGTCGAGCGTAGGTACCAATCCATCCGTTCTCTGACAGGCACTTCCAGGATCGCTCCATGACCCGCGCCCACGAAACCTCGCACGTCGCACGTCGCACGTCGCACGTCGCACAGCGCGAAAGCGCCTGATGCCGATCTCAGCGCGCCCGTCCGGCCTCGGCGTTATCTTCCTCGTCCTGTTCGTCGACCTGGTCGGCTTCAGTATCGTGTTCCCGTTGTTCGGACACATGCTGGAGTACTACACCACGCACGATCGCGGTCTGCTTGGCTGGGCCATGGGCTTCGTTGACGCGTGGTTCCCGGTCAAGGAACCGTGGCAGCGGGCGGCGTTGTTCGGCGGCTTGATCGGCGTGTGTTATTCCGGCCTGCAATTCCTTGCGGCGCCCTTCTGGGGCCGACTGTCCGACCGCATCGGTCGTCGGCCGGTGCTACTGGTGTCGTGTGCCGGCAATACGCTGGCCTACCTAATCTGGATCTTCGCAGACGACTTCACCGTGCTGCTGGTGTCCCGCCTGTTGGCGGGGGCGATGACCGGCAACGTTTCTGCCGCTAACGCCGCGGTGGCCGACATCAGCACGCCGCAGACTCGTGCGCGCGGGATGGGCATTCTGGGGATGGCTTTCGGTCTGGGCTTTATTTTGGGACCGGCGATCGGTGGTATCAGTTACGAGCTCCTCCCCCGTATCGATCAGGTGCCGTTCCTGGCGGCCATGGGCGCTAATGAATTCTCCACTCCCGCACTGGTAGCCTTCCTGCTCGGTGCCTGGAACCTGACCTGGATCGCGCTGCGTTTCCGTGAGACCTTGCCGCCGGAAAAGCGCACCACCGTGGAGGAAGGTGGCCGCACAGCGAATCCGCTCACGCTGCTGATGCCACGTTTCGGCCCACGGGTGGCATCGCTCAATCTGGCGTTCCTGCTGCATACCGTGCTGTTCGCCGGCATGGAGGCGACACTGGTGTTCCTCACCGCCCAGCGCTGTGGATTCACGCCACTCGACAATGCGTGGCTGTTCGCCTGGATGGGTTTGGTCTTTGCGCTCATACAAGGAGGCCTTTATCGCCATTTGGCGGGCAAGGTGGATCAGCGAATGCTAGCGATGGTGGGTTTTGCTGCGCTGATCCCAGGATTCATGCTCACCGCCATGGTCGATTGGTTCCCGTCGACCTGGCTGCTGGTGGTTGGCGTCAGCGTGCTGGGCGTCGGCAGCGGCTTGGTCTTCCCGTCGCTCAATACCATGGTCAGCCTGGCGGTCGATGAACGGAAGCAGGGGGCCGTGCTCGGTTCGTTCCGCTCCGCAGGTGCGCTTGGACGTGCGATCGGGCCGCTGTTGGCAGCGGTGATCTACTTCCATTTTGCGCCGTCTGCGCCGTATGTGTTCGGGGCGTGCGGTGTGCTGTTGCCGTTGCTGTTGGTGTGGCGATTGGCGGCGACGCGCCCACCTGGTGCCGCGGTCAGCGTTTGACCCATTTGTCGAGCGCGGCCTGGAGCGCGGTCATCTCCACCGGCTTCGGTACCAGATCGTCCATATCAGCTTCACGGAAACGCTGACGATCCTGATCAAGCACGCTCGCGCTCATGGTGATGATCGGCACATGGCAGCCGCGACGTTCAAGGCGCCGGATCTCGCGGGTGGTGTCGATGCCGTTCAGTTCCGGCAACTGGTAGTCCATGAACACCACGTCGAAAACCGTGGTCAGGAACAGCTTGATCGCTTGTTTTCCGGTGGCGGCGATGGTCACCGAGCAACCGAGTTTTTCCAACATCTTGGTAGCGACGAGTTGGTTGGTGAGGTTGTCCTCCACCAACAGCACGCGGATGGCTTGCTGGACCTCATGTCCCTGGTCGACCGCTTTGCGTTTGCCCGAGGAACCCGTGCCGCGCGCCTCTGCCAAGCTGTGGCGCGTGATCAGTTCAGTGGCCGTGCGCGTGGTCTGGGCATGGGCGATGGTCGCTAGGCAGTCACGCAGATCGATGGCGCGGACCGGCTTGAGCAGGTAGGCGCTGAAACCGGCGTCGCGCGCGACCTTGGCATCACCGCGCCTGCCGACCGAGGTCAGCATGACCAGCGCTGTCCCATCGAGGTCGGGAACCGAACGGATCGCCTGTCCGAGCGAAAGCCCAGGTCCATCCACCAGCATGGCATCGATCAGGGCGGCAGCGAACGGTTTGCCTGCACGACAAGCTTCCTCCAGCACGGCGATCGCTTCCTCGGCACTGGGCGAGGTCGCCGCTTGGCAATGCCAGGTGGCGAGCTGTTCGTTGAGGATGCGTTGATGCAAGACATTGCGCTCGACCACCAGCACACGCATGCCGGCGAGATCATCGGTCGGCAGCGCGGTGACCGGCGCTTCATGGTCGAGTGGCAGATTCACGTGCAGGGTGAAGGTCGATCCCTGACCGACCTTGGAGTCGACACCCACCGTGCCGCCCATCAGGCCCATGAGCTGACGGCAGATCGCCAAGCCCAGGCCGGTGCCACCGAATTCGCGTGTGGTGGAGGTATCCGCCTGGGTGAACTTCTCGAAGATCACCTCGAGTTTTTCCGGCGAGATGCCGATGCCGGTGTCGCTCACCGAGAAGGTGAGATTGGCCGAGTGCTGATCGCTCGACACACAGGTCGCATCGACGTAGATGTGTCCGTGTTGAGTGAACTTGATGGCGTTGCCCAGCAGGTTGCTGAGCACCTGACGCAGCCGACCGGGGTCGCCGATCACCCGTACTGGCAGATCTGGCGCTTGACGGCAGATCAGTTCCAGGCCTTTGCTCTCCGCGCGGCCGGCGAACAGTTCGACGGTATCGGTGATGGCCATGCCGAGATCGAAGGGGATCGGTTCGAGGTTGAGCTTGCCCGCCTCGATCTTCGAGAAGTCGAGGATGTCATTGATCACCGACAGCAGCGAGTTGCCGGAATTCTGGATGGTCTTGGCGTAATCCTTCTGTTCGACATCAAGACCGGTGTCGAGCAGGAGTTCGGTCATGCCCATGACGCCATTCAGCGGCGTGCGGATCTCGTGCGACATGTTGGCGAGGAAATCGCTCTTCGAACGGTTCGCCTCTTCGGCGCGGTTCTTGGCTTCTTCCAGATCGCGGGTGCGTTCCTCGACCTGGCTCTGGAGCGTCGAGTTGAAGCGGCGCAAGTCGAGGTCGCGTGCCCGCACCGCTTCGCGCATGGCCGAAAAGGCATAAGATAGCCGGCCGATCTCGTCCATGTGGTCGTCGGCGTTCACCGCCGAGAAATCACCGCGTGCCAATTGTTCGCTGGCGGTCAGTAGGGAATCGAGTCGACGGGTGTAACGGCGGACTGCGAACAACACCACGCCGACACAGATCGCCAGCGCAGCCGCCAGGATACTGAGTGTCGTGAGCATCTGTTGGGTACGTGACCGCGAGATCGGGGCATCCGACAGACCGACGATCACCAAGCCGACAAAACTCTTCTGCCGTGGTGTGGCGGTGGTGCTGACGGCTGAACCATCGCCAGTGAACAGATCAAGATCACCGGTGACTTTTTCGACCTCGGCGCGTCCGATAATGATGCCGGGCAGTACCGTTTCGCGGGCCAGAAACTGACGCAACAGGTCCTCGTTTTCTGCGGCTGATGCCTGGACATTGCCGGTGTCATCAAGCACCGCGACGAAGGACAGGTGGTCGTGTTCGACGAAACGCGTCACCAAGCGGTCAAGCTCTGCCTTATCAAGTACCGAGAGCGAAAGTTCACAAGCTGCCGCCATGCTCCGCGCCATGGACTCGGCTTCGTGCTGATGAGCCGCAAGCAGGATACGATCGGCCTGTACGATGGAACTGATAGCCATCACCGACAATGCCGTTAGCAGCACCGCCATGGTCATGATGGTGGCTTTGGTGCGCAGGCTCATGGCAGGGCGTGGCGATACCATGGGTTCAGCGTCCGCCACCGAACACCTGCTTCGCCCGCTCAAGCAGCGGTTTGGGCATGGTGAGCGAGAGTTTTTGCGCAACCACAAGATTGAGACAGATATCAAAGGTTGGTGCGACC
>Ga0105044_10002874_pt1 | contig 23564 bp, 18 predicted proteins | sample MAT01_FD_78092 | JGI IMG/M metagenome (GOLD analysis project Ga0105044, IMG submission 78092) | Freshwater microbial communities from Lake Fryxell liftoff mats and glacier meltwater in Antarctica - MAT-01 | ecosystem: Environmental > Aquatic > Freshwater > Ice > Liftoff microbial mat | place...
GCTACCGTCCGAAGGAACGCGCCGCGATCACGCCCGAGCAGCGTCAGGCGCACGAGGACTTCCTCGAGAAGATCGACGACCACGACGATTGCCACCGCATCTACTCGGGCTGAGCGGGCGGCGGCGTCGCGCAGGCCTTCCCGACTGCGCGGGCGACTGCGACCTGGAACGGGATCGGGGCACCGAGCCGGTGACGCTTCGCGCCATCCAGCCCTCACGCCATCCACTGATGTCCGGGTGGGCGGCGCGCGGCGCGTCACCAAGGCCGCGCGGCTCGCTTCGCGCTGACGCGAGAGCGCGCGGCGCGGAGGGCTTCGTTCAGGTACCGGTGGCGCTGCGCGACGTCCCCTTCAGCTCCATCTTCATCATCATGTACTCCTCGCCCGACTTCGGGTCGTCGCCGTACATCTCGAGCGTCATCGTGTCGGCACCCGTATAGCGCTCGACCTCGCGCATCCTGGCCGGACCTTTCGTCATCGGGCAGTTGAACTCGAAGTTCCAGGTCAGCGTCTTGCGGTCGGGCGAGAGCGTGCCCTCTCCGGTCATGATCCCGGTGCTCATGTTGTCGAGCCAAGTCGACACGAACTTCTGCGACACGTTGTCGAAGCCGTAGTAGCCCAGACCGTGGAACAGCCCCATGCCCGGCATGTCGCCCTTGAACTCGCCGCGTGTATAGCGGCCCTCGAACGCCGGCTCGAGGGTCATCGTGCACGGACTGTTCGTGGGGGCCATCCCCGCGGCCATGCTCGGCGGCATCCACTGGGTGGTCGTGCCGGTCGACTGGCCGGCCTTTTCCGCGAGGAAGGCCTGGTTCGGGCCGGGCGTGCTGGCCATCAAGTAGGCGTCCTTGTCCTGCTGAGTCATCCCGGGCGGCAGCGCCATCGCGCCGGCGTCGTGCGTCCCTTACGGGGTCGAGGGACGAGTGGAGTCTTGGACGTCGCTCTTCGTCGTGGCGCAACCGGCAACGAGCGTCGAGCCCGCGAGGGGGAGCGGAGCCAGCCAGCGAAGCGTGGCAGCGGAGTGCGAGAGAGTCATGGAGTGTTCCTATGGTTTGGGCGGCGCAGTTCGACGCGATCGCGGGGATCCGGACGCGCGTATCGCGTGCACATTAGGGCGCTATCAGCGGTCCGGACAACGGTCCGGGGGGGCCGAGACCGGCGACGTCGCCACCCCGGGGCCGAGCCTTGGGAGGCCTGGGCACGGGCTCAGGATCTCTTCATTGCGCTAGGAGCATTCCCGTTTGATTTCGCCGGAGCTGGAAGTCCTCCCCGCAAGTCGTTTCCGGGCATAGCTTAGAGGGGTGATCCCCTACTTGCTGCTGGCTGCCACCTGTCTCTCGCCGGCAGCGCTCGCTCAGATTCCCCCGAACTACTACACGGCGGTCGACACCTCGACTCCGGTAGTTCTCCGCACGAGCTTGCACGGCGTGATCGACGACCACGTCCGCTTCCCCTACACGGCGGGGACGACGGACACGTGGGACGTTCTCGAGCTGGCCGACCAGGACCCGGCCAACGGCGCGCACGTCGTCGACGTCTACGGGAACCAGTCGCTCCCCAAGCAGGGCGGCGGCGTCGGCATCTACAACCGCGAGCACACGTGGCCGAACAGCTACGGGTTCCCGGACGACGGATCGACGAACTACCCGTACACCGACTGCCACGCGCTCTTTTTGTGCGACGCGGGATACAACACCTCGCGCAGCAATCTGCCTTACCGTTTTTGCTCAGCGAGCTGCACCGAGCGCACGACGGTGCTCACGAACGGCGAGGGTGGCGGAAGTGGGCTCTACCCCGGGAACTCCAACTGGCGCTCGGGCTCCGGGTCGACGGGAGCGTGGGAGACATGGCGCGGCCGTCGCGGTGACGTCGCGCGGGCGCTGCTCTACCTCGACGTCCGCTACGAGGGCGGCACCCACGTGGGTGGCGCGGCCGAACCGGACTTGATCCTGACCGACGACGTGAGCTTGATCACGGCGTCGAACACCGGGAGCAACCTGTCCGTCGCGTACATGGGCATCCGCTCCGCGCTGCTCGACTGGCATCTCGAGGACCCGCCCGACGCGAAGGAGCGCGAGCGCAACGACTTGGTCGGTAGCTACCAGACGAACCGCAATCCGTTCATCGACCACCCCGAGTGGGTCGAGTGTGTATTCGTCGGGACGTGCAGCGTAGGCGTCGGCTACTGCTACGGCGACACGGGTTGCCCGTGCGGCAACGACACACCGAGCGGCGGCGGCTGTCTGAACTCGCTCGGCGTCGGCGGCACGTTGAGCGCGATGGGGCGCGCTTCGATCACGACGGACTCCGTCGTGCTCTCGGGTCGCCAGATGCCGAACTCGTCGGCGCTCTACTACCAGGGCACGACACAGATCGTCGCGCCCTTCGGTGACGGCTTGCGCTGCGCGTCGGGCACGGTGATCCGCCTCGGCACGCAGACCAACGTCGGCGGCGCTTCGCAGTATCCCGAGCCCGGCGACGCTTCGATCTCGCAGCGCGGTCAGGTGCTCGCACCCGGAACGCGCTACTACCAGTGTTGGTATCGCAACGCCGCGGTCTACTGTTCGCCGTCCACGTTCAACTTGACGAACGCGTGGCGTATCGACTGGAGCGCGTGACGGTCACGCGCGCGCGTCACAGATTCAGCGGCGCGCTCGAGAGATCTCCGAACACCGCGTCGGGCGACACGCCGTGGCGCGCGATCACGGGCGCGAGCGCCGCGCGGTAGTCGATGCGTCCGGGGAGGTCGCCGGGACCGAGCAGATCGTCGGCCTCGAGTCCGGCCCAGTCGACGTGCAATCCGCCGCGCGTGCCGCCGCCCAGCACGAACATCGCGAAGCCGTGGCCGTGGTCCGTGCCGAGCGCGGAGTTCTCCGCGACGCGCCGGCCGAACTCGGTGTAGACGACGATCGCGACGCGCTCGAGCTCGGGCCCGAGGTCCGTCGCGAATGCGGCGAGGCCGTCGCCGAGCTGTCGCAAGAGCGGCGCGAGGAACGTCCCCTGCGCCACGTGGCTGTCCCAACCACCGAGGTCGAGGCACACGGCCGGCACGCCCACGCCGGCTTTCAAGAGCTGCGCCGTCTGAGCCAGCTCGCGCGCGAACGCGTCGTCGCCGTAGCGCGCGCCGTGCTCCGCGCGGTAGTCCGCGCGACGCAGACCGCGCAGCTTGCGCATCGCCGCGCGCGTGTCGTCGGCTGGTCCTCCGAGCAGCGGATCGTCGGCGTACAGCGCCGCGAGGCGATCACCGAGCGCGGCGACGCGCGGACCCGGATCGAGATCGTCGAGCGTGCGCACCGCTGTGACGGCGACAGCGCCGACGAGGCTCGCCGGCACTCCGTCGCCGAACGCGAGCGCCGCGAGCCCGCCGGTCCCGCGCGCGTGCGCGTAGCGCGCGACCCAGCCGCCGACGGCCGAGGCGCTGCCACGCTCGAGCAGCGGTTGGGCGTAGAAGTGCGAGCGCGTGTCGTCGCCGCTGGCCGCGTCCTGCACGACGGCGAGACGTCCGTCGCGCCAGAACGGCGCGAGGCCCGCGAGCTCCGGCGCGAGGCTGAAGCGCTCGTCGAGGCGCTCGGCGGCACCGGGCTCCACCGCCATGCGCGGTCGCAGGCGCTGGTAGCCGTCGTCGCCAACCGCCGGGACGAGCGCGAGCCCGTCGGCGCCGCCGCGCAGGAACACCGTGACGAGCGTCGGCGTCAGCATCGCTGGAACCCCGGGCTCGCGAGCACGACCGCCAGTGCCTCGGCGTCGTCGCCAGCCGCGCACGCCGCGCGCTCCGGCTCGTTCGCAGTCCGGCCGAGGGCGTGCGCGACGAATCGATCGCGACCACCGGCTCGCGCGAACAGCCCCGCGGCGTCGACCGGGGCGCCGGCGATCGAGCCGCGCGCCAGTTCCTCGGCGAAGCGCCAGCGCCACAACAATCCGCTGCGCCAGTGATCCGCCGTCGCCGGATAGCCGTCGGGCGTCGGCCACTGGTACGGCGCGTGGCCGAGGCGCTCGAGGTACGCGAGCAGCGACGGCGTCGCGTCGCACTCGACCGCGCACGCGCGCAACGCGGAGGCCACGAAGTGGAGCGGACGCTTCAGCTTCGCGCCGTGCGACGCGCGGAACTCCGGGTGCGCGAACAGTCGCCGCAGCGCGGCGTCGATGCGGCCGCTACTCCGAGCGAACTCCTCCGCGACGGCGTCGACCACCGCGGCGGGCGGATCGTCGGCCACGTATCGCACGCACAGTTTGCGCGCCAGAAAGTGCGCCGTGGACGGATGCGCGGCCACGCGGTCGACGACGCGCTCGACCTCCTGCTCGCCGAGTCCCGCCTCGAGTTCGCCTCCCAGCAGTTCCTTCGCCGCATCGTCGTGGCGAGCACCGTCGAACGAGACCGCGCCCTTGCCGCGTTCGCCCAGTCCGCGCGAAGTCCAGCCGCTGAGCGCGCGCGCCGCGGTCTGCACGTCGCGCTGCGTGTAGCCGCCGCCGAGGCCAAGGGTGTGCAGCTCGAGCAGCTCGCGCGCGTGGTTTTCGTTCGGCGCGCCGGAATCCGCGCGGTTCAGTCGTCCGTCGAGGTACCAGAGCATCGCCGGGTGCAGGAGGACGGCGCGCAAGAGGTCGCGGAAGTTCCCCAGCGCGTGCGGGCGCAACGCGTCGCGCTCGAAGCTCGTCGCGAGCCACGCACACTCGCCCTTGCCGATGCTCAGGGAGAAGTGATCGCGCCAGAACTCACTCACGGACTCGTGCAGTTGGCGTGCGCCATGGACGGCCCCGAGCAGGATGCGCGCCTGCAGCTCGCGCCGCACGACGTGGTCGTGGAACTCGAACGCCTCCCCCGCCGGCACGTGCAGCGATTCGAAGCGACGCAGCCGCCGTGAGCAGTCGGTTTCGTCGATCGATTCGTGCGCGAGCTGCGCCTCGATCCATGCCGCGGCGCCGGGGAACTCGGCGCGATCCGCGGGCCGCGCTCCGAATCCGCAGCGCGCGAACATGCGTCCGGCCTCGTCGTCGCCCTCGATCGGCGGCCAGGCCACGCCCGGTGCCGCGCGGCAGTGCGCCCAGCTGACGGCCGGAAGCGCGCCAAGGCTCGCGAAGATCCACGCGCCGCCCAGCGCGGCGAGGACTTCACGACGCGACGCGCTCACGACGGGATCGCTCCCTGCGAGGACGACGCCGAGGAGGACGAGCTCGCACTCACGCTCGCGAGCCCGATCGCGCCGACGTACGGCCGCGGCGCGCGCCCGGCGAGGACGACGGCGCCGAGTCCGCTGACGAGCGTCCACGGCAACAGGACGAACCAACCGAGGAACGGCATCAGGAACGCGAATCCGAGCACGATCCCGCCGCGCACGACGCAGCGCCACGGCTGCAGTGCATCCACGGGCGATGGCAGTCCGACGCCGATTCGCTGCGCGAGCCCGGCGGATCCGGCGAGAGCGAGCAGACCGAGCAGCAACGCGAGCCCGACGGCGAACGTCTGCACGACCGGATGCGGTACGTTCTTGGCCAGCACGGTGACGCCGAGCAGCACGGGCACGGCGACGAGCAGTCCGACGCCAGTCGCGCGCACCGGACGATGCTCGATCTGGTCGCGCGCTCTTGCCACGAGCCCGGGGAACAGCGCCTGCGCGCCGATCCAGTGCGCGTTCAACGTGAGCAGCACGCCCACGACGATCAGGAACCACTGCAGGATGTCGGCGAGAATCATGGCGTGAGCTCTATCCAGGCTGTGCGCGCGAGCGCGAGGTAGTGTTCGGGCGCTTCGACGGCCGGCGGCGGCGGCAGGCTCGGCGGCGACGGGATCGCGGGGACGGGCACGATCACGACGGATTCGGCGCCCGCATCGGCGCGCAGCGCGACGCGCAGGAGTACGGCGCTCAGCACCACGGCCGCCGCGGCGAGCGCCCGACCCGTGCGCGGTTCGACGAACGGGATCGGTACCGCAGGCCGCGCGCGCGCGAGGCGCGCGAGATCAGCAGGAATCGCAGGCGATTCCGCGCTCCATCGCGCGCGCACCGCGAGCTCGCGCCAACGGGCGTCGAAGCTCATGGCGCATCCTCCGCGAAGCGCTGCGCCGATGCACGCAACCGACGACGCGCACGAAACGCGCGCACTTTGACGAGCGTGCGGTTCCAGCCCGTCAGCGCCGCGATCTCCGCGACGGAGCGCCCCTCGAGGTCGAGGAGCGTCAGCACGAGCCGATCCGACGGCGGCAGCGTCGCGAGGAGCAACTCGACGAGCTCGCGCGCGGCGGCCGCGTCGTGGTGCAGATCCGCGGCGCCCGAGCGCAGCCACGCCAGCGCATCGGCCGCCTCCGCCGAGATCTCCGCGCCGATCGGCCGCCGCACTTCGACGCGCAGCGCGTCGCGGCACACGTTGACCGCGACGCGCGACAACCAGTTCGCGAAGGGCGTGCCCGCGCGCTCGTCGTACCTCTGGCTGCGCGCGAACATGGTCAAAAAGACCTCCTGAACGAGGTCGTCGATCGCGTGCGACCGCGGCCGGTGCGCGCACACGATGCGCTGCACGAGCTCGCCGTGTCGCTCGCACAGACTCTGCCCCGCGCCGTCGTCGCCCGCCCGCCAGCGAGCCAGGAGTTCGGCGTCAGGAGCCTCGGGCATGGTCGGCAACGTAGTGGACCGGACATGCCGGGAGTAACGACGGGCGGACGGATCCGGTTACGCGAAAGACGGATTCGCGCGGAGGTGCGCACTTCGACGCCGGGGCCCGGCGATTTCCGCGACCAGCAGGCCGTCGAACAAGTCGGGTCGCCTGACGCGCCGTGGGGTTCTGCAGGCTCTCGCACGAGCGCGAAGTCGGTCTGCGCGGCATTCCCGCTCCACGCCGAGGCGGGTAGCTTGTGCCGCAACGAACTCGCTTCTCGTACCGAGGCGACCAAGGTCCATTTCATGCTCCGCGCGCCCCGAATCCGAGCCGCTCTCCTCGCCTCATGCCTGCTGCTCGTCCTCGCGCCCGTCTTCGCCGGCGAGAAGCGCGAGGAGTCCGCGCTCGATTACGCGCTGAGGACCGCCGAAGCATCGCTCGCGAAGAACGACCACTCGAGCGGCAACCTGTGGGTCGAGCGGGCACTCGAGCGCGATCCGAAGTCGGTCAAGGCGTGGGACCTCAAGTCGCGCTACGCGCTGGCGCTCGATGACCAGGATGGGCAGGTGTACGCGCTGCACCAGGCTGTGCGGCTGGCGATCGCGCAGAAGCTGCCCCGCGCGACGGTCGAGGGGTTGCGCACGAGGCTCGTCGCCGTCGATCCGGCGGCGAACGACCTGCTCGGGTTGTCGAAGGTGTTCGTAGCGAAGCTCTCGGCCGTCGCGGCGCAGTACGAGGCGGACGGCCGTCCGCACTCGGCGATCCAGGTCCACAAGGAGATCCTCGCGCTCGATCCGGAGTCTCCCAGCACAGCCGCGATCCAGCGCCTCGCTTCGAAGCCGGACCCGAGCCTCGCCGCCGACGCGAAGCCCAAGGACTTGCTCGACGGGATCTCGACCGACTGGATTCGCGAGTTCGACGCCGCGCACGCGAAGTGGAATGACCGCGCCAAGCTCGAGCGCGAGCACTACGTCACGCACACGAACGCGGGCTACGCCGTGCTCGTGCGCGCGGCGGAGGCGATGGAGCAAATGAACGCGTTCTACCGCGAATTCTTCGCGTACGGGACGGAGGAGGACGGGCGCTCGGTCCCGCGCATCGACCTCGTCATCTTCCAGACGCGCGACGAGTACTTGAAGCTCGGCAGCAGCCCGGCCGAGTGGAGCGCCGGACAATTCACGGGCAGCGCGGTGGAGACCTACATCGGATCGGGCACGTTCGACGACATGACGGGCACGCTGTTCCACGAGGCGGCGCACCAGTTCGTGTCGCTGGCCACGAATGCATCGGGCTGGCTGAACGAAGGGCTCGCGTCGTTCTTCGAGGGCACGCGCATCCTGTCGAACGGCACGGTGATCATGAACCTGCCGGCGAACCACCGCTTGTTCCCGATGGTCGAGCGCATCCAAGGCGGATGGATGAGCGATGCGAAGGACGGCATCGGCGCTGGTGACGGGGCCGACAGCGATCCGAAGAAGGCGCCGACGTTTCGCATCGTGCTCGAGAACAAGTACGAGTGGGGTCCGCCCTGGTACGCGCCGACGTGGGCCGTCGTGTACTTCCTCTACAACTACCAGGATCCGCTCGACGGCCGTTACGTGTACCGCGCGGCGTTCCGCGAGTTCGTCAACTCGTCCGGCGGCCGCGTGGGCGAAGGCGCCGTCGGCAACTTCGAAGAGGTCGTCCTCGCGAACCCGCTGCCGCCGATCAAGGGCGTGCCGCGGCCCAAGGGCACGGCCGACGTGCGCCTGCCGAAGACGGTGGACGAGCTCAACGAGGTCTGGAAAGACTGGTTGATCGCGCTCGCGAAGGAGCAGAACGGTGAGCTCCAGGTCGCGCGCCCCTACGCTCAGTGGGCGCGCTACGCGGTCAAGAACAAGGACGAGGCCGTGGCGCGCGAGCACTTCGAGAAGGCGCTGCTGGCGAACTCTCAGGACGTCGACACGCTGTTCGACTTCGCCGCTTTCCTGGCGGAACGAAAGGGCGCCGACCGCGCGACGAAGCTCGCGCTACAAGGGCTGCGCATCTTGGAGTCGCGCACGCCGGTGGACGCGAAGGCCGTGCAAGCGGCCGAGCGCAGCCTCGAGAAGTACGACGAGAAGCGCACAGCTCTCGACACGATCCACCGAGAGCTGTGGGCCGCCGGCGCGAGCCTCGTCCAGCGCTACAAGTCGGCCGGGATGCCGACGATGGTCATGGACCTCGCCTGGCACTTCGGCGCGGACCTCGGCGCGCCGGGGATGATGGGCCACTACGCCGACGCCGTTCGCAAGGGCGGCAAGCCGCTGCAGCGCTGGCAGCTCGCGTACGACGAAGAGAGTCTCGAAGGCTGGAGCGCGTCGGCCGACACGGTGTTCACCGCGCAAGGCAAGAACCTGGTCTCCAAGCTCGGCGAGTACACGGAACAGGGCTTCGACTACCGCGTGCTGACCTTCGACACGACCACGTCGGGTGACTACTCGTTCGAGGCCGAAGTGCTGGCCGAGAAGGGTCAGGTGAACTTCTGCGGACTCGTGTTCGGGAAGAAGGACATCAACAACTTCCACGGGCTCATCCTGTTCCCGGGCAAGGTCGACGTCGACGGGTCCCGCAAGGGCCTCGCCGACACGGGCTTCATCGATCTCGCGAGCTGCTACGGCGGCTCGAACATCAAGACGTGGCGCCACAGCCCGGTGAAGACGGCGGTCGAGCAGGAGGGAGCGTCGCACGGCCAGGTGTGGCACAAGCTGCGCATCGACGTCGCCGGCAGCATCGTCGACGCGTGGTTCGACGGCGAGTACGTGACCACACAGGACTTCGGCAGCGTCGACGTGCTGCGCGGCAGCTTCGGCATCATCGCCGGGCCGGGCATGGCGCAGTACACGCGCGTGCGCTTCCTCTCGCGCCCGCTGAATGATCCCGCGGCGGTGATCGACCGCGAATTGCGCCTGGAAAAGCTGCAGAAAACGAGCAGCGGGCCCATCGGCGGCAGCTACCTCGGCCTCGTGCCGCCGTTCCCCGAGACGACGCGCTGGATCCAGGGCGCGCGGAAGTCCTGGGACGAGAACGGCCCGCGCCCGCAGCTTTTCGTGCTGTGGAGCATCCCACAGAACACGCTCGTGCCGATCGACGGCTGGCTGAACGAGTTCGTCGCCAAGTACGCGCGCATCGGGCTCGAGTGCGTGATGGTCGCCAGCGTGAACGACGCCGAGACGGCGCAGGCGTACCTGGCCGAGCACCCGATGCCGGGCGCCATCGCGGTCGACCGGCGCGACAAGCCGGGCATCGGGAACACCTTCGAGAAGTACTCCGTGGACAAGTTCAACTTGCCGCGCGCCCTGCTGCTCGACGTCGACGGCCGCGTCGTGTGGGAAGGTGATCCGGGCTTCTCCACCACCGAACCGTGGGCCGCGGGCGTCGAGACGTTCCTCGATGCGCCGCTGCAAGAGCTCATCACGCGCGGCCGGCTCGAGGAGCTCGCCACGTGGCTCACGACGTGGAAGGAGAAGGGCCAGCCGGCGCTGAAACAGGGCGACGTGGCCGTGGCGCTGCCGCTGATGCGCGCCGCGCGCGATTTCGAGCCCGGACGCACGCAGTCGACGGACGAGGCGCGCGACAAGCTCGACGCGCTCGAGGCCGCCGTCGGCGCGCTCCAGACGACCGCCGCGTCCTTCGCGCGCGAAGCGGCCGAGCCGGCGATCCCGTTGCTCGCGGCCTACGCACCGCTCCTCAAGCAGACGATCGACAAGAACACGCAGTTCGTGCTGGCTCAGCACAGGGACAGCAAGAACGCGCGCGAGTGGCAGGACGCCGTGAAGGTGTGCGAGAAGATCAAGGCGAACGTCAAGAAGGACGCGAAGCTCGAGCTGGCGCAGGAACTCCTCGCGAAGCTGCAAGGTCAGCAGGGACGCTTCTCGAAGGAACTGGCCGCCGATCTCGCGCCCGCGGTCGAAGCCAGCGACTTCGACGCGCTGAACGAAATCGCCGTCGAGGCGTCGCGCCGACCACTGCGCTGGCTGCTCGAGGACTACCTGCGCTGGTGATCGGCGGGCACCGCGCACGACGCGGTGCTCACCATCGACGCTTCGATCCGGCCGCGCTCCTCACGGCGATCTTCTCGATCTCGCGCAGCGCGTCCTTGCCGATCCAGAGCGCCGTCGCATCCGACGAACCCGCCAGTGGCGACTCGCGGTCGTGCCGGTCGCGCGCATGCGATACCGCGGTCCGCGAACGGCTCGGATTTTCCAGCGCTCGGTCTGCTCGCGTCGGACTGCGGATGAGCCGGCGCGCGGGCTAGACTCGCTCGCCGGGTGCCATCGCCCTTCCTCGCACTCGCTCCGCCCCCCCCGATGTCCGAGAGCTCCGCTGACTCCCTGTTCGTCGATTTCCTGCGCCGAGGTCAGGGCGCCGACTTCGACGCGTTCTGCGCGGCCCATCCGGCCGATGCGGATCGACTCCGCGATCTGCACGCGCAGCACGAGCTCGCGCTGGCGCACCTGCGCGCAGCGGGAATCACGTCGATCACGCCGGCCGCACGGCCCTCCCCGTCAGCGCTGAAGCCGTCTCCCGGGTCGAGCGAACTCCTGCGTCGCATTCTGGCGCAGGGCTCGAAGGGCGCGCGCTACGAGCTACGCGGCGAGATCGCGCGCGGCGGCATGGGCGCGATCTTGCGTGTGTGGGACGAGGACCTCGGCCGCGAGCTGGCGATGAAGGTCGTGCTGGGCAGCGACGGCACGCAGGCGGATGCGGGTGCGTCGGACATCGACGGACGGCGCGTGTCGCGCTTCCTCGAGGAGGCGCAGATCACGGGCCAACTCGACCACCCGTGCGTCGTGCCCGTCCACGAGCTCGGGCTCGACGGGCAAGCGCGCGTGTACTTCACGATGCGCCTCGTCAAGGGCCGCGACTTCGGTCGCATCCTCGAGCTGGTCCAGGCGGGCGAGGAAGGCTGGTCGCGCACGCGCGCGCTGGGCGTGCTGCTACGTGTGTGCGAAGCGATGGCCTACGCGCACAGCAAGGGCGTCGTGCACCGCGACCTGAAGCCGGCCAACGTCATGGTCGGCAAGTTCGGCGAGGTGTACGTGATGGACTGGGGCCTCGCGCGCGTGCTCGGCCGCGCGGACGTGCACGACCTCCGGCTGCAGGACCCGACCAGCACGAGCGGAGTGCGCACTTCGCGGAGCGGATCGCAGAGCTTCGGCGACATGGCGTTCGTCACGATGGACGGCGACGTCATGGGCACGCCGGCGTACATGCCGCCCGAGCAGGCGCGCGGGAAGATCGAGCAGATCGAAGCGCGGTCGGACGTCTACGCGATCGGCGCGATGCTCTACCACCTGCTCGCCGGCCAGATGCCGTTCGTCGGACGCGGCGAGTCGAAGAGCAACGTCGAAGTGCTCAACGCGCTGCTCGATGGCCCGCCGCCGACGCTGCGGGAAGTCTGCCCAGACCTGCCCGCCGAGCTCGAGGCCATCTGCGACAAGGCGATGGCGCGCGACATGGCGGCGCGCTACCCCGACACGCTCGAGTTCGCCGAAGACCTGCGCGCGTTCCTCGAGGGACGCGTGGTCAAGGCCTACCAGACCGGCGCCCTCGTCGAACTGCGCAAGTGGGTCGCGCGCAACAAGCCGCTCGCTTCGGCGGCGGCCGCCGCGATCCTGTTTCTAGTGGCCGGCCTGATCGGCAGTTTGTGGCAGAAGTCTGTCGCCGATCGCAACGCCGACATCGCCGAGAAGAACGCTGGCATCGCCGAACGCAACGCCGCTTTGGCGGCCGAAAAGGCGCTCGAGGCCGAGCGCAAGGGCGAGCTCGCCACCGCGAGCGCGGCGCTGGCGGAGACGCGCGCGGTCGAAGCCGCGAACTCCGCGGCGCGCGCCGGAGCCGTGCGCGACTTCCTGACCGACATGCTGGCACAGGCGAATCCGTTCAACGCGCTCGAACGGGACATGCCGGTCAGCCGCCTCGTCGACGAAGCCGCGGAGCGCCTCGACGCGGGCGGATTCGCGACGGACCCGGGCACCGAGGTCGCGCTGCGCACGACCCTCGGAGCGACCTACCAGGGCATCTCGCGCTTCGATGAGTCCGAGCGGCAGTACCGCATCGCCGTGGATCTACTCAGCCGGTCCGGCGAAGCGGAGCCTCTCGTCGCGATCCGCCTCGACATCGACCTCGCCGACGCGCTCTCCGCGCGCGGCCAGTACCGCGAGGCCGATCAGCTCGCGTTGACGGTGCTCGAGGAACTCGACGGCGTCGGGACCGGGAGCGACGAGACCTCGTTGCGCGCGCGCACGCTGATGCTCCGCGCTTCGTGCAGCTACAACCTGGGTGACACGGAAGGCGCGATCGCGCTCGCGCGCGCGTCGGTGGAGTTGCGCGAGGAATCGAACGGCCCGGACACCGAGACCACGTCGACCGCGCGCGAGAAGCTGGCCTTCTACCTCGTGCAGGGGCGTCACCTCGACGAAGCGCTGCAGCACGTCGAGCGCGCGCTCGCCGTGCTGCAGGCGGGCTCGGCGCGCGCACGGCTACATGCCTCCACCGCGCTGCGCACGCGCGCTTCGATCCACAGCTCGCGGCGGCGCACGAAGGCAGCGATCGCCGATCTCGAGGAGGCGCTGCGCATCCGTCAGGAGCGGTTCGGCGAGGAGAGCGCGTTCGTCGGCGACGTCTACGAGGACTTGTCGCGCGACTACGGCTCCGCGGGCGAGGGAGAGCGCTCGGAGTCGTACGCGCGCAAGGCGCTCGATCTGCGGCGGCGATTCCTGGGCGATCACCGCGACACGGCGACGTCGCTGATGTCGGTCGGCAACGCGCTGCGCCAACGCAAGGTGTACGCCGAAGCTCGCCCGCTCCTCGAGGAAGGGCTCGCGATGCGACGCAAGGTCTTCGGCCCCCACAGCTCACCCGTGGGCGACTCGCTGCGACGACTCGCGTGGCTGTCTTCCGACGAAGGCGATCTGGCGACGGCCGAGAGGCTCTTGCTCGAGAGCACCGCGAACTGGGAGAAGAGCCTCGGCCCCGATCACCGCGATCTGGCCGACAACTGGATCGCGCTGGCGGAGATCATGAGCGCCACGGACCGCAGTGGCGAAGCGCGCGCGCTCCTCGAACGCGCGCTCGCGCTGCGCCTCGATCAGCTCGGTTCAACGGCTGCGCAGACGAGTTCGGTCCGCGACGCGCTGATCACCCACCTGCTCGCCGCGCGCGACTGGCGAGCGGCCGAGGAACTACTGCGCGCCGCGCTGCCCGTGCTCGAGGCGAAGCTGACCGCCGGACATCCGCTCGTCCCCTACACCGGCGCGCAGCTTGGCGCGGCGCTGGTCGGCCTCGAGAACTACGACGAGGCCGAGCCGCTGCTGCTCGCTGGGTGGAAGGCGATCGGCGACGACCCGAAGATGTGGGCAGTCAACAAGCTGCTGATTCTCGACAACCTCGTCGCGCTGTACTCGGCGCGCGGGGACGCGGCGTCGGTCGCGTTGTACCGCGAAAAGGCGGCGCTCCTGGGGCGCTGACGCCGGGCGGAGCGCGTTGCTCAGGGCTGGGCGGTCGATGATTCGACGCCGAGGCTCTGGCCGGCGATCAGTATCTGCTCCGGAGCGACGGGCGCGGGCGCAGCCGACGTGGGCGCGCTCGCCAGGATCACCGACGGCCGGACCGCGGGCGAGCGCCGCGCGATCGGCGTTGCGCCCGCATCGGTCCAGGACAGCGGAGCCGGGACGTCATTGCGCGGCGCGCGGCGCAGTTCGGCGGACGAGCGGAAGAAGGCGGTCCCGGCGACGGACAGGAAGACGATGCCGAGGCCCGACACACACAGATCGTGAGCGAAATCGTCGAGCTTGGCTTCGGTCTTCTTCTCGAGCTTGGGGGCGGTCTTCATCGGTCGGTTCCTGCAAGGCGTGCGAACGTCGATCCATCGGCCCCAGGGCCTGGACGAGTCGCACAGACCGCTCGCAAGCAAGCCTCGTTCCTGTCCTGGCGGACACCGAGGACGCAACGCCAGCGCGGATCCGAGCGCGCGAAGGGCTGCAAATTGCACAAGTGGCGAGTGAATGCCCGTGATTGGATCTGCGACATCCGCCTGAACCACGCGGCGATCGCGCCCCGTGGACTCCCGCACAGGGACGCAGATGAATCACGATGCCTGGATCTCTTGGGGATCGGCACTTGCAAGCGACGTTCGTCCGCTTCCCTCCCCCCCCGCTGTGGGACGCTTGGCTCTGCGCATCCGCGACGCACTGGCCATCTCACCAGCTCGAGCAAGAGCCGGTTTCCCCTTCGCGTGATGGATACCGCAATGAACCGCAGAATTCTGCTCACAGGGGCCTTCGTAGTCCTCGCCGCACTCCCGAGTCCCGCTCGGGCCGACATCCTCGGGACGGCCGAGAGCTTCGCCGTGCTCGCCGCATCCGCCGTGACGAACACGGGGCCGTCCGTGATCTCAGGCAACCTCGGCGTCTGGCCGGGGAGCGCGATCAGCGGATTCCCGCCGGGAAGCGTGGTCGATGGCACCATTCACCAGACCGACGCCGTCGCGATGCAAGCGCAGAGCGACGCGAACACGGCGTACAACACGCTGGCCGGATTGGCCTCGAACCAAAATCTGACGGGGCAAGACCTGGGCGGATTGACCCTCACGGCCGGCGTGTACACGTTCTCGACCTCGGCGCAACTGACCGGAACGCTCACACTGGACACGCAGGGTGATCCGGACGCGCTCTTCGTCTTCCAGATCGGCAGCACGCTGACGACCGCGAGCAACTCGACGGTCACGACACTCGGCGGCCCAAACGATTGTCAGATCTACTGGCAGATCGGGTCCTCGGCGACGCTGGGCACGGGCACGTCCTTCCAGGGCAACATCGTCGCGCTGGCCAGTATCACGCTGGCTACCGGGACGAGCATCGTGCACGGGCGCGCGCTCGCACTGAACGGCGCCGTGACGCTCGATGACATCCAGCTCACGGCCGCTTGCACGTGCGTGCTGCTGCCCTCGAGCCGCGACTGCAACGCCAATGGCGTACCCGACGAGTGCGACATCTCTCGCGGCACGAGCCTCGACTGCAACGCGAACGGCATTCCGGACGAGTGCGACATCAGCGGCGGCACGAGCGACGACTGCAACCAGAACGGCGTCCCTGACGAGTGCGATGCCCCGGGTACGTTCCCGAACTTCCCCACGTGCGACAGCGTTCCGACGGCGAGCGTCGGGACTGTCATCACTTTCGACGTCTGCGCGACGACCGGTACGCCCGGCGTCCCGATCACGATGTCGCTCTTCAACACCGCGCCGGTCGGCTCGACCTTCACGCCGCCGCTGCCGCTGACGGGCGACACGATCTGTACGACGTTCCGTTGGACGCCCACGATCGCCCAGGTCGGCGCGCCGGTGCTCGAGATCTACGCCACCGACGCCAATGGTTGCCGCGTCCTGTGCAAGATGCGCATCCACGTGACGGAGACGATCCTCCTGTTCGGGCCCAGCTTCGGCGCGGGGCAGTTCACGATGTTCGGCCGGCTCTACGACACGCAGCTCAGCGGCGTGCGTCGCGCGTTCCCGGTCACGAGCACGGGTGGACCGGCGCCCTTGTACTCGGCCCTGCCGACGAGCTACTCGGCGCAAATGCTCCGCTACGACGCCCTGCAGTATCCGCTCCAGCCTAATCGCTGGTCGCGAGCGATGACGTTCACGAAGGACCTCACGACGCAGACGATGTCGGCGCAGTACTTCGGCACGCAGAACGGTCTCGATCTGTCGGTGCAGACCTTCACCGACGCGAACGGCCAACTGCGCGTGCGCTTCCCGTTCACCGTGCAGTGAACTCGCGCGAGAGGTCGCCGGGACGATGACCGGCTGATGTCTACGGCGGCTCCCTCCTCGCGGAGGGGGCCGCTTGGCATGGGAGAGTGCGCTTCGGCTGCATTGGCCGCGGAACCACTGGTAGTCATGGTCATCCAAGCCGCTCTCGTCGTGCAGCCGCTCCGCGCAGCTCGGGCCGTGAACCGCGGAAGGGCAGATCAGGAGCACGAGCTCGAAAGGCGCGTCAGGCAGCGTCGCCGAGCGGCTATGCTCCCCCGACTCAATTCCCCGCCGGTCCCCCCCATGAACGCGCGCGACGACGATCTCCTCCAGCCCACGCTCGCCGCCGATCTCGACGTGCGCGCCTACGGTCGGCTCTTCCGACCGCAGAGCGTCCTGTGGCCCTCGTTCTTCGGCGGCCCTCTCGCTGGCGCGACTCTGTTCGGCATCAACTATGCGCGGATGGGGCGCCGTGATCTCGCGCTGCGCTGCTGGATCGGCGGCGTGCTGCTCGCGCTCGTCTTGGCGACCGCGGTGGCGTGGTACCTGTCGGGCGGCTGGGGCGCGACGGTGGGAAGTCAGCGGCCGGAGACGCGCTGGATGCGCTACGTCGTCTCGGGGACCAGCGTCGCGATCGGCTGGTTCATCGCGAAGAATCAAGCACCGCGTTACACCGCGTGGGAAGGCGCCGGGAACGCGCCGGCCAACTTGTGGTTGCCGGGGATCCTCGCGGTCATCGCGGGAGCGATCCTCTTCATCGGCGCGACCTTCGGCGCGCTGTCGACTTTTCGTGCTTACGACTGAGCGCCGATGGACATTCAGACTTCGGAGGCACAAGCGTCGGGCGCGCGGGATCCGCTCGAGCGCGCGGCGCGGCTGGCCAACCATTTCAACGGCGTCGGGCGTCACGACGAGGCCGAGCGCGAAGCGATCCGCGGTCTGTCGCTCGCGCCCGACGATCTCGTGCTCCACGTCGAGCTCGCGCGCAGTTTCATGGGCCGCAAGCGCTGGGAAGACGCCGACACGGTGCTGCAGAGATTGCTCGCGCTCGCGCCGGACTTCTCCCCGGCTTTCAACCTGATGTGCATCGTGCGCACGGAACAGGGCAGCTATGCGGAAGCCGAGAAGGCCGTGCTCGAAGCGCTGCGTCTCGACCCTCAGTGGGCCAGCCCGTACGAAGTCTACGGCGACCTGATGACGCGCACGTCGCATCTCGACAAGGCGAAGAAGCTCTACGAGCGCGCGCGCGCGTTGAATCCCGAGGACGCGGAACTGCCCAGTAAGATCGCGCTCGTCGAGACTCAGCTCAACCGCATCGGGCCCGCGCACGCGGCGGCGGCGGCGGGGCTCGCGCTGGGACCGGCCGAAGCTCTCGCGCACGCGAGCCGCGGCAATGCGCACCTCGCCGGCGGACGTCCGTTCCGCGCTCGCGCTGATTTCCGCGAGGCGCTGCGCATCGATCCCGCGAACACGAGCCTCGAGGAAGCCTGGCTCGCGGCGGACACGGCCTGTCGCGTCGTCTACCTGCCCATGTACTACTGGACGCTCCTCATCGAGCGGCTGCCGGGCCAGCAGTTCCTCGTGTGGGGCATCTTCCTCGCGTTCACGTTCGGCGCGAGGTCGCTGGGCATACCGCCCGAGTTCGTCGGGGGCGTCGCGATCGCCTACATCGCGTTGTGCGTCTACACGTGGGTCGCGAATCCGATCGTCAAGGTGTGGAAGCGCATCGTCCCCCCGAAGCTATGACCGACACCACGCTGCTCACCGCGCTGGCGCAGGCGCTGAAGAGCGATCCGCGCAACGGACCGCTGTGGCTGCACTACGCGAGCCTGCTCGCCGCCGCCGCGCGTAGCGACGAAGCGATCGCCGCGCTGCGCACCGCGGTCGAGATCGCGGGCGTGCGCGAGGCGGCGTTGCGCGAGCTCGTGCCGCTCCTCTGTGCGAGCGGCCAGCTCGCGGAAGCGCTGATTCGCGCAGAAGCCTGGCTCGAATCGCACCCAGGCGACGCGGCGATGCGCGCCGAACTCGAACGGATCCACGCGGCGCGCGGCTCGCAATCGCAAGCTTCGGGTCCGCCCGTTCGCGCCGCCGCGCGCACGAGGCGGCCCGGTGAGGAGAAGGGCGACGGCGAGTTGAACGTGCTTTCGAACGCGCCCGTGCAAGGCGACGAAGTCGAGTGGGCGTCGCAATTCGACTGGGGCGACCTGCGCATCACCCTCGGCGACGTCGCGGGACTCGAGGACGTCAAGCGCCAGATCCGGCTGCGCATCCTCGCGCCGTTCAAGAACCCGAGCGTCTACGAAGCGTTCGGGCGCAGCGGCGGCGGCGGACTCTTGCTCTACGGTCCGCCCGGTTGCGGCAAGACGTACGTGGCGCGCGCGACGGCGGGCGAGTTGGGCGCGCGCTTCGTGTCGGTGTCGATCCACGAAGTGCTCGACAAGTTCTTCGGCGAGAGCGAGAAGCTCGTGCACGGACTGTTCGAGCACGCACGGCGCAACAAGCCAACCGTCGTTTTCTTCGACGAGTTCGACGCACTCGGCGGTCCGCGCGGTCGCGGCGAACAGCAGTCCTGGAAGACGCTCGTCGACCAGCTCCTTCAGGAGATGGACGGCGTCGGCGGCAAGAACAAGGACGTGCTCTTGCTCGCGGCGACGAACACGCCCTGGAACGTCGACTCCGCGTTCCGTCGGCCGGGACGATTCGACCGCGTGCTGTTCGTGCCGCCGCCGGACGACGCGGCGCGGCGCACGATGCTCGAGAAGTCGCTGCAGACGCTGCCGGGCGGCTCTGAAGTCCGAGTCGATGCGCTCGTGAAAGCGACCGAGCTATGGTCGGGCGCCGACTTGCGCGCGCTGGTCGAGCGCGCTTCCGAGGGCGCGCTCGAGCGCTCGCTCGAGAGCGGCAAGGTTCACGAGGTCACGACCGCCGACTTCGAGCGCGCAGTCAAGGAGTCGCGCTCGAGCGTGCTCGAATGGCTCGCGACCGCGCGCAACTACGCCAAGTACTCGAACGAGGGCGGCCAGTACGACGAGTTGGGCGAGTACTTGAAGCGCGTCAAGCGCTGGTAGCACGCGCGTCCATTCAGCCACCGGCGGCTGCGTCCGCGTTCCGACCGACGCCGAGTGCGCGGATCAGCAGGACGGTCGACTCCATGCGCACGAACTCGAGCCGCACCACGGCTCGACGCGCGTCGAACTCCATCCGGGACGCGTTCACGACGTCGAGAAATCCGACCAAGTCCTGTCGATAGCGCGCTTCGGCCAGATCGTAGGTCTGCTGCGCGGCCGCGCGTGCTCGCGACTGCAGATCCAGTTCCAGGCCGAGCAATTCGAGCGCTCCTACATCCGCTCGTGTGGGATCCGTAAAGCTCGGGTGCGCGGTGAGCCGAGAAGTAGAGCGGCTCGGGATCCGGGTCGGGTCACCCAGGAACTTCTTTCAGGTCCGAGAACAACAGGATGGGAACGTGAACTCTCGACGACTGCGCGCCGGTTTCACTTTGGTCGAATTGATCATCGTGGTGACGATCATCGCGGTCATCGCCTCGATGGCCGTGCCGAAGTTCCTGCGCTCCCGATTGAGCGCGAACGAGGCCGCCGCGATCTCCACCATCCGCCTCCTGTCCACCGTCCAAGGGCAGATCCGATCGCAAGCGGCGATCGACACCGACTCGGACGGCACGGGCGAATACGCCTATCTGGGCGAGCTGGCCGGCACGGCACCGATGCGGATCGACGCCGGCGGCGCGCCGGGCGCTGGAACTCCGGGCGTGGACGAGCTCGATCCGAACGTGATCGCGAATGCGTTCGGCGACGTGGACCCGCAGAGCCTGGTGGCGCGCTCCGGCTACTACTTCCAGATCTGGCTCCCCGGCCCCACGGCCGGCACGGTTCCCGGTCTACCCGAAGCCGCTGGCGCGGGTCCCGGCATCGGCGGCGGCGCGCCCGGAGTGGGCGGCTTCCCCGATCCGGACAACGCCGAGAACCTGTGGTGCTGCTACGCGTGGCCGGTGAACGCCGAGGCGACGGGCAACCGTGTCTTCTTCATCAACGAGGACGGGGACATGTTCCAGTTCGACAATCGCCTCGCGGTTCCGTTCTCAGGCACGATCAAGATCCCCGACTTCGGCGAGGCCTACACCGACGTGGCCGACATGTCCTCGGGCGTGCGCATCGGCATCGCGGGCGGCAACGAAGGCTCGACCTGGACTCCGATCCAGTGACGCCACGACTCGCGCGCCATCCGACGGGTCGCGCATCGGGACTCGGCGCGCGTCGCTTCAGTGCGGCGTCGCGCCGAGCTCGTTCATGTCGCGCGTGACGAGCACGGACTTCGGCGCACCGCTCCGTGCGACGCGCAGCATCGCACGTCCGATCCGCTCGGTCGTGCTGACGTAGCCCGGGAAGAGGCGCAGCAAGAACGGCAGCAACGGCTTCGTCGCCGTGTACACCAAGCTGTAGATGCGAGTGCGCGAGCGAATACCGTGCAGCGGCTGGATCAAGGCCGGACGGAAGACGACGACGCGCGCGAACGGCAACGCGCGGATCTCGCTCTCCGTGCGACCCTTCACGCGCGCCCAGCGGACGCGGCTCCGCCCCGTCTCGTCCGCGCCGTCGGCCGATACGAACACGAACGTCATCCGCGGCGCGACGCGCGCGAGCACGCTCGCCGCGGCGATCGCGTAGTCGTGCGTGACGCGCTCGTACTCCGACTCGCTGGTCCCGACGGCCGTGATCCCCAGGCAGTAGAAGCAGGCATCGGCCCCGGCGAAGTCGCACTCGAGCGCGCGAAAGTCGCCGAAGTCCGCGTGTTCGAGCTCGCGCAGCTTCGGATGAACCTGACCCGTGGCCTTGCGCACCACGGCCAGGACCGACTGGACGTCGGGCGCGAGCAGGCACTCGCGCAACGCGCCCTGCCCGACCATGCCGGTGCTGCCGAAGAGGACGACGCGCATCGATCGGGAGCGTGCGCTCGGAGCGGTACCGAATGCAACACACTCGCCGAAGCGGCATCTCGTTCGAGCGGCTGCTCGCGTAGCTGGACGGCAGATGGATGGTGACGAATCCAGCGCGCCCGCAGAGGTGCGCGCCGAGCGCTCGTCCGCTAGTGTGCTGGCCCTATTCACCGCGGGGTTGGCCGTCGCAGCGCCGCGGGAACGCTCCGAACAACCAGGATGCCCATGCTCCACTCGCGTTTTGCTTCCACGCTCGCCCTCGCGGCCATCGCCTGCCTCACGGCTTCGTGCCAGTCCACGCACTCCGACTCCCGCGCGGTCCTCGGCAACCATGCCTCGACGAGCGCGATGCCCAGCCCGCTCCCCGATCACGCGACCGTCACCGCCGCGCTGCGCGCCGTCGTGAAGGAACAGAACGGTGGCTTCGGGTTGCAGATGTGGGCCACGCTCGTCGATCGCGACGGCGTCGTGCGGAGCGTCGCGATGTCAGGCGCCGATCGCGGTGACCAGTGGCCGGGCAGCCGCGTGATCTCGGCGCAGAAGGCCAACACGGCGAACGCGTTCAGCTTGCCCGGACTCGCGCTCTCGACCGCGAACCTCTACGCGGCGGTCCAGCCCGGCCAGAGCCTCTTCGGTCTCCAAGAGAGCAACCCGGTCGACACCGAGGTCGCGTACGGCGGCGATGCCGTGCGCTTCGGCACGGTGAACGATCCGATGGTCGGACACCGCGTCGGCGGCGTGAACGTGTTCGGCGGCGGGCTCGCGCTCTACGCGGCGGGCGGCAAGCTCGTCGGCGGCATCGGCTTGAGCGGCGACAGCTCGGTCGCCGACCACATCATCGCTTGGAAGCTGCGCAAGAAGCTCGGCCTCGACCACGTGCCGGCCGGAGTCAGCCCGACGAAGGACGACAACATGGTCATGGACTTCGAGAACGAGAAGAGCGCCGGCGGCTGGGGCCATGCGGCGACGACGCCCGAGGCGACGAAGATCGTGAACGACCTGCCGAAGACGCATCCGATCGCGAAGTGACGCGCGGCGGACCGACGTCGAAGACACCGCGGGCGCGCCGATCCGATCGGCGCGCCCGCGGCGCTTCTCGCCAATCGCGTGGGAGCGGACGCAGCTCGAGCACGCGCTCGCGACCGACCGACCGACCGACGCGCGGAGGTCGCGCTCTCCACGCGGACCCGGATGCTTCTCATGAGCGAGGGCCGCGCGTGGACATGGTCGTGGCGCCGCGACGACGGCCACAGCCAAGCAATCCGGGCGCGCATCGACGATTTCGTGCAGCAGACGTTGTCGGGATTCTGAGCGCTCGTTCGCCGCCGCCCCGCCCTGGGAACGTGGCGGGGCGGTCCGCGGGTCCAGAATCCGGGGTCGTTCGGGACGGGTGACTGGAACGGTCCGGAGTGGACGATCGAAGTGCGCGACGACCCCACGGAGCGCTGGTTCGGGTCGCCCCCCGACCTCCCCCGCCACATGCAGGGCTCGTGCGCGGAGGCCGGACTCGCGAAATCCCTCCGCAAAGATGCGGATCTCGCAATTGTTGCAACGCTGCGCGGCGCCGTGGGGATGGTGACAGCGCGGGCGGGTTCCGGCCGGACCGACGGCCGATCCGGGCTCCTCCGACGCCGCGGGCACGGCCAGAAACCCAGAAACACAGGGGGCCGGTGGTCTTGCGACCACCGGCCCGAGAGAGATGACATCGAGCTTCCCAGGTACCGAAGCGCTCGCGAGCCTCGGCACCACTTCGATGCCACACTCGCAGCCGCCTCGCGGCGACTGCACCTGCAGAATAGCGTGAGTTCGTGCCGTCTCGACCCCAAAGATCGCCCTGTTCGCAGAACGTCGGCTCGATGTGGCCTGCGCAGGGCGCGGAACGGGTCGGAGGCCGAGAAGCCGCACACATTTCTCGGGCCGCGATGCACACCGGTGAGCGGAGCGGCGGACCGTTACCAGAACGAAGCGCGGGCGCGTCCCAGCACGGAGGGCGGGCGCGCGAACGAGCGGCGGCACGCAGAGGTGCTCGTCCGGAGGAGAACCGGGGCGGAGGCGTTCCTCGACTGCGCCCGAAGAGATCGCGACCGTGCGCTCTCACGGATCCGCTGGCCGTCACGCCTGCGCCCCTCGCGAGCTCTGCGCCCCTCGTGAGCTCTGCGCGGACCCTCAGTGGCCTCTTCGCGAACGCCCGGACCGCGTATCCCACAGCTGAGACTCGGATCCGCGCGCCAGGGATTGCCGCTGTTTCCGCGCC
>Ga0105044_10002876_pt1 | contig 23547 bp, 17 predicted proteins | sample MAT01_FD_78092 | JGI IMG/M metagenome (GOLD analysis project Ga0105044, IMG submission 78092) | Freshwater microbial communities from Lake Fryxell liftoff mats and glacier meltwater in Antarctica - MAT-01 | ecosystem: Environmental > Aquatic > Freshwater > Ice > Liftoff microbial mat | place...
CGACAACGCGGTGATCTGGGTCAAAGGGGCCAAAAAAGGGACGAACATCTTGGGTGGGCTCGACACCGCGCGCGGCGACCCGGTCGACAAGGAAAAGCCGAAGAAAACGACCATCGAACTCTATTGTTCCGGGAATGTGGTCGTGAAGACGCGCGGCGACGACGGCGCGGGCGGCGAGCAGACGATCCGCGCCGATGAACTCTACTACGACCTGGAGAAGAGCAAAGCCGTCGCCATCGGGGCCGACCTCGAATCGAACTTCTCGGCGGCGGCCGACCCGATCCATTTGCGGACGCCGGAACTGTGGCGGCTCGGGCCACACGAGTACCGCGCGTTCGACACGCTGGTCTTTTCCAGCAAGCGCCCGGCCGACCCGGTCTTTACGATCCGCAGCCGCGAGGCGACGATCACGGAACAGACCGTTGTCCGGCGGAATATCTTCGGACGGCCGTACCGGAAGGCTGGCACGGGTGAAATTGACACGAGCAATCAGCGAGACTTGGTGGCCGAGCGCAACCGGTTCGAAATCCTCGGCGTGCCGTTTTTCGCGTACCCGAAATATCGCACCGACCTCAGCGACCCGGCCGGCCCGCTCGTGAACCTCAGCCTCGGCAATACCACGATCTTCGGCTTCACTGCATTTACGGCGTTCAATGCCCACAAACTGCTCGGGTTGCGCGCTCCGCCCGACACGACGTGGATCCTGCACGCCGACTACTTCAGCGAACGCGGGCCCGGCTTCGGCACCGACTACAACTACCGCAACCTGTTCGGGAACGAATTCGCCAACGTCGGCAACATCAGCCTTTACGGCCTCTACGACAATGGCGTCGATGTGCTCGGGGGTTTCCGTGGCCCGGAGCCGACGATGCCGCGCTACCGCGGTCGCGCGATTTGGACGCACAACCAAGACCTTTTCGAAGACGGCTCGACCTACGGCCGCTTCATGGGGCAGTTGGCTTACCAGAGCGACAAAAACTACTTCGAACAGTTTAACAAACTCCGCAACGACCTCATCCCGAACCAAGAGACTTTCGCCTATCTGTATGGGGCGTCCGGGAATTTCTCGTGGTCAGCCTTGGGGGAAGTGAACGTGGCACGGCCGTGGGTGACCGAAACCCAGTGGTTGCCGCGCGTCGATGCGGCCCTCACGGGACAGTCGCTCTTCGATACGTTCCTCTACAGCGCCCGCGCCTCGGCCGGCTACGCCCTCTTCCGGCCCGCCTCGCAACCGCCCGCCACGTCGATCCCGACGGAGGCGGTGCCCATCGACACGGCCCGGCTCGATTTGAATCAGCGATTGTCGATTCCGTTCGACCTCGGCCCGGCGCGGATCGTGCCTTACGGCCTTGTCGACACGACGTATTATTCCCGCGACTTGACCGGTGAAGACCGCGGGCGCGTCCTCGGCGCCGGGGGCGTCCGCACCTCGATCCCGTTCTCGAAGCTTTACGCCGATGCCGAGAGCGAATTGTTCAACGTCCGCGGGTTGAATCACAAAGTTGAATGGGGGGCGAATTATTATTACGCCCAAGCCAGCAGCTCCACGGCGAACCTGCCGCTGCTCGACCGGCTCAACGACGACAACAACGATCTCTCCTCCCGGACATGGAGGCCCTACGCGCCGATCTTCATCGCCGGGTCGGACGGTTTATCGCTCCAGAATTCGCCGCGGTTCGATGCCCAGCAATACGCGATCCGCCGCGTGCTCGACAACCGCCCCGAGACGCTCGACACGCTGCAAGTCGTTCAAGCCGAGGTACGCCAGCGGCTCCAGACGAAGCGCGGCTTGCCGGGGCAGGACCACACCGTCGATTGGATGACGCTCGATTTGTCCGCGTCGCTCTATCCGAAGGCGGAGCGCGACAACTACGGCAAGAGCTTCGCGTTCTTGGAGTACAATTTCCTCTGGAATTGGGGGGATCGCACGGCCCTGACCTCCTCGGCGTGGCTCGATCCGTTCGATCCCGCAGCCCGCTACCTCAACGTTGGCGTCAACTACAACCGCCCCGACGGCAGCAACTTCTACCTCGGCTACCGGCACATCGACCCCGTAAAAAGCCGGGCGGTCATTGCCGTCCTCGGCTACCAGCTCAGCCGAAAGTACAGCGTCGCCGCGTCCAACGTCTTCGACTTTGGCACGTCGATCGCGCAGACAACCGCGCTCAGTTTCAATCGCACCGGCACCGACCTCACGCTGTCCATCGGCTTCAGCTACAGCGCCTTCGTCAACAACTTCGGTTTGCAAATCCTGCTGCTGCCGAACGCCGCCGTCGCCAGGGGCCCCGGCCAAACCATCGGCTCGAACTTCCTGCGCTGAGTGGCGGGCGCTACCGAATCTCGCACAATACCCGAGTCGCAAATCGGGGGTATCGCCGTGGCCGGTTCCGAATTGATCGTCAGCGTCTCGGGCATCCGTGGCATCGTCGGCGACTCGCTCGCGCCCGAAGCCGCTTGCCGGTTCGCGGCGGCCCTGGGCACGCAACTGTCTGGCGGGCGCGTCCTCGTGGCACGCGACAGCCGGCCGAGCGGCGACATGCTGAAGCACGCCGTCTTCGCGGGCCTGCAATCAGTCGGCTGCACGGTCGAAGATCTCGGTGTCGCGCCGACGCCAACGGTGGGGATCGCCGTGCGGAACTTGGCGGCGGCCGGGGCGATCATGATCACCGCGTCGCACAACCCGGCGCCGTGGAACGGCCTCAAACTCTTCGGCCCGGATGGCGCCGTGCTCCCGCCGGAGCAGGGGCAACTCGTCCGGATGATCTACGATTCCGGAGCCTTGGCGCGGGTTGCTTGGAACGCCGTCGGCACTATCCGCATCCCGCCCGATGTCCAAGACGATCACGCCCGCGCCGTGCTCGAGCACATCGGCGCCGCGACCATCGCCAGCCGGGGGCTCCGCGTCTTGCTCGACGGTAACGGCGGGGCCGGCGGGCCGCTCGGGGTGAAGCTCCTCGCTGAATTCGGTTGCGAAGTCATTCAGCACCATTGCTTGGCCGACGGCGATTTCGTCCACGAACCGGAACCGACGCCGGCGAACTTGGCCGAGGTCGCACCGTGGGTGAAGCAATCCGGCTCCGCCGTCGGCTTCGCGCTCGATCCCGATTCGGACCGCTTGGCGTTGATCGATGAAACCGGAGCGTGCATCAGCGAAGAACTCACGCTGGCCCTCGCGGTGAAATACCGACTGAAGCAGGCCTCGGGACCGGTGGTCGTGAACATGTCGACGAGCCGGGTGATCGAAGACATCACGCGTGCGGCTGGGTGCGCCTTCCGTCGCAGCGCCGTCGGCGAAGCGAACGTCGTCGCCGAGATGCGCCGGGTGAACGCCCTCATCGGGGGCGAAGGCAACGGCGGCGTCATCGACCCGCGCCTCGGTTGGGTCCGCGACCCGTTCATCGGCATGGGGTTGATCCTGTCGCTGATGGCCGAAGAGCGTAAATCGGTTTCGCAATTGGTCGCGGAGCTTCCCCGATACGCCATGTTGAAAACCAAGTACATCGTGGCGAAGGAGAAGCTCGCCCCGGCGCTCGCGGCGATCCGGTCGCACTGGCCAGACGCGAAGATGGACACGGTGGACGGCCTGCGGCTCGACGGCCCCGATTGGTGGCTGCACGTCCGCGCGAGCAATACCGAGCCGATCGTCCGCGTGATCGCTGAAGCGCCGACCGAAGCGAGGGTCGAAGAATTGTGCCGGGAGGCCGGGGATTTACTGGGGTGAATCGCGTAACAGATCCTGCGATGGCGAGCGGCACGGCGTAAGCGTGCCGTGGTTTTGGAACAAGAACACGGCACGCTTATGCCGTGCCGCTCGCCATTCGATTCTGATTTTTTGCAACGGATTTACAACTCGACCGTACGCCCCGGTTCGCCGATTTGCACGTCGGCCAACCCGAGCGCCCGGATCTCGGCGACCGTCTCGGCGTAATGCGCCGGCTTGATGTGGGTCGCGTATACCGACACGCCGGGCGGGAGCAACTTCACCGCTTCGGCGAATTGATCGGTTGTCAGATGCCGACTCGTCCCCGCCAAAGCCTTCATCCGCCGCGGGAACGAGCATTCCAAAAAGACTCCGCCCAAGCGCGGCCAACGGCCGAGTTTTTGGAAAATCTCCGGCACCGGCGCCGTGTCGGTGATGAGGGCGAACGCGGTCCGGCCGTCGTCAAGGAGGTAGCCCGCCGTCGGCACCGAGTGCTCGAGCGGGATCGCGATCGCCGTGTAATTGCCACACGGGAAGGGGCGGTTGGGCTCGACCTCCCGTACCGCCACGAACGGGGCCATCGTGCGAGAGAGGCCGATGAAATCGGGCCACAGCCGGTCGTTGAACAGGTGGGCCTGCAACGCGTCGATGGTCGGCCGCAGCGCGTGCACGGTCGGCGGGACTTCCGCGAGTCCGTAAACGTTGTCGAGGAACATCGGCAACCCCGCGACGTGGTCGAGGTGCGCGTGCGTGAGCAAAACGTCCTGGACCCGGGCCTGTTCGGCGCAGGTGCCGAATTGTCCCAAGGGTCCAGCGTCGAGCGCGAGAACGCCGTCCACCACGAAGCCGGTGAGGCCGTGACCGGGTGTCCCTTGTACCGTGCTCGGAAGAATGTGGACGCGCATGAACCGGTTCGGGATTGTTTGGGGAACTATCAGTACGATACCCTGCGATGCGGTTCCGATGCCAGTGCGAATCCCGTTTCCCCGGTTGCGCCACCATGCCCGCCCGCCCCGGCCGAGTGAACCCGCTCTTCTTGCTCAGCCTCCTCGCCAACGTCGGTTTGGCAATCGGCATCGCTTTTGTTCTGATGCGATCCAAGGGTGGCGACTCGTCCAATCCCCGCGTTGGCACCGGCACCGGTTCCGACCAAGAAGTGAATGCCCTCGGCCGCATTCAACCCGCCGGCGGCCTCATCAGCGTCTTCGGCATCCCCGGCGATCAATTGTCGGTGCTGTCAGTCAAAGTCGGCGACACCGTGAAAACCGGCCAAAAGCTCGGTGAGCTATCGGGGGAACAAGGCCGCGCGCTCGGTTTGGTCGGGCTACAAAAGCAGATCGAAGAAGCCGAGCAACTGCGCAAGGCCATCGGCGACAGCCGCGACGCGAAGTTGAAGGATCTCGAAGCCGAGGCGGCGCAGGCGACGGCCGGGATCGATCAAGACGCCAAGGCCATCGATGCTAAAGTCGCCGCGGTGGAAGCGACGAAGCGACGCTACGATAACGACCTCGCTCGGGCCAAATCGGTTCGGATTTCGGATCAAGAACTCGATCAATTGTTGGCGGCCATCGCCACCGCCGAGGCCGAGAAAGCCGTCGCCCTCGCCGCCAAGGAAAAAATGCTGATTCAACGGGAGCAATCGAAGGTGTCGATCGCCGCGAAGAAAGCGGCGCTGCTCGCCGAGACCGAACGCGGCTTGGCCCAAGTGCCGTACGAGTCTCTGAAAGCGGGGTTGAAGCTCGCGGAGCGCAAGACCAAAGACAGCGCATTCGTCGCCCCGACTGGCGGCCGCGTCGTGCGGATCATGGTCAAGCCGGGCGACACCGTCGCGACGATGCCGCTGATTCAAATTGCCGATACGAAGTCGATGACTGTGATCGCCGAAGTCTACGAAACCGACGTCGGCCGCATCCGCGCATGGCTGAAGACCGGCCCGGTGAAGGTTGAAGCGACCGCCCGCGCGCTGGGAAAGGATCTTATCCTGAACGGCACCGTGGCCAACCCCGACAAAATCGCCCCGCTGATCGCGAAGAACGCGCTGACGCCGCTCGGCCCCCGCGAAGACGCCGACCGCCGCGTGGTGGAAGTCGAAGTCGAATTGGACAACGCTGCGACCGACGCGGCCCAGAATTTCATCGGCTTACAAGTCACCGCGAAGTTTAAGGCGAAGTGAGGGACTGATCATGGGCCTGTCGGGGTTGATGAAGGTGATTCCCGCCGCACTATTCGAGCGGCATAAGGACGATCTCGCGGAATTGGAAGTCCCGGAAGATGCCCACGAGTTTCATCTCGATGCGTGGCACGAATTGTATAGTGGTTTGTACGCAATGCCGAGGCCGCTACGCATGACCATCACCGGCGATCACCCAGTCGGGACTACGCTTGACGACGGATTACTCCGCGATGCGAGTGATGACGACGATGATGACGACGAAAACGATGGTGATTGTTACTTCGGCTACGCGAGTCCCGAACTCGTGAAGCAGCTCGATGCTGCGCTTGGACATGTGGACGAAGCCGAATTGATGACTGAAATCAAGACCTCCGGCTTCCCCAGCAAGGTCAGCGAGCAAAAGTTGTATCGGAAATCATTCGCTGAACTCAGAAAAGCCTATCGCAAGGCTGCTGACTCCGGCGCGGCGATTTTGATCGCCATCACATGACTCAGCGGGAATCGGCCCCGAATGACTTCCCTCCGACTCGCCTTGGCGAACCTCCTTCACGAGCGCGGCCGCACGGCGATCTCGGTCGTCGGGGCGGCGTTCGCCGTCGTGCTCGTCTTCATGCAACTCGGGTTCCTCGGCTCGGTCGAGAACACCGCAACGCTCCTCTACGACAAAATGCGATTCGACCTGCTCATCACCGGCAGCGAGTACATCGATCTCAGCCGGCCGGGGTCGGTCGAGCGGACCCGGCTCGCCCAAGCCGAATCGGCGGCGGGGGTGAAGGAAGTCCTGCCGATCTCGCTCGGGCCGGGCGTCTGGCGCAATCCGACCGACGACCCGCGGCGCGGCCGGAAGCTCTGGCAACTCAGCATGCTCGGCATCGACCCCGGCACGTTGGACCGCGTTTTCCTCCCGCCGAATTCCGGCGGCATCTTCCGCGACGACGCCGACCAACGCGAGGCGCAGGTGGTGCTCGGGCAGATCGACAGCGTCTTGCTCGACCGCCGATCAAAGCCCTACTTCGGTGACCCCGACGCGATGCCCCCCGGCACCGAGACCGAACTCAACGGCCGGCGTGTGCGACTCGCGGGCTACTTTCAAGCGGGCACCGGCTTCAGTTACAACGGCCTCTTGCTGGCGAACGAAGAGACCTTCGCCAATTACACCGGCCGGCCCCAGAAGCAAGTCACCTTCGGGCTCGTGACCTTGCAATCGGGCGAAGACCCTGACACGGCGGCGCGGCGTCTGCGGGCCGTCTTGCCCTCGGATGTGCAGGTTTTCACGCGGGCGGAAATGGAGTCGGGCGAACGCAGCTATTGGGTAAATAAGACGGCGGTGGGGAAGTTCTTCTACTTCGGCGTGTTGCTGGCGATCACGGTCGGGGCGATCTTCATTTATCAGATGATGGTCGCCGATATCAAGAAGCACATGCCGGAGTACGCCACGCTGAAGGCGATGGGCTACCGCTTCGGATTCCTCTTCCGGATCGTGGTGAATCAGGCGCTATTCTTGGCGATCGCGGGATACACCCTCGGCGCGATCGCTGCGCTCGGCCTCTACGAACTGACAATCCTCGCGGCGGCGCTGCCCATCGGGATGACGTGGCAACGCCTGGGCTCAGTCCTGTTGCTGACGGTGGGGATGTGCGTCAGCTCGGCATTGCTCGCGGTTCGCAAAGTCCGCACGGCCGATCCGGCGGAACTATTTTGAATAGTAATTCTCAACGACGACCGTGACACCCGGCTTTGCAATTCGAGACGGGTCACGCAAATGCTCGAAGCCGGTGCCCGAGGGAGAGCAGGTGCGACTTCAGCGCCGGCGCTAGCGCCAGCGCTGCGGGGTTGTCGCCGTGGACGCAGATCGTCCGGACGGCTTGCGTGCGGATCAACCATTCGAGTTGGTCCAATGCCTCCGGGATGGATTCGATCACGGCGTCCGCTCGATTGCGCGGCACGAGTGTGCCGTCTGGGGAATAGCGCCGGTCGGCGAAGCCTTCCGGAATGTATTCGTCGCAGATCTCCGCCAATCGCGATCCCGGCAGACCGACGCAGGGGAGGCCGAAGGCTTCCGCGGCTTGGGCAACGCCCCACGCCGTGCCTTCGTCCTGCATGGCCCTGTGGTAGAGCGCCCCGTGCGGCTTCAGGTATTTCACCTCCGCGCCGGCTTCAAACAGCGCAGCGATCTGTCGGAAACAGAGGCTCTTGACCTCGTGCGGCTCCAAGTCGATCTCGGCGCGGCCGAAGCGGGCGCGATCGGCATAGCCGGTATGCGCGCCGACCGCCACGCTGTGCCGCCGCGCCGCCGCGACCGCGGTGCGCATGTCTTCCGGCCCGCCCGCGTGGGCCCCGCAACAGATGTTCGCGGACGTGATCCAACCCATCAATTTGGCGTCGTGCCCGGCCCCTTCCCCCAGATCGGCGTTGAGGTCGATCAGCATCCCGCCCCCTCCCCGAGGCCGATTTCCAAAAATTGGAGAGGGCCGTCCGGGACGATCCGCACGGCCCCGAGGCTCGCGGGCAAGAGCACCACGTCGCCAATCCGGAACGGTTCGCCGGCCAACGTGCCGCGGCCACCCACGGCGACGACGACCCGGCAGCGCCCAGATTCGCCCGCTGACATCGGCCTGTCACCGCCGCGTCGGTGCAACGTGAAGTACGGGCAGGAGACGAGTTCGTGCCGGTCGCCGACCGGTCTCGGCACCACCGGGTGGCAAGGACCGGCGGCGAAGTTTGAACAGGCGAGGCCGCGGTCGACGTGGAGTTCCCGGGGCTGTCCCGTTTTCGCATCGACGCGATCCCAGTCGTAGAGCCGGTAGGTGATGTCGCTGGTTTGCTGGACTTCAAATAGCAGGATATCGGCCCCGATCGCATGGACGGTGCCGGCTTCCAAGAACACGCAATCGCCTGCCTTCGGAGTGAATGCGTGTAGCGTCTCGGCGGTCGTTTGCGCGGCCATCGCCGCGCGGAAACGATCGGCGCTGACGCCTTCGCGGAAGCTGGCGTAGAGTCGGCTCGTGCATGGATCGGCGTCGAGGATCACCCACGCTTCGGTCTTCCCCCGGTGGCCCGGGCCGTGCATCGCGACCGCTTGCGCGTCGTCCGGGTGGACCTGCACCGACAGTTCCTTCTCAGTGTCGAGGAACTTGAACAGCAGAGGGAAGCGGCCGTCGGCAGGGACATTCGACCCGAAAATCTCCGCCGGGAATTCCGCCAGGACGTCCCGCAGCGACCGGCCCGCGAACGGCCCCTCGGCGACGATCGACACGCGGCCGTCGACGTCCGAGAGCATCCATGCTTCGCCGATGAGGTCGGTCGTCGGCGCCGGTCTCCGGACGAACCCCGGCAAGCGATTCCCACCCCAAAGCATCGATTGGAAGATCGGTTCGAACCGCAACGGGGCGAGCGCGGGCATGGGTCGGGTTCCTATTCTTCGTCGAGGCCGTTGAACATGCCGAGGTAGCTCAGGTAGCGCCGCTCGCTGAGGTGCCGGCGCCGTACGGCCGCCTTCACCTCGCAGGTCGTTTCGTGGGTGTGCGTGCAGTCCGGGAAGCCGCAGCGGGCGAGGAACGGCCGGAACTCGCGGAAGTACATTTCGACTTCCTCGGGCCGCGTATCCCACAGTTGCAGTTGACGGACGCCGGGGGTATCGACCACCCAACCGCCGGTCTCGAGTTTGATGAGTTCCGCCGTCGTCGTGGTGTGCCGGCCCTTGTGGTTCTGCTCGCTCACCGTCTTCACACGCAGGGCTAGTTCGGGTTGAATCGCGTTTAGCAAGGAGGACTTGCCGACGCCGCTTTGGCCCGAGAAGACGGTGGCCCGGCCCGCGAGCAATTCGCGAAGTCGCGGCAAACCCTGGCCCGTGCGGGCGCTCGTCAGCAGCGTCGGGATGCCCATCTGCGAGTAGGCCCCGATCATCGGTTGCAATTCGACGGGGTCGGCGAGGTCGGCTTTATTCAAACAGAGGATCGGGGCGAGTTCCCCCTTGTACGCCGTGGCCACGTACCGGTCGATGAGATGGATCTTGATCTCGGGTTGAACCAGCGACACGACGATCACGACTTGATCGACGTTCGCCACCAGCACGTGCTCCTTGCGCCGGCTGGCCCGCGTCAGCACCCCGTGGCGGGGCTCGACGCGCTCGATGGTCCCCTCGTCTGGCCGATCCCCCAAGCGAATCGTGACGAGGTCCCCCGTCGTAACGATGCTTCGTTCGTCCGTCAGCAGCGACTTCAGCAACCGGCGCACGCCGCAGCGGATCACGGAACCGTCCGCCAGTTCGACCGCACTGAGCAAACCCTGCACGCGTAGAACCCGCCCGACGCGGCTTTCCCCGCCGTCCTTCATCGACGGCATCGGTTCCCCGGCATCGTCTTGGATGATGGTCCGGTGCCGGGAGATGTCGCCCTTGGCGCGGACGCGCTCCCCGGATTGCGCGTCGCCGGCCACGGCCGCGTCGCCCTGGAATCGCACCGTGATGTCATTCGCCCGCGGCGGCTTATTCCGGTTCTTGCGGAACTCGACGCGGATCTTCTTCTTGGCCATAGGGCTCAAAGTAGGCCCAACCCGGAATTGCGTCCTGCGACCCGGTCTCGAACCATCCGTCAATCCATGGGGCCAGCGGCATTCGTGGCCGAAGGCTTGAACATGGTCTTTGAGAAATCATCACTCTCCCGAAGGGCCGCTCTCCGGGGCGAAGCCGCGGCGGAGAGTGTTCTCGGTGATCGTCCGGGGCACCACGAATTGAAGCAGATAATCCGGCCCGCCGGCTTTGCTGCCGATGCCGCTGAGCTTGAAACCGCCAAAGGGTTGGCGGTGGACCAAGGCCCCGGTGCATTTGCGGTTCACGTACAAATTGCCGACGCGGAACTTGCGCTTCACTTTGGCGATGTTTTCCGGGCTCCGGCTGAAAATCCCTCCGGTGAGGGCGTACTTGGTGCCGTTGGCGATCCGCAAGGCGTCGTCCAAATCCTTCGCTTGGATCACCGACAGCACCGGCCCGAAAATCTCCTCCTGAGCGACGGTCGCGGTCTCGGGGACGTCGGCGAAGATCGTCGGGCCGACGAAATAACCCTCGTCCGCGAGCGGGCCGAGGTCGGCTTGGTAGACCAACTTCGCCTGCGTCTTGCCGAGTTCGACGAACTTGCGGATGCGATCCCGCGACTCGGCGTCGATGACAGGGCCGAGGGAGCAACCGGGCGACTCGGCCGCGCTCACCGTCAGGCTCTTGGTCGCTTCAATGACGCGGTTGAGGAATAAGTCGTAAATGCCCGCGACGACGATGGCGCGCGAACCGGCGCTGCACTTCTGTCCGCCGTAGCCGAAGGCTGAATCGACGACGCCGCGCACGGCTTCGTCCAAGTCGGCGTCTCCGTCGACGATCACGGCATTCTTGCCGCCCATCTCGGCGATCACCTTCTTGACGAAATTCTGGCCGCCCGGGGTGTGTGACGCTTGCTCGTTGATCTGGAGCGCGACTTTCAATGAGCCGGTGAAGGCGATGAGCGCCACGTCCGGGTGATTCACGAGCACCGGCCCGATATCCTCGCCGACGCCGGGGACGAAGTTGACGACACCCGCCGGAAGGCCCGCTTGCTGGAAGCACTCCATCAGTTTCGCCCCGACGACGCCCGCTTGCTCCGCCGGTTTCAAGATGACGGTGTTCCCCGTGACGACGGCGGCGGCGGCCATGCCGCAGAGGATGGCGAGCGGGAAGTTCCACGGCGCGATGATGACCGCGACGCCGCGCGCTTCGTAGAAGTAGTGGTTCTCTTCCCAGGGCACCGGCATGCCGTGGCCGCCCCACATTTTTAGGGCTTCGGCGGCATAGTAATCGCAGAAATCGATGGCCTCGGCGACATCGGCATCCGACTCGCGCCACGGCTTGCCGGTTTCGAGGACGATCCACGCGGCGAGTTCGAATCGGCGATGGCGCATCACCGACGCGACTTTACGCAAGTACGCGGCGCGCTCGGCGATGGGCACTTCCTGCCACGTCTCGAACGCGGCTTGGCACGAAGCCACGGCGAGCTTCGCTTGTTCGATGGTCGCCTTCCCGGTGCGGCCGATGAGTTCGACGGACTTCGACGGATTGAACGATTCGACGAACTCGGCCGAGGCCACCGGGGCGTTGCCGATGACGACGGGGAACGTCCGCCCCAGTTGGGATCGCACGCTGCGCAGGGCCTGCACCATGGCGTCGCGGTTCGATTCCCGGGAGAAGTCGCTCAGGGGTTCATTCTGAAATTCGACCTTCGTCAAGACGCCGTTCGGGTGCGGAGCGATCATGGGGTTCTCGTTTGTCGAATGACGAGGGACGAAGGACGAAGGACCCGCGGCGGAAGGAGCCTGGAGGAGTACGGATTCCGACACGCCATCGGAAAAGCCCTGTTTCAAGAACGAATCGTTCGAGGTGTTCTCTAAAAGCCGCCGGACTAGGTACGCCATGCCCGGCAGCAGTTGACCGTAGGGCGTATAGATGCGTACCCGCATACCCATCGATTTCAGCACGTCCTTGATCGGGTCGGCCATGCCGTAGAGCATCTGGAATTCGAAGTTCGGCTTCGGAACCTTCAATTGCTCGGCGATGGCCAAGGCGTGCGCGATGCTGCGGATGTTGTGGCTGCCGAAGGCTGGGCGGAGCCAAGTGTGGTTTTGCATCAGAAAGGTCGTGCATGTTTCGAAGTTGTCGTCGGACTGCCACTTCTCCGTGAAGACGGGCACCGGCCAGCCGTTCTGCGCGGCAATCACGGTTTCGTAATCCCAGTACGCTCCCTTTACCAGGCGGATCCAGATCGGGCACTTCCGTTCGTTCTTCGCCCAATCCAACAACTGTTGCAAGTCCGTTTCGGTGTTTTTCAAATAGGCTTGGATGGCGATGCCGACATGGGGCCAGTCGCGGAACTCCGGTTCGGTGAGGATCTCGCGGAAGATGCGCAGCGTCGTGTCTTTGAAGGCGTATTGCTCCATGTCGAAGTTCACGAACGCCCCGTTTTTTCGGGCCAACGCCAAGATCGGACGCAAGCGACCGCGGACGACCTTCGATGTTCCTTCCGGGTCGATCGGGTCGAATTGGCTGAACAGCGCCGAGAGCTTGACCGAGACATTCACGCGCGGGATGGGTCCGATGTCGTCGCGGTCGATGGAAGGGATTTCCGGCGAGGCGTTGATGATCGGCGGCAAGCCTTTCAGCAGGTCGAAGTATTGCTTCTGGACGTGATCCGCTTCCGCTTCGGTAATGGTCGCTTCGCCCAAAAGGTCCATGGTGAAGGCGAGCTGCTTCTCGCGCATCGCCTGCACGGCGGCGATGGCTTCGCCGACGTTCGACCCCGCGATGAACTTGCGGGCCATTGTCTCGGCGTTCCCCTTGGCAACCTTCGCCAACAACCGGCTAGCGAGGCCGGTCTCGGGAATCCAGCCGATGCCGGAGCGCACCCACCACGGCAGTTGCGTCCGTGCTTCGTTCAAGTATTCGCGCAAGTGCCGGCCGACTTCGCTCGGCTCCGTGAGGTACGGCAAGGTATCGACGAAGCGGAAGAGTTGCACTTTCAGCGCGTCGTTGCCCATGGTGAGGCCCATCAGCTTGTCGTCCCACCAATTGCGGGAGAACAACAGCGGCCCGCCCCGGTCGAGCCGGGCGAAGATGTCTTGACCGAGGGTTTGGGTTCTTAACTCAAGAGTCATTCGTCATTCGTCCTTTGTTATTCGGCCTTCGGATTTTCGGAGGCCCCCGACTTCTTACCAATAGACCGGAGATAGCCGTTGAGTACAGGGGCCAAGCGATCGACGAGCGGGCGCAGAAATTCGGCTTGCTCATTCGTCAGAAGTTTGCGGATGAAGGCTCGTCGGAGCCAGTGTTTCGTTTCGTAGAACGATCCCCGAGCGATTCGGACGAAGCGTTTGTTGTCCGCATAACTGCCGCGTCCAGAACCCTCTACGATGTTCGCCCCGATGCTGTCCGCACTCCGTACGATCTGCTTCCCGACCGTGTCCCTCGCCAAGGGCGGCCACGATTTCACGATGTCCCAAACCGCGTCGCACAACTCTTCGGACAGTTGGTACACTAGCAATTCGTGGAAGGTCACCGTGGCCATAAATTCGCCCTCCGATCAGTTCCCGGACGGTGGATTGCGACACACCGACCCTTTTTACCGAATGACGAATAACGAATGACGGATGACTCCCATGCAGATCGGTAAATTCAGCGTCTTGGCGACCCTCGGCGCCGGTGCGCACAGCAGCATCCTACACATCCGCCGGGAGGACGACGGCCGCGAATACGCCCTCAAAGTGGTGAATATCGAATCCGAGGCAGAAAAGAAGTTCCTCGAACAAGCCGAACACGAATTCCGCGTCGGCCAGATGTTGGATCACCCGAATTTGGTGAAGGTGCTGGCCTTCGAGACCGAGAAGAACTGGCTCTTCAAAATCAAGAAAGCCAAGTTGCTCGTCGAGTTCGTGAAAGGCGACACCCTCGACAAAGTTAAGCTGATGAAGCGGCACAAGATGCTGCGGGTCTTCGAGCAAGTCGCGGCCGGGATGGTCCACATGCACCGGCGGAACGTCCTCCATGCCGATTTGAAACCGGGCAACATCATGCTCGGCCGCGGGACGACGGTGAAGGTGCTCGACTACGGCTTGGCGTGGATCAAGGGCGAGCCCAAAGACCGCGTGCAGGGGACGCCCGAGTACCTCGCCCCCGAGACGGCGTCGCACAAGCTCGTCAACGAGCGGACCGACATCTTCAATTTCGGCGCGACGATGTACCGCCTCGTGACGTTCAAACTGCCGCCGCCCGTTATCTCCGACTTGCCCGGCGTGCCAATGACCGAAAAGACTTACAAGAGCATCTACAAGCCGGTGAACGAGATCGTGGCGACGACCCCGCCGAAGCTCGCCGCACTCATCCACACGTGCATGGAATTCAAAGCGAACAAACGGCCCGATTCCTTCGCAGCTATTCAAACGGCCCTGAGCGGTATGGCCGACGAGGCCGAGGTCGGCCTCGAGCCCGCCGAATTGGAAGAATGATTCACGGCTTCGCCCACGGACAAATTCCGTAGATTTCCTCGGCGAGACGCCGGGCGAATTCCGTCGCCTCGCTCCGTTCGAGCGCGGTGTTACCCGAGGTGCCGACGAGCACGACGAGCCGCCCGGTCGGTTGGGTCATCCGCCCGGAAAGCGCATCGTCGAACCATTCGGGGCGGGTCAAAAACCCGGTCTCTTTCCGGGCGGCGAGTTCGTCGGATTCGTCCCAAATGCGGTTCCCTTCTTGCGTCCAATACAACACGAATTGCGAACTCCCGTCCCGTTCGAACTCCCGCGCGGTCGCCGGGATCGGGCCCGAATCGCGGGGGCGCAGGGTCTCGATGCGTTTCGAGATCACGCGGAACCCCTGATTTCCCAGACAAACATCGGGGTGGTGGTAGCCTTTCACCAGTTTCGCGGACGACCAGTAGATCGCGAAGACCGAGATCGTCTGGCCGAGGTTGTTCTCGTAGACCCGATGCAAGATACGGTCTTGCCCGAGCAGTGCCGTGATCGAATCGTCGACCGGCTGGTCCGTCCCGCGCCAGTCGTTGATGGTCATTGGCAATCGTTCGAGCGGCGCGTTTTGAACCACGGCCGATTCGCGCGACGAACCGAGGGAAAAGGTCAACAGCCCGCCCACGAGTCCGCCGAGCAGGAGTAGGGCAATGGCGATCGACGCCCGACGCGGGGCGGGCTCAGGGTGATTTAAAACCGGTCGAGGAACGGCGGGCGCCGGCCGGCCCAGCGCCCGGGCAATGCCGACGATGCCCGTCAACCCTAACAGAATCAGGGCGATGCCGAGGCCATCGTGCCAGCCTCCGCGGATGTAGTCCCGCCCGGCCCACTCTTGGATCAATCCGCTGAGCACGACGCGGATCGCGTTTACGATCACCACGACCGGGACCGCGATCAGGGTCAGCGCGATCCCGCGCCCCGGACCGAAGCCCGACCGATGCGCGACGAACGCCGCGAGGGCCGTGAGCGCCGTCAGCGATTGCACACCGCTGCATTCTTCCGCGACGCTGAGGTCGCCGGCGGCGAGTTTCAACACGAAGCCGGATTCGAACCGTCGCACGGGTAAACCAACCAGCGGGAGCACCCTGGCCGCAATCGACGTCGTCGCTTCTTGCAAAAGATTTTGCAACGGGCCGAGGACGCGCGACGGCAACGGCAAGGCGAAGAACGGGAAGATCAGCGGGAATGCGGAGTGCCGCAAGCGCGGCCAGCCCCCGCCGGCGAGAAGCAAACTCGCGGCGCCGAGGACCAACGCGACGGTGTCGAGCCAAAGCAAGACGGTCCGCCCACCCGCCGCTTGGGTTTGCAGAAACGCCGCGGCGGGAATCGACGCACCGGCGAGCAGGGCCAGGGGAATCGCGAACACGATCCGGGGTCGGCCCGCGGGCGCCGTCCGGCGATTCGCCCACGCGACCCACGCCGCGCCGAGCAAGATCAAGAACCGATCGGCATACTCGGGCCGCGCGCCCCAAAATTGAAGGAGCAACACGAGCACCGCCGCCGCCGCGAGGGCCAGCCCCATCCAAGCTGCTACAAGCAGTCGGCGGGCACCCGGGATCGCGGCGGCGGACATGGCTACTTCTTCGGTTCGTCTTTTTTCTCCGGCACCCGCTTCGCCAAGTCAGCAAGGAAGGCGCGGGCTTCGGCCCGGTACACGAACGGCCCGCGAGCTTTCACGGCTTCGTCGAGGATCTTGAACCCCTCGGCGTACTTCTTTTTTTCATTCAGCACGAGTGCCAAGTAGTAGGCCGTGTCCAACCCGACTTGGCCGGCGCTCGCCGCGGCGCCGAGCGCCTTATCGGCATCGTCGATCCGGCCGAGTTTGAAATAGCAATATCCCAGCACCGCGTAGGCGTCGGCGGCGCGGCTGTTCTGCTTCACGAGGCTCTCGGCCAATTCGACGGACCGCTTCTTCTTCTTCTCGTCCGCCGATTCCACCAAGACGATGGCGAGGTTCCCGAGCGCGAAGGAATCGCCGGGGGCGTCTTTGTGGAGCTGCTCGAAGGCGACTTCGGCCGGGCCGTATTCCTTTTTGTGGCGGAACAGCAGGGCTTGGAGCGTCGCCGTTTCGCGCGCTTTGGAGTCGAGCTTGGCGGCCGCGTCGATGTACAACTGGGCTGCGTCCGCCTTGCCTTCGTCCAAGAGGTACCCGGCGTAAGCCCGGTGGGTTTTCGGGTTCGCGGCGTGGACCGCGACCGCTTTCTTCAGCCAGTCTTCGGATTTGTCCCGCTCGGCTTTCGCCGACCAAAGCGCGGCCAGTCGCAATTCGGGTGGATCGACGGCGGGGTCGTCTTGGAACGCCTTCTGGAAATCGGCGAAGGCTTCTTCCGGCTTGCCGGTCTGGAAGGTCGTCGTGCCCAAGCGCTGGCGCAAGGGGCCGTTCTTCGGGTCGTCGTTCAACAACCCCGTCAGTTGCTCTTTGACGGACGCCCAGTCGCCGCGCTGCTCGAAAGACGCGGCCAACCCCAAGCGTGATTCGCGCACGTACCGCTTGCGGACTTCGGCGTCCCAGCGCGCGTCGGCCGAAAATTGCAGGGCCGCTTGGCAGCTCAGGATCGCGTCGGTGATGCGCCCTTCTCCGAAGGCGAAGCTGGCATTGAGCAGATAGCCGTCCGGGTGCTTGGGATCTTCAGCGGTGAAACGTTCGAGCGTCGCGCGGGCTTCTTTGCCTCGCTCCGCTTGGACGAACCAGCCGGCCAAGATGACCCGCGGCGGTAGCAACTGCGGGTTCGCGGCGCAGGCCTTCTTCAACTGCTCGAAGGCCTCGTCGAATTTGCCGGTCTTGAAGGTATCCAAAGCTTTGTCGACATCCGGGGAGGGCGCCGGTTTCGACGGGGCTTGACCCGTTACGACCCCAGCAAACCCGAACAGGCAGAGCGAGGCCAGAAGCGAACGCGTCACGATTTCTCCCGTTGCAGAATGGCGAAGGCGTCGAAGTAGTCGGCTTGTTCTTGCGCGGTGCGCGGCAGGCCGCGGGCGAGTTCCAAAGTGGCGCGGGCCTCGGCCTTCCGCCCTTGTCCGTGGTAGGCGAGCGCCAGATGGATGCGGCTCCCCGCCGAAGTTTTCGACATCCGGCCGGCTTTTTCCAAAGCGCGGATCGCGCCGTCGAGTTGTTCGTTGGCCAAGAGAGTCGCGCCCAAGACCTGCCACTGCCACGCCGAGAGCGGTTCCCCCCGCTCGGCGGCGGCGCTCAGTACGGTCGCGTCGCGCAGGGCCACGGCCGGTTCTTTCTTTCCCTTCAGCCGCGTCCACGCCAACGCCGCGGCGATTTCAAGCCGATCGGGCGCGCGGCTTTGCAGCTCTTCGAACGCGCGGATGGCCCCGCCGGTTTCGGTGATGGACCAGCGCGGTTCGCCCCGCTCGGCGGATTGGAAATGCATCAGCGCTTGCACCGAGAGCAATTCGAGATCGCCGGGGAAGCGGTCGAGATTCGCCCGCGCCGTCCGCTGCGTTAAATCGGCGAGCGCCGCGTCGTACCGGCTATCGCAGAGGCCCCGGAGCGCTTGCGCAATCGGCGTAGGTGACTTCGCCTTCGCGCTGGCGGCTTCGACCTTGGTCAAAAAATCGGCGACGAGGATTCCCAAGCCGGCCTCATTCAACCCGCGGACGTACAACCGCGCCGCGAGCGGATCGCCCGGCAATGCCTCGCCGAGTAGCGCGAGGAGTTGAACGCCGGCGTGAGCGAACGTCCCCCCGGCTTCGATATTGATGCGCGCTTCGGCCCGGATCACCCACGGGTTCTTCGGCTCGAGTTTCCGGGCTTTCCGGCACGCTTCGAGGGCCACGTCGCGGCGACCGGCAGCCTCGGCCGTTTCGGCCGTCAATAGCCAGAGGGAGACGTTCTTCGGATCACGCTCCACCGCTTGAAGGAGCCGCGCCAATGCCGGTAGCAGTTGATCGTCGGCGCGGAGCAACAGCGAATAGAGCGCGAGCAGGGCCGCGTTGTCGCCGCAGGCTTCGAGCCCCCGGAGGACGTGCTGCCGGGCCGAGGGAACGTCCTCGGCCCGGAGCGCTGCGGTCGCCAAGCCGTGGTACGCCTGCGCCGCCTGCGGGTCGCGGGCGATCAGCGTTTGCCAAACCTTCGAGGTGCGGGCCTCGTGGTCTTTGGCGATGCTCGAATATTGCTCGGCCGTGATTTGGCTCTCACGCCGGAGTAGGGCGAACGCGGAGACGAGCCGATTGCAAGCGAGGCCGAGTTTCGACGCGATCGGCGCGTCGAGCGCCGGGTCGACCAGCGCCAGTTCGACGAGCTTGCCGACGGGCAGCACCGCGCGGCTGAGGCCACTCGGCTGGGGGCGGTCGGTCTTCGGCTCGAACCCCTCGAGGTAGCACTCGACCAGTTGAACTTTGACGGCGGCCGGGAACGATTCCGCCGCGGATGTCCGGGCTGTTTCGACGACGACTTCACGGACGAACCCGCGCAGTGCCGTCGCATCGCGGTCGAGTTCCCGGAAGAGATCGAACGCGAAGAGCAGCGAAGCGGGCGTGACGTTGGCGAAGGCGTCTTTCGGATCGGGGAGTTTGTCGAGGTCGCGTACGGCCGCAGCCCTGTCTCCCCGGAGCAGGCCTGCTTTGGCCACCGTGCAGCGGGCGAGCCAATCCTTCGGCTGATGCACGAGTCGCTTACTCGCCTCGCGCTCGGCTTCGGGCCAGCGGCCGGCCCGCAGATGTTTCGGCAGCGTCAGCAGCGGCATCACGGGGTCGGATTCGCCCGCCGAGCCGGATTCGAGCGTCGTTTTCCGCTGCCGGGCCAGAGAATCGTCCGGGTTCAGGCGGAGGATTTCCTCGAGCGCCTTGTCGAGGTCGGCATCCGAGCCGGTTTTCGCGGCCCGGTCGAAATTCCCCCACTGCTCCGAGATCCGCTGCTGCTTCTGTGCCTCGGGACGTATGTGGAAAAGGTAGTAAGCGCTGGCCGCCAACCCCACCGCGATCAGTGCGCCAGTGCTGATGCGAATCCACCGGGGGAAACGCGTGGCGAAAGCCCGCATCCGGCGGAACCGGGGCCGCTTCGCGGGATTTTTGAGGAGAGTGGCCATGGTGACAAGAGCCTAGCACCAAACGGGACCCGTCAGAGCAGTTTACGGGAAGGGGCCCGACGGGAATGTGAAAATACCAGGTGGTTCACCCCCGTGTCAGTTCCAGCGTGTCCCAAAGGCTGGGGTCGTCTTGAAATGGGAACTCCCCGTTGACGCCGAGGTATTGGTCCCCAAGCTCCTCATCGCGGATGTGGTAATACACTCCCCAGCGCGCGTGTTGCTCCGGGTCGAAGCCGGCGAGCGCGGCCCCGGGGAGGAACGCTTCGAGCCGATAGCCCCCCTTCAATTTGTTGTGCCGGAACAAGACCGTCGCGGCATCGGCAAACGGAGCATCTTGCAGGGCTCGGTTGATCTTGGTCTGGCCGAAGGTCGGTTCGGCTTTGTCCGGACCGCCGCCCGTCGGCAGGAAATGGAATTGATGGCACGTCCGGCTGGCCCGGTGTCCAGAGCGCGCGTCGCGGGTGTCGAGCCAGAGGGACAGGCCGTCGGCGGAGCGCGGCCGCTCGGCGTCTCCCAGCGGGGAGATTTTCTTCCCGACGAGGGTGAGTTGAATGCCGAGGCCGAAGTCGTTCCACGCGAGACGCAAGTCGGCGAAGTTCGATTTTCCGTCGAGTTCCGCGAAGTTGGCCAGGCGGGCCGTTTCCGGTAATTCGAGCAGCGCGTCCCCCTTCGGCAAGGGCATCGCCTTAAGGTATGGGCACGGGTGCGCCAGCCGGACGAGGAACCGGTGCGGGACGAGGGCTGGCATACGTGCGGTTCCGGTGGCGCGGGGCGACGGCGATCCTTACCGATTCAGAATAGCGGGCCCCGTGGGCGCGCAGCACGGCGATTTGCGCACTAGATTTCGTGATGCGGTATTCCCGGCTAGGCTCTTACGGCGGGCGGGCGAGATGATCGGGCGGACGTTCCTCGGGCGCTACGAAGTGCAACGGCAGATCGGCGAAGGCGGCATGGGCCGGGTCTATTTGGCCCGCCAGACCGACCTCGGCCGGCAGGTCGTCGTCAAAGTCATGCACGATCACATCGCCGCCGACCACAAATTCCGTGAGCGCTTCCAGCGCGAAACGCTGCTGATGGCTCGGTTCCACCACCCCTACGCCGTCACGCTCTACGACGCCTCGCTCAACGACCCGGCCGGGTCGTGTATCGTCATGGAGTACGTGAAAGGGGGCAACCTCGAAACGCTGCTGGAGAAGGCGAAAAAGATGACCGCCCCGCGCGTCGGGCGCATCATCGGCCAACTCTGCGAGGTCTTGCAGGCCGCGCACGATGAGGGGATCATCCACCGCGATTTGAAGCCGGCGAACCTGATGGTCATCGACCCGGACACGCCGAAGGAGCGGATCAAGGTGATGGACTTCGGCTTGGCCAAGACCATCGAAGACGCCCTAGCACGCAAAGTGACCGACACCACCGTCGATTTCGCCGTCGGCACTCCGGCTTACATCTGCCCGGAACAAATTCGCGGCGAGAAGCTCGACCACCGCGGCGACCTCTACAGCGTCGGCGTGATGGCATTTGAACTCCTGAGCGGCCGCGTGCCGTTCATCGGCAACTCGGGCATGGACGTGCTACTGGCGCACGCCACCGAGGAACCGCCGACGTTCAAGCAGATCGGCTTGGACGGCTGGATCCCGGCTTGCGTCGAAGCGGTCATCCGAAAATCGCTGAGCAAAGACCCGGACGACCGGTACCAATCGGCGCGGGAACTCGCGCAGGCCTTCGACAAAGCGCTGAAGCAAGCCAAGAGCGATTCGCGCCACCGGATGCCTGGCTTGGTCGACGAACCTCGGAATGCGACGTCGGACGATGACGAGAGCGAGGACGCGATCCTGCTGCAATTGGAAAACGCCGCCACGGGGGTGATCGCCGCCGTTTCGCGCACGCCGGCCGTCGTGGCGGTACGCACGGGGTTGCAAACGATCCCGGCCGCTCGTGTGAGCGCCCCGCCGCAAACGCCCGAGCCGCGCGGGGGTTTCGCCCACCGCGGCGAGACACGGGAATCGCTGGCACTGCCGTTCAGTATGGAAGCGTGGATGCCGGAGTCGATCGCCCTGATGAAGCTGCGCGGCTTCGTCCAAGACTATGGCGGCGAAGTGCTCGAGAGTACCCCGCGTTTGGTTCGAGTCCGTTTGCACCGCGCCCGCGGCGGCGGCGGCACCGGGACGTGGTTCAGCTTCTCGCGCCGCTCGGCCGGCCCGGTCGAACTCGAATTGCAGTTGCATTGCCCGGACCCGAAGCAGCCGAACAAACTCAGCATCCACGTCCTCTTCCACCCGTCGCACTCGTCGCTGCTCGGAGACAAACAATGGCGCGACCGCTGCGCCGATATCTTCATCGACCTTCGCGCCTACCTCATGGGCGGCAGCGTGACGTGAGGTCGGACGTGCGTCCGATTCCGCACAATCCTTGAAGTCCCCCCGGTCGGCCGGTCGATACTTCCCTCGATGAGCCGTACCGCGCTGCTTCTGCTGTTCGTCTCGCTGGCGGCGGGCTGCACCGGACGGGACATCCGCCAGCGCCGCGCCGAAGCGATGCCCATCGCGACGGTGCCGTTGCCGCCCGTCGATCAACCCGACTACGCTCTCGGTTGCCCCGATCTCGTCGAAGTCCGCTTCGACGATCACCCGGCTTGGGATGCCCTCGCATCGGTGGATGTCGATGGCACCCTGCACCTCGGTTCCGCCGGCCGGCCGCGCGTCGAAGGGCGCAGGCTGGCCGCGGCGCGCGACGCCATTGCTGAAGAAGCCCGGGTCGAGCCGTCCCGGGTCAAGGTCATGCTCGTCGATCCGAGCGCGAAGTTCCTCACGGTGCACGGGCCGGAGGCGAATCGCCAGCAGATGCTCGTGTATCGGGGCCCGGAACGCGCGGTCGAATTGCTCCAACGCACGGGGGCGCTCAAACCGGGCTGCACCGACCCGCGCGATGTGAGCGTCGTCCGGCCGAACGTGGCCAAGGGTTCGCCGCCCGAGATGTTCCACGTCGATTTCGACGCGATCTTTTTGGACGGCGACGAGCGGACGAACATCCCGCTGCAACCGGGCGATCAAATCTACGTCGGCGAAACCCGCCGCAGCAGCTTCTGCCGCCTACTCCCGAATTGGCTGGTGCCGGCGTACCGCCGGCTGTTCAAAGTCCGGATGTGATTCAATTCCTACCGCAGGGAAAACCGAAGTTGGCGATCTGCCCGTCGTAGACGTGCCGTGGTTTTGATGCGGGAACACGGCACCGGTCGCCGTCGGACCCCTTCAATCCCCGCAGAGGCTCTCGTTCAGTTTCGCGAGGGCTTCGCTTTCGATCTGCCGGACGCGTTCGCGCGTCAGCCCAAGGCTCTCGCCGATTTCCTTCAGGGTCTTCGGCTCCTCCTCGTCGAGACCGAAGCGCATCTTCAGCACGGTCGCTTCGCGCTTGTCCATTTTCTCGAGCAGCACCAGCACTTGCTTCAAGTTGTCGGTCTCGACCATTTCGTCGTCGGGCGTCTTCGAGCGGTTGTCCATCAGCATCTCGTCGATGCTCCAGCCCGCTTCGGTTTGGTCGGTCTGCGGCGTGCTATTGTAAACGCGGATCGCCTTTTTGATGATGATGAGCTTCTTCTTCGGTAATCC
>Ga0105044_10002878_pt1 | contig 23545 bp, 20 predicted proteins | sample MAT01_FD_78092 | JGI IMG/M metagenome (GOLD analysis project Ga0105044, IMG submission 78092) | Freshwater microbial communities from Lake Fryxell liftoff mats and glacier meltwater in Antarctica - MAT-01 | ecosystem: Environmental > Aquatic > Freshwater > Ice > Liftoff microbial mat | place...
AACGTGCTTCGCGATTTGGCAAAAGCAGTGGGCGACGCCGTCAACGTCTGAGGGAAAAATGCAACGAATCAACCGAGAGCAATCCCGCAAGTTCGCGTTCGACTGGCGCGATGAACCGCTGCTGCGCGTGAAGCCGGGCGAGACGTTCGAAATCGAAACCTGGGATGCCTCGTCAGGTTACTTCAAGTCGCCCGAAGACAAGGCGATCCCCGGCAAACGGCCCGGCTTCGACCGCAGCCCGCCCCAGGCCAACCCGATCGGCGGCCCGGTCTTCATCGAAGGGGCAAGCCGGGGCGACACGCTGCGTGTGACCATCGAGCAGATCGAGGTCGAGCCGTATTCGTGGGTGGCAGTCGGCCCGCGTCGCGGGCCGCTGGGAGAGTCGACTCGCTTCCCCGATTGCTCGACCGAGTACACGACGAAGATCTTCAAGCACACGCCGGGGCCCAGCGGCACGACGGTGGATGGCACGCTGCATTTCAGCGACCGCATCAGTTGGCCGATCACGCCGTTCGTCGGCACGCTGGGCGTTGCCCCCGATCGCGAAGTGACGACGAGCATCGACGGCCAAGGCGACTGGGGCGGCAATCTCGATATCCGCGACGTCGCCCCCGGCAACGCCGTCCTGCTGCCCGTGTACCACGAAGGGGCCCTGTTCTACCTGGGCGACGTGCACGCCAGCCAGGGCGACACCGAATTCACCGGTACCGCGGCAGAAACGCAGAGTACTGTCCGGTTGAAGATCGAGGTGGTGAAGGGCAAAAAGGTCCCGTTCATGCGGATCGAAAAGCCCGAGTCGATCATCGCACTCGACTTCTATCGCCCGCTCGAAGTGGCCGTGGAGACGGCCACGATCCGCCTGATCGAATGGCTGGTCGGCGACTATGGATTCAAGGCGGTCGATGCGTACTGCCTCGTCAGCACCTGCCCCGACTTTCGCATTCACGTGTACCAGATGTGTCGAATCGGCAAGCTGAGCTACGTCGCGGGGGCTGAGATTCCGAGGCGGTATTTGCCAGGTTGAAGCAAGGTATAATAGAGGGCAACCACCGGAGCTTTGTCACGTCTGTACACGATCGGACGCGCGTCGATGCCGGGATCTTCCACCACTTCCACTTGAGTTGGATCAATGCCATTTCTAACACGTTGAACGAAGGGCGACTGCCGGACGGTTACTACGCGTTGGCCGAACAGACTGCCGGCAAGAAGGTGCCCGACGTAATTGCCCTGCATCGGCCCGCGGCCGAGCCAGACGACGGGTACGCTGGCGACACCGGCACTTCAGTTGTCGTCGCCAAGCCGCGAGTTCGCATTACGTCCGTGTGCGATGCGGATCGTTACGCGAAAAAGAAAAACACCATCGTGATTCGCCATTCGAGCGGCGATCGGATCGTCGCGCTGCTGGAGATCGTTTCGCAGGGGAACAAGTCAAGCAAGGACGCGTTTCGCCGATTCGTTGAAAGCTGGTCAACCGGATCGACTCTGGCTACCACGTGATGGTTGTTGATCTGCAGGTGCCGACCATCCGCGACCCGAACGGAATACATGGAGCAATCCGGGACGAACTCGACGAGGAACTTTACACGGCCCCGCCGGACAAGCCGTTGACGCTGGCCTCGTACTGTTCCGACGTGGACAAAACCGCGTACGTGGAACCGATCGCGGTGGGTGATCCGCTGATCGAGATGCCATTGTTTCCGAACCCCGACCACTATGTGAATGTGCCGCTTGTAGAAACCTATCAGACCGCCTGGCAGCATCTGCCGGAACGCTGGCGCGCCGTGATTGAACCGCACTGAACATGACCGGAAACACCGCGGCAGGGTTTAAATGCTGAACAACCTTCGGTGAGCCGGAAACGCAGACGGGCCGGCCGAACTTCATGAGAATCCGGTTGCCGGCGATTGACTCGGTCAGCAGTGCTATACCGTCGAGCGGCCGTGAACAGGCTACTCGACGGTGATGCGGGAGCCCACGCGATGCTCGAAGTTGTGGCGGCTGCCGCGACCGCCCCGATTGACGAACCCGGCGCGGGTCAAGGCTCCGATCAATTGTCGAATCTTACGGGGCATGCTGATCGCACCGAGGACGGGTCGTCGCTCGATCTTCCTGTTGCCGATCGTGCTTGCCAACTGACAATCAACTCCCCGGCTTCGCGAAAATCTTCGGGTCGATCTTCTCCAGCACCTTGTTCTCGGTGATTGTCTCGGCCAGCAGTTCCTTGCCGCTGCGGAAGAACCGCAGCTTGCCGAGGACCTTCACGCCATTCTTGTCCTTGTAGTCCTCGAAGAAGACTTCCTGCGGCACGGTCTTGTCGGTGAATTCGTCGTAGATTTCAGTCACGGACTTCACCACCAGGCCCGATTCCTTGTCGAAGTAGAGCGTCACATCGGCGTGGCCTTTGCTCGCCACTTTGATGCCAGCGGCCGGCTTGTCGTTCACCTTGGTCTCCGGCGCGGCGCTGAGCGTGAACTCCTTCTCCTTCAGCGGGACCAGCAATGTCAGAGACATGCCGTAGACGTTGTGCTCGAACGACTCGGCCTTCTTCGCAGCCATGTCCCGCACGTCGGCCCCCATCGACTCCCAGGCCTTCTTGCCGTCGGTCGCGGCCTTCATCTCAACCTTCTGCCCGCCGAACTCCGCCGACATGTCCATCAGGAAGTTCATCGGCCTCGCGAACGTGTAGGTCGCCTTGTACGGAATCTTCATGTCCGTGAAGTTCATCACGCCATCGACGGTCCAGCTTTCACCGGCCGCCTTCGCGCGATTTTCGAAGCCGCCGTGCGCCTTGATCGCCTTGTCGATGATCGCCATCGGCTCATCGGCAGCAGAGGCACTGCCGCCGAGCATGGCCATCACGATTGCGGGAAGAAGCAGCTTGTTCATGGCAAACCTCCTGGGGTAATGCGACTGTCATTTCATCCACGACCTGGCTGTTCAGGATACCGAATGTCGGCAGCCTGGCCGCAGCGCAACATGGAGTCTTCAGTGGTTGCGACAAAGTTCGATCACTGACACTCACCATCTGTGATTTCCAGCCGAAACCGCAATGCAGCGCCCGATGAGCGGCAACGGCCACACATCGACGCGTCTTCGCGGAGAGTGCCGTGGCAGGCGACGGGTCCGACTGGAATCTGGCCGAACTCCGCCTCTTGGGGGATGTGTCGATCGGCCCCTTACGAAGTCCGGGATCATGTCGTCCGCAAGCGAAAGCTCCAGTTGTGCGACGTCGGGACCCTGCAAGACGAGGCCTGATGCGACAGGCCCCGTTGCTCACGCCCCCGCCACCACGATGAACGGCCGGCGTTCGGGGTCGGGTTCGGCCTTGCGCAGAAGTTCTCTCACCATCCACGGAACGTTCCCCTCGCCGAAGAGCAGGAAGCCGAGGATGCCTGACCAGGGGGTGTCGTCGGTCCAGCCGAAGTGGATTTCCGGCGGTCGGCCGACCTTGGCCATGTCGAGTGCGACGGCGGCCAGCGTGTGCGCGATGGACGATGTCCGCGTGATGCGCATCACGAAGCGATCCTCGTGCTGTTGGATTTCCAACCAGGGCTCCTGGATGAACTCGCTCGGGTCGAGCAGTTCGACTTCCACGAAGATGATCATGATGTCGCGCGGGATGCGGTGCTCCCGACGGATGGCGGTCTCTTTACTCGCCAGCGAACGCCGTCCCGGCCGATGCGGTACCAGGACCGACAGTTCCAGGTGCTTGATCGTATCCCACATCAACTTTGATTCGATATCGGGGATGTGGAACCCCTGAAATCGAAGTTCCCGACTGCGAACGATGCGCGAGATAAACGATGTCAGCAGGATCGTCATGATGAAGAATGCGGCAATCTTGATGCCGTCCGGCTTCTCGATGATCACCGCCAGCGTCGTGTAGGCGAACACCACCGTGATGACGGCATACCCCCATGACAGCCGCCTGGTCCAGTGGCCGCGCGTGGGGTTCTCCCGCCAGCGTTCGATTACGGTGGCCACGCAGGCACTGGTGATCAGGGCCAGCACGCCGGTGGCGTATGCACCGCTCTGCCCGCTGACGCTTGCATCGAAGACGAACGTCACGAACAGGTTGATGCCGGTCATCAGAAGTACCATCGGCCGGATGGCCCGCGCCCACTCGGGGGCCATTCCGTAGCGCGGCAGGTACTGCGGTACCAGGTTCAGCAATCCCGCCATCGCGCTGGCCCCGGCAAACCAGAGGATGATGACCGTGCTGATGTCGTAGATCGTGCCGAAGGTTTCGCCCGCCAGCGCGATCCTGTCCGGCCCGTCGCCATGCGCAAGAAAGGCCAGCGCCCGATCGAGGGCATACTTCTTGGCGGGGTCGTCGGTCGGCAATCGCTCGAACGCTTCAGGCGGGATCAGTGTGCTGACGACGATCGACGACGTCAGCAGGAAGAACGACATGATGACCGCGGCGGTCACCAGCAGTTTCTGCGTATTGCGGATTCGCCCTTTTGGTTCCTTCGGGTTGTCATCGGCATTGCCCCGGATCAGCGGCATCACGGCCACGCCGGTCTCGAAACCGCTCAGGCCCAGCGCCAACTTCGGAAAGATCAGGACGCTCAGCGCGATCGCGGTCAGCAGGCCGCTGCCTTCGACGATCCGTTCCGACGGTTTGATGTGCCATTCGCCCGACTGCACCCGCTCGTACCAGAGCGTGATCCGCTCCGGATGATCGATGAGAAACATGCCGCCGTTGAAAACGATAATCAGGTTCAACGTCAGATAGACCGCGACAATGACGACCGCCAGCCCCAGCACTTCGCGGAAACCCCGCATGAAGACCGCGCCCAGCAGCACCAGCAGGAAGAACGTCACGTAAAGTCGCTGTCGATTCTCGGCCAGTCTGCGGTTGATCGTTGCCTGTTCGCGCTCCGCCCCGCTCATGTCGGGACTGACGGCTCCGCCTTCGTCCCAGGGCCAGGCGGGGTTCTGGATCATGTGCTCGGCCGCGTCCGCGGCCGAGAGTGTCTTGGTGATGACGAAGTCCGTGGCCGCAAAGCCGAGCAACACCAGCACCAGGATCTTGCCCGGCCAGCCCGAGACCAGCTTGGCAAGCATGCCGACGGAACCCTGGCCGCTGAACGACTTGCGAGCGACGTAGCGGTAAACCGGCAGCGCGCCGAACAATGTGACAAGCACCAGGACGACTGTCGCCAGCGGGGCCAGCATGCCGGCATTTTCGAATGCGATCGACGGTTGATAGCCGAGCGTGCTGAAGTAGTCGACACCGGTGAGACACATCACCCACATCCAGAAACTCTGGGGGTGGGGCTGGCCGCCCGCGGGAGACGACTCGGAAGGAAGGCTCATGTAGACGAGTACCGTCCAGCACGACGGAGGCACCCACCGGTGTGGGTCCCGAAATCGCATTCCCGGCCGGAGTGTGTGGCCAGGATCTGACGGGCGCTGCACCGCGAGAGTGAACGCTTGATCAGATAACGTCGTACTGGTTCGCTGAGAAGAAGTGTATGAACTTTGAGTCGACCGAGTCGAAAACGCATCGGCGCGTTTCCGACTCGGTGGAACCATTAGAAACGCACGTTGAACCCGAACGTCAGGCCCTGAAGCCAGTAGTCGCTTTCCGGGAAGGGGTTGAAGCTCCGCGGGGTCGTCGGGTTGCCGAACGTCGGGCTGGCCGGGTTCAGCGCCGCGTCGGAGAAACCGGTATTCAGGTCCGTGGCCCGCACGACACGACTCACATACAGGGCATTATAACCGAGGAAACCGGTGATCGACGGGGTGAACGTGTACCCCAGCCGAAGGGAAACTTCCGGCAACGCGACAAAGACATTGCGTTCATAGTGACCGATCGAGTTGCTCTGGGCGTAGACACTGCCGGCCGCGACGTTGTTGTTCACGTTCTGCGATGTATTGTTGGTGGTGAAGATAGTGGCACCGTTGCGGACAACCGTCGTGGTCGTCGACGACGTCGACACGTTCTGCAGGTTGGTGAACCCGGCCACATCGACTGCCTGGGTCATGCCGCCGAGTGCGACCTTGGTGGTCATGCCGAGGGTCCAACGGCCCATGTTGAACTGCTGATAGATGCCCAGATCGCCACCGTAGAAACTGTTGCGTGCCTGATACTGATCCTGAAGGTTGAGCAGCACGGTGCTGACCGTCGTCGTCTGCTGGAAGCCGACAGCTAACGGCCCGAGCACCCGGCCCTGAATCGGCTGGGGGCCATTCAGCGCCGTGACCGCCTGGTTGTTAAAGAAGACCGTGTTGCCCGGCAGCACGTTGGTGGACGAGATCAGATTGACGTTCTCCGACAACTGGAAGAAGCGGAAGCCGCCCATCAGCGTCAGACTGTAGCCGAGGTTCGATTCCGGCGCGCTGCGGAACAGGTTCAACAGCATGTTCGCACCGACGCCCCAGGCGAGGGTGTTGGCCGTATCAAGCACGTAACCGGTGGCGAAGTTCGGCGAAGCGACAACATACGACCCCTGCCCGTTGTTGACCGAATTCGTGAACGGCCGGGCAATCACCGGATTCGAGTTGACGGTGGATCCGACAACAAAAGTCTCGCCGGAGTTCTGGGTCGAGAAACCGGAGAGATCCCAGCCGATGCGACCCGACGCATCGAGCCAGCTTCCCACCGAGAGACGGTAACCACTGGCCAGGCCGAAATCGACATTGTCGTTGCCATTGACGATCTGCGTGGTCGGATTGCCGATCACGCCGCGGTTGGCGATGCTGCTGGTCGTGACCAGCGGCGCGACGTACTGGCCCGACTTCGGGAACCACATCAGATATTCGGCGGTTACCCAATAGCGAGGTACTTGCCCTTCGGTCCCAGCCGCCGGTCCGCTGGGATTAAACTGATCCCAGTTGCCGGGTGGGGGATACTCGGGTGGTGTCCCGTTGTCACCGGGACCATAGCCCTGATAACCGGGAATCTGCGGCGGGATGACGCTCGGACCGCCAACAGGCCCCCCCGGGGGGAATTGACCCCATGAGACCCCAGCCCCAATAAAGAGGGCAATCATCGTTCCGAGAATTCCATTTCGCATGGGATACTCCTCGATCCATCCATCGCTGATGGACCGATCCACTACGCCCGGTCGCGACGGCACGACCGCCGTCCTTCACATCAGATCGGCATGCCGAATCGTTAACATGAGCAGAAGCGGCACGAGCGGCAGAAACCGCACAGATTACCGGAGAATTCAACTACCCGCTTGGCCCGCCTTCTGCAGATTGCCAAACACGCATAGCGCATTCGCTCGCCGTTTCCCCGTTTGCGTGGTTTAATACACGCAAGGCAACTTTCCGAATTGGGACCTGTCACCATGAAGCGCATACGCATCGGTAACGGTTGCGGATTCTGGGGCGACAACCTTGATGCGCCGGTCATCCTCGCGGAGCGCGGCCGGATCGACTACCTGACACTCGAGTATTTGGCCGAGCTGACCATGTCGATCCTTGCCCTGCAGAAGCAGAAGGATCCATCGAAAGGCTTTGCCAGCGACTTCCTGGATGTCCTCAAGCGCCTGCCGATAACTGGTCCGCTGAAGATCATCACCAATGCGGGCGGCATGAACCCGCATGCCTGTGCCGCGCATGCCCGCCGCATCCTTGATGCTGCCGGGGCGACCGGTCGGCCGATTGGCATCGTCACCGGCGATGACCTGCTGCCTCGCCTTGATGAACTGCTGAGCGCCGGGCAGACGTTCACCAACATCGATACCGGCGAATCGCTTGCCACCATCCGCGATCGGGTAGTCAGTACGAACGCTTATCTTGGCTCCGCGCCGATCGTCGAGGCGCTCGCGCGCGGGGCGTCGATCGTCATCACCGGTCGCGTGGCCGATGCCTGCCTGACTGTCGCGCCGGCCGCCTTTGAGCATGGTTGGAATCTGGATGAACTGCAACGAATCAACGCCGCCACCGTGGCCGGGCATCTGATCGAGTGCGGAGCCCAGGTAACCGGCGGACTTTACACTTGCTGGGAGGCGGTGCCCGACCTCGCGGATGTCGGCTACCCGATCGCCGACATCGCGGCCGACGGCAGCTTCCGCATCGAGAAGCCGCCGGGTACCGGCGGGCTGATCAGTCGTGAAACAGTGCTCGAACAACTGCTGTACGAAGTCGGCGATCCGGCCGCATATCTCACGCCCGACATCACGGCGGACTTCAGCCGCGTGCGCGTGAACGAGATCGACAAGAACGTCGTCGAAGTGACCTCGCCGCCCGGCCGGCCCGCAACGGGGCAATACAAGGTGTCGATCGCCTATCGCGATGGCTACATGTCGAGCGGCATGCTTGCCATTGCCGGGCCGGACGCGCCGAAGAAGGCTCGCCGGGCGGGCGAGATGATCCTGCAGCGTCTCGAACGGATCGGCCATCGTTATGCCGCGAGCCGGGTCGAAGCGATCGGCGCCGGCGAACTGGTGCCGCGCGTGACGCTGCCTTCCAACCCGCCCGAGGTGATGCTGCGCGTCAGCGTGCACGACTCCTCGCGCACGGCCGTGGAGCGATTCACGCGCGAGTTTGCACCGCTCGTTACGTCCGGGCCGCCGGGCGTCACCGGCTACACCACGGGTCGCCCGGCCGTGCGAGAAGTGTTTGCCTATTGGCCTGCACTGGTCGACAAGTCGGCGGTGAAGCCGCTGGTGGAACTGATCTGAGGAACGCCATGAATCAGATGACATCACTCTCCGCCATCGCGCATGGCCGCAGCGGCGACAAGGGGAACCATGCCAACATCGCCGTCATCGCGTGGACGGCCGACGGCTACGCATGGATCAAAGCTAACCTGACGACCGAACGCGTGGCCGAGTACTTCGCGGAGTTTGGGCCGACGCAGGTCGAGCGCTACGATGCCGATGAACTCCTGGCCGTCAACTTCGTGCTGCGGAACATCCTGGCCGGCGGAGCGTCGCGTTCATTGCGCATCGACACACAGGGAAAATCGCTGGCACTCGCGCTGTTGCGGATGCCGGTGCCGCTGCCGTCAGAGCATGACTTCATGTTAAAACCCACGGAGCCATGCACATGAGCGACCCCGTCGTGCTGATCCGCCGGGAAGGCCCGGCCGCCGTGATCACGCTGAATCGGCCCGACAAGCGCAATGCCTTGAGCCGGGCACTGATCGCCGGGCTGACCGATGCCGTGCATTCGCTGAAGGACGATCCTTCCGTGCGCTGCATGATCCTGACCGGGGAAGGTACCGCCTTCTGCGCGGGCATGGATCTCGAAGAACTGCGCGGCACGCTGACCGCCGCGCGCGAGATCATCTGGGAGGATGCCCAACGCCTGATGGGGCTGTACGATGCGATCTTCAGCAGTCCCAAACCATCCATCGCCGCAGTCAACGGCCATGCGGTTGCCGGCGGAGCCGGGCTGGTGACAGCGTGCGATCTGGCCGTGGCCGTGCCGGATGCGAAGTTCGGCTACCCCGAAGTGCGCCGCGGCCTCGTGGCCGCGATGGTGATGCCGCATTTGCTGCGTCACGTGGGCGAGCGGATGGCCCGCTTCCTGCTTCTGACCGGCGAGTTGATCGATGCCGAAGCCGCCCGCGCGGCCGGCCTGATCAATCAGGTTGTCGAATCAGGCGAATTGCTCCCCACGGCACTGAAGTGGGCTACCGCGATCACCGCGGGCGGACCGAAAGCAGTCGCCACAACGCGCGAACTTCTGAAGCGCTGCTCCCGTCAGTCGATGACGCTCGAAGACTTCGCGAATGCTTCAGCCGAGCCGCGATTGGGCGATGAATGCCGCCAGGGGCTCGATGCGTTCTTTGCGCAGCGGCCGGCGCCGTGGGCAGGCATATAACGGACACCGTCGACTATCTCAACTTGCGGCGATACTCTTGGAGCCCACCATGATCATCAAGATCCTTGCCGGCATATTCGGATTGCTTGGATGCCTCATCTTCTTCGCCGGCATCCGCGGACTATCGGACGAGAAAATGTTCGTCGGCTATGCGGCAATTGCGTTCATGGGTGGAGGCATGGCCTTCTTCGGACTGCGCGTGGCAATCGCCAAAGACTTGCCGAATGTAAACGCGCCTGAAACGACCGGCGAAGTTCCTGACTCGACATTGCCGCGACCAACGCCATCGAACAACGAGCATGGGCCACGGCTTGTGACCATTGCCACCTTTCCGACACTTCTGCCCGCCGAGACGGCGAAGTTGATTCTCGCGGAAGAAGGTATTCGATCGTTCATTATCGATAGCAACACCGTACTCGCGGACTGGTTCCTCGGGCCGGCGCTCGGCTGGATCAAGCTGCAAGTCGCTGATGCAGATGCCGTAACGGCTGCCACGTTCATTGAGAAGCATCCACGTCTGGTTGCGAACCCGTCGCTGAATTCATCAACGATCGACGATACGTTGAAATGCCTGTCCTGCGGGCAACCGCTCGCCGAAGATGCTCGCTCATGTCCGGCATGTCACTGGACGTATTCTGATGGAACGAGCATGATCGATGACGAGCCCGTCACAATCTCATCGACGAACTTCGACGAAGAACCCGACCAGGATGAACAGCCAAAAGGTCCAACTTGATGTTTGACCTCAACTGGACGCCGCCCGTCGTCGAAACCGAGCGCCTGATCCTGCGGCCGCTCACGATTGAGGACGCGCTGGATGTCTTTCAGTTTTGTTCCAACCCGAACATGACGCGCTACACCCTGTGGGACACCCACCGCACCATCGACGATTCGCTGGTCTTCATCAACGACTATCCGTTGACGCGGTACCCCTCGCGCGTGCCTGATCCGCTCGGGATCGTGCAGAAGCTCGATCCGGCGCAAAGCGTGATCGGCACTGTCGGCTGTTTCTGGGTGTCGAAGAAAGATGCCGTAATGGAGATCGGCTACAACCTGGCCGAGCCGTTGTGGGGTCAGGGGATCATCGTCGAAGCGGCCCGCTGCCTGATCGGCTGGGTGTTCGACAACTACCCGGTCGAGCGATTGCAGGCACGCGTGCTGTTCGGCAACACCGCCAGCGACCGCGTGGCCCGCAAACTGGGAATGACGTATGAAGGCACCCAACGCAGTGCCCTGAGCGTCCGCGGCAAAGCCACCGATGTGTCGTACTACTCGCTGCTGCGCGGCGAGCGGGGAGCGTAAGCTCCCTGGTTTTTGCGACGAGCTTTTGCAACGCACAGGGGACTTACGCCCCCGCTCGCCTTTTCTGTAGCATCACGTTTCGAGTCGCAGTACCATCCTCTTCCCGCCGGAGATCCGTTCGCCTGACTCGGAGAACAACATGCGCTCCGCTATTCTTGCCGCACTGTTCCTGACCGTTGCCGTGCATGCCGCACCGGCGAAGTTCACCTCGCATCCGCCTGTGCGGCCGTTGCCGACTGTATCGACCCGGCCGCTGCCCAAGTCGCCGCTGTTGTTCGTTGACGCCGCGAAGGGCGACGACACGACCGCGGGCACGATCGACAAACCGTTCAGGACGATTCAACATGCCTTTACAAAGGTCAAGTCGGGGGACACGATCGTCTTGCGCGGGGGCACCTACTATGAACACGCGACACTGACGACATCAGGCACTTCCGGTCAACGCATCGGCATTCGTTCCCACCCCGGCGAGATCGCCATCATCGACGGCGGGCTGCGAGAGTTCGCCGAAGCTCCCGAGAAAGCCTGGGAACCCTGTCCCGATGGAGCCGACGGCGAGTTCCGCTCGGTCAAAGCGTACCCCGATCTGGGCAGTCATGGCGACATGACGCACCTTCTCGGCAACTTCGCCGACTCGATGACCCCGCTGCACGGCTATCACTGGCACGGCGATTTGCGATCAAACAACATCTGGTGGAACATCGGCGACAAGGTAGGCGATGCCTCTTTCATCTACTGCGGCCCGGGCATCGTCCACGATACGGCCACCGGCCGTATCCATGTACGGCTCGCACATACGAAGATGCCCTACCTGGCCGACAGCGACAACTACACGGGCGAGACCGACCCGCGCAAGATCGCGCTGGTGATTGCCGGGAACCGCGACGCGTCGCCGCTGACGCTGAAGGACTGCTCACATGTGCTGATGCAGGATCTCGTCTTTCGCGGGGCACGCGGTGCCACCATCGAAATCACCGGTTGCGAGGATGTTGAATGCGATGGCCTGATCGTTTACGGCGGTCAATCGTGCTTCGGCGTGCGCGAAACGACCGGCCTGCGGCTCGTGCATACCGCCTGTCGCGGCATCGCCGCACCCTGGACATTCCGCGGCAGCCTGAAGTACCGTGCGATCGAATCTCGCATCTTCAGTGCCAGCGGTTGGACGCCAACCGGCCGTGACAGCCACGACTTCGAATTCGCTTACTGCGAATTCACCGATTCAGTTGACGGTGTCTTCATCGGCAACGTCAGCCGGGTGCTGTTCCATCACAACCTCGTTGAGAACATCACCGACGACGCGATCTTCCTGACCGCTGGCTCGGCCTTCGACGGAAGAACGCCCGGCGGCGATGTGCAGATCTACCAGAACCGCTTCGCCCGCAACCTGACCTGCTTCGCGTTCGGCGTGGGCCATGGCCGGCAGAAAGTACTGCTCGACGGCGTGCAGACCGGAGCCGGCGTGCAGATCTACCGTAACGTCTTCGACTTCCGCCAGCCGGTCTGGTATCACCAGCCGCATGGTCCCGATGACGGCAAGGAAGTGACATCGAAAGGGCGATTTGCCGGCGACCACGGCTCCCCCGCATGGGAACCGATGTTGATCTACCACAACACCATCATTGCCGACGACGTGCCGCGCAATACCTACGGCACCTGGGGACTCGGCAACGCGATGGAAAAGGGCACGCGGCGGCGCGTGTTCAATAACGTCGTCGTGCAACTCAACGCCCTGCCGGGCAACTTCTTCCCGCCAACGCGGACCGACTTCCAGGCGGACGGCAATCTGAATTGGAGTGTCGCCCTCGGCGCGAAGCAGCAAGGCGACTTCCGGGCAAAGTTCCGTGCGTCGAAAGAACTGGCCGAGAGCAAGGTGAAGTATCCGCCTGGCTGGGGCGCGGCCGATAAGTTCGCCGATCCGGCATTCGTGAAGTTCGATGCTGACTGGAAAACCGCGGTCGACCTGGGCCTCTCGCCGAACAGCCCGGCCGTCGATGCCGGGGTTGCGATTCCGGCCGAATGGAACGACCCGCTTCGGAGCAGTGACGCGAACAGGCCGGACATCGGTGCGGTCCCGCTGAACCGCAGCCCCGCGAACATCGGTTTGCACGGGAGGCTGAACGCGTACGGCAATCCCGCGAAGCTCGACGTGAAACCGACCTTTGAACGGCTCAAGTACGTACCGCATCCGAAGCAGGAACGCGTGCATCGTCCCGCTGCGATCGTCGAAGGCTATCCCGCGTTCGACGTCCCCCTGCTGGAGTTCGCACTTCGACAGAACAATGTGCCGGTCGACATCTTCGAGAAGCAGTGGCTGGACCCGAAGAAGTTCAAGGACTACGGCATCATTGCCATGAACGGGAGCCTGACACGCGGCAAAGTCTCACCGGCCACATTCAGCGAAGCAGACCTGAGGCTGCTTGATGCTTACATGAAGGACGGCGGCATCTTCATCCTCACCGCATCGGCCCGGGAAGTGTTCAACACAGCAGAAGGCAAGCGGTTCCTCGGCGACATGACCGGCCGATCGATCGCGATCAAGGGGCCCAAACCGCCCGTGCTTCTGGAAGGCCATCCGTGGGTGAAGCACCTTGATGTGAAGTCGTCGGCAGCGTGGATCGAGACGCTGGGCAAACAGCCGGCATCGCCTTTATCCATCGACAAAGGCGAAAGCGTGATCGGCCTGCCCGGCCAGTATGCCGTGCTCTACCGGCAGACCGTCGGCAAGGGCCAGTTCATCTACATCGGCTGGCAGGTGCACGATTCATTGCCGTACACCCGCGACAAAAAGTCAACCGTGGCCGGCGAAAAGCTGTTTGAAGACCAGGTCGGCATCCTGCGCTCGCTGGTGGCGGATGCGTTGAGCAAGTAGGCGAAAAGCCCCGGGGTGAGGCTTGCGAACCCCGGGGTTCGCAAGCCTCACCCCGGGGCCTGTTCATCACCGCGGCTTGCGTTTGATAGCCGGGTCGATGTCGATATGCTCGGAAAAGCGGTACCGCAACGCGCCGAGGAAGTCCTGCAGGCTCAGCAGGTCCTGCATCGGAATTGTCGGGCTGATGCGCTGCGTGCCTTGCGGCAGCGCATGCATGTTCTGTGCGAGGCACCAGTCGATGGCGGCCCGGCAGATGGTATGCACGTTCATGAAGCGCTCCGAGCCTTCGCCCGGCTTGTCGGTCTTCACACCGAGGAAATTGGCCGCGTCGCGCCAGCGTTCCGGTTCGGAAGGTTCGTCCCGCCACCTGGCCAGCAGCGGATGCGCGGCGAAAGGGACGACGCTGTCGTGCAGTTCCTTCATCGAGTTCCCCTTCTGCGGGTCCCCCGATTCCACACCGCGCAGCCGGCCGGCTTCGACTCGCCCCAACGGCGTCAGTCGATAGTGGTTCGGCCGGGTGCGGACCATGAAGTTCAACAGGATCGGGTTGCTGGCCTTGTTGCCCATGATCTCCATCATGACCCGTTTGTGATCCGGGTAGATGCTGGCGTAGCCGCGCAGGCCGAAGCGCTGCTTGTCGCGGTTCCACACGGCAACCGTGAGATCGAACTCGCTGAACTCGTCGGCCCCGTTGGCCACCAGGTCATCGGCAGCCAAAAGAATCATCTGAACAGCAGTCAATCTCCGCTCGGTCCCGATCATGGCGCGCCCTTCGAGTGTGGGGGTAAAGTCGCGGCGCGTCCTGCCGAATTATGCGAGTCGTGTGTCCTTGTGGGGACAATCATATCAGCTGGACCGATTAAGTGGAAAGCGCCAGTCACCGTGAACAAACTGATTTTCCCAAGCAGCGACAGTACAGTCGGTTAGGGCAGCGTGTTTTCGCAGCCATGCCTGTCTTAACACCGGAGGCAATGTCAGTTGTCACTGGTCTTTGGTGACTAACGAGTCGCGCCAGAATAAGTTGGCGGGTTTAGAGAAGAGGATCGCGAAAGCACGGAAGAATGAAGACACGAAAAAGCATGATGGCAATGCCGCATTTCTCGTGTTTTCGTCGTTTCGTGCTTTCGTGACCCTCTTCATCGGTGCCGATACGATCCGGTAACTTATTCCGGCGCGAATCCTAACCTCCCCGTCGCACTGCCGACGGATGAATTCCCCCGGTCAAGCCGACGTCGAGTACAATGCGCCCATCGACTCAGCGGGCGAGGGTTGGATCATGCGAACGATGATGACAGTCGGGATGATGTTCGTCGCGGCGGCAGTGTCGGGAGCGGACTGGCCCGTGTTCCGCGGCAACGCCCTCCAGAACGGCGTGGTCGAGAGCAAGCTGCCCGAGAAGCTGGAACTGCTCTGGAAGTTCACCCCGGCCAACCCCAAGTTCGCATCGATCGAAGGCGCGGTCGCCATCGCGGACGGCATCGTCTACGCAGGATCGTTCGACGAGAACCTCTACGCCATCGACCTGAAGACCGGCAAGCAGATCTGGGCGACGAAGCTGGGGCCGATCAAGGCGTCCCCCAGCGTGCGCGACAAGCGCGTCTACGTCGGCGATGTGGACGGCAAGTTCCACTGCGTCGATGCCGCGACCGGCAAGCCGATCTGGAATTTCGTGACCCAGGGCGAGATCTCGGCCGGCTGCAACTTCGCCGGCGACCGGATCCTGATCGGCTCTCATGACGAAACGCTTTACTGTCTCGACAAGGACGGCAAACAGATCTGGACATTCAAAACACAAGGCCCCGTCAACGGTGCCGCCGCAGTCATCGGCGACAAGACGTTCGTGGCCGGGTGCGACAGCAACCTGCACGTACTCGATGTGGCCAAAGGCGAAGAGCTGTTCGCGGTGGAGCTGGGTGGCCAGGCAGGCGCGACCGCCGCGGTCAAAGGCGATTCGGTCTACGTCGGCACCATGAACAACCAGGTCCTCGGCATCGACTTGACGAAGAAGAAGATTGACTGGACTTTTGAAGCACCAAAGCGCAAGCAGCCGTTCTACTCCTCGGCCGCGGTGACAGACGACCTTGTGATCGTCGGCAGTCGCGACAAGAAGGTCTACGCCATCGATCGCAAAACGGGCAATTCCAAGTGGGAATGGGCAACTGACAACCGGGTTGACAGTTCCCCGGCCGTGGCGGGCAATCGCGTCTTTGTCGGTTCGCTCGACCGCATGTTCTACGTGCTCGACACAAACACGGGCGGCAAGCTGCAGGACTTCGAACTGGATGCCGGCATCCTCGGCTCGCCGGCCGTCGGCGGCAGTTGTGTTGTCGTCGGCACGGAGAAGGGGACCATCTACTGCTTCGGCGGCAAATAACTCCAGCCGATTTTCTCTTCCCACGCGTCCGTCGGGAGGCTAGAATTGTTCTTTCACCCAGCTCGCTTAGCGGTTGAGAGACGCCCCATGACTCAAGGCTTTCAATCCAAAGTCGATATCAACGAAGACACCCCGACGCGTGCCCAACCGCGTACGTCGCCGTCGCAGGCGCAAACCGGCGAACTGGGCCGAATTGATATTGTGTCACGGCCGATTCCGCACATCAAAGGCTACGATGTCCGTCGGCCGCTCGGTCAGGGCGGCATGGGCGAAGTCTACGAGGCGGTCGATCGCCTGGGCATGACTTACGCCCTCAAGATGATTCGCTTCGACTGCTTCCGCACCGGTACGCTCGAGCGATTCCGACAGGAAGCCCGGGCGATGGTGCCGCTGCGGCACCCCAACGTGGTGCGCATCTACTCCTTCGACGAGACTGACGACGGGCCGTACTTCACGATGGAGTATCTGCCCGACCGCACCCTCGAAGACCGCAAGGGCAGTTTCGTCGGCAAGCCGCGCGAAGCCGTTCTGCTGATGATTCAGATCGTCGATGCCGTCGCCTACCTGCACGCCCGGGGATTGGTGCATCGCGACTTGAAACCGCTCAACATCCTGTTCAAGGAAACCACCCCGTACGTCGCCGATCTGGGCCTTGTGAAACTGCTGGGGGAACCGGATGACAGCCGGCGCGACAGCCCGTTCCTCGCTGCAGATACCGACGACGCCCTCACCAATCAGCAGACCCGCCCGCAGCACGACACCGCCAGCATCCCCGGCGAGAGCAAGGGGGTTCTCGGCACACTCGACTACATGGCCCCGGAACTGTTCGCGGGTCAGCCGAGGGTTTCCCGCCAGTCGGACATCTGGGCTCTCGGCATCATTCTGCACGAACTGGTGCATGGTCTTCGGCCCAAGCTGAGACCGACCACTCTCGCGAACGTCGATCCGGCCCTGCAGGCGATCATCGACCGCTGCCTGGCACCGCTTCCCGAGAACCGCTATCCGTCCGCGAATGACCTGCTGACCGATCTCAAGCGATGGCTGAACCCGCCGCGGACATCGCTCGCGTCGTACCGCTGGCTGTTCCCGCTGCCCGTGGCGCTGGCTTCGCTGCTGCTGGTGGCAATGCTGCCGCGATCGACTCCATCGAAAGGTAATTCGGTTCCCGAACGATCGGCAACCAGCGACTTTGACGAGCGTGCTCGGGAATCGCTGGCGGGAGGAAAGGCCGTCACCCTGATCGGCGAGCAGGGCCTGCCGATCAACGGGAAGAAGCTTGCCGTTTCCGGGTGCGATGAAGAATTAAGGCTGGAGGACTGTCATTTCGTCATCGCCACCCAGCATATGGCAGCCGCCGAACTGCTCAATGATCCGGGGATCGACAACTACCGCTTTCGCGTGCAGGTACGACAGGAAAGCTCGATCGCGCCTGACATGGCGCGCGTCGGCTTATACTTCGGACGTCGAATCGTGACGATGCCCAACGGAAACCTCGATCAGTTCAGCATGTTCGGCATACGCGAACAGCGATCTGCCGGGGACCAGCGTCACGGCGAACACAGCCTGAACTTATGGGGTCTTTGGTACCCGGATGGTGAACGCGAGCCCTCGCGGGGCCTCTTCACCGGACTGAAATGGGTGCTGCCGTTTGACCAACCGGCTGAACGCCCTGATCGGGTCTGGCGGGAGTTGATGGTGGAAATGCGTCCAACCGAAGTAAAAATGTTTCTCGATGGCAGGTTGGTGACAACCCAGCGGCGTACCATGCCGGACCATTATTTGCACATGCTCGACAGCATGACCAGTCATCCCGAATTGCTGCCCGCCACGGTCGATGCGCGCGGCGGGCTCGGCGTTATTGTCACTCGCGGGGTGGGCTCGTTCCGCGATGCCGTGATCGAACCGCTGGGCGACTGATGCGACTTGCGACCAACCGGGTAGCTCCACAACCGGGGTACGATGCGGGGCCACCCGGGCGCGTTAGACGATGATCGGTCGCGGTTCGACCGTCAACAGCCGAAATGTCGGGCCCGAGCCGACCCAACCACCGAGTGCGGCGAAGAACATCGCCATCCACGTTCCAAAGAACGCGTACCACGCGCCCTTGCTCGCACGTTCCCTGGCCGCCTTGGCATCCGCTTCACGCTCGGCAGTCGTTCGCGAGGATTTCCACTCGTCGATCGACTCCGCCGATACGCCGGCATTCCGGGCGGACGATTCCCAGCTGCCCTTGTCATTCACGGCGGCGAGCGCCCCGACGCCCATTCCCGCGCCCACTGCTGCGAAGACGATGATAAGCGTCGTCAACACTGCCCACATGATGATGCCATAGATGATCGATTCCATCTTGTTCTCACCCGCGGTCAGACTGCTGGTCACCACGCCGCCGACGAACATGGCCACGGCCATGACAATGAACGTCCATGCAATGGCGCCGAACTTCAGCGATTCGTTGCTCGTTCGATCGCTGATCGACAGCCCGGCGGCGGTCCCCAGCGTACCCAGCAGAAAGTAAATTCCCAGCGCGACGGCCGCACCGGCGAGGATAGCCGGCCAACTGACCCTGCTTCCGACCGAAGCCAGATCCTGCATCTGGACTGTTGATTCTCGTGCGTTCATATTGCCCCTCATGGAGTGGAGTCAATGGCCAAGGCGGCCATGGCGGCGGTATCGGCAACCTGCCGATCACGAATCGCCGACCACAGATCGGGAAGGCAATTCCCGTACCGTCATGTCCAATTGGTTTCGCGAAAATGAGAATGCGAGAGCGCTTGACGTGTTCCGTTTGCAGTCTTTACTTCTTCTCAAGAAGTTTGCTCAGGCTGACGCGGATTTCCCTGGTGTCGCCCGCTTTGACGATGGCAGCATTGGCCTTCGCCAACAGGTCGCGTTCCAGTTCCGGGACCCAGCGTTTGAGCATGTCGTGAATGGCCTCACCGAAGATCTTCGCGAAGTCGCCGCCCACGCCGGCGGTATGCTCGACGACAAAGTCGTAGTAGGACAACTTCGCTTCCACCACACGCAGCCGCATCACCAGATCAGGCAGCAGCGTGCCTTGCTTCTTCTCGAATCGGCTCAGCGATTCGCACTTGAGCTTGAGGATCACCCATGCCCGCGCCCGTGTCTCGCCGCTGTAGAGGCGCTTGCCGTTCTGCCAGAGTTGTTGTTCAAACTTCACCCGCACCGGCAGATGCACTTCCATGTCGAACGTCAGCCGGCCCTGTTCGGGCATGGCGATTTCCCTGATGCGGACTTCCAACTTGTTGAGCGGATCGAACGCGACGACTTCCACCTTCCGCCACATGCCGTCATTACGAAGTGCCCGCATCACCTCGGGCTTCAGCAGCACGCCTTTCTTTTCCCACTTCAGGCCGATGGGAGCCATCTCCTGATGGCCCCAGTTGTGGCTGGTGGCCACCAGCGGTGTGGGAAGATTGGGCACCAGCAATCCGCGAAATGTTCGCGACAGGCTCTCGGCCGTCGGCAGATCACTGTCCGCGGCACGGACGCCGGGAACCAGCACAATCGTCAAAATCAGTGCGAGGCGCATGGACATCCATCCTCCGGGAATGACACGTCAGTGCATCATACGCGGGCCATGGATAGCCTTGCGCGAATCCGTCATTTGGTCGTGCGCAGAATCCGGCCGATGTAATCGCGCACGCCGATTACGTCGACTCCGACACCGATATGCACGTTCTTCGAGCCCGCGGGAACGGGCCGCATGTCGACGACGCTCATGCCGCGCGTCAACTCCCCGCGCGTCTCGACATCGACGCAGACGCGCTCCGTCGACACCGCGCCAGGCAGCACAAGGTGGGCGACGCCGAGCACGTCCTTCAGGTGAAACCCTTCGATTCCGTACAAATTCGAACTGGCCCGGATGCCGAATGGAACGATCTGCCGCAGGAACTGGCAGGTGGCCGAGCCGCTGTTGGGCAGTTCCAGCAGATCGCTGGGCGAGAAGATCAACTTGCGCGTCACATCGAGCGGCAGCAGCGTGATCGGCACGCCGCAATGCAACACTTGCTTTGCCGAGAGCGGATCGCAGTAGAAATGAAACTCCGCCACGGCCGACGCATTGCCCGGCTCATGCCACGACCCGCCCAGGCAGACGATGCGGTCGATCAGGTGCGGCAGATCCGGATCGCGGTCGAGCGCCCGCGCCAGCATTGTGCACGGCCCCATCACGACGATCGTGATCTCTTTCGGGTTTGCCCTTACCAGTTCAACGATCAGCTTATCGCCCGTGAGGGCCTGATGCAGCGAGATCGGCGGGAACGAGACACCGCCCAGACCGTCCGGCCCGTGCAGGCGCATGCCGTCGATTTCGTACTCGGCCGGCAGAGCCGCACCAACGCGAGGCCACTTGGGCACGTCGATTTGATTGACAAGCATATGGACGTTCTGCGTCGCCTGCTCGGCCGAGACGTTGCCGGCCGTGGCGACGATGCCCAGGACGTCCAACTGAGGATCGTGCAGGGCCAGCGCGACAGCGAATGCGGTGTCGATCCCCGGATCAGCAATCAGAATGATCTTCTGCGGCATGATTCATCCTCCCTGGTGCCTGAATCACGATTGCGCGAGTCGAGCCAGCACGCTCGCGGCCCGGCCACTGTCAATGCTCTCGGCCGCCTGCGCCACCCCTTCCGGGAGCGTGGCAACTCGACCAACGGCCAACAGCGCGGCGGCGGCATTCGCCAGCACGATCCGCCGCGGTGCCCCATCCTCGCCAGCCAGCACATGACGGATGACGGCGGCGCTCTCGACGGGACCATCGGCCTTCAATTCGTCCATCCGCGCCGGTTCGAGGCCGAAATCGCGATGGTACCACATCGTATCGACGATTCCGTCGGCAGTCACCTCTCGAACATGTGTGCCGGCCGACAGGCTGACTTCGTCCAGCCCATCGTCGCTGCATACAAGATACGCACGCGTCGTGCCGAGCGCATTGACAGCCCCGGCCAACGGCTCGAGCAGTTCCCGCTTGCCCACGCCCAACAACTGATGCGATGCCGATGCGGGATTCAGCAATGGCCCGATCAGGTTGAAGATCGTGCGGAAGCCGAGTTTCCGCCGCAACGGCCCCACGTAAGCCAGGCACGGATGAAAGTGCGGCGCGAAGCAGAAGGCAAATCCGAACCGGTCGAGGCACTCCTGCGACCATGCGGGGCCCTTCTCGATCGGCACGCCCAGCTGCGCAAGTACATCAGCACTGCCGCTGCGGCTGGAAACCGAGCGGTTGCCGTGTTTCACGACGGCACAACCGGCTCCGGCAGTCACCAGTGCCACCGCGGTGCTGATGTTGAAAGTGCCGCTGCCGTCGCCACCGGTTCCGCAGGTGTCGATGACACATTCCGTCGGGGCATTCAAGTGGACCATCTTGCACCGCAGCACGCGTACGGCGGCGGCAATCTCGCCGGCCGATTCGCCCTTCATCGCCAGCCCGGTCAACAGCGCAGCCGCGAGAGCTTCATCAACGTCGCCGGTCGTCAACGACTCGATGGCGGCGGTCATCATTTCGGGCGGCAATGGTTCGCCGCGCAGCAGTAGCGGCAGGCCATGACTGACCCAAGGTAGCCGGGGAACGCTCATGCGGACTCCGTACAGAGGGCGAAGCATGTACCTTATCGGATTTCCATGTCAGTTTACCGCTTTTTCTCTTCCATTATGTACAGATGTACCATATACTCATTTACACAACGTGATATTCCGAACAGTAATTGGGTGGCGAAGTTTTGGGCGTGAATGCCCAGCTCAGACCCCAGCTGAAAGTTATACCGTCAGCTGAACAGGAGTACGTCATGGCGAGTGTTCGTGCGTTGACGAGCCGTCAGCGGGAAATCTACGAGTACATCTGCGGCCAGATCGAGACTCGCGGCTTTCCGCCGTCGATTCGCGAGATCGGTGCCGCATTCAACATCAAGTCGCCCAACGGCGTGATGTGCCACTTGCGTGCGCTGGAAAAGAAGGGCCTGATCAAGCGTCAGGAGAATAATGCACGTGCCATCCAGATCGAAGGGGTGCGTTCCGGCGGAGCAACGCTCCCCCTGATGGGCCTTGTGGCGGCGGGTGCTGCCATCGAAGCAGTGCATCAGGAAGACCGGATCGATCTGGGCGAGATGTTTGGTGGCCGCGATCACTTCGCCCTGCGGGTCCGCGGTCAGTCGATGATCGAAGACCACATCGACGATGGCGACATCGTGATCCTGCGCCAACAGGCCGAGGCCCAGAACGGCGAACGCGTCGTGGCGATGATCGATCGCGAAGTGACACTGAAGCGATTCTACCGTGGCAAGGAAGGCATCCGGCTGGAACCCGCCAACAGCACCATGGCCCCGATCATCGTGGAACCCGACCGCGAGATCCAAGTCCTGGGAATTCTGGTGGGCGTGCTGCGGAAGTGTTGAACTACCGGATCAACTTCCCGTCGCCCTGAATCGCGTCGAACTCCTTGCGGACATGGTGCAGGCCCAGCGCACACAGCTCGAACTCATCGCTGAGGCGGCGAAGCACGGCGTGGTCGTCGGCGGCGTCGTCCTCGCTGGCGATCCGGTAGCAACGCTTGCCGGTCTCGCAGTAGCTGACGAAATGATCCCTGCTCCAGGCGGAGCGGCCACGCTGCACTGTCTCGGGGTAAAGACCCGTCCAGTACAGTGTGAAGTCGCCGATGTGGCGGTGGTATTCCCGGCGAGTTCGTCCCTCGACCGGCAGCTGCTCTGCCTCGCGGATCATTTCGTACACTTCGTGGATCGGCCGACCATGGCCGTCGCGCAGCCTGTACATCGTATCGGCGTGCAGAAATCGCGTCAGAATGCCGGAGACGTAATCCACCAGCGGCGGGTCGGCGACCCCTAGCGTGGTGAGGAACGCGTGTTCCGTCAGGCCGGCAAACATGCGGTGCAGCGGATGATCATTGGGAAGGGACCACATAACGGGTGCCCTCGCTCTCAAGTGAACCGCCCCGATGCGGAGAGGGGAAGGCGGCAGTTTCTGTTTTTCGCCAGCGTCGATTCGTATGAAATTCTTCGTCAGCCGTCAAGGGTATTATACCACAGAATTTTGTGGATTGGGTATTCTGACCCGTTTCACGCCAAATGGATGGCGACGCTGCAAGCGGCAATGATCGGCGGAAATCGATTGCGTTGCCTGCCCGGCGCGGTATATTCTCAACACTGCTGAATCTCACCTGACCGCTGCCTGCCGCCCTC
>Ga0105044_10002880_pt1 | contig 23541 bp, 19 predicted proteins | sample MAT01_FD_78092 | JGI IMG/M metagenome (GOLD analysis project Ga0105044, IMG submission 78092) | Freshwater microbial communities from Lake Fryxell liftoff mats and glacier meltwater in Antarctica - MAT-01 | ecosystem: Environmental > Aquatic > Freshwater > Ice > Liftoff microbial mat | place...
AGATACGCGACGATCCGGCCAGGGATCTCATCCACCGGGGCCACGACATCAGCAAGCCCCGCGTCGATCGCGCTGGCTGGCATACCGCTGAACTTTGCCGTGGTTGGGTCCTGCACGAACGACACACCCGCTGCCTCCTTGATGGCCTTCAGTCCAAGAGAGCCATCGCTCCCCATTCCCGAGAGAATGACCGCAACACTACGATCTTCGCTGTTGGCCGCCAGCGAACGAAAGAAATAGTCGATCGGCAACCGCAGGCCACGCGGTGTAATGGGTTCAAAGAGATGCAGCACGCCATGCAGCAGCGACAGATCCTTGCCGGGCGGAATCACATAGACGTGGTCGGCTTCGACTCGCGTGCCATCCGCCACCTGCGCCACGGGCATTGGCGTTGAGCGCTGAAGCAACTCAGCAAGCATTCCGACGTGCGTCGGATCGAGATGCTGTACGACCACAAATGCCATGCCGCTGGCGACCGGCACATTACGCAAGAACAGCTCAATCGCCTCAAGCCCGCCGGCAGACGCACCGATGCCGACAATCGGGAAGTGCGCTTTCACCGACGAGGTCATTCGAGATAGCTCCGTCACCTGAAACCGTTGGTCGATACCGACTCGGCGCGCCCGGGTGGCGAATCTGGTCGTTGCGTCGCCCTCAATCAGCGCCACGCAACATTACAGCCCCTCAGCTGACAACGACAGTGCAGCTCACGGGATGCAGGCGATCCCATCGGTGCCTCGACGTCGCGGCGCGTCTCACCCGTTCCGCTTCCGACGGGCAACCGCAACGATTCCGGCAAGGCCCACGGCGAGGAGCGCATACGTTCCGGGCTCGGGCACCGTGGACCGACCGATCATGAGACCATCGGTGGAGCCATCGCCTTCAATGATGAAGGTCAACTGCGTATTGCTGCCCACATTCACCGACTGGTAGACATCCACCAGACAGCTGGTCGTGAAGAACTGCGCAGAGGTGAAGACGCCGTCACCATTGCGGCAGAAGCCGCTCTTGCCCGTGTAAAGCGATGTGTTCACGATCGCCGTTGCACCTGTCGCGTCGAACGAGCCATTGTTGTTCACGGTGACGTTGCCGAGGTACGCGCCGATCAACTTGTTGTCCCAGCCGAGTCCGAAGTTGAGGCCTGCGTTGGCGGCCGTGAACGACGTTTGGAAGAAGTAGCGGTAGTTGCTGGCGTTGTTCCCCGTCCGAGCGGTCGGCGTGTTTGCCCTCGGCGCAACACCGATCCACTGCTGAACCGACGTGATGTTCCTCGCCCAGGGATTCACCGGCGGTGACGTGACGAGGGCAGCATTGGCGAGGTTACCCGTGATTCCGGTTGTGCCGTTGGGGCCAAGCCCAAACCACTGCACGGACCAGTTGAGGTCACAGGCCGCTGCACCGTATGCACAGCTGACTGTCTGGGCCCCCGAGCGCTGGAACTGCGCGGACGCCGTCGCTGCGGTCGACGAAACGAGGCCCAGCGCGATGGCGAGCTGAAAGACCTTGGAGGAGATCTGCATGGGAACGAACGCGCGCATTGAATTGACTCCGTAGTTGATCGAGTAGTCTGCGGCCGATTTGCTGGCCGGGAGATGAGCGGTGCGCCCCGCTGATGCCGCGATCGAGACGCTTTCGAAGTCAGAGAAGGGCAATCGCCGTGCCGAACTCGTCCATTAGTCTCCGGATATGCATTGGACTCTCAATCCATTACTTGGCAACGGTTTACGCGGCTATCCCCAGCAGGAAGCCCGGCGCTTAACTGGGTAGCTGCAGAAGGCGGTGGGGCATACCTGCCACAGACACTGTCGAGCTGGGCTTACGGTAGAGCTCGCAAGTTTGCGCTGGGGGATGGTAACAAATTGCCGGTATGGCGGCGGAGGCATTCAACCGACGTTCATGCTGCAGACATCGATTCACTCACGCGCGCCCGTCTTGCCTCCAACGTGGGCCCATAGTGCGCGCTCAACGGTGACTGGCGTCCACTCACGCCCGAGCTGCGCAGCGCGCCCGCGCAAAGCAACGGCGTACTTGCCGTAGTAGCCGAGTGTCCAGGCGACCTTGCCGAGTGAAGGGAGCTGTTCGGCGACCAGTTCGTCGAAGAACGGATAGATCGCAGGTGTGTGTGCCGCAGTCACCGCGGATGCCGTTGCGGGCCCGACACCGGAGAGCGTCGCGAGCGTTGCAACGGGTTTTGTGGCGTGCGGAATCGTGGCCAGTGCCGTCATGCTGACGTCGACGACATGGTCAGCCGGATTGCCGCGCACGAGCACGAGGTTGGGCGCTCGCCAGACACCGCGCGCCATCTTCCATTCGGTGAGGCGAACGAGTTCGTCGTGCGTGATGTGCGGTGACGCACGCGATGCGATGGAGTGCGGCAACTCGTCGCGATACCAGCGATCGAGCTCGGGAAGTTTCGCGACGTCCTGACGAGCGATGACATCGGCGTAGCGCGCGAGTGCGTGTTCCCATTCGGGAAGTGACGTCGACGTCCAAAGGTCTGCCGGTGTGGTCGTCATGGGCGGGAACGTAACGCCACGTTCCCGTCGGCTCCAGGCACGCCGCCGACCGGCTCCCCAGCACCGCTCCCGAGTGGAGCCAATCATTAGGTGTTGGTGAAGAAGGCTGCGAAACCCGGGCGACGATCGCATCATAGCGTCGACCGACGTTCCTCACCCCAATGGATTCTTGAATGCGCCGATTCCTCTCTTCCCGTTCCGGTGCTGTTTCGGCCGTCGTCGTCCTGCTACTCGTCTCGTCGTCCGCGTGGCTGTACGCCCGCGACCGCGGCGGCGCGCAGACAGAAACCGGCATTGTCGTGGTGAAGCGCGGTCCGTTCATGGTCGCGGTCACGACCTCCGGCGAGTTGCGCGCGAAACAGTTCGTGCAGATCACCGCACCAACCAACGCGCAGCAGGCCGGCGCATATCAGATGAAGATCCAGTCGATTGTTCCTGAAGGAACGGTCGTCAAGGAAGGAGACGTGGTCGCCGAAATCGATCGGTCCGCGCTCGCCGCCTCACTCCAGGACGTGACGCTCAACCTGCAGAAAGCCCAAGCGCAGTTTGTGTCCGCGCAGCTCGACACCACCCTCACACTCTCCAAAGCACGTGAGGATCTGCGCTCCATGGAGCTCGCACTCGAAGAAAAGCGGATCGCCAAGGAACAGGCGGTCTACGAAGCGCCCAGTATCCGGCGCCAGGCCGAGATCGATTTTGAGAAGGCAACGCGTGCGCTCGCACAGGCCAGGATCGACTACAAAACCAAAGGCGAACAAGCGGTCGCCAAGATGACGGAAGTCGCTGCCGATCGGCAGCGATATGAGGGTCGCCTCAAAGTCGTGCAGGACGTAATGGGCGCGTTCACCGTGCGCGCGCCGGCCGGTGGCGGCATGGTCATCTACATCAAAGAGTGGAACGGACGGAAGAAGGGCGCCGGCTCCCAGATCACACCGTGGGATCCGGCCGTTGCTACCCTGCCCGACCTCACGCAGATGGAGTCCATCACCTATGTGAATGAGATCGACGTGCGCAAGTTGGCCGTGAATCAGAAGGTCAACATCATGCTCGACGCCGACCCGTCCAAGAAACTGCCCGGTAAAATCGTACAGGTCGCCAACGTCGGTGAACAACGCCCCAATTCGGACGCCAAGGTGTTCGAGGTGCGCGTTTCCGTCGAGAAAGCCGACACCACGCTGCGCCCCGGCATGACCACCTCCAACGCCGTTGAAACGCAGGTCATTCCTGACGCGATCTTCGTTCCGATCGAAGCGGTCCAGAGTGACAGTGGACGCGCCTACGTCTACAAAAAAGACGGCAACCGCATCCTGAAGCAGGAAGTGGCCACCGGCGCGATGAACGACAACGAAATCGTCATTGTGCGTGGACTCGCCAAGGACGATCGCGTGATGCTTATTGCCCCCGCCGATGCAGCAAAGTTGGCGATGCAGTCGCTCTCTAGCGCTCCTAAGAATTCCGATCCCAAAAGCGGCGCTACCGGTGACACCGCCGTGAAGTCGAGTGTGAAAACGTCAGCGCCACGGTAGGCAACGTGCCCACACGCTGGAAGCACTTTTTTACCGAGGCGCTCTTCGCGCTCCGCACCGCGGTGGAAGCACTCAGGCACAATTCACTCCGCGCTGCACTCACATCGCTCGGCATCCTCTTCGGCGTTGCCTCCGTCATCGCGATGCTCGCGATCGGCAAAGGCGCCGAGCAGGAAATTCTCGAGCAAATGCGTCTGCTGGGCTCGAACAACATCATCATCAAGCCCATCGTCGAGCAGAAGGAAGAGGCAGCAAAGCAGGCTGGCGATCGTCAGCCCCGACGCTTTACGCCAGGGCTCTCCGTTCACGATGTCCGCAGTATCAAGGACATCATGCACGAAGTTGAGACGGTCACCGGCGAGACTGTCCTCAATACGCTCATCACGCGCGAAGGCAGTCGACGCACGGGCAAGCTGGTCGGGGTCGACACGTCGTACTTCCGTCTGCTCAACCTCGAGATTGCGACCGGCACGGTATTCAGCCCATCGCAAGTCGCACTCGGACGCCCCGTCGCAATCATAGGCAACGGCGTGAAGGCGCGCTTCTTCACCAAACAGGACCCCATCGGGCAACCGATCAAGGTTGGCGATTCGTGGCTCACGGTCGTGGGCGTACTGCGTGACCGCACCCTCTCCCAATCCAGCGCACAGACGCTCGGCATCCGCGACGCGAACATGGATGTCTATGTGCCCCTGTCGACCATGCTGCTTCGCTTCCGCAATCGCGCCCAGCTGAGCCAAGCCCAAGTCGAACAGGCATCGGGCGAGAATTTCGTGAGCGCCAGTGCAACGCCGGAAGATCAGGACAAAGTCGCCGAGCGCACGAATTACCATCAACTCGATCGGATGATCGTGCGTGTGCGCGACGCCGCCGCCGTGTCAGACGTGGCCGGCATCATTCGTCGCATGCTCGAACGTCGCCACAACAGTGTCGTCGATTTCGAGATCACCGTGCCCGAAGAATTGCTCCGTCAGGAGCAACGGACCAAGGCGATTTTCAATGTCGTTCTGGGTGCGATTGCGTCGATCTCGTTGATTGTCGGAGGTATCGGCATCATGAACATCATGCTCGCTTCCATTCTCGAGCGCACGCGGGAGATCGGTGTTCGACGTGCAATGGGTGCCACGCAGCGCGACATCCTCTCGCAGTTCCTCGCCGAAGCGGTGCTGATCAGTCTCGCCGGTGGCGTCGCCGGCATCGCACTCGGCGGCATACTGAGTATCTCCATCGAACGGCTCGCGAAGATTCAGACGGTCGTGTCAGGGATGTCGATCGCCGTCGCGTTTGGTGTGTCCATCACCGTTGGCCTTGTCTTCGGCATCATCCCCGCGTGGCGCGCGGCGCGGAAAGATCCTGTCGTCAGTCTGCGCTACGAATAGTTGCGGCTGATCGATCCACACTCGAATCACCCCTGACAATGCCTACCGCGATTGCTCGACGCACGCTCTGTGCGCTTGCGCTACTGCCACTGCTCGGCGCGACATCGAATTCGCTCCGTGCGCAGACGCCGACCGCCAGTGAGCGTTCACTCAGTCTTGAAGACGCGATTGCTCGTGCGCTGACGCGAGGCCCAGCCGCAAAGTCTGCCGGACTGGATCGCGACGCCGCACGGTGGCGCGATCGTTCGTTCAATGCGCGGCTGCTGCCTCAGCTGTCGCTCTCGGGCGATGTGCCGGTGTACTCGCGCGCGATCATTCCCGTCGTGCAACCTGATGGCACCACCAGGTTCGTGCCCAATCAGCAGCGGTCGTCCGCTCTCGCGATGACGGCGAGGCAGCGCCTTCCATTCACCGGCGGCGATCTCTTCGTCTCCACCGGTGTGAGCAACGTCAACATCCTTGGCACGCAGCAAACGAATCTCTGGCGGGGCACGCCGTTTCAGGTCGGGGTTTCGCAGCAACTGTTCCGACCGCGCGGGCTGATCTGGGATGCCCGCGAGCAGGATCTCCGCACTGACGTCGCCGAGCGCGCGTATCTCGAAGCGCGGGAGGATATCGCGCAGCAAACGTCCAACCTGTTCTTCGAACTTTACGCCGCTCGCGCGACGCTTGCGAATGCGGTCGTCAACGCCAGCGCCAACGACACACTGTTCCGGTTGAACAAGGGGCGTTTCGAGGTTGGGCGAATCGGCGAGAACGATCTGCTGCAGAGCGAACTGTCGCTGCTACGGGCACGCGCCGCACTCGATGGCGCCAAACTCGCCGCTGATCGTGCGGCTGCTACGCTTCGTGTGCAACTCGACTTTGCGTCCGATGCGCCGCTCGAGCTGCGGGTCACGAACGCGGTTCCGCGCGTCACCATCGACACGATTGCGGTGGTGAAGCGCGCGCTCGAGAATGCGTCACAGAGCCGAGGTCGTGAACTGCAGGATGTGCAGCAACGACGTCGCGTGAATGAGGCCAAACGCAACACCGGATTTGCCGCGACGGTGAACGCGTCGGTGGGCTTCAATCAGACGGCGCAGACATTCAGCGAATCATTCCGCACACCGCTGCAGAGCCAGCAGTTTGCTGTGGGTGTGGAGATGCCGGTGTTGCAGTGGGGCGCACGTCATGCGCAGATCGAAGCCGCGCAAGCCGATCTCGCGCGCGTGCAGACCGATATCCGCACGGCCCGCGAGAATCAGGTGCAGGAAGCGTTGTACGCTGCCCTCGGTCTCGCACAGGCCGAACGCAATCTCGAAATCGCGGCCAAGGCGGACAGCGTCGGCGCAAAGCGGTTCGAGGTCGCACGCAATCGCTACGCGATTGGGCGCATCGACTTTGGCAATCTCGCCATCGCGCAAACCGAAAAGGACCAGGCGCTGCAGGAGTATCTGCGTTCACTGAGCGGTTACTGGTCGTCGTACTATCGCTTGCGTCGCCTCACGCTCTGGGACTTCGCGAAAGATGCACCGCTCCGGTAGCGGCTACGCCGCTTCGTCACCCAGCCGACGATCAGTCGCGAGATAGCCTACATAGTCGGCGACCGCGCTTGTGAGTGGCGTGCGCGGAGCGCCGTAACCAGTCGAGCGAAGTTTCGCGACTTCGGCCTTGGTGTAATACTGATACCGGTCCCGCATCGACTCCGGCATCTCGATGAAGTCGATCACCTGCTCCCGCTGCATCGCCGCAAACAGTGCGCCGGTGAGCTCGAGCCACGTGTGCGCGGCACCGGAGCCCAGATTGAACAGCCCGCTCGCGTTACCGTGCGCCGCGAGATGCAGCGTCATGTTGACCACGTCCTTCACGTAGACAAAGTCGCGCTGCTGCTGGCCGTCCTTGTACTCGGGCCGGTAGCTCTTGAACAGCTTTACGCGCCCCGTGTCGCGCACCTGCTCGTACGCTTTGTGCACGAGACTGCGCATCTCGCCTTTATGTGCTTCATTGGGCCCAAAGACGTTGAAGAACTTGAGTCCGACAATCCGATCGAGCATGCCGTGCGCGAGCGCGTGCTGATCGAACAGTTGCTTCGAGTAGCCATACGCATTCAGCGGCCGCAGGCGCGACAGCTCCGCCGCGGTTTGCAACGTGTCGTCCATCCCTGACGCACCGTCACCGTACGTTGCCGCCGACGACGCATACACGAAGCGCGCACTGTGCTTGAGCGACCACTCCGCCAGCTGCTTGGTGTACTCGAAATTGTTGTGCACCAGATACGTCGCATTCCGCTCGAGTGTCGACGAGCAGGCGCCCATATGCAGCACCGTATCAAAGTGCCCGAGTGCGCCGCTCTCGAGCCGCGGCAACAGATCTTCCGCTTCGATGTAGTCTTGGAATCGCAGCGGCGCGAGATTGCGCCACTTATCGGTGGTACCCAGCCGATCGACCACCACCACGCGATCCATGCCACGCGCGTTCAGCCCCCACACCAGCGCGCTGCCAATGAAGCCCGCACCGCCGGTGACAAGCACGCGACCGAGATTGTGTTGATCAACCATCGGAGACGTCATCTCAGTCTTCCGCCCGATGTGCCGTCAATGCGAATCGGCAATTGGCCAGTGATGCTATCGGAGTGCGACGGGCCGAGCAGTCCATGCGTTCCATCCGGTTGTGTGTGAGTCGGAGGGAAGTTTGCGCTGCGCGCCACAACTGCCGCAACGCCGTCGTGCTACATCACCCCACGACAGAACGCGTATCGCTGCCGCACCCCGGTCGGAACCATCCACTGCACCGCCATCCGGCCCTCGTCCTCGCCGCGTGCCGCACGACCCGCCTGACTCGCCACTCCGTCGCGGTCGAAGTCGTCGAGCACGCCGATAAAGGCGGGCACCAGCTCCCCGGTGCGCGGGATGTCGGAGACGGCCCGCGCCAACTGCGCCAGCGCGTCGTGCCGTTCTGAGGAGGCGCCGAGCAGCACCTCGCGGGTCCGCAGGCAAACACCAACAAGCGCGGCTTCGAGCGTGGCGACGCGGAGACCGGCTGGGAGCGACCGGTCCGCTGCGATGGCCTCCAGCCGGCCGTCGGCAACGTCAGCGCCCATGGTGTAGAGGCGCACCATTTGAGGATGCCCGAAGGCGTAGTTGGCGCGCACCAGTGCTGCGAGCCGATTGGCCTGGGACGAGGTAGCCGGGTCGTCGCCCTGTCTCGTCGCGCGCGCAAGGAGCTTCGCGCCTCGCATCATGGTCGCTCGCCCGATGACCATGTCCATCGCCAAGGGCTGATCGGTGAAGTGGCGTGCCGCGCCAATCGTTTCACGCGCTCGGAGCACTGCGGTCGCTACCTCGCCAAGCACGAGCGCACTGTCGGCCTCGCGTTCGTTCTGCTTCACGAACTGCAGCACGTGACGCCACGCCCGTGTGGGGAGCACCCACGGCGTCTCCGGTGCGCCCAAGCCCACCCGGTAGCCCCAGAGCGGCGGGAGCGGTGCGCTGCGGGCCCACGTACGCAGCACCGCCAGTTGAGTGGGCGTGAGCGTGTCGGCCGTGGCGACTGGTTCCGCGACCCACACCGGACGCCTTGCCGGATTGGTCGCCGACCCGGGATGGGCCATGAGCGCGACCGCGGCCTGGAACGTGGCCGAATCCAACGCTGTCGGCGAGCCGAGCGGGGCGAGCAGCGAATCGACCAGGGCGTGGATGGCCAAGGTATGGCGGTACGGATCGAGCGACAGGTCGTCCAACGGTCGCTCGTTGGCAGTGCGGCGCGCAGCGTCACTCGCGACTACTACAGAAGCCGCCGTTCCTGAAGTCAGAACAGCCGAAACGACAAGCAAGGTCGAGAGGAGCAGCTTGAACCGCAAAGTCCGAGCGGATGACGGCATGTCGGTCGGCAATTAGTGAAAGGCCCCCTCTCCCGAAATCCCGAGCGGCCCGCACATTTCCTACGCACGATATCGTCAGCCGTCACGTAAGCGTCACCGCCGTGCACCCCATCGTCACCAGAGGCCTTGTTTCCATGTCACGCACCCTGCCTGACACATCCACGCGCCGCCTGTCTCGCCCCACTGGAACGTGGGCGTCCGTGCGTGATGCCGTCCGCCGCGCCGGGGCCATCGTGCGTCGCATCATCGGCGTGCCCGACTATGATACCTACGTCGCACACATGTCCGCGCATCATCCGGACGCTGTGCCGCTGACGGCGAAAGAATTCGAAATTACCCGCATGAACGATCGCTACAGCCGCCCGGGTTCGCGCTGCTGCTGACGCTCGACTGACGTCTGCTTGATTGTCCCACCACCCCAATCCCTCCACATGTCAACGCCTCACTCCCGCGCCCACGCCATGGGTGCGTTCGTGTTTGCGCTCGGCGCACTCGCTACACCGTACGCGGGGATTCAAGCGCAAAGCGCTGCCCGCTTCGACCTCACGATCCCCAACATCATGCGCGGCCCCGAGCACGTCGGGCGCGAACCGGCGAACGTGCAATGGAGCGCCGACGGAGCGTGGCTCTACTTCCTGTGGAGTACTGCGGGTACCAAGTGGGACGAGCCAATGCAGACATATCGCGTGCGTTCAGTGGCGGGTGCCACGCCGGAACGGGTGACCAACGCACAAATGGACAGCGTTGCCCCGCTGCTTGCTGAGGGCGTGCTTACGCGCGATGGAAAGGTGCGAGCCGTTGTGGCCCGTGGGGATCTCTTTCTCATAGACACGAAGAAGGCCACTGCGCGACGGCTGACCGAAACCGTCGCGATGGAGAGTGACCCCCGTTTTTCTGTCGACGAGAAGCAACTGCTCTTCGCGCGCGACGGCAATGCATTCGCGCTCGAACTTGCGACCGGATCGACGAAGCAGCTGACCGATTTCCGCACCGGCCCCGCACCGCGGGATTCCGCGCGCGCGAGTGGCATGCGCGGCGCGCTCGAGCGTCAACAGCGCGAACTGCTTGAAGTGGTTCGCGACCGGCAGCGCGCCGACTCCGTGGCCAAGTCCGAGCGTGAAGCAAATGATGCGCGCCGTCTCAAGCCGGTGTACTTCGCCAATGGCGAACGGATGGCGTCGTTCAGCGTGTCGCCGTCACTGCGCACTGCAGTGGTACTGACGGCAATCGTTCCGCCGCAACAGGGTCGCCCCACGATCGTGCCCAATTATGTCACGAGCAGTGGTTTCACGGAAGACATCAACAGTCGCACCAAGGTCGGCGATGCGAATGCCCGCTTCCGTGCGTATCGCCTCGACCTCGCGAGTGGAAAGCTGCAGCCGCTGCACGTCATCAACGGCGACAGCACGCGCGCCGCATCGCAGGCGCGTTTCGTGAGCTGGGCCGACGACGGCAGTGCAGCCCTCGTCGCAGCGTACACTCCGGACTTCAAGTGGCGCTATATCTCGTCGGTCGCAGACAGCGGTGCCGTTCGAACAGTCGAAGCGCTGCACGACACGGCGTGGGTTGGTGGACCGTGCGGCGGTTGCCTGGGTTGGTTGCCGGATGGGCGCGTGTGGTACGCATCCGAAGCGAGTGGCTATGCGCAGCTCTATTCGGTCAATCGTGATGGCAGCGCGCGCATCACACTCACCGAAGGCAAGTGGGAAGTCGAACGTGCGGAACTCTCCCCCGATCGCAAGTGGTTCTGGTTGCACACCAGTGAAGAGTCACCGTTCGTGCGTCACTTCTATCGCATGGCGGTCACCGGCGGGGCGCGCGAAAAGCTCACGAAAGATCACGGCGGACATCAGGTGGTTGTCAGTCCGGATGGCAAGCGCATCGCCGATGTGTATTCGCAGGCCAGTGTACCGCCGGAACTGTTTGTCGCATCGTTCAACGACGCGGGGCGCGCGCAACTCACGACCTCAACGTCTGTCGAATTCCGCGCCGGCAAGTGGATCAAGCCGGCAATCGTAAAGGTGCGTGCGAGTGACGGTATCGACGTACCGTCGCGCATCTATCGTCCGCAGGATGTCGGTGCACAGCCCAATGGCGCTGCAGTGATATTCGTGCATGGCGCCGGCTACATGCATAACGTGCACGATTTCTGGTCGAGCTATCCGCGCGAGTACATGTTCAATCACTACCTCGCGTCCAAGGGCTACGTGGTGCTCGACATGGATTATCGCGCGTCGGCAGGCTACGGTCGCGATTGGCGGACCGCGATCTATCGTTGGATGGGTGGTCGCGATCTGGCCGACGAAGTCGATGGCTCGCGCTACCTGCAGAAGGAGTTCGGCATCAACGCCGAGCGCATCGGGATGTACGGGGGCAGCTACGGTGGCTTCATGACGCTGATGGCGCTGTTCACGGCACCAAAGGAATTCGGTGCGGGCGCAGCGCTACGCTCCGTCACCGATTGGTCGCACTACAACCATGGCTATACCGGCGGCATCCTCAATCTGCCGCAGGACGATTCGCTCGCCTATCGTCGCTCGTCGCCGATCTATTTTGCCGAAGGCCTCGAAGACCCTCTGCTGATGGCACACGGCATGGTCGACACGAATGTGCACTTCGAAGACATAGTGCGACTCACACAACGGCTCATCGAACTGGGCAAGACAGGGTGGGAGCTTGCCCCGTATCCCGTCGAAGATCACGGATTCGTGCGTCCGTCGTCGTGGACCGATGAGTATCGTCGCATCTTTGACCTGTTCGAACGGACCATCGGCCCCAACGGCAGTAAGGCTAAGTCACGATGAAGTCGGTCCGGTAACACGCGACGGCAGCCGCACGGCCATCAACAGCAGCGCTGCCGCAAGTGAAAGTGTCGCACCAACGCCAAACGCGGTCGGCGATCCGTAACGATCCCACAGCGTACCGAACAGCACCGACGCCGGCAGCGCTGCAACACCGATGGTGGCGTGATACCAACCGAACCCGGTCCCCCGTCGCGTTGGGCCGACGAGGTCCGCCACCAACGCCTTCTCGCTCCCTTCAGTCAGGCCGAACACCACGCCATAGAGCCCGAACAGCAACCACGCATGCAATGGTGTGGTCGCGGCAGCGAAGCCCACGTACACGGCCGCATAGAGCAGCCAACCGGACACAATCAGTGGTCGACGGCCGAGCCGGTCTGACAACGCGCCACCGGGCGTGCTCGACACGCTCTTGATCAGATGCAGCAGCACCCACAGCAGCGGCACCATCGGGGTGGGCACACCGAGTTGCGAGGCACGCAGCAGCAGGAACGCGTCGGTGGAGTTGCCGAGCGTGAACAACAAAATCGGCGCCATCGTCACCCAGAATTCCCTCGGCATCGGGGTCGGAGTCGCGCTGTCGGCGCGAACCGGACTCGCCGTCCTCGTCGTCACCGGCGCCGACGTTCCCCGCTCCACGACGGGTTGCCGCGTCTCCTGCACCAACACGATGGCCACCAGCACCGCCAGCGCACCAGGGATTGCCGCGACCCAAAACACCGAGCGCACCGGCATCCCCAGCCACTGCAGGCACGCGATCGCAATGAGAGGCCCCACCACCGCACCGGCGTGGTCCGCCGAGCGATGGAAGCCGAACGCGCGGCCGCGGTTCTCGGGCGGTGTGGATGCCGCGAGCAGCGCATCGCGCGGCGCCCCCCGCATCCCCTTGCCCACGCGGTCGACGAGGCGGATCATGAGCACCTGCGTCGCCGACTGCGCCACCGCGACCAACGGACGCACCAACGACGCAATCGCATACCCGGCCACAATCAGTGGCTTGCGACGAGCCGAACGATCCGACCACCATCCGCTCGCTAGCTTGAGCAACGCGGCAACGGACTCCGCTCCACCCTCGATCACGCCAACCATGCGCACCGACGCCCCCAGCGTCCCGACCAAGAACAACGGCAGCAATGGCGCGATGATCTCGCTCGACGCATCGGTAAGGAAACTCACCAACGCGAGCGCCAGCACATTCCGACTAGGCCGCCAGCGCCCTGGCATCCCCGCGCGCTCCGGAGAGCTCAGGTCATGAACCATTCCCGGGGCCTCCACGGATGACGACGGGCGCTGCGGGGTCTGCATCGGAGCCGGATGTCGCGTGGAAGTTGGAAGTGCTCGCGCCTTGGCGTCAGCGCCACAGCTGGGTGCTCGACCGCCAGATCGCGATCGCCGAAACAGCCGCCCCCACCGGGCACGAAAGCGAACGGGCCGCGCTGCTGCAACAACAACTACGCAGTGGCGGCTGCACCACTGTCTCGCAGGATACCGTCGGTAACGTCATCGCGCATATCGGGGCCGGTGGTGCGCATCAGACTGGTGCGGTACAGTTTTGTGCAGCACGGACTGGTGCAGCACGGACTGCCACCGCGCCGACCGCTGCCCCCCTCGTCTGCATGGCGCACCTCGACACGGTCTTCGCGCACGACGCCACGCTGCGCGCGGTCCGCACGGGCGCCCGCGTCCAATGCCCAGGCATCGGCGACAACAGTCGCGGACTCGCGGCAATGATCGCGCTGGCGCACACGCTGCACCATCCGGCGGTACAGGCGCGGCTCACGCGCCCGGTCGAACTCGTCGCGACGGTCGGCGAAGAAGGCGAAGGGAATCTGCGTGGCGCACGTGCATACTTCGACGCCGCTGAGCAGGAGGGTCGCGACACGTACGCCGCGATCGCGATCGACGGACCAGGTGATCGCGCCATCGTCCATCACGCCGTTGGTTCTTGTCGCATGCGCATTCATTTGCACGGACACGGTGGTCACAGTTGGGCCAATGCCGGCACGCCAAATCCAGTCCATGCCGCCGGCGCATTGATCGCATCGCTCGCGCAACTCGCCGACCGCGAACGACCGCACGCAGTTGTCACGGTCAGTCGCATGAGTGGTGGCGAATTGCTCACCAGCATTCCACGCGACGCCTGGATTGACGTCGACATTCGTGCCATCGACCAAACGCGCGTCGCACACCTCGAGCGTTCGATTCTGCAGTTGGCACAGCGCATCGCCACCGAGGAATCACGTCACAAGCCAGCGCTCGCTCTTCACGTTCGCACCGAATCACTGGGCGAGCGACCGGCGGGACATCTCGCGGCGTCACACCCACTCGTGCGCGAAGCGGTCCGCGCGACGGAGCGTGCAGGGCGCGTGCCACAGGCGGCTTCTGCATCCACCGACGCGAACGTTCCGCTATCGCGTGGCATTCCGGCAATCGCCATTGGCGCTGGTGGCACCGGTGGCGACGCGCACTCGCTGAACGAGTGGTTTGACGACGAGGGGAGTGAGGTGGGATTGGTGCGACTGATCGACCTGGTGACGACCATCGCGTGCAGCCCTGCGTTCGTATAGGTCGCTATCCGTCCTGCAACACCTCGAACGCGGGCGCACTGGGACTCGTCGCAAAGAAGTGCATACGTGGCGTATGCCCACTCCGGCTCCGCACATACTGATCACGCCAGCGCGTCGTAAAGCGCTCAGCGTCATCGCGGCGGATCATCGCCCACACACTGCCACCAAAGCCCGCGCCAAACGCGCTTGACGCAGACGCGCCGAGTTCTTTCGCGATGGTCACGAGCGCCGATGTGGCCGGAATTTGATTGCCCAGTGCCCGTTCAGCACCCGCTTGCGAGACCGCCACAAGTCTGCCGAATTCATCGAGGTCATGCGCGGCGAGCGCACTCGCCGCATTCGGCACGGTGTGAAACGCCTCTTCGTGAAATTGATGTAGTCGCGCTTCGAGTGCGTCGGCCAGAAACTCGTGATCGGCACCAGCGCGCGCGGCATCGATGAGCGGAATTGGCACATGCGACGTCGGATCACCGCCAGCCGCTTCAACGAACGCCTCGTACAGTGTTCGCGCACGACCGCGACTAGCCTGATTCCACGCGTCGACAATACGATGCGCAGCGCGAGCCACACGATTGTAGCGATCGCGCGCACCACCGGTTTTCGCCGCCACCACACCACTCACGCCAACAATGAACGTGTACTCGGCGGGCCATGGCACAGAACGTTCGTGTCTCACCGGTGCCCAACTGAAGACGTCGAGCTGCTCGGGCGTACTGCACAAAATCGCCGTCTGATCCTGCGCGCCACCCATGGTGCCCACGCCGCGTTCGCCGCCGAGCACACCAAAGTCAGCGCCGTTCTCGAGCGCGCCTACGTAGCCTGCAAGATCGAGGCGATCGTGAATAGCAACGGGCCACAGTTCGTGCGTGGTCAGCTCGGAGAGAGCAGCGATCACCACCGTCAACCCGACAGTGAGCGCACTCGAACTCGAGACGCCGGCAGCCGCCGGAAGGTTGCTCGCCAATGCAATGTCACACCCCTGCACTTGCTCGCCAAAGTTGCGCACCAGCCGATGCACCACGGTTCGGGGATACACAGACCACGGCAAACTTCCCTGCGGCGACATGTCGAACGGAATACTCAGCGCTTCACGTCGGCGCGCATCACGTACAACTAACGTTCGTGCGGCATGTGGGCGCGCCACAATCGCGATCCCCCGCTCCACCGTGCACAACAAACTCCGTCCACCGGCGTAGTCGACATGCTTGCCCAGCACTTCGATGCGGCCTGGGACAATCCACTCACGCCGACCGTCCTGAGGAACACCACCGTCATCGAGCCCACGATGCGCTTCCCTCAGCAATTTCTCATACTGCTCGGCCACTCTGTCAGGAAAACCGGCTTCGCTGAATGGCAGTCGCAGTAGCACCGTCTGCAGCGATGGGATCGTCATCGCGTAGTACCCGGTACAACACTCGCACCTGCGCGTAGCGGCCTCATAGTCGCGGCTCGACATGTGCGAGTCGCTCAACCACCTGCGCGATATCCGTGCGACGGGACAGATCGAGCACGGGCGCCGCCATACGAATCGCGCGGACCGGTACTCCTTCCCGCAGTGCAAGCGCAACAGCTTCCGGCAGCTCGTACTCGCCACGAAGCGACTTGGGCACGCGCGCGCACCGCTCGACGATGGCTTCCGTGACGGCCCAGCAGTTCATGCCAACCCATCGCGCGGCCGGCGACGAAAGGTCCAGCGCATCCCCCGGCTTCTCGACGATATCGCAGAGCATGTCATCGTCGGTCAAGCTAAGCACGGCAAACGTGCGTACACGTTCCGCGTCGATGTTGCCATCGCGCACCAACGCATCGCGATCGAAGGCAATCGTCCCGGCACTCTCGTCGCTCGCCAGCGCACGAAACGCTTCCACCGGGTAATAGTTGTCGGCATTGAGCACGAGAAACGGCTCGCTGGCAAACGCATGGGACGCAGCCACAACAGCATTCGCCGTCCCGAGTGGCTCGGCTTGCAGTGCAAATCGCACCGTCACACGGGTTGGCACAACGCCGGTGGTAAAATGCTGCCGCACGGCGTCATGCTCGGGCCCCAGTACAAGCACCACATCTTGAATCCCCGCGTCAGCTAGCGCAGAGATCACGTATTCGAGAAACGGTCGGCGAATGGGAATCATCCCTTTCACCCCGCTGTCTGCGACTGACGACTGTGCTCCATCGAGTTTGGCCGCGGCGTCTTCACGACGCATGCGCGTGCCGAGTCCGCGCGCGAGGATAGCCGCGGCCTTGATACTCACGTGCCCGCTTTTGCTCCAGCAGGCGCCGTCGCATTGCGCCAGGCACCACGTGTGAAGTCAGGGAACTTGACCGGCGCGCTGCCCTTCTTCGCCGACTCTTCGCTGAGCGGGAACGGTGCGCTCCATGCTGCGGCGTCGTAGACATCGAAATCAGGTGCGAGCCCTTCGCGCATGCACTGCACGAGGCGATACGCCATCACGAAGTCCATTCCACCGTGCCCACCGTTCTTGCGAGCGAGGTCGCCGACCGCGGTCCATAAGGGATGCTCGTACTTCTTGCCGAGGTCGGCCAACGGCGTCCACTTCTCGCCGCCGGCGGCGCCATCGATGTACAAACGCGGCGGGTAGTCGTTGAAGATGGCCTTCGAGCCCTGGAGGTTGTTGAGACGCGAGTACGGACGCGGATTGACCACATCGTGTTGCAACAGAATCGTGCGTCCCATGACCGTCTTGACGAGTGAGGAATTGACGTCGCCCGCCTTGTACTTCTCCGACCACTTCGTGCTGTCTTTCGCGATCCTGTTCTCGCGCCATTCGCTCAGGCCGGCTTCGGGAGACGCCATCGACACCATGTAGTCGAATCGGTCGCCGCGATGAATGCCCAGGTACTGCGCGACGGGGCCCAGCCCGTGCGTGGGATAGAAGTTCGCGTTGCGCTGCGTGTGCGGAAGGCGGCGCCAGAGTCCTTCGTCGCGATCTTCAAAGAGAATTTCGCGAAGGTCGTGCAGGTATGCCGCTTCTGCATGCAGCAACGTGCCGAACACGCCCTGGCGCACCATCTGCAGCACCGTGAGCTCGCTGTTGCCGTAGCAGCAGTTCTCCATCATCAGGCAATGACGGCGCGTCTTCTCGGAAGTGTCCACCAACTGCCAGCAGTCTTCGATGGACATTGCGATCGCGACTTCACTGCCCACGTGCTTCCCTGCGCGCATCGCAGCGAGCGCAACCGGCGTGTGCCAAGGCCACGGTGTCGCCGTGTATACGAAGTCGATGTCATTGCGCTGCACGAGTCGTTCGAAATCGCGCTCGCCGTTCGTGTACAGCTCGGGCGCAGGCTGACCAGCCTTCACCACCATCGCGGCTGCGCGCTTCGCCTTGTCTTCCACGACGTCGGCGAGCGCGACAATGCGTACACCTTCGACTGCGAGAAACTCGCCGAGCATTGAGCGGCCACGCAGTCCGGTGCCGACAATGGCGATTCGTACGACGTCGCGTTTCTCGAATGGAACACCGAGCATGCGTTGCGCGTCAGCGGGCGCCGGTGGCGTGAGGTCAACGCGCCAGTCGTCGGTGGCGGCAAGTAACTTGGCCGGTGTCGATACCAGCGCTGATGCCGCGAGTGCCGCCGCGCCGCCAAGCAGCTCTCGCCGGGAAAGTCCATCGCTCATGCGTCGCCCCGAATCTCCGAATTGTCGCCGATGTTGATCGATCCGTTGATACGTTCCACAACCACCGAGTCGCCAAGAAATGCGTGATGCAACTTGGAGTCGGAAATCTTGGCCTTCTCACCGATGACTGCGTCGCAGATCGTCGAGTTGCGCACTACGCTCCCCGCACCAAGTGATACGTTGGGCCCAACAGTGGACTGTTCGATCGTCACGCCGTCTTCGATGTATACCGGCTCAATAATCGTCGCACCAGCACCAAGCGATGCCGGACGCCGCGCGCGTCCCTTCTCGAGCACTACGCGATTCGTGTCGAGCAACGTCTCCAACTGTCCGGCGTCGTACCAGCCTTCAACATCCACCACTTTGATTTTTGCGCCGTGGTCGATCATGTACTGAAACGCATCGGTGAGGTAGAACTCGCCTTTATTGGGCGGCGATGCGAGCACATGCGCAATGCCGTCATACAGCAGCTTCCAGTTCTTGATGTAATACAGTCCGATATTCGCGCGCTTGGAAATGGGCGTCGTGGGCTTCTCGACGATCTTGGTCATGTTGCCATCAGCGTCGGTCACAACCACGCCAAATCGCTGATAGTCCTCCACTTCCTTCGTCCAGATAATTCCGTCGGCATCGGAGTCTTTGACGATGCTCAGGTCGGCATCGAAGATCGTGTCGACGAAGATGATCAGGACCGGCTGATCCACATATGCCTTGGCCAGCGCAACAGCACCGGCGGTTCCGTCCTGCACCTTCTGCTCGATGAACACGCTCGGAATGTCGTACGCCTGCTTCACGAACGATTCAACCTTTTCTTTCAGATGCCCCGTGATGTACACGACCTGTTCGACATTGCCGAGCTTTTGGACGTCGTCCATCACGTAACTCATGACCGGTCGACCGGCGACCTTGAGCATGGGCTTGGGGACGACATGCGTGTGCGGACGGAGGCGTGTCCCTTTGCCGGCGAGCGGAATGATGACTTTCATAGGCGGGATGTATGCGTGTCGCAGACGGTGTGCGGAGCGCAGCGGCGCGAATAGTCGGCCACGCCGCTGGCGGGAGTTTATCGTCGGTCAAAATGCAACGCGGCGACGTCCCAACGTAAGGGACATCGCCGCGATCAACCTGAGAGGAGCACTACGGTGCGCTGGTCCCTTCTCGCCCGTATCGATCTTTTATACGCACTACGTCGTCCAACTCAGGGGTGGACGCTTCGAGTACATCGCAATCGGTGATCGCTTCCATGTAGTGGATGGTGCCCGGCGTGATCCGGAACGACTGACCAGTGGTCAGCCGCTGGTCGCGTAGCTCGGTGTCGCCCGGCAGCTGCACCCAGTAGTTCATCTCACCGGTGAGCAGGAACACGGTCTCGTCTTTGCGCTCGTGATATTGCACCGAGAGTGCCTGCCCTGCCGTGATGTGCAGGATCTTGCCCACATAGCGATCCGTGTGCGCCCAGATGGTTTCGTGTCCCCACGGCTTGGGAACGTGCGTGACATCAACCCGACCACTCATGCCTGTCCCTCGAAATTGAGAAATGCGAACATGTCGATAAGCCTAGACTCTCGCGCGCCGCGTTGCGTCACTCACCGCACCCCAAAAGGCTCGCGCTACCGCGCAGTCAGGGGTAGCCGATAGTACGACGCAAACGGACTGTCCGTACTGCCGAATGGGTCGAGCCAGATCGCGTCAGGGGCCTCAGTCACCCGGATCGAGACGGTCTGTCCGTCTTTCAGCGGATCACCTCGCACAATGGTCCACCCGGCCGACGTCCGTACCCCAACGGGCATGGGGTGGCGATAGGCACCCGCAACGCGCAACAGCTGCGCTGTCACCACCCACGCTGCCCCGTCGCGGCGGACCACCGGACTTCGCAACGTGTAGTCGATGAGCCCGGTGCCACCCACCCACTGATCGAAGAACCAGCCAAGCGGTCGCTTGGCGATCCGTTCAGCCGACCCCTGCATGGCCTGCCGGTCGACGTGCCGGAACATCCAGCGCGCGTAATAGTCGCGCAGGAACGATTGGAAGTCCTCCTCACCCATCACGTCGTGCAGCGCCTGATACATGGCCTGCGCACGATCGTACACCATCTCGTTGTACACGCCAAACGACCGGAACAGATCGGCGCGCGTGCCGATCGGCTCGGCGATTCCCGCGCGCACGAGGCGCGTTTGCGCGGCGGTGATGCTATCGAGTGTACGACGCAGGGCACTCAACTTGGGGTCGGCCGGATGCGCCGGGTCACGATCATTGGCCATGGCCTGTCGCGCGGCGAGCAGCACGCGCACCTCACCCTCCTGCAGCGCGCTCTGATACGACGTCAGCCCCTCGTCCATCCAACCCGACTGCCACTCGTTGTTGGCGAGAATACCGTACGAGTAAATGTGCCCCACCTCGTGCACGGTCAGACCGAGCGACGCCGACCCATTCTCGACCACCATCGGAAACTCCGTACCACCGCCATCGATCCGTTTGATGATCGTCAGCTGCGGATACGGATAGTCCCCATACAACGATTCGAGCCAGCGCAGCGACTGAATGCCATAGCGCAGCGCCTTCCCCTGCTCCCACTGGGTGCGCGACACGTCGATGCATGTGTCGACCGCCTTCGTGTAGCGCACGCTGTCGTTGTATATCGCGAGATTCGCGCGGGAACAATCGTCGGTGGCATCGGCGCGATAGAGCACGTGCACCGAGACGGTGTCCCAGATGGGAAAGCGCCACTGCTGCATGGGCGGGCGCACGTACGACGTCCCTTCGTAGCGGAATCCCGGCGACACGCTCCACACAAAATGGTGTACGTCCCGCGCGAAGAATCGCACGGCCCGATACCCATTGCCCGGCACCACATACGGCGCCGGTGGCAACGACTTGTACGCCGTAGCGGCAATACGCGGCTTGTCGCTTCCGGGCGCGGCAACACGTGCCCACCCCGGATCCCCACTCACGGGCACCCCGGTTGCACCCACCACTTCATCGTTGGGTAACACGAGCGTTACGTCGAACGATCCGAACTCGCCATAAAACTCACCGGCCGGCACCAACGCATTCGGATGCCAACCCGCCCGATCATACACGGCGACCTTGGGAAACCACTGCGAAAAATCGTAGCTGCGCCCACGACGCGCCTGCCGACGCGCCACGGTGGACGGGCGCGCCTCCCACGCAAACGTGACCGACACCGAATCACCGGGCGCGAGCGGAGTGGGCAACGCCATGCGTACAACAGAACTGTCAGGAGCGATGGGATACTCCACCACCAACTCGGTCAGCCCGATCCTGGGCGCCGCCGTAAAGCGCTCATATGCGAAATCCGGATCACGCAGCTTCTGAAAGCGCTGCCGGCCTTCGCGTTCATCTGTGTCCGACCAGCGCGAGCCCGGACGAAACGCATTGAGGTGCTGATGCACCCACAGCTCACGCAGCACATCGGGGCTGCGATTCACATACTTGAGTGTCCCCGACGCGCGAATTCCGCCCATCCGCTCATCGAGCGTGGCGACAATCGTATAATCCGCACGCTGCTGCCAAGTCCCCGCCGTATCCCCCCCACTCGGCGACGTCTGCGCGACCCGCGGAATGCGCGGCGCCGTCGCGCCCTGTCCAGACAATGCCTGCGCGTGTGCTGTATGGGCGCCCAGCGCAAACGACATCAGCGAAAGCGCCAAGGGCGCGGCCACCTTCAGGCAGCCGCGCCCCCACTTCGCACGCAGAGAGTGTTGCGTGTTGCTCAACCGACCGGCCGCGCCATCATTGCACGCCGCAGCGTGCTCAGTCGACGGCTGAGCGACCCATCCATCACAGTGTCACCCATGCGCACGACGATACCACCAAGAATGGCCGCATCGACGGAGACGTGCGGCACGACGGTCTTTCCAACGATCTTGGACAGCTGCGCACCAATGCTGTCGCGCTCTTCGTCACCGATCTCGCGCGCAACCGTAACACGTGCGTGTACAATGCCGTTGGACGCATCGAGCAGCGTGTCGAATACGTCAGCGATGGCCGGAATGAGCATCTGCCGACGGTTCTGCACCAGCGTCACCACGAACTTGAGGAACACGCGCGGCACACGATCACTCAGCGCCTTGGTCAACACGTCGGCCTTGGCGTCTGCCGAAATGCGCGGCGACTCGAGGAACAGCGACAGCGTGTGGTCGGTGGACATCGCGTTCGCGATCTGCCGGAACATCGCACCCCAACCGGCCGCATCGTTCGCTCGGCGACCCAGCGTGAGCAGCGTCTCCGCGTAATTGCGCGCGACAGTCTCTCCACGGCCGGCGGAACTCACGCGCGTACGCCCTTGGCGCCGTCGAGCGACGACAGGAACGTCTCGACGATGCGCCGATTGTTCGTGGAATCGAGGTTCTGCTCGATCACGCGCGAGGCACCGGCGATGGCGAGATCAACCGCTTCACTGCGAAGGCTCGCGATCGCGGCGGACTTTTCGCCTTCGATCACGCGACGCGCCTGCTCGATCATCTCTTCCTGCTGCTGCTTGGTCTGCGTCATCATGTCGGAGCGCATCTTTTCAGACACCGCACGACCGTCGGCAATCAGCTTCTGCGCTTCGCCGCGACCGGCTTCGAGCTGGGTGCGATGCTGCGCGAGCAACGTGGCGGCTTCGGCGCGATCGCGCTTGGCACCTTCGATCGCGTCTTCGAGCGCCTTCTCCCGCGCTTCCACAGCGGCGAAGAGTGGCTTGAAGGCGAACTTGGACAGCACGAAGAGCAACAGCAGAAATACGATCAGCGTCCAGAACATCAGCCCGGCCTTGGGCTCGAGCAGGTTCACCGGGCCTGCGGCGTGTTCCTCTTGCGCGGCGAGCGCCGGCGCAGCGGACAGCGTGATGGCAGCGCCGAGTGAGGTGACGCGGAGCAGCGTGGTGCGAAGACGCGAGATGGAGACGAACATGAGTGGATGCGCTGGAGAGAGAGCGGTGGAGCGCCCGTTCGGACGCTCCACTCGCACCATTGGAACTCGCTTAGAACGTGATCTTGCTTTGGATCAGGTAGCCGATGACGACGCCGAACAGCGCGGCGCCTTCAACGAGTGCCGCGAGAATGAGCGCGGCGGTCTGGATGCGGCCGGCCGCTTCGGGCTGACGCGCCATGCCTTCAACTGCCGAACCACCGATCTGGCCAATGCCGATACCAGCGCCGATCACTGCGCCACCGGCGGCAATACCAGCGCCGATCATCGCCCAGCCCTTTTCTCCGCTCGGCGCAGCAGCCTGCAGAAGACTCATCA
>Ga0105044_10002882_pt1 | contig 23538 bp, 18 predicted proteins | sample MAT01_FD_78092 | JGI IMG/M metagenome (GOLD analysis project Ga0105044, IMG submission 78092) | Freshwater microbial communities from Lake Fryxell liftoff mats and glacier meltwater in Antarctica - MAT-01 | ecosystem: Environmental > Aquatic > Freshwater > Ice > Liftoff microbial mat | place...
GATCCACAACACCTCACCTTGGCTGCACAATGCGCGCACGCTGTTGCCAGCCGCATCTGAGCTGGTATCGTTTTGCGAGGTTCTGCGCAGCATACGAAACGGCGCACCGGCAGTATCGGTCAAAGCGACACCCCGGGTACGCGTGCCAACCCAAAGTTGCCCGGAACTGTCAATCATCAGTGCCGATATGGCGCTATCTGGCAAGCTGCCAGGTACGCTTGAGTCGACTTGAAAATCCACGCGTTGCCCACTCGCCAAGTCCAACCGCTGTAGGCCATAGCCGTCAATAGCGACCCAGAAGGCGCCGTCCGGTGCCTGCACCACGGCGCGTAAATTTTTCGCAGCTTCAACCCAACGTTTTACGGCAATTCGCTCGGGCGAAATCTCAAATAGCCCGGCTGATGCGGCGATTAGAATGCGGTTTGCCGAATCAACGCTAAACTGGCGTACTTCGCCCATTTCGCTTGATTTTATGGCGGAAAAAACGCCGGCGCGCAATCGGTATACGCCGCTTATGCGCGTGCCTACCCACAGCACACCCTGCAGGTCGATATCGAGCGCGGTGACGGCATCGTCGGGCGGCAAGCTAAGCATCGTGCGCAAGGGCATTCCCGGCTGCGCTAATACCAATCCCGAGCGGGTACCAATCCAGACACCAACGCCTTGGATATAGCGTAACGCGGTAATTCGTCGATCCCCAGTCATTTCGATACGTTCTAAAACCGCACCGGTATCCGCGTCCACGCGGGCCGCTCCAGAACCATCAGTACCAATCCAAATGCCGCCTTGCTCATCTTCGTCTATTGCGGTAATTAAACTATCGGGCACCGAGTTGGGCCGCGCCGGATCATTTTGAAAAACCTTGAAACGATAACCGTCATAGCGATGCAAGCCACCCTGAGTACCGATCCACACAAAACCTCGGCGATCCTGGTGCATCGCGTTTACGGTATTTTGCACCAGTCCATCGCTACTTGAGATAGAGCGAAACATAAAGCTACGCTCAATCGCATAAGCATGGGCGATTGCACACAACAGCCAACACGACGCGAAGGCAACGAGCGCAGCTTGAAACGTTTTTAGGCAAAGTTTGGGCACAGCCCTAGAATAAGACACGCTTTCACCGCGCGCATCAGTTTTTGCACAGGGCAATGCAAATGAAACAACATAGCCTAGCGCACCAAATTGCCTAAACCCCGCCCGATGCGCGTTCAAAGTGTTCAAATTCACGGCCTAAAAACATCGTCGCCGCCTCGGCCGAAAGTGGCTTTGCAATGAAATATCCCTGAATTTCACTACAGCCGTGTGCATCTAAATATTCCAACTGCGCCTTCGTTTCAACGCCTTCTGCAACCGTTTCAAGCTTTAGCACACGCGCCATTGCCAAAATCATGTCAATGATTGCGGCATCATCGGCATTGATTGCTAAATCACCAATAAAAGCCTTATCGATTTTCAATTTTTGAATTGGCAAGCGGCGTAAATAGCTCAAACTGGAATAGCCCGTGCCAAAGTCATCAATCGCGATGGTAATGCCGAGCGCCCTAAACTCATTCAGGATCTCAATTGAATGCTCAGGATCCGCCATGATCACGCTTTCGGTCAATTCAAGTTCGAGCAAATTACCTGCTAATTCATAGCGATTAAGCAATGCCGGAATAAAGACGTGCAAATCGCCGCGCAGGAGTTGAATCGGTGAAATATTGACCGCAATACTGATATCAAAACCAGCCCAGCGCCAGCGCTGTAGCTGAGAAAGTGCTTCACTCAGCACCCATTTGCCTACCGGCGCAATGAGGCCGGTTTGCTCCAGAATCGGAATGAACCGATCCGGTGGCACACTACCAAATTGCTTGTTATTCCAACGCAATAACGCTTCAAAGCGCTTAATTCGTTTTTCCGTCAAACAAAGCACAGGCTGAAAATGTAGCGAAAACTCATCGCGCTCTAGCGCCCGTCGTAACGCGGTTTCCAAACCGATGCGTTCACGCGCCGCGGCCTCATCATTGCCACTGGATAGATGCACACTATCGCCACCCATCGCTTTAATCACCTGCATTGCACCCACTGCCGCGCGCAGTAATTGATCCGCTTGTTCGCCGTGCATGGGCGAAACCGCCAACCCCATGCTTGCGGTCACCACGATTTCAGTGCTGATCACCTGTAAAGGCTCAGTTAAAGCGCGTTTGATGCGCCCACTGATCTCCAAACCCTCGTTTGCGTCTACAAGTCCGTCTAGCATGACCACAAACTCGTCACCACCGAAACGCGCGACTGAGTCCAGCTCTCTAATGTTGTTGGCAATTCGTAACGCCATACAGCGCAGTAGCTCATCACCACCACCGTGGCCAAGGCTTTCGTTGATCTGCGTAAAGCGATCAACGTTTAGAAATATCAGGCCAATTTTGCGGCCATTGATCAGCGCATTGCTCAATGATCGCGTGAGGCGGCTCATAAACATCATGCGGTTCGGCAAACCCGTCAGTGGATCGAAATTGGTCAGGTGTTTAACTTCAATTTCGGCCCGCTTGCGATCCGTCAAATCGTTCAACACCGCAACAATCGAAGCTTGCTCGCCCGCGCGTTCTGGAATGAGCGAAAGCTCGGCTGCGACAAAAAAGTCTTCGCCAATGCGCCTTTTCAACCAAAGCTCACCAGACCAGGCACCCAGATCAATGGCGCGACTGAGCAAATTGACCATTAGCGTGGGATCTAATCGCTGCGACCCCAGCGCGACCCAATTTAAGCTGCTCAATTCGTTGATATTATGCCCACTCATACGCTCAAACGCCGGGTTTACCGTGCGCAGCGTGCCGTCTGCGCGCATTACCATTACGCCTTCGGAAATGCTGTGCAGCGCTTCTTGCGCAATCAGCAACTGTTGGTCATTGACGCGGTTGGCGCTAATGTTTGCCGCAGTTCCGGCAATACGCAAAATTTTTCCTTGGGCATCGCGTTCCGTGACTTTGGCGCGTGAGCGCACCCAAATATAGTCTCCTGCTAAAGTACGCACCCGATGTTCTGATAAAAATTCGGCCGACTCACCCGCTATTACCCGGCGCATACGCAAGTCTAGCGCGGCCAAATCATCTGGGTGTAGCGCACTTTTGAGCCACACTGCGCCGGAAATATCACCGTTTTTGTCCGAACCAAAAAGTTGGTGCACGCCTGAGCGGTGGATGACATCTGCAACCAGATCCCATTCCCAAAACACGCTATCGTTTGCCCACAAACTGAGCAAAAGGTTTTTTTTCGCAGCTTGTGCTTGCGCGTTATCTGCGCCGAGCGCGCGGTACTTTCGCCAACCCGCTACCAGCGCTACCATCAGCAATACCAGCGCAAAAATCAGCACCGAAGACTGCAAAAAAGGGCTGGACACGCTCGCTAACTTTTGCTGTTACTTGCAGCGGAACGCGTCAAAACGTTTTGAGCCGTTATCGAGCTCGCTCACACCATGCACCGTATCTGCACCGAGCTCCGCCGCCTGGTTACGCGCCAGCGCCTCGAGTTCGTCATTAACCTTAGCGCTATCACGCGCCACAAAAGCCACCTTGTCGCGCACGGAAACGGTGATTTCGCCTTTGCGCTCGCAACCCTGAATCTCTTGTGCGCTGCTGACCACTCGCACGCGCTTGCCAGCGTCTTCGAGGGCTACCCAGGTACAGCCAGATAAAAATGTAAGAACGAAAAAACCCGTTACAGTAACTTTTACGTAATTCATGGTGGCGCGCCAGTCTAATTGAGCCTTGCAGAGTAATGCTAAGCCCGAGTCAACCGCAATCATGTGTACCTATTTCAGGGTTCGAGTTTCCACCAAACAGCACCACGTTTGTGCAATTTACAACCGGCTTTCGCTCTGCAATCGCCGTCATTCATCAAATTCATGCCCAGCCACATGCGCATCCACCCGCCAACTGGATACAAACCGTATCAATCGTTAACATCTCGGATACTGTTCGAGCGCTAGGATTAGTGCGGGCAACCAATGGAGCGCCGAATGGCAGGTTTTGTGGTGGTGATGTGCGGCGTTTCTGGAAAAGATGCGCGTATGGTTGAAATCGTGGTCTCACGCGCACCGAACCTGAAGTATCAATATCATTTGGTGCAAGCTTCCAACGCGATGCAGTGCGACATTATTTTGGTCGATGCACAAGCGCCTACGGCAATGTCGGAACTGGTATTATTACGCCAGCGCTTTGGTGACGTGACGAGCGTGTTTATCTCCGACGACGGCACGCATGGTGACTCTAGTCATCGCATTGCGCGCAGATCATTACTACTGCATATCCTGCGCACGCTGGACAGTATTAGCGCGAGTCAAATGAAAGGCGTGGTTGCGGCGAACGCCCCTGAAATACCGCGCAGCGCGCCTGCAAATGCCGTTCAAGAGAGTCAGGCTGCGCCGGCCGGCCCGGCCATAGCTGAGCCACGCAAACTGGAACCACTGGCAGCGCTAGTCGTAGACGACAGCTTGACGGTACGTACTCAACTGCAGGGCGCGCTAGACCGTATCGGTGTCAAGGGTGCGCTTGCACAAGATGGCGAGACGGCGCTCGAAGCGATCAAGCTAAAACGCTTCGACATAATATTTCTAGACGTAATTATGCCGGGGATGGATGGCTATGCATTGTGCCGTCAAATCAAGAGTGCACCGGCCACACGCGCGACCCCAGTTGTCATGCTGACCTCGCGCTCCTCACCATTTGATCGAGCGCGCGGTGCGCTGGCGGGTTGCGACACTTATTTAACCAAGCCCATCGACCTGAAGTCCTTTTATCGCGCGATTGATAAGGTGTTACTCAAAACCTTTAAAGATAATCGTGCGTTGATGACTGAGCGGGGCTACAAACTGCTGGCGTTTTAGCGCCCAGCGAGTACATGAGTAAATTTCTAAAGTGTAAATGGGTATGCAGCACTTTTCGCATTTGAAATACCGCTTCTCGGAGTACTAGTAAATGAGCAAAAAAATTCTCGTCGTCGATGATTCTCCGGTAGAACTTGCGAATCTGCGCATGTTGTTACACGACCACGGCTACGATACCGTAACCGCCACCACGGGGCGTGAGTGCGTGGAAAAGGCGATTGCTGAGATGCCCAGTTTAATTTTGTTGGACATTATCATGCCTGACATGGACGGCTATGAAGCCTGCCGCCGCCTGCGGGCTGACTCTAAAACCAAACCCATTCCTGTGGTTTTTGTATCAAGCAAAAATCAAAAGGCAGACCAGCTCTGGGCGACAATGCAGGGTGCAAAGGCATTAATTGGTAAGCCCTACACGCCGGAGCAGATTTTACAAACGGTGCGAGCGTTCGCTTAAACCTTGAGGCCGAGCGATGAGCAGTGGACAGAATAATCTTGGCGGTGCGCTACGTTATAGCTTTCAGTTGACCAGTACTTATCCACGATTGGTACTTGCACCCGGCGTGATTGGCGAGCTGCACTACAACGTGCGCCCGACTTATATTCCCAATTCTCCAGGTTGGTTTCGCGGCGTCATGAACCGACGCGGCGCGCTCGTGCCCATTTTTGATATGACCTTATGGCTTAGCCTAGGTCGTGATCCTAGTAAACAACGTCGTGGCGTATTGCTTTTTGACTCAGCGCCCAAAATGGCGGGAATCTGGATTTTGGGAGAGCCCAAATTAGTCACCCTAATTGAAAATCCGGACGCAGATCGCTCGGAATTTCCAGATCAGATGCAAGCATTTTTAACGCAAGGGTTCGAATCTGATGACGGCCCCTGCTTTGAATTCGATCACGCCGCGTGGTTTCGATTAGCCGGCGGGCGAGCATCAGTTTGATTGTTTTACCTTCGTAAAATCTTATGCTTTTCACGCACTTAATTTGCTTCCAATTAACTTTGAAATCGTCTTAGTTCAGTCAGTGTAACCGTAGTCTAGGAGCAGCAGTTTATGGGTCTATTTAGCTCAATTCGTTCTCGCGTACTTTTTGGCACGCTCGCACTTGCAATTATTCCACTCGTTATTGCCGCCAGCATTATCGGTTATTTGAGCTACCAATCCGCAAAAAACACCGTGCAGGATCGCGTGACTGCGCAGCTCAATTCACTCCGAGTTGTGCAAACGCAGCAAGTCAAGTCCTACTTCGAAGCGCTCAAACAAACGATGTTGGTGACCAGCACTAACCCGACGGTGCGTGAACAATTCAAGCGCTTTCGCGATGCCTACCCGACTGTGGCTAGCACACTGACCGTTCCCATAGGCGAGCAACGCGAAGCGGTTCGTGACTATTTCAAAGTCAACTTTACTGAGGAATTTAAGCGTAGAAACGCCGGCCGCGAAACGGATATGGCAGCACTCGTTGACGCACTGCCCGCCAGCGCAATCGGATTGCAGTATCTGTATATCGCTAAAAATGCGAATAAGTTGGGCGAGAAAAACCGCCTAGAGGTGAGCCTGCTGGATGGCACCGACTACTCAGCGACGCACGCGCAATTCCAGCCGTGGGTTCGCAATGTTATCGAGCAATACGGTTTGTACGATTTCTTTCTCGTCGATATGAAGGGCGATATTGTCTACACCTATTTTAAAGAAATTGACTATGGTACGTCTTTGGTTGATGGCCCTTACGCCGAGACAAACATTGGCGACGCCTATCAGCAAGCGCGTGATGCAGTGGATCCAAAAGCGGTGCATTTGGTGGATTATCGCCCCTACGTTCCGTCATACAACGACCAAGCCGCCTTTCTGAGCATTCCAATATTTGACGGCGCTGAAATTGATGGTGTTGCGCGAGAAAAAATAGGTGTGTTTATCGTGCAAGTGCCGATTGCTAAAGTAAACGAGCTGATGACGTTTCGCAAAGATTGGGTTGGAACTGGATTAGGCAATACCGGTCAAACGCTGCTGGTTGGCTCAGACGCACTCTCACGCAGCGTTAGCCGGGAATTAGAGCAAAACCCCAAAAGCTACTTGGCTGCTCTGGCAACAAATGGTGTAGACCCGGCAATTATTAACGACATTTCATCGCGCCGATCCGATATTGGCGCGCGTAAACTCGACAGCGAAGGCATTAGCCAAGCGATCGCGGGTAAAACTGACTTCGCAAATTACAAAAACCATTTGGGGCGTGAAGTCTTGGGGGCATACGGTCCGATTGATGTCCTAGGCTTGTCATGGACCACGATTGCCGAAATCGACCAATCGGAAGCGTTTTTGCCCGTGCAAGCGCTACTTGAACGCATTGGCATTGCCGCACTTGGCACCACCGGCGTACTAGCACTGCTTGGATTTATCTTTGCCTCGGCGCTGGCGCGCTCGATCAACAAGCCAATCGCACACTTACAAAGCACGATTCAAGAAGTCACGACTGGAAATTTGGACGCACGCACCAAAATGCTGCCAACTGACGAGCTGGGTCAGTTAGGAAATGCATTTGATACGCTGTTAGATGATCGGGTATCGCAACTCGTTTCAGCGGCACATGAAAACGAAATCGTGAATAACTCGGTTATCGATATCATGCAATCTTTGGGTCAAATTGCGCAAAATGATCTAACCGTTAAAGTGCCTGTCACGGGTGATGTGACTGGGGCGATTGCCGATGCAATTAACTTTGTGACCACGGAAACCAGCGGTGCATTGCGCCAAGTGCTGGGCATTTCAGCGAACGTGGCACGCGCCTCAACCCAAGTGCGCCAGCGCGCTGCAGATGTGATGACGGCGGCGGAAAAAAATGGCGTTGAAGTAACTTCCACGTCGCGAGAGTTGGAGGGCGCTGCGAGCGCGCTAAACGAAATTGCCGGACAAGCTCAAAGTGCGAGCGAGGCGGCCGAACGCGCGATTGCCGCAACCGGCCAGGCTTTAAAAATCGTGTCGGAAACGGTGCATGGCGTTGCGCTATCACGGGATCAAATCCGTGAGACAGAAAAACGCCTGAAGCGTCTTGGGGAGCGCAGCCAAGAAATCACTACCGTCGTCAACATCATCAATCAAATCGCTGAACGCACCTCGGTGCTGGCATTAAACGCTGGCATGCAGGCCGCCGCCGCTGGCGACGCGGGCCGCGGATTCGCGCTAGTTGCCGATGAAGTCAAACGTTTGGCGGAAAGCGCGCGCGATGCGACACGCCAAATCGGCACCTTGGTTAATGGCATTCAGGCCGACTCAGGTGACACGATTCGAACCATGAATGAAACTATTTCTCAGGTCGTTGAAATTTCTAAATTGGCCGAGCGGGCAGGCGAACAAATGGAAAAAACGCTGTCTGCAACAGACGGACTCGTCGGTTCGGTCCGGGAAATTGCCGCGACCACGGCCAGCCAAGCGCGCGCATCCGGCACCTTGCTCAAACGCGCGCGCAACATTGAACTTGCCAATACGGAAACCATGGCCCAACTGACTGCGCAACGCGAGGAAACCGGCCGGCTGATGCAGTATTCCAAAGCCTTAGTCGACACGGTGGCCATCTTTAAGCTTCCTAGCGCCGAGAAGATGGGCTGATTTTTTGGCGAATCACGACTAATGCCGTATCAATCTGAACATGTCGCCCGTTTCCAAGCGCTTCGCCTGTTACCAAACCCTATGAGTTGACCGGATAATGATTGGCTTTCAGTATGATTAATCGGCAAGTGGTCGCGGCCATGCTTGCACGCATCGAGCCCTGGCTCGGTTTGCTCGACGCCGGGTCGCTGGAACAAACCGGCGGTGATTTAGAGTTGCGTCAAGCATTTTTTGGCGAGTTGCGCAACGCAACGCAAGATTTTGCCCAAGCTGCGCAAAAATCATCATTGCGCGGGCTTTGTAACGTAACGATGCTTCTGTTGCGTGGTATGGACGCCCGCACAAATAAGCCACTGGATGACGATGACATAGGCCAGCTAACGCTTTGGCTTAGTGGCGTGCAGTCCTATCTGGATGGCTCTCTTGATGATTGTGGCTGCCTACTGAGCGATTTGCTTGCGCTAAGTTGGGTGCCAAAATTGGCACCAGTTGCGATTGGCACCCTGCAAGATCGCTTGCTCGAAGTGCAGGCATCACTGAGTGAATGCGCAAACGCAAGAGCAACGGCAAGAGCTATCGACGCGCGCATCGCACAAGCAAGCAGGACGGATACTTTTGTCGATTCGACACCCGCAAATTATGAGCTTGCCCTTGAGCCAGCAGCGGCGACTGAAATCTTGGGCCATGAAATCTTCAGCCACGCTGTTGCAACCACACCAATTTGGATTGCAAAAGAAGAGTTTCAGCTCGTTACTGAAACCGTGCAGTCTCGCCTTTTGCCCTGTTTGAGTGAACTCGCGCACGCACATGACGCGCTTAAACGGGCGGAACAATATTCTGAGGCGCAATATCAAATAGAGCTGCTTGGGAACGAGTTTGCGGTGCTAGGCCTAGAGCAATCCCGCGCAATGTGCGCCGTGCTGTTGCAATCGTTGGCAGCATCTGGCGCTGATTCAGAGCAAGTAATCAGCGAACGCGCGCCTGCAATGATGCAGTGGATCGTTATGTTGGTTGATTTTTGCGATCGCCCGGATGCATTGGACGCGCGCGCGTCGTGGGTCGATTTTGTCGGCACCGCTGATTGGTTTGCGCAACTAACGCCAATCCATGCCGAGGCGCTTAAAAGTGAAATTGCAAGTATTAACGTCGGACTAGATCCACGTTTGATGGCGGCACGGAAAACTGAAATTAGCGCGGCAGAGGCCGAGCTCAGCCCGGCTGACGACGTTATGCCTAATGTGCTGCAGGGCATGTTGATTGAACTACCTGAAAACGCGCGGTCCTTATCCATTAATATCGAAAACTACGTGCTTAGCGGCGACGCAGGTTCCCTAGATAGCGCGCGGCGCATAGCGCACACTCTGAAAGGCGATGCGAATACGGTCGGAATCAAAGGCATCGCCAATCTGACGCATTCGCTTGAAGACATATTTATCGAATTAGCGAAGCAATCTGCCATTCCTAGCCGCGCGTTTGCGAACTTGCTTGTGCAAGCATCCGACTGCGTTTCGAGCATGGCAGACCACGTTTTAGGGCGCGGTGAAGCACCCAGCGATGCGCTCGGGGTGATGCAAGAAGTATTAAATGTAGCCAACAGCCTGACTGATGGCACGCCCATCAATGAATTAGAGTTTGCGACTAGTGTTTCAGGGTATGCAGTCGCTGCCGATGCCGCAAAAAGTGGCCGCGATTTTGCCCGCCAACCACTGGGCTCAGGCGAATCCGCACTACAAACGGCTGAGCGTCTGGCGCAATTTAGTTTCGCGAACGTGCCAGCGGCGCGTGTCAGTACGGTCGCACCTGCGGATGCACCGATGCTGCAGATCCCTGCGGACGTATTAGACCGCTTGTTGGATTTTTCCTCGGAAGCACTGGTGTTGCTGCGGCAAATTGAAACGCAAATCAAGAGCGTTGATGAAGGTCAGGCGGAAATTGAGCGCCAACGTCAAGACGGTGCGGGTTTGCTGATCGAGTTGGATAACGCCGTCAATTTGCGGGGCATCGCACTGCAATCGTCACGCAAGCAAGGCGAAGACATTGATCCGCTGGAGCTGGATCAATACAACGAGCTTTACACCGTTACGCGCCGCCTGATGGAAGTGTCCGCCGATGAGCAGACCTCCAGAAACGTCATTGAGCGCGCCGCGCGTCGTTTGATTGAGTTAGCCGCCGAGCAAGAAAAAGTGCAGTTAGAGCTACAAGATCAAATTATGCGCACACGACAAGTGTCGGTTAAAGACTTCGTAGGGCGCTTCCAACGTGCGGTGCGCCAGACTTCGAAAATGTTGGATAAAGACGTTGATTTTGTCGTGACCGGTCAAGACACCATGATTGATCGCGTGCAAATGGAAAACTTGGTTGACCCGCTGATGCACGCGCTACGTAATGCGGTCGATCACGGCGTTGAGCCCCAAAGCATGCGCTTGACCCGAGGCAAGCCTATTGCTGGGCAAGTCAATTTAAGTTTTGCGCGCGATGGACGCTCGGTTTCGGTCAAGCTAAACGACGACGGTGCAGGCTTGAATTATGATCGCATACGCGCCAAAGCAGTCCAGGGTGGCTTTATGTCGGACGCAGACCAGGTGAGTAACGATGATTTGGCGCAAATTATCCTACTGCCTGGGTTTTCCACCAAAGAAGAAGTCAGCCAAGTTTCTGGGCGCGGCATCGGGCTGGACGTGGTTTATCAACGTATTCAAGATTTACGCGGCTCACTTGCCATACGCTCCGTGCAAGGCAGCGGCACAACGATGGATATTCGCCTGCCCGCGAGCATGACTTCATTGTATTGTGGCCTGACCCAGCTTGATAGCGGCTGGGCTGCGATCGCGTCGGACTCAGTCGAGAGCTTTCAGTTAATTGAACCCTACTTCTGCGAAGTGGAAGGTGAGCAAGTTTATGTCACCATTGATGGCGAACGCATGCCCTTGCTGGATTTGGAAGCCTTGATTGGCGGCATGCGATCACGCATCAAAGTGCCCGAGCAGCCGGGTGTTGGAGTGCTGGTGCGCAGTGTTTCTGGCGAGCCACAGCTTGGTTTTTTGCCAGAAATCAAAGAAATGCGCACCGTGATCGTGAAAGATTTCGGCCCGTATTTACGAACTTTCCCAGGCGTGCGAGGCGGCACGATTTTAGGCGACGGCACCGTGGCCCCGGTGATCGATGCGCGCGAATTGATGCGCAACACCGCCTATCAACCGTGGTCTGCGCGCGACGAATCCTATCGCGAGGCGTTAGCAAAGGCCGTCAAACCGCGCGCACTAATTGCCGATGACTCACTCAGCGTACGTCGTGCCCTTGAGCAGCTATTGAGCGATGCGGGCTTTGAAGTTTTTGCCGCGCGCGATGGCTTGGAAGCACTGGCGCTGATTAAGGAGTCGAATCCAGATATTCTTCTGCTTGATTTGGAAATGCCGCGCATGAATGGTTTGGAAGTCGCTGCATTCGTACGAAAGGAAAGCAATATGCCAAATGTGCCGATTATTATGATTACCAGCCGCACCAGCGAAAAGCACATACAGATGTCGAAAGCAGCGGGCGTCAACGATATTTTGTCGAAGCCTTATGCAGAAGATGCGTTGCTGGAACTGATCCAAGCCCATTTGGGCATCGTGGCTAAAAACACGGCTTAACATTTGTCGCCACAGAAAGTCACGCCCCAAAAATTGAAACTCCAAAAATTGAAACTCCAAAAATTGAAACTCCAGAAATTGAAACTCCAAAAATTGAAACTCTAGTCAACAGCGCTTAAGAAAACATCATTGAACAAGACATCGCCGAAGAAGCAATCCGCATGAAAACCCTGACTATAGGCGGCCGAAAGCGCCAAATCGCTGCGATCAGCCTAGATCTAGACGATACCTTATGGCCAATCGCGCCGACCATTGAGCGCGCTGAGGCGCGCTTGCACGCCTGGTTTGAAAGCTATTTTCCAGACGTAGCAACGACCTATCCGGTCACGGCGATGCGTGCTTTGCGGGAGCGCATTTGGCTCGAAAACCCCGCCTTACAGCATGATTTCACCGCAACACGCTTGCTTAGCCTGCGCGACGCAATGTTGCCCTTGGGCGCACTGGAGGCGGATGTACAAACCGCGTTCGGGGTGTTTTTCGATGCTAGACATGACGTCACGCTATTTCCTGGCACCCGTGAAGCGCTGCAACGTCTTGCTGCGCGCTGGCCTCTAGTCGCGCTGACAAACGGCAATGCCGATCTAAATCGTATTGGTTTGGCGCAGTATTTTCATGCACGTATCGACGCACGTAGTTTTGGTGCAGCAAAGCCGGATCGAGGCATTTTTCTTGCCGCCTGTAACGCCGCCCAAGCCAAACCACAACATTCGCTGCACATTGGCGACCATCCACATCAGGATGTTTTTGGTGCCATGAATGCGGGCATGCACGCTGCATGGATCACTGATCCGAGCAACGCTTGGCGTGGGCCTTTACTAACGCACGCAGACCACGTGTTTGAAGGGCCGCATCTGCGCGCCGCAAATTTGAGCGAATTATGCGCAAGTTTGCTCGACTAATTTTTGCGGTGGCTACCTGTCTTTTGATCGCTTTATCGCTGATATCAAACGCCGGTAGCGTCGCCAATACAACAGCTTCATCGCCCACCCATGCGGATTTAATCGCGTCTAGCTCAGCGTTTGCATCGAATAAATCAAACCCCAATGACTTTCGCACGATCATCGAACCGTATGGTCAAATTTTCCCGGCGTTCGAGCTAGCAAGCCTTTCACTGGCGCACAAATCGGGCGCTAGCATCACGCCCAACACATTTGGCAGTGAAGACGCACTGATCGGTGCCAGCATCGTTACCAACAAAGCGGATCAAGCGCTAACCCTAACCATTAGCGCACCCGGATTGCTTAGCCCATCAAGCTTGAGCATACAAGCGCCGCGCGCGCGTCAGCGCTACACGCTCTACCCTAGCCTGCGCTGGAATGTGCAAGCGCTACGCGCGGTCAAACAACCGCGTGCCGTTACCCTGACGTTTGAGCTTTATTCCAAAAAGGCACGCATTGCGGTGCGCCATGTGGCGGTCACACTGCGCTCTAGTAACGATGTGCTGTACGGTGTTAAGGATCCTGATTCCAAGAAAACTTTGGATTTCAACTGGCTGTTTGCTGCCTTTGTTGACGAACGCAGCCCTGCGATTACCGATATTATTGCTAAGGCAACTACAATTGGCGTGCTGGACAAATTCCAAGGGTATGCCTTGGACGATCCCGAGGAAGTCTATGCACAAGTGTTCGCCGTTTGGCACACCCTGCAAAAGCGCGGTATTCGCTATAGCAATCTTGGCCCAATCGCGAGTTCATTCAAAACACAAAACGTGTCGAGTCAATATGTGCGCTTTGTGAGCGACACCTGGGCATCCCAAAAGGCCAATTGCGTTGATGGCTCAGTCCTGATTGCGTCAGCCCTCAAGCGGGTAGGTTTGGCACCTGTTTTGGTGGTTCTGCCCGGCCACATGCTCGTCGGCGTCGCACTCGATGATCACGGCGGGCAATACGCCTATCTAGAAACAACCCGCTTAGAAGCTGCACGCAGCAACAAAGCTGGCTCACTCAATGCCTCGCTGGAAAATTTCGAAGCAGCGCTCGCAGAGGGCCAACGCCAAATCGATGCCGCTGGTTCGCGCTTTGAGGACGCGGGGGATTTGTCGTATCAAATGATCGATATTCAAGCCGCGCGCGATTTAGGCGTAATGCCGATCACGCAGCACTAACGATACTAATTCGAGCGACAGCGGCTCACTGTCAATTGTTCTTGCCCCCCGTCGTCGTAGGCAAAATCAATTCTTTCACCTTGCATAGAATTAATGCGGCCAGGGTAGTAGTCGCCTTTGCTTTTCCAATTGCATTCCAGACGCATACCCACGCGCCAACTTAGCCTGCGCACTTCGTTTCGAGCAACGACAGCATCATCGCCATCATCAAAGCGAATGTGTATGCCTCGGCGATCAATAAAGTCGATTTTACCAGGATACCAGAAGCCATCCGGTGCCCAACGCGCGGTTACGCGATCACCCACCGCCTGCGCTTGCGCTGCGCCGGAAAAAAGGACAAGAGCAAGGCTGAGCGAAATAAGCGTATATTTCATTTGAAGCATTTCCTATTAAATTAATGCGTGCCCAAGATGCCCGCCAAGATGCCCGATTCCCAGCTGCAAGCGCACATGACTCGTTTTAAGCAAATCGGAATTTAATGATACCGCTTACAAAGGGGCCAGCGGCTACCAAAGACGTTGCGTACTATCGTAACAATTGGCAACTTTGCAAGTTTAGACAACGTAATTACTCGCGCTCACTCAAAGCACTCTCAAGTCCCTGCGCGTCGGCTGTATCCAACGCCCGCAGGCGCACATACATGCCAGCGAAGTAAGCGCGCATACCGCCAAAGTTCTCGGTATTTTCGGTCACCACGTCGAGACGGGAACCGTCACGCGTCATACTAACCAGGACAGGCTTTGTAGCGTCCTCGGCTTCGCTGCTGAAATCCTCGGTGGTGGTGCGATAAGTGGCAATTTGCCCCTTTGACTTGGCCACACCCACGATGCGCCCGGTGTGATAGGCCGTGCTTCGCACCACATCGATCAAAAAGTGCAGACCATCGCTGCGCGCATCAATGGTGATTTGACCGCCAAAGCTATCGTTATAAACGCCACTCCAATCACTGACTGGTGGCAACACCAGCGCCTGCAAAACCGCAGTGCGCGAAACGGTTATTTCGGCGCGGCTAAGCGCAAACTCAGCGCATTGCGTCATCGTTTCCAACTCGACAAAGGGCTCGCCCGCTGCGCTCGCCGCCGCTGTTTCATCGCGATATGCAAGCCATAGTCGCTGTTCTTTCAAGGTCGCGGCAAATTGCGTCGCTGATAGCTTCGCCTTAAGTGGCTTCCATGCCGCATTTAAAGCTGCATCCGCCAACGCAAATTTTTCACGCGCCGAGTTAAGCGCTGCGGCAGTTGACACACACGGCTCCGCGCACAAAGTGCTGAAGCCACTGAAAAGCAACAATACCAACAGTATTTTTTTCATCAGCTAAAAACCCTACAGGTGTAAAACGTCAGCGGCATATAGAACATCCGAGTGATTTAAAAACGATCCCACGATAGCCGTTAGCTTAGCAAAGCTAGACAGGCCGCGCTTGCTGTGCTGGACGGATGTGCTCGGGGGCGAAGCGCTCAGATTTATCTGAGTCTAATTTAAGATTTCGCTGAATTCACAGCGCTGTAATTTTGCTAACCTAGCGCCATCAAAAAGACCTGAAAGGAATCAAGATGGCACGCGGCGTAAATAAAGTAATTCTAATTGGCACCTGCGGTGCGGACCCTGAAACGCGCTATGGCACAAACGGCAACGCAATTACCACCTTGCGCCTAGCAACCAATGAATCATGGACCGATAAAGCAACGGGCGAAAAACAAGAGCGCACCGAATGGCACCGCGTCAAGCTATTCGGGCGCACCGCAGAAATTGCAAGTGAATACTTGCGCAAAGGTAAGTCGGTCTATATCGAAGGCAAGCTACGCACCGACAAATACACCGATAAAGACGGCATCGAGCGCTACAGCACCGATATCGTCGGCGACGAGCTGCAATTGCTCGGCGGCCCCGGCGAGGGTGGTGGCGAAGCGCGCGAAGGCGGCGCACCCCGTCAAGGGGGTTACGCGCCCCGCGCGAATGCCGCTGGTGATCGCCCAGCACCACGCGCTGCGGCACCGGCACAACGTGCGCAGCCAGCACGCGCAGCGGCACCACCGCCGCAAGATTTTGACGACGAAATACCGTTTTGACGGTTACCAGCGACATTAAATGAATTGAGCCCATTCCGCTCTTTGCTGTTGATCCACGCCTGCGTAGTGGTGTGGGGATTTACCGCTGTCCTTGGAAAAGTGATTACGCTCGCCGCGCTGCCTTTGGTCGCGTGGCGAATGGCGTTGACTTCACTGTGTTTGTTTTTTATGGCGCGCGCATGGCGCACGTTAGGCTCGTTTTCCGCCCAGCAGTGGGTGCAAATGGCGGCTGTTGGGGCACTGATTGCGCTTCACTGGCTCGCGTTTTACGGCTCGGTAAAGCTGGCTAACGCCTCCATTGGGGTGCTCTGCATGGCACTGGCTCCAATATTCAGTGCGCTTTTGACACCTTGGCTGTCAAAAAGCGCGTTTAGTTGGCGCAATTTGCTCTTAGGTCTGAGTGTATTGCCAGGCATGCTATTGGTGGTTGGTGGCGTCGATCCGCGCTTCTATCTCGGCATTGCGGTGGGCGCGCTTTCCGCGCTCCTTGCAGCTGCATTTGGACTTATGAATAAGGAGCTAGTTGCACAAGTAGATGCACTCAGCTTAAGTTTCATCGAGATTAGTATAGGCGGTGCGCTTATGTGGCTGTTACTTTTTTACAGCTCAGGCAGCTTCGCTATACCGATGCCAACCGCTGCAGATTGGCCAAATTTAATTATCTTTGCGCTATTTTGCACGGCGCTACCGTTTGCACTGTCTAACGTCGCGCTAAAGCAGATCAGCGCATTTTCTGCGCAATTCGCTGTCAATTTGGAACCGATCTACGGAATTGTGTTTGCCGCGTGGTTACTGCATGAAACCGCCCAGCTAACCACGCAATTTTATTTCGGCGCTTCGGTAATATTGTTAGCAGTTTTTGCGCAAGTATTGTTGAGTATGAAAGCTCGACGCGCATAACGGGTTAGTTTCGTTATTTGGTTCGGCTGCAATACAAATTCCGGGTGTAAAAAAAGCCCTCCATTTGGAGGGCTTTTTAGGTAAACGCTATCTGCTAAGCCTTAGCTAAACCGACGAACCGTCAATGCGCCGAACAAGCCCAAGCCCATCAACAGTGCCAATGTGCTCCAGAGGCCCAAAGATGGCACAGGAACGATCACGACCGGCGCACCTGCCGTCAAGTTATAAACAACTGGTTGTGCAACACCTTGAATAACGCAGGACAGTGTTCCAGTACCTGCGGCTGCAGCACTAACAACGAAGCTTGTACTTGCGCCAATGGCAATAGTTTGCGCAGTAACTGGCGCAACACTAAAGCCTGCACCGGCAATCGTGCAAGCAACGGTGCCAGATGCAGTTGCACCTGGCGCATTGTTAAACACGAACGAACGTGTGCCTGGCAAAGTAAACGACACTGCGCCAGCGGGAGTAACCGGGGTAATGGCTGGGGCCCCAACAACAGGGCATGCCGTTGGAATTGCGCCTTCGTATTCGCCTAAAGGATTATCGGTTGCAAGCGAAGTAAATGCACCGGTGGTGAGATCGAACGTGCCATAGCGGTTCGTACCTGCACCGGTGTAAATGAATGCATAAAGCACCCCGCTTTGATTGTCAAAATCCATACCTTGAGCGAAGTTGGCGGCTAAGCCGTGGGTTGGACGCCCAGTTCCAGCGCCGGTAGCAACGTTAATGCTGTAAAGAGCATCGTCTGCAATGTTGTGCGCATAAAGTTCACCTAGACAATTCATCGAAATGTCAATCATGAGCGTGCCAGCAGCATCGGTAGGAGCGGTCATCTGACCCACTAGAGTTGCAGCACCCGTCGTCAAATTCAAAGTATACAAACGCGCGAGCGAAGGTGTACCGCCAACAGCGGAAATGTACGCAAGGCCGCTGACCGGATTAATAGTCAAGCCCGAAACGCCATCACCCGCAGTCAGACCTGTAACTGGAGCTATGGCCGTAAATGCGCCAGTAGTTTGGTTAATCGTGCCCAAGGTGGCTGGGTTTGGTGCTGCCGCAGCACCCGTTACGCCAAATAACGTGGTGTTTGCGACGTTAAAATCCATTGCGAATACTTGCGGGTTGGTTACACCGCGCAAAGTCTGAGTCGGGAAGGCATTTAAAGTGAAGCTATACAGTGAGTTAGCTAGACGTGGCGCTTGCCCACGAATATCGATCGTGAAAGCGGTATCTGTGGGGGCATTGATCCCTGCCGCTATACGTGGGCTAGGGGTGATATTTACACACTGCTCGGAATAACCGGCCGGTTCCGCTAACGCACTATTCTGAAGTGCCGCACAGTCAAGTGTCTGAGCGTTGGCAGCACCAATATTTGCGACGAGCGCCAATACCAATAGGTTCATCTTCATCATTTTAAAATTCTCCGCAAAGCAAATAGGAATGCGCCAGCAATTTTACTAGCGCGTCACGCGTGAAGGGTACTGAACTTAAGCCTTCACTTCAAACAAATTTGAACAAAATTCGTACCTAGGTGCCGTACGAGCCGCTTTGATCGCAAAAACGCCGCTAAAAAGCGGCGTTTTTGTATTCTTGAGACCAAGCTCAGTAATTAAGCAGCCAAACCGCGAATCGCAGCGGTGAGGCGGCTCTTATGGCGTGCAGCCTTGTTTTTGCTCAAATAACCCTTGTCACCATTGCGGTCTAGCACCGGCACGGCAATCTTGTAGGCCGCTTCAGCAGCAGCGACGTCTTTCGCGTCGATGGCTTTGACAACATTCTTGATTGCGGTACGAATCATGGATCGCATGCCGACGTTGTGCGCATTGCGCTTAACTGCTTGTTTGGCGCGTTTTTTCGCCGACTTGATATTGGCCACAGGGCTCTCCGAGCTTGGACTTTGAAGAAACTATGCTTCGCTTGGCGTTGTCGGCGTTACCGACACACCTGCTGACATGGAAAAAGAGGCGGGAAGATAAGCCTCTAACCGGCGACAGTCAAGCTATCGCGGGCTATTTGTTCAGTGATAAGCCTGTTTTTCAATGACTACCAGTGTACGCCCCGCATCAGCGTGGCAAATGCGACTTGCTCGCTACTGGCCGGTTCTTCCGAGTTTGCTTTTTGGCCCTTTGCTGCGGCGGAATCAGGAAACAGATTGAACGCGGTATTCATCAGCACCTGATACATCGTAGGTACCGTCAAATGCGCCATTTCGGCAAAAATGCCCATGCGAGTGGCAATACGCTGCGGCCGCTCGATGACCGCCTTCACGACCAAGTCAGCGGCTTCATCAGAACTTAAAGTCGGAACGCTGTCATACATTTTGGTAGGCCCAATCATCGGTGTGCGTACCAACGGCATGTTGATGATCGTGAAATGGATGTTTTTGTCGGAAAATTCGCTTGCAGCACAGCGGCTAAACGCATCCAACGCCGCTTTTGAAGCGACATAGGCCGAAAAGCGCGGCGCATTGGTCAGCACACCAATTGAGCTGATATTGATGACGTGGCCCCGGCGTTTCGCGGTCATGCCAGGCAAAAAGCCCATGATCAAGCGCAAGCTACCAAAATAATTGAGCTGCATGGTGCGTTCAAAGTCATGAAAGCGGTCATACGACAGCGCAATAGAACGTCGAATCGAGCGTCCAGCGTTATTCACCAAAATATCGACGCCGCCGTGCTGCGTGGTTATTTGGTGCACAAGCGCATCGCAGCTCGCAATATCCGCCAAATCAGCGGTGTAGGTGAAAACCTGCGCGCCCTTGTGGGCCGCTTCGATCTCGGATTTGGCTTTGACCAAATCGTCTTCACCGCGCGCACAAATTAATACCTTTGCACCCGCAGCCGCCATTTTGTGCGCGCTGGCAAGGCCGATCCCAGACGAGCCACCGGTGATTAGCACGACGCGATTCTTCACTTTCCCGCTCAGCGAGCGATCAATGAAAAGATCTGGATCTAAATGACGTTCCCAATAATCCCAAAGCCGCCACGCATAGGTTTCAAGCGCTGGCACTTTGATGCCGGTCCCTTTCAGAACACGCTCGGTTTCGCGCGAATCGAACCGGGTTGGATAATTGAAAAATGTCAGCACGTCGGCCGGAATGCCAAGGCTTTTTAATATGTTGTGGGTAATACGGCGCACCGGTGGCAGCATGCCGATGGCGTTACGCACGGCGCCCGGAATAAAACTAAAAATGCGCGCATCAATGCGCATTGTCATACTGGGCGCATGCCCAGCATTAGCAAAAATATTTAATAGCTCGCCCACACGCTTGGGCGCGGGATCAGTCAAATGGAAGCACTGCCCATCTAAGCCTTTTTCATGCGCTATATGATCCATCGCATCGACGATGAAATCGACCGGCACCACGTTAATACGCCCACCTTCAAAGCCCAGCATTGGCATCCACGGCGGTAGAATTTGCCGCATTCTTTTTAGCAATGTGAAAAAATAATACGGTCCGTCGATTTTGTCGATTTCGCCGGTCTTTGAATGACCGACCACCATCGCTGGGCGGTAAATACGAAACGGACGCGTGCATTCTTTGCGCACAATGCCTTCGGAATCGTGCTTAGTGCGAAAATACGGGTGATCTAGATTTTCTGCTTCTTCAAACATGTCTTCGCGAAACATGCCCGAGTAAAGACCTGCTGCCGCAATGGATGAAGTGTGATGAAAAATACCGGCCTTAATTGCATCAGCGAATTCTACGGTGTTGCGCGTGCCATCAATATTGGCGGCTTCTTGGCTCGCGGCGTCAGCAGAAAGATCGTAAATCGCGGCCAAGTGGAACAAATGCTTGATTTTGCCCTTCAGTTCCGCCATTTGCTCGGCACTAATGCCCAATTTGGCTTTAGTCAAATCACCCCAAACCGGCACAATGCGCGCAGCGTGCTCAGGAAATCGCTCTTTAAGCTCCTCAATTTTTGCTTTTGAGGCTTTGCGCGCCAAAACATAGATCGTGCCGCGCCGCGCGAGTAGCTTCTCTACAAGGAATCGCCCGATAAAGCCGGTTGCACCGGTAACGAAGTAGCTCATAAACGATAGCCCCTTGCTAAACAGTTAATGTTTAGATCGCTCTGTGTAAGATCACTCATTGAAAACATTCCCCAAATTTGGATGACGTAAAAGCTAAACGCGGTGAAAGCATCCGATAATTGTGTTTGCCTAGGCAACCAGGCCACGCTTAGAGCTTTCGCCCTAACGATAGCTGTACTAGCGGTTCGCGCCAAGTACTTATGTGCGCTTACGTGAAAAGTTTTTTGCCAAAATGCGCTTTGCGATTGCGCGCGAAGCGTACTGGGGGGCAAATAGGCGTGGCAAACAAGGATTTTTCTAAAAACATGTTTGACCATCTTTAGAGGCGCATGTTAATAAGTAGGGCCTAGTGCTACGGTTGTCCTGCGCTTTGTGGTCTAGGCAATATTGCGATGGTTCGATTTATCAAAAGGAGTCACCCATGTCAGAGCTTGAAGCTCAATTCAAAACCGCCGCAGAAGCGGTAAAATCTTTGCCGGAAAAGCCAGAGAACGACATGCTCTTGCGGCTGTATGGGCTTTACAAGCAGGGCAGCGAGGGCGATGTGGCCGGCGCAAAACCAGGCTTTTTTGACTTTAAGGGCGTTGCCAAATATGAAGCCTGGGAAAAACTAAAAGGCACCGGCAACGAAAAAGCAATGGAGGACTACATCAAGTTAGTTAAACGTCTTGGTGGTAAAGTCTAAAGCTCGGGTAAAAGCTTTTCGCCTTGAGCTAATTTTTTGCATCAATTTGCGTAAATTCGTACCGGCCTGGGAGGGCTTAAATGGCAGCTGCTGCGCCAACTAAAACGCGTGATCGAATCCTGACGATTAGTTTGGAGATGTTTAACGCCCAAGGCGAACCAAACGTTACGACAAATCATATTGCCGACGAGCTCGAAATAAGCCCCGGCAATTTGTACTACCACTTTCGTAACAAAGACGACATCGTCGAACATCTTTTCACGGCCTTCGAATTACGCATGGACAAAGCGCTAACCGCGCCCGAAACACGGCCGGCGAATTTGGAAGATTTGTGGCTGCAAATGCACCTTATTTTTGAGTGCATTTGGGACTATCGCTTTGTTTATCGGGATTTGGTCGACTTATTGAGCCGCAATCGCAAGCTCAAGATGCACTTCAGCCGGATCCTCAAACGCGGCCACGAAAGCATCGTTGGCGTTTGCAAAGGCTTGGTTGAAACGGGCGTAATGGCGGCTTCACCGAATGAAATCGAGGCCGTAGGCCAGCATATTTTGTTGGCGGCAACGTTCTGGCTCAACTTTCAGCATATACGCCCCGCTATCAGCACCGCTAAAACAGATCAGGCCGATCTTGGGCGTGGTGCGTATTTGGTGATGATGCTACTGGCACCGTATTTGCGCCCAGCCGAGCGTGCGCATTTGAATAAGTTGGCTGAGCAATACGTGAGTTAGTTTGAATCGACCTGGCAACGTCGCAAGTGCAATAAAAAAGGCGCCGAAGCGCCTTTTTTTATTGCATGTGGCTATTGCTATCGCAATAACTTAATAACGATAGTGCTCAGGCTTGAACGGACCTTCTTTCGACACATTCAAATACTCGGCCTGCTTGGTCGTCAACTTGGTCAGCTTGACGCCGATTTTTTCCAAGTGCAGTGCTGCGACTTCTTCGTCCAGTTTCTTCGGCAAGCGATACAAATTGACCGCGTACTTGTCTTTGTTCAACCACAGATCAATTTGCGCCAGCGTTTGATTACTAAATGAGTTCGACATAACAAAGCTCGGGTGGCCGGTTGCGCAGCCCAAATTCACCAAGCGGCCTTCGGCGAGCAAGAACATTGCTTTGCCGTCTGGCATCACGTATTTGTCAACCTGCGGCTTGATGTTGATGATGTTTAAGCCAGGCAGCGCACGCAACGCGTCCACTTGGATTTCATTGTCAAAATGGCCGATGTTGCACACGATCGCTTGGTCTTTCATGTTCACCATGTGCTCGACGGTAATCACGTCAACGTTGCCGGTCGTGGTGACATAGATATCACCGATACCAAGCGTGTCTTCGACTGTCTTAACTTCGAAGCCTTCCATCGCGGCTTGCAGCGCATTGATAGGGTCAATTTCCGTCACGATCACGCGCGAGCCATAGCCTTTCAAGCTGAAAGCGCAGCCTTTGCCGACGTCGCCATAGCCGCAAACCACGGCTACTTTACCAGCCAACATCACGTCCATCGCGCGCTTGAGCCCATCGGCTAAGCTTTCGCGGCAGCCGTATAGGTTATCGAACTTGGACTTGGTAACGGAATCATTGACGTTGATCGCTGGCACCAACAATTTGCCCGCGTCCAACATCTGTTGCAAACGATGCACGCCC
>Ga0105044_10002885_pt1 | contig 23535 bp, 24 predicted proteins | sample MAT01_FD_78092 | JGI IMG/M metagenome (GOLD analysis project Ga0105044, IMG submission 78092) | Freshwater microbial communities from Lake Fryxell liftoff mats and glacier meltwater in Antarctica - MAT-01 | ecosystem: Environmental > Aquatic > Freshwater > Ice > Liftoff microbial mat | place...
CCGCGCGAACGCAAGCCGAAAGCCCCGCCGAGCGACGGTGCCATGGAGCCGGAGCCGACGGCCTGACTGCGCGAAGGGCGGCACAGAACCGCAAGGCCCCGGATCAGGTCCGGGGCCTGTCGTTTTGGCCACAACCGTCGGTTTTTCTGCCCGCTTTCGCCAATGAATGCATCGGGCGGTTTTCCTTTCGGCCATTTGGTGCTTTGGTCACCGCACCACAACCTGTTGGTCGTCATGATTCACTTTTACCATCAATCAGAGGGCAAGCTGGCGCGGTTTGACAGCGCCGAGCAGGCGTTTGCGTCGCTGGCAGAGCTGGTCTGGGTGGATATGGTCTATCCCACCGCCGAGGAAGAAGCGCTGCTGGAACAGGGGCTGGCGATCCAGATCCCGACCCGCGAAGATATGAACGAGATCGAGATGTCGTCGCGGCTTTACGATGAAGCCGGGGCGCTGTTCCTGACCGCCAATCTGATGAGCCTGCCCAATGGCCGCGACCCGATATCTGCTCCGGTAACCTTTGTGCTGGCCGAAGGGCGGCTGGTCACCGTGCGCTATCACGCGCCAAAGCCGTTTCAGACCTTTGTCGAACTGTCGATGAAGCAGCCGATGGGCTGCAGCAATGGCCATGCCGTGCTGGTGGCGCTGTTCGAGACCATCGTTGACCGGCTGGCCGATATTCTGGAAAGCGCCAGCCACGGGCTGGAGGATATTTCGAAAAGCCTGTTCCAGTTTGGTGGTACCAAGCGCAACCCCAAGCTGGCGATGGTGCTGGAACAGATCGGGCGTGCCGAGGATCTGAATGCCAGGGTCCGCGACAGTCTGGCCTCGATTGACCGGCTGATCGGCTTTGTGCTGCAGATCGCGCCCAATGGCAAAGCGGATGCCAAGACCGATGCCAAGAGTGATGCGCGCGGGCGGGTCAAGGTGTTGGGGCGCGATCTGCGGTCGTTAGCCGATTACGCCCAGGTCCAGGGCGAAAAGATCATCTTTCTGCTCGACGCCACGCTCGGCATGATCAACATCGAGCAGAACAAGATATTGGGGCTGTTCAGCATCGTCGCCTTTGTGTTTCTGCCGCCGACGCTGATCGCCTCGGTCTACGGGATGAATTTCGATGTGATGCCGGAGCTGCATTCGGTCTGGGGCTATCCCCTGGCGCTGCTGGCGATGGTGATTTCGGCTGTCGCGCCCTATATCTGGTTCAAGCGGCGGGGCTGGCTGTGAGCGACTGGAACCCGGAAGCCTATGCGCTGTTTGGCGACCTGCGGTTGCAGCCGGCGCTTGACCTGCTGGCGCGGGTCGGCGATGTGCCGGCAGGGCCGGTGGTTGATCTGGGCTGCGGTGCCGGATCGGTGGCAGGTGCGCTGTCGGCGCGGTTTGCCGGGCGGCTGAGCGGGGTCGATGCCTCGCCCGCCATGCTGGCAGAGGCAGAGGCGACCGGTCGTTACGCCTGTCTGATCGCCGATGACGCCGCTTTGTGGTGCCCCGACGTGCCGCCCGCGCTGATCTTTTCCAACGCCATGCTGCAGTGGATCGGCGATCATGCCCGCCTGATGCCGCGTCTGGCCGGATATCTGTCCCCCGGTGGGGTTTTGGCGGTGCAGATGCCGCGCCAGTACCGCGCCCCGTCGCACCGGTTCTTGCGCGACATTGCTGCCGCGATGTTCCCCGACCGCTTCGATTTCGCCGGTTGGCAAGCGCCGGTTGACAGCGCCGAGTCCTATGCCCGGCTCATGACACCGCTGGGGCGGGTGGCTGCCTGGCAGACCGACTATGTGCAGCGGCTGTGGCCCGATGCGGGGTCCAGTGCCCATCCGGTGCGGCTGTTCACCGAACCCACCGCGATGCGGCCCTATGTGGACAAGCTGAGCGATGCCGAGCGTGGCGCCTTTGTCGCCGCCTATGAGGAGGCGCTTGCGGTCGCCTATCCGGCCTTGCCGGACGGATCAGTGCTGATGCCGTTTCGCCGGGTGTTCTTTGTGCTGACGATGTAGCCTCCGATGCCGGTTCTGTTGCCCACCGGCCATTTTGGCACCGCAGTCTGGCTTGGCCGGGTGCCGCTTGCCAAGCCGCCGCAATTGGCCTCCACCCCCGAGGCCCGGCTGATGCTGCGGTTTTCGGGGGTGGAGGGCGAGGCCCATTCCGGCCTGACCCGCCCCGCCTGCAGCCGCGTGGCGCAGCAATATGCCAGGGGAACCCCGATCGCCAACACCCGGCAACTGACGCTGATGGCGGCGGAGGATCTGGCGGCGATGGCTGCAGCGATGGGGATCGCGGCGCTGGACCCCGGCCTGATGGGGGCATCGGTGGTGCTGGAGGGGATAGCGGATTTCTGCCACCTGCCGCCCGGATCGCGGTTGCAGGCCGACAGTGGCGCGACGCTGGTGGTGGATATGGAAAACCGCCCCTGCAAGCTGCCCTCACGCGGGATCGAGGCGCTGCATCCCGGCAAGGGCGCGCTGCTGCTGGCCGCCGCGAAGGGGCGGCGCGGCATCACCGCCTGGGTCGAAGCCGAAGGTGTGCTGGAACTGGGTGCTCGGCTGCGGCTGCATGTGCCCGATCAGCCGGTCTGGGCGCATCTGGGCGCGGCACGGCGGGGGTAAGGCCGCAGAGCCGTACCCCGGTTCCGGAGGCTGGTATCGCAAGGGGATATTTGGGCCGACAAGAAACCCCGGGCAGTGGTTTTTTGGGGCGGGATTTCCAGATTGTTGCCAGTGCGTTCCAAATTTTTCCACGAGTTTCCGAAGCGAGAGGGCTTCTGGCGATTTTCCGGCAGGAAAGGTCGGAAATGGTCCTGTGCAAATCCTGCCAAGTCCCTATGGCTAACCGGGACGTGTCGGGGCGATCGAAGCCCCGTTGGGAGAGACAGATGGCCGTGAAGTCAGATATCGAAATTGCCCGTGAAGCAAAGAAAAAGCCGATCATGGAAATCGGGGCCCGTCTGGGCATCCCGGCAGAGCATCTGCTGCCCTATGGCCACGACAAGGCAAAGGTCGGGCAAGCCTATATCGATTCCATCGCAGGCAACAAACTTGGCAAGCTGATCCTTGTCACCGCGATCAACCCGACCCCGGCGGGCGAGGGCAAGACCACGACGACGGTGGGCCTTGGCGACGGGTTGAACCGGATCGGCAAGAAGGCGGTGGTCTGTATCCGTGAGGCCTCGCTGGGCCCCAACTTCGGGATGAAGGGCGGGGCGGCAGGTGGCGGCTATGCCCAGGTGGTGCCGATGGAAGAGATGAACCTGCATTTCACCGGCGATTTTCATGCCATCACCTCGGCGCATAACTTGCTGTCGGCGATGATCGACAATCATATCTACTGGGGCAATGCGCTGGATATCGACGCCCGCCGCATCGTCTGGCGCCGGGTGATGGATATGAACGACCGGGCGCTGCGCGACATCGTGGTGAACCTTGGCGGCGTCGCCAACGGCTTTCCGCGCCAGACCGGGTTCGACATCACCGTGGCATCCGAGGTGATGGCGATCCTGTGCCTGTCGAATGATCTGAAAGACCTGCAAAAGCGGCTGGGCGATATTGTCGTAGCCTACAAGCGCGACAAGACCCCGGTCTATTGCCGTGACATTCAGGCCGATGGCGCGATGACTGTGCTGTTGAAGGATGCGATGCAGCCCAACCTGGTCCAGACGCTGGAAAACAACCCGGCGTTCGTGCATGGCGGGCCGTTTGCCAATATCGCGCATGGCTGCAATTCGGTCACGGCCACCAACACCGCTTTGCGGCTTGCCGATTATGTGGTGACCGAAGCAGGCTTCGGGGCCGACCTTGGGGCCGAAAAGTTCTTTGATATCAAGTGCCGCAAGGCCGGGCTGAAACCGGCCGCCGCTGTGATCGTGGCGACGGTGCGGGCGATGAAGATGAATGGCGGCGTGGTCAAGGCCGAACTGGGGGCCGAAAACGTGGCCGCCGTGCAGAAAGGCTGCCCGAACCTTGGCCGCCATATCGGCAATGTCAAAGGCTTTGGCGTGCCGGTGGTGGTGGCGATCAACCATTTCATTTCCGATACCGATGCCGAGATACAGGCGGTGCAGGACTATGTGGCGGGGCAGGGGGCCGAGGCGATTCTGTGCAAGCACTGGGCTTTGGGGTCGGCAGGAATCGAGGAACTGGCGCACAAGGTGGTGGCAATGGCCGAAAGCGGCGCTGCCAATTTCGCCCCGCTGTATCCCGACGACATGCCGCTGTTCCAGAAGATCGAAACCATCGCCAAGCGGATTTACCACGCCGATGAGGTGCTGGCCGACAAGGTGATCCGCGATCAGCTGCATAGCTGGGAAAAAGCCGGCTATGGCCATTTGCCGATCTGCATGGCCAAGACGCAATACAGCTTTTCCACCGACCCCAACCTGCGCGGTGCCCCGACCGGCCATTCGGTGCCGGTGCGCGAAGTGCGGCTGAGTGCCGGTGCCGGGTTCGTGGTGGCGATCTGCGGCGAGATCATGACGATGCCGGGCTTGCCAAAGGTGCCGTCGGCGGAAACCATCCGCCTGAACGATGCGGGCCAGATCGAAGGGCTGTTCTGAGCGATTTGTCGCGTTGTTCTGGGGGGATGCCATTGCTAAGACAGCGCCATCCCAACGGGCGCGAGGCAAAGCATGAAAACTCCGGCTGAATGCCAGACCATGGCCGAACTTCGTTCCGAGATCGACCGGCTGGATAGCGATCTGGTGGCTTTGTTCGCGGAACGAACGCGCTATATCGACCGGGCGGCGGAGATCAAGACCGGAATGGGCTTGCCTGCACGGATCGAGACGCGGGTGGAAGAAGTGGTGGCCAATGTGCGCGGGCATGCGCTGGCGCACGGTTTGCCACCCGACAAGATCGAGAAACTGTGGCGCAAGCTGATCGACTGGTCGATTGCGCGGGAAGAAACGACCTTGGGGAAGGACGATCGGGAATGAGTGCGGCAATCATCGACGGCAAGGCCTTTGCGGCGCGCGTGCGCGGGCTGGTGGCAGAGCAGGTGAAGGCCCTGCCCTTTGCCCCCGGTCTGGCGGTAGTGCTGGTGGGCGAGGATCCGGCGAGCCAGGTCTATGTGAAGGCCAAGGGCAAGCAGACTGTGGAAGTGGGGATGAATTCCTATGAACACAAGCTGGACCGCGATACGTCGCAGGCCGATCTGCTGGCGCTGATTGCCCGGCTGAACGCCGATCCGGCGGTGCATGGCATTCTGGTGCAACTGCCGTTGCCGGGGCATCTGGACAGCGATCTGGTGATCAATGCGATCAACCCGGCCAAGGATGTCGACGGGTTCCATATCTCCAACGTCGGGCTGTTGGCGACCGGGCAAAAGTCGATGGTGCCCTGCACGCCGCTGGGATGCCTGATGATGCTGCGCGATCATCTGGGCCCGTTGGCGGGGTTGAATGCCGTGGTGGTGGGGCGGTCGAACATCGTGGGCAAGCCGATGGCGCAATTGCTGCTGCGCGACAGTTGTACCGTGACGATTGCCCACAGCCGCACCAAGGATCTGCCGGAGGTCTGCCGCCGCGCCGACATTCTGGTGGCGGCGGTCGGGCGGGCGGAGATGATTACCGGCGACCATGTCGGGCCGGGGGCCACGGTGATTGATGTGGGGATCAACCGGATCGAACGAGGTGGCAAGACGGTGCTGGTGGGCGATGTCGATTATGCCAGCGCTGCGGCGGTGGCCGGGGCGATCACGCCGGTGCCGGGTGGGGTGGGACCGATGACGATTGCCTGTCTGTTGGCCAACACCCTGACCGCCGCGTGCCGGGCGAATGGGCTGGCAGAGCCGGTGGGCCTGACGGCCTGATGCCTCAGTCTGGCATCTGTCCTTCAAGACGGGCATAGCTGGCCTCCATGCCTTCCTCCATGCCGGTCGCCAGCATGATATCGCGGGTGGCGGCGTCGGGCAGGGTCATCACCATGGTCAGCAGGGTGCCAGTGCCATCGGCGGCAAAGGTCGTCTCGACATGGTTGTCGGGGGTCGGGTCGGGCAGGAACATGCGTTCGACATGGACGATGCGGTGGTGGGGTTCCACGGCCAGAAACTCTGCCGTCAGGTGAAAGGCTCCGGGCCCGCCACCCTCGGGCGCCCAGGCGCAGCGCATGGTGCCACCGGGCCGTGCATCGCACAGGCATTCCGTCATGACCCAACCATCCGGGCCCGTCATCCAGCGCTGCAACAGGGCGGGGTCTGTATGCGCGGCCCAGACGCGCACAGGCGGGGCGGTAAAGTGGCGGGTGACGATTACCTGGGTGTCGCCCTGCAGGGCAATGGTCATCGCGGTCATCCTGGGTCCTTTCCGGTTGTTGTGTCATCCCCGGCCAACAGAGCGTCGAGGCGGGCATAGTTCATTTCCATCGTGCGGCGCAGGGCGGCCAGCCACTGGTCCAGTTCATTCAACGCCTGCGGTGCCAGACGGCAGGGCCGCTTGGCACCATCGATCCGGCGCAGGATGAACCCGGCGTTTTCCAGCACCTTCAGATGCTGGGAAACCGCCGGTTGCGACATGGCAAAGGGTGCCGCCAGATCACCCACCGTCGCCTCGCCTGCGGCCAACCGGGCCATGATGGCCCGGCGGGTCGGGTCAGCCAGGGCCGCAAAGGCGGTATCGAGGCGCATCTTCATACATTGATTCCTTATATAAGATATTACTAATATTTAGCTCCGTCCAGGTCAAGCACCTGTTCTGCGCCGGTTTCGGGCGCACGATCTTGTGATGTGACCTTGGTTCGGCTTCGGGTTGAAGTCAGGCTTGCCCATCGGGCCTGCAATTGCTATTTGCTAATTGCAAAGTGCAAGGCCGATTGCTGTCCGGGTGGTAAAGGATTGCCGATGATCGACTGGAACAGCCTGACCAAGGTGTTTGCGCCGCGCAAATTGGCGATCTGGGCGATTCTGTCCTTCATGATTTCAATCGCCGGGCCGTTCGGCACGTTTACCGGGATGACCTGGGTGCAGCGTCTGGCCTATTGGGCCGCCCTGATCGGGCTGTCGATCCCGGTACATTCCGCGATCCGCCTGCTGGTTGACCGCCAGTTGGCTGCGATGAGTTTCTGGCCAAGGTCGTTCCTCATGGGCGTGGCTTTCGCAGCAGTCTTTACGCCGATCGTCTGGGTTGTCACCAAGCCGCTGGCCGACCTTGGCATGGTGACGCTGGTGCCGTTCTGGATCATGTTGCTGGTCAACCTGCTGGGCTCGTCGGTTGTGCGGGCGGTTCATGGCCTGTGGCATCATGAATTGCTGGAAACACCGGGATTGGTGGTCCGGCCAGCCAGTGCCGCAGCCGGAGCGGGGGTAAATCTGGCACCGGGTGCGCCAACAGCCAACGGGCCGACGAAACCGACCGCGCGACTGCTGCAACGGCTTGATGAAGGCAAACGCGGCGCAGTCCAGCACCTGTCGGTGCGTGACCATTATGTGGTGGTGCAGACCGATCTTGGGCAATCGACGCTGCTGATGCGATTTGCCGATGCCTTGGGCGAACTGGACGGCACCGAGGGGATGCGGGTTCACCGCTCGCACTGGGTTGCCAGGACCGCTGTGGCGGGGATCGAGCGCAGCGGCGGCAAGCTGCATCTGCGGCTGAACAACGGCACATTGGTGCCGGTCAGCAAGCCCTATCGCAGCGAGGTGGAAGCCGGCGCTGACGCCTGACGGCGCGGCATCGGGATGGCAAGGGCAGCGGTCCCGGTCAGGACCGCGATCGCACACGGCTGCATCAGCGCCGCCAGTACGGGGGCATCGCTGTGCAGGCCACCGGTATAGGTGCCAAAGGCAGGCAGGATCACCCGTGCGCCATCCAGGAGAAAGCACGGCCGTGCCGCGCCATGACCCTGCGCCGACAGCCGCGCCTTGGGGTGATAATGGCCGGTCACTTCGCCGGTTGCGCCGGGTTCGGCCATATGGCGAAAGGTCAGGCCCAGATGGCGAAAGCTGGCCAGATGGCTGCCGCCCAACCCCTGCGGTGCCGGATCATGGTTGCCCGCGATCCAGACCCAGCGCCGCCCCGCCATCAGCCGGGTCAGCCACAGCCGCTCCGGCTCCGGCAGGTCCTCGGCTGCCTGCAGGTCATCGAAACTGTCGCCAAGGGCAATCAGCGTGGTGGCAGCGGTTTGTTCCACCACCATTTCCAGCCGCAGCAGGGTGTCCTGGGTGGCATAGGGCGGCAACAGGGAGCCGCCGCGCCGCGCGATGCGGCCGGGTTTGCCGAAATGCAGATCCGACACCACCAGCAGCCGTTCCCGGGGCCAGTGCAGCGCGCCGCTGGCCAAGGCCACCAAGGCTGCGCCGTGAAAGGTGAAATCATGGCCGTTCATGCTTCGTTCGTGCCTGATCCCCGGGCCTTTGGCAAGAGCCGGTTCTTTGGGGCCGGTTCATCGGGGCCGGTTCAGTTGCGCCTCATCCATCAGCCGTTCCGCCGCCTCTGCCATCAGCCGTTCACGACCGGCGCCATGGACCGGCACCTTGCCCATTTCCAGCAGCATCGGGGTCGCCAGCGGCGACAGGTGATCCAGCCTTATATGGTCAATCCTGCCGAGGGTCCGGTGCAGCATCGCCTCGATCCGGCCGAAATCGACCAGCCCGCGCAGCGCCTCGGTGCGGGTGATCTGCAGCATCAGGTGGTCGGGGTCGTATTTGCGCAGGGTGTCATAGAGGATGTCCGACGAAAATGTCGCCTGCCGCCCGCTTTTGCGCTTGCCGGGCAGGTTGCGCTCGATCAGCCCGGCGATCAGTGCCGCCGAGCGAAAGGTGCGTTTCATCACCGCATTGCCACCGAGCCAGCTTTCCAGCCCGTCGCGGAGATCCGCCGGGTTCAAGAGTGGTGCCGGGTCATCGACCGGATCAAGGCCCCAGATCAGGGTGGCATAGTCGGTGGACACGAAGCCAAGCGGATGCAGACCGTGATCTTCCATTCGTTTTGTCAAAAGCAGACCCAGCGTTTGCTGGGCGTTGCGCCCGGCAAAGCCGTAAAAGCAGGTATGGTGCAGCCCGTCATGGGGAAAGCTTTCGACCAGCAGGCGGTCCGCTTCCGGCAGGCGCGACAGGTCGCGCTGCAACGCCAGCCACTCGGCCACCGGGGCGGGCAGGTCGGGCCAGTCGGGCTGACGGAACATCGCCAGAATCCGTTCGGTCAGCCGGGTGGAGGTGGCGAATTTGGTGCCGGAAAACACCGCGATCTTTGGTTTGCGCCCGGGGGCTTTTGATACTTCGACCACCATCTCGCGCAGGGCCTCGAACCGCACTGCCTCGCCGCCGATCAGGAAGGTATCGCCGGGCGACAGGGTGGCGGCGAAATCTTCCTCGATCTCGCCCAAGGGGGTGCCCATCCGGCCCCTGATCCGCACCTTCAGGGTTTCGCTGGCGGTGATGGTGCCGATGTTCATCCGGATCGGCTGGGTGGCGCGGGGGTCGCGCAATTGCCAACAGTCCGCTTTCAGCACCAGCCTTTGCCAGCGGTCATAGGCGCGCAGGGCATAGCCGCCGGTGGCGATGAAATCGAGGCAGGCATCGAAATCGGCCCGGGTCAGCGCGGCATAGGGGCCGGCGCTGGCCACTTCGGCGAACAGGTCATCGGCGCGAAACGGGCCGGCACAGGCGGCGATCAGGATATGCTGGCAGAGCACATCGCGCGGGCCGGGGCCACGCGGCTCACCATCCAGATCATGCTCCAGCACCGCCTGCAGGGCGGCCTGACATTCCACCACCTCGAACCGGTTGGCGGGCACCAGCAGCGCCTTGGAGGGGGCATTGTAGCGGTGGTTGGCGCGCCCGATGCGCTGCACCAGCCGCTTGACGTTTTTCGGCGCGCCGACCTGTATCACCAGATCGACATCGCCCCAGTCGATGCCAAGATCGAGCGTGCCGGTGCAAACCACCGCCCGCAGCGCCCCCGCCACCATCGCCGCCTCGACCCGTTCGCGCTGTTCGCGCGACAGCGAGCCATGGTGGATGCCGATCGGCAGGTGATCGTCGTTGGCCAGCCAGAGGTCGCGGAAGAATATCTCGGCCTGCGCGCGGGTATTGTGGAATATCAGGGTGATTCGGTGGCGTTTCACCTCACGCAATATCGCCGGAATGGCATAGCGGCCCCCGCCACCGGCCCAGGGCGGCGGCTCATCGGTGTGCAGCATGGCGATATCGGGATCGGGGCCGGGATCGGCCTGCAGGATGGCGCAGGGATCGGGGTGGCGGGCGAGAAAACGGGCAATCGCCGCCGGGTCATCAACGGTGGCCGACAGGCCGACGCGGCGCAGGCCGGGGGCGATGGCTTGCAGCCGCGACAGGCACAGCATCAGGTGATCGCCACGTTTGCTTTCGGCAAGGGCATGAATCTCATCGACAATCACCCGTGACAGGCCCGCAAACATCGCCGCCGCATCGGGATAGCTGAGTAAAAGCGCCAGACTTTCCGGCGTGGTCAGCAGGATATGTGGCGGGTCGGCACGCTGGCGGCGGCGCTGACTGTAGGAGGTGTCACCGGTGCGGTCCTCGATGCGGATCGGCAGCGCCATGTCGGCCACCGGGCGGCCAAGATTGCGGCGGATATCGGCGGCCAGCGCCTTGAGCGGCGAGATGTAAAGCGTATGCAGGCCTTTGTGCGTTCCGTCAGCCAGGTCGATCAGCGACGGCAAGAACCCCGCCAGCGTCTTGCCGCCACCGGTGGGCGCGATCAGCAGCAGGGCAGGGTCGGCGGCCCGGTCCAGCATGGCAAGCTGATGCGGATGGACCTGCCAGCCGCGGGTGGCGAACCATTGCGTGAATTGGGGGGGAAGGGCGGCCATGGCGCTTGATAGCGCAGGTGCGGTCAGGGGGGAACCGGGGGGGTGTTGGTTTGCCCCGGCGGTGGCGGTTTCACACCCCCACACCCCCTATGGGATATTTATGCACGGAAAATGGAACGGCGCGGCGCTATTTTGCGATCTTCTCGTCTTTCACGAACATGTTGGCCCAGGCGCGGTCGATCAGGTCGGGGGTCATCTGATAGGGAATACCTTCGAATTCGCAGATCGAGATCATCTGGTCGATCAGGTAGATCGGCTGATAGTTGGCGTAGATATTGTTGATCGTCGGGTATTTCACCTTGAGCAGATGCAAGAGCGTCGGTTCATTCAGCGGGATCTTGCGTTTGCGCGCGACGAGGGCGAAGATTTTCAGAAAGTTTTCCTGATCCGGCCCGTCGATCTTGATCTTGAAGAAGATCCGCCGCAGGGCCGCGCCGTCAAAGATCTCGTTGGGGTGGAAGTTGGTGGAAAAGATCACCAGCGTGTCAAACGGCACCACGAATTTCTCGCCCGATTGCAGCGCCAGAATATCGTAGTTCATCTCCAGCGGCACGATCCAGCGGTTGACGATGCTTTGCGGCGGCTCGGCCTGGCGGCCAAGGTCGTCGATGATGAACACGCCGCCGGTGGCTTTCAGTTGCAGCGAGGCCTGATAGGTGCGCGCCGTCGGGTTGTAGGCCAGATCGAGCATCGACAGGTTCAATTCACCACCGGTGATCACCGTGGGCCGTTCGCACAACACATAGCGGGTATCGAACCGGTTGGCGTTGCGGCGCAATTGCGAAATGTCATCGACCTGCTCCTCGGCTTTGGAATGGACGATCGGGTCATAGACCGAGATCACCTGGCCGGAATATTCGATGGCGCGCGGCACATAGATCTTGTCACCCAGCGCATCGCGGATACCGTTGGAGATCGAGCTTTTGCCGTTGCCGGGCGGGCCATACATCAGGATCGAGCGGCCCGACGACACGGCAGGGCCCAGATTGTCGATCAGCGACGGCGGCAGGATCAGGTGGCCCATCGCGCGGGTAAGCTGGTCGCGGGTCAGCGCCATGTTGCGGATCGACTGACGCTTGACCTGTTCGCGGTACATTGCCAGCGGCACCGGCACCGCGCCATAATATTCCGATTGCGCCAGCGCATCGAGCGCACGCGCCTTGCCGGCATCGGCCAGTTGGTAGCCCATTTCATTGCCGGAGTTGGCATGGAGCGTGCCGGTCGCCTCCAGCAGTTTCTGGCTGCGGGCAAGGTCGATCAGTTCCTGTGCCACCGGAATGGGCAGGGCCATCACCCGCGAAATGTCGCTGACCTGTTCCAGGTTCATCCGGAACATGGTTTTCAGCAGGATATCGCGCAGCATCACCACCGAAATGCCGGTGTCGGCCAGCGATTTCGGCGCAGCCGGGGCAAGGACATTTGACACAAGCATGTTCATGGGCGGGCATCCGATGCGGGCAATGGACCATTGGCTGCATTGAACAGGGGAATTGGGGCGAATTATGGGCCGAAGGCACGATTTATGATAAGACTGTCGCCCTCAGTCGGCGATAAACAGCTTGGCCAGCAGATAGAACAGCAATGTTCCCGACAGGGCGAGGCCCATGGGGAAATCGGCGCGGGTCCAGGATTGCCAGTCAGGCGCGGCGTTGCGAAAGGCCGGAACCAGCCGCAAGCCGCGATGGGCGGCAAAGGCACCCAGCAGAATTGCCGCGAACAGCGGCAGCACGATATTCAGATCGGATGCGGCGAAAAACGGGGCCATTGCGGCGGCATATTTGGCATCGCCCGCGCCAACCAGCCGCAGCGCGTTGGCGATAAAGCCTGCGGCCAAGACAATGGCCAGATGGCTCCACCGCCACAGGTAGTCGTGAAAGGGCAGGGCGATGAGGCCCACAACTGCAAAGACCAGCGCCAGTGCCATGACCGACTGGTTGGGGATCTTCATGAATTTCATGTCGCTCCATGCCACCCAGATGGTGATGGGAAGCACAAAGGGCAGAAATATCAGCGCCGGTGACATCATCGCGCTATCCGTTCGAGTTGCCTTCGAGCGCGTCAAGCGAGCGCTGCGCTGCCTCGAAATAGGAAGGGGCGGTGTCAACCGCATCCTGCAGCAGGCTTTTGCCCACCGAAACATCGCCTTGCTTGATCGCCGCCAGCGCCGCCGTGTACAGCAACTGCGCCCGTTCGGTCTGGTTCATCGTGACCACCGGCAGATCATATTTATGCTGCGCTGCCCGCGCCATCACCAGATTGTTTTTCGAGGTGAACAGGTTCGGGTCATAGCTGATCGCTTCGGTGAACAGCTTTTCGGCCCCCGGATAATCGCCGCGCGTCAGCTTGGAAAAGCCCCAGTTGTTCAGCACGTTACCCGGCGTGGTGGTCAGGCCGATGGCGGTTTCATAGAAACTGTCGGCCTTGGTCCAGTTCTTTTCGCTGTCGGCCACCATGGCTTCAAGCCGGTAGCGGTCAAAGGTTTCATAGGTCGGGGGAATGGTGTTCAGCGCGGCCTTTGCGGCTGGCCAGTCATTGGCGCGGATCAGGGCATCGGCATGATCAACCCGGTCGGCATCGGTGGCACCGGGGCCGGCCACGATCTGCGACCAGATTGCCGCGCCTTCGGTGGCTTGCTTGCCCCGCACCAGTGATTTCGCAAGGCCGCGCTTCAGGTCGATCCGGTCAGGACTTTCAGCGCTGGCATTGGCGAAATAGGCGATGGCCTCGGCCGGGTCTGCCACGGTCAGCATGATGTCTGACAGGTTGGATTCATCGACGACATTCACCGATTTCATCGCCCGCGCAGCTTCTGCCGTGGTTGGCCCCTGGTTGCATCCGGCCAAAGCAAGTGCGCTGCCGGTGCACAGCAAAATCAGGATAGGGTGGCGCATGATGCGTCCTTTTCTGCTCGATCCTCAAAGATAGCTGCTTTTTGCAGCCTTATAATTCTGCGCCGGGCGTTGCCAGCAGAAGATATTCCCCATCACCCCGGCGAACCAGAGAATAGGCAGGCACTTCGGCCTCACCGTAGGACAGATTTTCCGATTGCGCGATAGCCAGCCGCAGATTTTCACGAATCTCGTCAGATCGGCCACTATCAAGGGCAAAAGCGGTGCGAAACACCTCTCGCGCCTCGGTGACTTTGCCCTGTTCCATCAGCACCACGCCCAGATTGTTCCAGGCGGGCACAAAGCTTTCATCTTCCTTGATTGCCTGTCGCAGCCGGGTTTCGGCCTGACCGAGGCGACCGAGCCGCAGATTGGCCGAACCAATGGCCGACAGCACATCAACCGTTGCCCCCTGTTCCGAGGCAGCAAGGTAATAGGCTTTCAGCGCCAGTTCATATTCCCCTGCCGCCATCAGGCGGTGGCCGACGGTCAACCCGTCCACCGCCTCGCCGCCCACCGGGTAGCCGGAGGGCGCATAGGGGCCGTTGTCGGAACCCGAAAGGCCGCCTGTCTGCTGACAGGCGGCCAAGAGCATCAGGGCCACGGGCAGGATATGCCGGAGGCGGCGGGGCGCTACAGGCCGGTCATCTTGCCGAGAACGTTGCTGATTTCGTATATTGATGGTCCGATCATGATAAGAAGCAACGGCGGCACGGTAAACATCATGGTACAGAGCGTCAGCTTGGTCGGCAACTTGTTTGCCTTCTCTTCCGCCCGCATCACCCGTTTATCCCGCATTTCCGAGGCATAGACCCGCAGCGCATCGGCGATCGAGGTGCCGAAAGTGGCCGATTGGATCAGCACCGTCACGAACGATGACACATCGGGCACCCCGGCGCGCTCCGACATGTCACGCAGCACGGTGGTGCGATCTTTCCCGGCCTTGATCTCTTGCGCCACCATTTCATATTCATCGGCGAGCGCCGGGAAACCGGCGCGGATCTCGCGGCTGACGCGAATGATCGACTGGTCAAGCGACTGGCCGGCTTCAACGCAGACCAGCATCATGTCAAGCGCATCGGGGAAACCATCCATGATCTCTTGCTGCCGGGTCTGGCGGCGGCGCTCCACCCAATATTGCGGCAGATAATAGCCAATGCCGCCGGGGACGATGACCGTCATTGCCAGTTTTACCGGGGTCATGGCTTCGCCGTTGTTGGTCAGGATCGTGTAGGCGACACCAAGGATGAGCGCGCTGATGCCAAGAATGAACTGCGCGGCGTGAAAGGTCCGCACCGCATCTTTGGATTTGTAGCCGGCCTGGAGCATCTTCAGCCTTGCGGCGGTCAGATCCTCGGCCTTTTGCGGTTCAAGGAAGGTGGCGAATTTATCGAGCTTGTCATTCTTGGCCCCGAAGCGCAGGGCGTGCTTGCTGTCCTTGGGCTCTTTGACGATGTTTTTCGGCCCAACGCCGGAACTGGCGCGGAATTTGTCCATCGGATCGAAGCGCTTTTTCAGCAGCAGCGGCAGCGCTACCAGCACCAGCACAAGACCAAGACCGCCCACTACCACCAAGGGGCCAAGCGGGCCGATGGCGTCGATCAGGGTATTGTTGATATTGTTCAGAAATTCCATGATTTTTCCGATCAGACCTTGATGTTGACCATCATGCGCATGATGAAGATGTTCATCACCAGCATCACCCCCACCACCAGCGCTGCCGGGATGAAGTACGAGGTTTTCTGCACTTCGTCATAATAGTCGGGCTTGATGAGGAAGATCATCCCCAGCACACCCAGCGGGAAGAATGACAGGAACATGCCCGACCATTTCGCCTCGCCGGTGATGGCTTTCACCCGGCGGAACAGGCGGAACCGTGCCCGGATCACTTTGGCCAGGCCATCGAGAATTTCGGCCAGGTTGCCGCCCGATTGCTGCTGAATGGTCACGGCCACCGCAAGAAAGCGCAAATCCTGCATATCCATCCGTTCCGCCAGCGCTTTCAGCGAGGTCGAGATTTCGCCGCCATAGGCGGTTTCATCGGAAATCACCCCGAATTCGGTGCCAAGCGGGTCTGACACTTCCTTGGCCACGATATTGATCGCCGAGGTAAAGGGGTGGCCGACGCGCAGCGAGCGCACCATCAGTTCCACCGCATCGGGCAACTGCTCTTCCATCAACGAGAGCCGCTTCTTGGCCTTTTTATTGACCCACATGTAGACAGCACCAACCCCCATCATGATCGACACCAGCACCCGCACCGGCGTCGAGGCTTCGGTGCCGACGGTCAGACCCAGAAAGCTGATGACGGTCAACAGCCCCATGACGCCAATCAGTGCTTTGGGGGAAAAGGCGATGTTGGCCTTTTGCGCCTTGGATGACAGGATGGAATACAGCGGGATCGACCGCGATTTCATGTGCTGGGACATTTCCTTGCGGAGTTGTTCCAGCACCTGTTCGCGGGTGCCGCCCTTTTCCAGCATGTGCAGGCGGCGGTTCACCTTGCTGTTGAGGCTGATGGATTTACCGAACACCGTCAGGTAAATTCCTTCGACGAGCATCAGCACGCCAAAGAAGATCAGGCCATAGATGAGTGGGGCGGCAGAGATTTCCATGATGGTTCCCTAGATGATCTGTTCGTAGATCGAAGCCGGCAGGTCGTAGCCCCACTGGCGGAAGCGCTCGGAATAGTGCGACCGCACGCCGGTGGCGTTGAAGCGGCCGATGATCTTGCCGTTCGGCTCCATGCCCAGGCGTTCATAGCGGAACACCTCCTGCATCGAGATGACGTCGCCTTCCATGCCGGTGATTTCGGTGATCGACACCATCCGGCGCGAGCCGTCCTGCAGACGGCTGGCCTGCACGATCAGGTTCACCGCAGCAGCGATCTGCGCCCGCACCGCCTTGATCGGCATTTCGATCCCGGCCATGGCGATCATGTTTTCCAGACGCGACACGCCATCGCGCGCCGAGTTGGCGTGGATCGTGGTCATCGAGCCGTCGTGGCCGGTGTTCATCGCCTGCAGCATGTCGATCACTTCTTCGCCGCGGGTTTCGCCCACGATGATGCGGTCAGGCCGCATCCGGAGCGCGTTGCGCAGACAGTCGCGCTGGGTCACCGCCCCCTTGCCCTCGACGTTGGGCGGGCGGCTTTCCATCCGGCCGACGTGGACCTGCTGAAGCTGAAGTTCCGCTGTATCTTCGATTGTCAGGATGCGTTCCGAATCGTCGATGAAGGACGAGAGCGCGTTGAGCGTGGTGGTTTTGCCCGAACCGGTGCCGCCGGACACGATGATGTTCAGCCGGGTGGCCACGGCGGCCTGCAGATAGGCCGCCATTTCCTCGGTAAAGGCACCGAATTTCACCAGATCGGGGATGCCCAGCTTTTCCTTCCTGAACTTTCTAATCGACACCAGGCTGCCATCCACCGCAACCGGCGGTACCATGGCGTTGAAGCGGCTGCCATCGGCAAGCCGCGCGTCAACATAGGGGTTGCTTTCATCGACGCGGCGACCGACCGCCGACACGATCTTGTCGATGATCCGCAGCAGGTGCTTTTCGTCCTTGAACTGGATGTCGGTCAGTTGCAGCTTGCCGCCGCGTTCCACAAAAATCCGGCGCGGACCGTTGACCAGAATGTCGTTGACGGTTTCGTCTTTCAGCAGCGGCTCCAGCGGGCCAAGGCCCATCACCTCGTCATACAGTTCCTGATAGATGCCGATGCGGTCGTCCTTGTTCAGAACGATGCTCATCTCTTCCAGCGCTTCGGAGGAAATCGATACGATCTCGGCGCGCAGATCCGCTTCGGCGGCATGTTCAAGGGCTGCAAGGTTCAGGCTGTCCAGCAGGCGCTTGTGCAGCTCCAGCTTGATTTCGCCAAGCCGTTCCTTGCGCTTCTTTTCCTTGTCAGCCACAGCAGGTTGGGCAGCCACCGTCTGGGGTGCCTGGTGGGGGCGTTGCATCAGGCCCGAAGCGGCCGGAGCAGCGGCGGTTTGACCACTGGCCGCGACGGGGGTCGCCTTGCCCATCGGGTCGACTTTCTTGTATCGCGCAAACATCGCTTACCCTTTCAACGGACCGGCACTCAGACCCTGGCAGCCTCTGCCGCCCTGTTCAGTTCAAACACCGACTTCGCCAACTTGCTCAATTCACGGCGCAGCGGGTTCTTGGGTGCGGTTTCAGCCAGCGGCAGGCCGTGATCGTTGGCCTGGGTTACCTGGGTGCCGCCATCGGGCAGGAACACCTCGATGTCGATATCCAGGCTTTCCGCCAACCGCTTGGCCCGGCTTTTGCCTGACAGATCGGTAAAGCGGGGCGCATGGTTCAAGACGAACCGCAGCTTTTGAAACGGCAGCTCTTCGGATTTCAACGCCCGGATCATCCGCAGCGCATTTTGTGCCGAGCGCATGTCCAGTTGCAGCAGGGCGAAATAGATATGGGCCTTTTGCAGCACCGTTTCGGTCCAGCTGACCACGGTAGAGGGCATGTCGATCACCACGAAATCGAAATTGGCATGGGCAAGGTCGATGATCTTGGCGATATCCTCGGGGGTCACGATATCCAGCGGCAGCATTTCCGACGGCGCGGTCAGCACATGCAGCTTGTCGTTGAACGGGACCAGAGCCTGCATGAAGGCCAGGCTGTCGGCCCCATGGGTGTCAGACAGCAGCTCATACACCGCTTCGCGGCGCGGCAGGTCAAGGTAGGTGGAGGCGGAGCCGAACTGGAAATCGAAATCCAGCAGACAAACGCGGGGCGCGTCGGTCTTGGACACGTTGGCCAATTCCCACGCAAGGTTGACGGCAAAGGTCGATGATCCGGCACCGCCGGCCAGACCATGCACCGGCAGGATCACCCCATCCTTGTTGTTGGTGGGTTTCAGCGTGGTGATCGGCCCTTCGGCGTCCGGGTCCGGCACCACGGCCAGGGCGACCTGGGCGACCGGGGCAGCGGCACGCATCCGCTCGATCGCTTCATGCAGTGCGCCTTCGGGCAGGGGATAGGGCACGAAATCATCGGCACCCAGCCGCAAAAGCTGGTGCAGCGCGATCGGGCTGACCTCCTCGGCGATCAGGATCACCTTGATCCGGTTTTCCTTGGCGGTCTTGATCAGATCGGTGATGCGGGCCAGATCGGCCTCATCTTCCCCATCGACGGCGATCGCCACGAATTCCAGATGCGCCGATTCGGGCTGGCGCAGGAATATGGTAGCGTCGTTGAACGACAGGTCGCCCCAGCTTTCGCCAAGCTCTGCCTCCATATCCTCGACCAGCAGATCGAAGTTCTGCACGTCGCGTGAAATGGTGCAGGCCGTGATCGGCGCTGCTTCGGGTTGGAGTGCTGCCAAACTCGTCATTGCCTCAAGTCCTTCCTTTGGTGGGCGTAGGCTTTCCTGGAACTGCCATTGACCGAAATGATTTCCGGCCTCGACACTCTGCCCTTTGCCCCGCGCGACTCACCGCCACGCGATTGCTCTCACCTTGCGAAAGTCGTAGATAATGTTGGCAACATTGGGGCTAAAAAATCGTAATTATTCGATTTTTCGGGATTGTTAATGTTTCAGCAAGATCATTGTACCAAACAGCGAATGCTGTTGACGCAATTCATCGGGTAACTGTGTCAAACAAAAGCCGGGCCACAGGGGCCCGGCAAGTGGAAAAGTCGTTCAATTCTTATCAACCGGCAGGTTGGCCCAGTTGCGCACCGCTTTGTTGAACGGGGTTCTGGGGCCGGGTGGCGCTTTCGACATACTCGCGGAAAATCACTGCGGCATACTTGCCGTTCAGCACTGCCGGATGGTTCTGCACGAAACCCGACACTTCGGTGACCGTGCGCCGATTGCGCCGTTCCTGGTCTTGCGTCACGACAAGCGGCTGGGTTTCACCATAGGAAACAAGCGCTTGCAGCCGCGATCGGCTGATGCCCTGTGCCACCAGATAATTCACCGCCGCCTGTGCGCGCCGCAGACCCAGGCTTTTGTTGTAGGCATTGCTGCCGACCAGATCGGTATGGCCATAGACCGAGAACCGCAGTTCGGGGAACTGATTGATCCAGTTGGCCTGCCGACTCAGCGCTGCGGCCGCTTCGCCATCAATCTGCGAAGAATTGAAGGCAAAATTGACGGTAGAAGGCACTTCGGCGGCAAAACGGTTGGCCAGGCTGATCGTGTAGTCACGCTGACCCGACATGACGAGCACGTTGTTCATCGTCGGATTGCCGAAACCGCCTTCGTCGAGGTTGGCACCGATTTCAGAGTTGAACGTGGCGTCATCGCAGGCGCCAAGGACGAACAGGCTGGCACCGATCATAAGATTGCGCAGGGTGGTGTGCATCATCCTACTCCATCACATAGCCGTAAGAGCCGCCAAAGTCCTGGCGCGCCACTTCACCGGCGGCCCCCTTGGCGCTCCTCGACACTTTGCCAAACAGGAACAGTTCGCTTTCGCTCGGCGGCCGGACCCGGTCGGTCGGCAGCGCCAGCGCGTCGCCACGGGTTGGGGTGACCAGATGCGGTGTCACGATGATGACCAGTTCCGATTGCTGGCGCGAATAGTCGGCACTGCGAAACAGCGCCCCCAGCACCGGAATGTCGCCCAGCCACGGCACCTGCCCGTTCAGGTCACGGAAATCATCCTGCAGCAGGCCGGCGATGGCAAAGCTTTCACCATCGCGCAGCTCTACCGTGGTAGAGGTTTCGCGGCGTTTGAAGGCATTGACCGAAAAGCCGTTGCTCTGCACCGTGATCGTGCTGTCGATCCCCGACACCGCCGAGTTGATGACAAGGTTGATCAGATCGCCGTCGATCACGGTTGGGGTAAAGTTCAGCTCGACCCCGAAGGGTTTGTATTCGATGGCGACCGAGCCGGATTTGTCCAGCACCGGGATCGGATATTCGCCGCCGGCCAGAAACTTCGCCTCCTGCCCGGACAGGGCGGTCAGGTTCGGCTCGGCCAGCGTGCGGACCATGCCCTTGGTTTCCAACGCCTCCAGCAGCGCCTCGAACTGCAGGCCACCAGCGGCAAAACCCACGCGGGCTGCGCCAAGCGTGCCGGGCTTGACGGTAAGGAAGGTTTTCGCCGGATCGACGTTCGCCGCGTTCAGGTAAGTGCCGGTGCCGCCGTCGGAGTTGAAGTTGCCCGAAGTGCCGTTAAAGGTGATCGAACCGGACAGGTTCTTGGAGACCGAACGCTGCATTTCGGCAAACCGCACCTTGAGCATCACCTGCTGGGTGCCGCCGACGGTCATCAGGTTCGATACCCGTTCGGGCGCATAGCGTTCCGCCAGATCCAGCGCCCGGTCCAGCTTTGCGGTGCTGGAAATGGTGCCCGACAAAACGATACCGTCGTTGGCCGTGCGCACCTCGATCGGCTCGCTGGGCAGGATCTGCTGCAACCGCTCTTTGAACTCGGCGATGTCGGGCGTCACGTGTATCTCGACATTGGTGATCAGCCGCCCGTCAGAGCTGAGCAGCGTCAGCGTGGTGCGGCCCGGCGCCTTGCCCAGCACATAGATGGATTTGTCGGACAGGGTGGAAATGTCGGCGATGCCGGGGTTGGCAATCGACAGTTCGGCAAAGGGTTCGTCACTTTCCACCACCACCGCCCGGTTCATCGGAACGTTCAGCGGGGCTGAGGTTGATCCGTTCATCACCCGAAGGGTATCTGCGTGGGCTGCGGGAATTGCCGTCATACTCGCGGCAAGCCCGATCAGGCCAGCCTTGAAGAGCTTTTCAATAAACATGTGATCCTGCCTCTCTGATCACGACACTGCTGCGGGTCTCATTCGCCCGATTTGCCCCACCATGCGGGAATTCCGGTTTTATTGCAAGAATCAACCGTTTGCAGGGGTAAGCTTATGTGTATAAGGAGCAACACACCGCTATCCTTGCCCCAAATGAAAAGCGCGGCCACCGTATCTGGGGCCGCGCATCGGACTTTTCAGCGATGTCAGTTGGTGCAGGGGATCGGAATTTGCACCACTTCGGCACCGTTGCGCTGGCGGATGGTGCAGACCTTTTCCTGTTCGGCCTGAACCACCTGCTGCTCTTCGATCCCCAGAAGGGTGTTCTGATCCACCTCGACCGCTTCGGCCACGCTTTGATCTTCGGCCCCGACCAGCGACAGCGACAGCTTGCCCGATGTCTGGGCCTGCGCCAGCGACGCCACCTGTTGCGGCGTGGCTTCGAGGGTGACCGTCTGAGCGATCGTCGCCGGGTTCGACTGGTCCTGATCGGCGGACTGGTCGATGGCGATCAGCTTTACACCACTTTCGATCAGCTTGGTCAGGTCGTTGCCATTGACCTGGCCGCTCCAGTACACGTCAATCGTATCGCCGGGGCGCAGAAAGCCGGACACACCCGATGTCACATCAACCTTGATGGCAAAGGCGCGCATCCCCATGGTCAGCCGCGAGGTGATGCCGGCATCCTCGCCCGGCTCCGTGACCTTGACCGCCAGCAGCGGTTCGAATTTTTCCATCGCCCGCACCACGGTGCGCGGCTTGGTATTGCCCTCGGGGAACAGCGCTGCCTCGTCCTTGAAGATGGTTTCGGGCAGGGAGTTTTCCGGCCAGGCAATCTTGGTGACATCTTCTGCGGTGAGTTGCTCACCATATTTGAGGGCGCGATTGACCACATAGACCTCGACGGTGGGCACCATCTTGAGGCGGGCCGAGCGTTCCAGCTCAAGCTCTGCCTGGGTCTTGCTGATATAACCCTGCGCCATATAGACCGCAAAGCCCGCCAACCCCAGCCCGAGGATCAGCACAAGACCAAATACCATACGCATGATGTTTCCTTTCCCGCGTCACAGCCCCAAGCGGCCCCGAAACGGCGGGCCAAGGGTTAATATCATGTGCGCAGTATCTTCATCAATGCGGCAACACAGTGGTCAAACCGGGCCAAAGCCAAGGAATTTAGGTTATTGGTGAACAATCCGTTTTCAGAATGGGCAAGGTCAAACGCCCGACTGGTCGACCCAGAAGAATATCTTGGCAATCGAATCAATGGCTTGCGCGCGGATCAGCAGCATTCCGACGGATACGGCCAAAACGATCCCCGCTGTCAAGACCACCCAATCCGACGAAACCGCACCCTCATCACGGGTCAAAAACAGTCGGAGGCGCTGCAGCATAATGATTCCCTTCAAATGGCCCTGCGCCGGAGCGCTGCCTATTCAAGTAAAATTCGCACTGAATTGTGGCCAAATCTGGGTGGGGAACCCGTCATGTTTGAAACAGATTGTTCGCAAATGACTGGGGCCGCGCCTGGCGAAAAGCGCGGCCCCGGCAAGATGTCGGTCGATCACTGCGACGGTTCAACCGCGTCGATCGAGGTGGCGATCTTGTCGCCCAGACCGTCCACGCTCGTGCGGACGGTGGCGATCACAGCCAGGCCCAGGCCCACGATTGCGGCGGTCAGCACGACCCAGTCAACCGTCACGGCACCGGATTCGTCTTTGTGGAAGTTCTTGAACAGCTTGAAGAGTTTCATGGTATCTCCGTTGATTGCAAGTTTCAGTTCGTCGGTTCGCATCTGCGGAGGATCAGATGTCCGGATCATTCCGGCCCTTCTCCGTCTCTGCATGAGGCCATATGGCGGGTAAAACGTGGCAAGATTGGGGAGGGGGTCAGACATTTGCGGGGAATATCGGTTTCAGTAACCAGCTCTGGAAAACAGACTGTTGCGCAAACGAGAACCGCGCCCGGATGGGGCGCGGTTTCCGGGTCCGAAAGAACGTGGATCAGTTCGACGGTTCAACCGCGTCGATCGAGGTGGCGATCTTGTCGCCCAGACCGTCCACGCTCGTGCGGACGGTGGCAACAACGGCCAGGCCCAGGCCCACGATGGCGGCGGTCAGCACGACCCAGTC
>Ga0105044_10002890_pt1 | contig 23528 bp, 28 predicted proteins | sample MAT01_FD_78092 | JGI IMG/M metagenome (GOLD analysis project Ga0105044, IMG submission 78092) | Freshwater microbial communities from Lake Fryxell liftoff mats and glacier meltwater in Antarctica - MAT-01 | ecosystem: Environmental > Aquatic > Freshwater > Ice > Liftoff microbial mat | place...
CTCGGAAATGTCGGCTTTAGAGCGCCTTGGCTACATCTACCAACCACATATTAGTGCTGGACGTGTACCGACAGATAAAGGCTACCGAGCTTATGTCAACTCCAAAGAGACCGCCCAGGCAGATAGTCGGCTTAGTCGGGCAATCGCTAAGCGTATTGGAAGCGCCGGCGAGATGGAGCGTTCAATAAAGCAGGCAGCCGATAGTTTAGCAGAAGTAACCGGTAATGTGGGGCTAGCTTTTACAGGTAACGGTCTCTATACTACAGGTTTAGCAGGACTGTTTGGTCAGCCAGAGTTCTTGCTTGGCACTCAAGCCTATGAAGTCGCAAGGCTGCTAGATAATTTGGATGAATGGCTCAGTGAGGCTGCTCCAGAAGGTCGAGTAAGCGTCTATATTGGGGCAGAGAATCCTATTGGCAAGGCTAGTGGCGCCAGTTTGATTATTGCTCGCTTTGCATCACCGCTTAGCAGCAGCAGTTACGTCGGTGTGTTGGGGCCAACAAGGCAGAGTTATGAAAAAACTATTGGTCTGGTAGATTATACCGGCCGTTTGCTTGAAGAAGTATTAAATTAGGAGGACATCATGAGTAAAAAGAAGACAGACCCAATTACAGAAGAGCAGGAGCAGAACGAAGAAGCTGCGTTTGTGGCAGAAGCCGCCAGCGATATTGAATCGGCCCAGCAAATAGGTGAGCTAACCGCCCACTTGCAGCGCTTGCAGGCTGAGTTCGACAACTACCGTCGCCGCGCTGCCGACCAACAGGCCAGTATCTTAAGCTTAGCTAAAGAAGATGTGGTTATGCAGATACTGCCAATTATCGACAACATCGATCGTGCCCTCAGCCACGTTCCGGCCGAATTGGCCGATAATGCATGGGCCAAGGGCGTAGCAACAGTCGGGAAGCAGTCGCTCGAAACCCTGGCTAGTATGGGCGTAAGTAAGATTAAGACTGTCGGTCAACCGTTTGACCACAACACTATGGAGGCTATCGCCGCCGAAGGTGAAGGTGACGGGGAGGTAGTCGCCGAGGAGTTGCAAGCCGGATATGCATTAGGCGAAAAAGTAATTAGACCAGCAATGGTTAAAGTAAAGAGGAGTTAATTATGGGTAAAATAATTGGAATCGATTTAGGAACAACTAACAGCGCCATGGCTGTTATGGAGGGTGGTCAAGCGACCATCATCACCAACGCCGAGGGGAGCCGCACCACACCAAGTATGGTTGCCACCAACAAGAGCGGTGAGCGCCTGGTAGGCCAAAGCGCCAAGCGCCAAGCTGTAATTAATGGTGAGAATACCATCTACAGTGCCAAGCGCCTAATTGGTCGTAAGTTTGAAGACCAAGAAGTCCAGCGTGACATTAAGCTCATGCCCTACAAGATTGTTAAGGATGGCGACGCCGTTAAGGTAACTATGGGCGGCAAAAACTATAGCTCAGAAGAAATTGCCGCCATGGTACTTAGTAAGCTCAAGGCTGATGCCGAAGCCTTTTTAGGCGCACCCGTAACCGAAGCCGTCATTACCGTTCCAGCCTACTTTAACGATGCCCAACGGCAGGCTACTAAAGATGCCGGTAAGATTGCTGGTCTGGAAGTAAAACGCATCATTAATGAACCAACTGCCGCTGCACTAGCGTACGGATTAGAAAAGAAGGCCGAAGAAAAGATCATAGTCTACGACCTTGGTGGGGGCACCTTTGACGTCTCCGTTCTTGAACTTGGTGAAGGCGTCTTTGAAGTCCGCAGTACTAATGGCGATACGCACCTCGGTGGTGACGACTTTGATATCGTGGTCATGAACGCTCTGATTGATGAGTTTAAGAAGCAAGAGGGTATTGATCTGCGCGACGACAAGGCTGCGGTGCAGCGTCTTAAAGAAGCTGCCGAAAAAGCTAAGATCGAACTTAGCTCGGCTCACGAAACCGAGATTAACCTCCCATTCATTACCGCTGACGCTAATGGGCCAAAGCACTTTGTGTTTACTATGACTCGCAGCAAACTCGAAAGCCTGGTTGGTGACTTGATTGAAAAGACGGTTGCTCCAAGCCTCGCTGCCCTTAAAGACTCCGGCCTAACAGCTAAAGACATTAACGAAGTTATCCTCGTTGGTGGTATGACACGCATGCCAGCTGTTCAGGCTAAAGTCCAAGAGATCTTTGGCAAAGAACCGCTCAAGGGCGTGAACCCCGATGAAGTTGTAGCCCTGGGTGCTGCCGTGCAAGGTGGCGTATTGGCCGGTGATGTTAAAGACGTATTGCTGCTCGACGTAACTCCATTGTCATTAGGGCTAGAGACCATGGGTGGCGTCAGCACCAAGCTGATTGAGCGCAACACAACGATTCCATCAAGCAAGAGCCAAACCTTTAGTACGGCAGCCGACAGTCAAACCAGCGTGGATATTAATGTGCTACAAGGAGAGCGTGAATTTGCTGCCGATAATAAATCACTCGGTCGCTTCATACTTGATGGTATTCCACCCGCACCACGCGGTGTTCCCCAAATCGAAGTTACCTTTGACATTGATGCCAATGGTATTGTAAATGTTAGCGCCAAAGACAAGGGGACTGGCAAAGAGCAACACATCACCATCCAGAATAGCGGCAACCTCAGCGAAGAAGACATTAAGCGTATGCAGGCCGAGGCCGAAGCGAATGCCGAAGCCGACAAGGCTCGTAAAGATCAGGTAGAAGCCAAGAACGTGCTGGACAGTCTAATCTATACTGGCGAAAAGACCCTTAAGGATGCCGGCGAAAAAGCTAAGCCAGAAGATAAGAAAGAGCTAGAAGACGCTATTGCTGAAGCCAAGAATAAGGTCGAAAGTACCGACACCGAAGAGCTTAAGAAAGCTGGTGAAACCCTGAGCGAGAAGATGCAAAAAGTTGGAGCCGCTATGTACGAACAAGCCGCCGCAGCCGAAGGCGCTGAAGCCAAGCCAGAAGAGCCAGTAGAAGGTGAAGTGGTCGAAGACAAGGCCGAAGAAAAGAAGCCAGAAGAAGAAAAGAAATAACCCGTGACAACTCGCGACTACTACGAAGTCTTAGGCGTTGGCAAATCCGCTACGGAGACTGAACTCAAAAAGGCCTATCGTAAGTCTGCTATGGAGCACCATCCAGACAAACATGGTGGCGAGGACGCTAAGATTAAAGAGATTAATGAGGCGTACGAGACGCTCAAGGACCCGCAAAAGCGCGCAGCCTACGATCAGTATGGTCATTCAGCTGCTCAAAATGGCGGTAATCCGTTTGCCGGGGCTGGCTATGCTGGCACCGAGGGCTTTGACTTTAGCGGCATGGGCTTTGGCGACATCTTTGACATGTTCTTTCAGGGTGGTCAGCAAGGTGGCCGAGCCCAAACCCGACCAGTGGGTCGCGACTTGCAGGTTGGCGTAGACCTGACCTTCGCGGAAGCCGTCTTTGGTGTAGAAAAAAAGATCCGTCTTGATATGCAGGATGTTTGCGAAACTTGCGAGGGCGATGGCGCCGCTAAAGGTTCTAAGATTATCAACTGTAAGACCTGTGAGGGTCACGGCCAAGTGGTACGCACGCAACAAACTTTTCTTGGATCGTTCCAACAAGCTACGATCTGCCCAACTTGTCATGGACGCGGGCAAATGCCAGAAAAACGCTGCATTAGCTGCCATGGCGAGGGCATAACCAATCGCACTAAAGAACTAACCGTTAAGATCCCAGCGGGTGTGGATAATGGCGCAACTATCCGCCTGCCAAACCGCGGAGAGGCTGCCATTGGCGGTGGCAAAGGCGACTTATACGTGCATGTTCGCGTTAAGCATGATCGTCAGTTTAACCGCCAAGGGTACGATATTATCTCGCAGGTAACAATCCCCATGACAGCTGCAGCGCTCGGGACCGAAACTGACGTAAAAACCGTTGACGGGGAGGTGACCATTAAGGTTCCAGCCGGTACGCAAAGTGGTAAAGTAATCCGTCTTAGCGAGCGGGGAGTACCGCATGTAAACGGTCGAGGTCGAGGATCACACCTGGTAGAGATTATCGTAGAGATCCCTCATAAGCTCACTGCAAAGCAAAAAGAATTACTAGAAGAGTTTGATAAAGCCGGCAAGGGCAGAGGCATCTTTAATCGCTAATTGGCGGATGTATGATATTATTGCTCTATAAAGCATAACTATCATCATGACATTCCCAAGCCAAATTCCTAACATTTCATTTACCACCGACATGCTGATCATTGCCGGCATTGCAGCGACGACTATCGTCGGCAGTATGATTGGCCATGCCCGTCTTAAGCTTCTGAGCATGAGCATCTACGTTGGTGCTGGGGTCGCTATGCTGGCCATGCCTCTTTTACACACAATGATAGGCTCCCCAGGCGGCTTTTTAGCTCTCGTCAATCTTAAGTTCCTGGCTCTAGGAACCTGCGTTGGAGTCCTCGGCTTAACCGGTGGCAACGCCTACCATGCTGGCCAAAAAAGCGGCGTGATTAACCTAGTAACCGCAGCATTGAGCGGCTTACTATTGGTTACAATCTCATTTATGCTCATGGATTCCGGTGCCCGTGATGCAACACTAGGTTCATCGGCCATTGCTTCTATGTTATATGATGTGCGCCTGGTTTGGTTGCTTGGCGCACCAGTTTTGCTTATGGCGGGCGGGTTATTCCGTGGTAAGCGCCATTAGCATTGCTTTTTAGCCCGTTTTTGGGTATATTTGAATCTGTTGTAATCAACATCGCAACGTGTGGGCCCATAGCTCAGTTGGTTAGAGCGACAGCCTTTTAAGCTGTGCGTCCCGGGTTCGAATCCCGGTGGGCCCTCCAATACGTTTATAGTTAAAACAGAGTGAACAGCTCTGTTTTTTGGTATAGTATGTGCATGGACAAACAAGCACAAATTATTTGGGATTACATGCTACTAAACCAATCGCGCCCCAGCTTACCAGATCATCAAAGAGCTGGGCTTCGAAGAAGTCCAGGAATTCGGTTGCCACAGGCAGGCCCATGGCCGTGATCGCCAACAGAATCTCACGACTCTGCCGTGCACCTAGGTTCATCTCGAATGACCCGTTGAGCAGCGGATCGTTGATGAAACCCGTCCAGTGTTCTGGCCGTGTTATCTCGGTGCGCGGCTTAGCAAAGAAGCTCCGCATGACGATGAATAGCTTGTCTTGAAATTTCAGATGAGCCTGCATCGCCGAATTGGCGAACTGCAGCGCACCCATTCGGCTGTGAATGGAGCAGGGCCCGACAAGTACTAGTAGGCGGGGGTCTTCGCCGAGCAGGATTTGCTCGATGGTCTTGGTCCAGCCTTCGACACGCCTGGCGACGACTGGTTTGATGGGTAGGGCAGCCTGCAGCTCGGCCACTGTGGTCAGTTCTTCCATAGATACGATGCGACGGTCGGATTGCATGACGTTCTCCTGATTGTGTTGGTTTTGTGAAGGTGCGAGTAAGAACAAAAAGACACAAAAAAGCCTGGCGCTTGGCCAGGCTAGTGTTTTTTTATTGCAACAACAAACTAACTTTGGCCAAGGTCTCCAAGGCTAAAATACCAGCTTGTTATTTGCATTCTACTCATGAACTGATTATTACATAGCTAGTAAAGTTGGTCAAATCTTAACTATTACTTAAATTGATTATGCTGATGCTTGCCACGTTTTGGAGCTCTGGTATTCTAGTTTTATGCAGGCGCAACGGTCGCTAACTATTATTTTGATTTGTGCTAGTTTTACCGCGGGATTACTCGGTCGGCATATCTTGACCAATTCTTGGTTCTTGTGTATTTCGTTCGCAGTTCTTGTTGTTTGCTTGGCAGTCACCACAACCAGACAGCTCACCTTTGGGATCCTCTTGGGATTGTTCTTGTTGTTGGGCTTTTGGCGGGGCAATATGCACGAAGCAAAAATGGCTGACATTCAAAAATTGTATGGACAAAAGGTCGCCATGGCGGGGACGATTGCGGATGATCCGGACGTTAACAAGCGGGGATTTTTGGTGTTCAATTTAGATATCGCCAGTATAAATAATCGACCAGCCAGTGGGGTAGTATCAGTTCGGACCTATAACCAAAAACTTCGTCGCGGCTATAACGTAGTGGTGATAAGTAAGTTCGATGCCACGCTCGGCAATAAGCTCGGGCAGTTGGTGTACGGCACGGTTACCATACGATCATCGCAGCTTTCTACGTTGGAGCAGTGGCGCCAACGTTATTTTGCCGGGATGCGTAATGCGCTTCCGGAGCCCAGTGCCAGTTTTGCGCTAGGGTTGCTCCTTGGTACTCGCGGCCTGATCCCCGACGATGTACAGGAGATGCTGCGCGCAGTTGGCCTTACGCACCTTATTGCGGTATCGGGCTACAACCTAACCATATTAGTAAATGCCGCTCGCAAACCACTCAGTAATGTCAGCAAGTTTCTAGCCCTGATGACGCCAATCTGGCTGATATTTGTGTTTATGTTGCTTACTGGGTTTAGCGCCTCTATTGTGCGAGCGGCGATCGTATGCGGCCTGTCATTGCTTGCCAGTTATTATGGCCGGCGCTATAAACCGATGGTGCTAATTATGCTTTCGGGCGTTATAACACTGGCGTATAACCCGGCGTATTTGTGGAGCGATGTTGGCTGGCAACTGTCATTTCTGGCGTTTTACGGGATATTGGTTCTTGGCCCTCTTATGGAAAAACAACTTAGGGCAGAGGGTACTATCGCCAAGCTCATTATCGAGTCGTTGGCGGCGTATATTATTACGCTGCCGTTAATCATCGCCCTGTTCGGCAATATTTCGATTATTGCGCCAGTAGCTAATCTAGTAATTCTGCCACTCGTTCCGTTGGTGATGTTCTTGGCGTTCATTGCTGGAATGTTTGGTATTGCAACACCCTTGGCTCCAGTCCTTGGCTTGCCACTTAAAATCTTGTTAGCAAGCATGCTTGGTGTCATGAGCTTTTTAGCCAACTTGCCGATGGCTAGTACCGCAATTCCGCCTACCAATACAGCTTTGTTGTTATATATCCCAATTTTGATCGTGACGACCATCCTGCACATCCAATCTCGTCGCCGGTCATTTATGTTAAGATAATAGTATGAGTGCAATCGACGACATTATCCAAAAAGGCTGGACTAATGCAGAGTTTGGCTTGTCTATAGCCACCCGAGCTCGATTTACCGAATTGGGTAATCAACTTATTGACCTTGCCACGCAGGACCCTAAGATTCATGCCGCTCTGACGTTTACCTTGCTGGATCGTGATGATACACGCGGATCCCAGGCTAATTTGTTTACCGTTTCTCCGGCCATGCACTCGGCAGACCAAAAGCTGTGGCTACACGCCGGCTACCAAACACGAAGTCATGTTGAAGCAGCTGTCCCAGAAGGTGAACGACCTCAAGTACTGGTTAATTTTCTGGATGCTGTCGACGAATTACTGATTGCTATTGAGCGTGGCTTTCATAAGGCTTTACGCGAGATCGGTGCCGAAGATGTGTTTAATGTTGTCTACCACCCCGATCCCATGCAGCGCGTTATCCACATCCGAGTTGTTCGCTACATTGGTGCTCGCAAGCACGATGCACCCAACGAGCCAGTTACCGGCCATAGTGATATGAGTCTTTGTACCCTTCACCTATACGAAACACATGGCAATTGGTTCCAGGCTGTGCCATATCCGCAAGAGCTAATAACCAACAGTGAGTCGCCACAAAAAGATCAGAAGATTAAGGTTATGCGCTCTAACTTAAAGCTTATCGAGGCCATCGAGGATCAGCCAATTTTTTTCTTGGGCGCTGGATGGAAGCAGCTAGGCGTGAGTGACCTGCCGGCCTGTTATCACGCCGGAGTGCGACCAGCTAAAGATAGCGAGTTTATCTCTCCGTTTGCCGAGCAGGTTGCCGGCAACGACGTTGATCGCGTATCGCTGGTAGTCTTTGCTCAGCCCAACATCCAATACGCTAAAGAAAACAACTTCCCATATGCCAGCGTTATGCAGTCACGACCCGATACTGCCGTCGAACTCTGATATAATAGAGGTAATCTAAGCGGGGAAGAGCAATGTCTGGTCACTCTAAATGGGCAAGTATTAAGCACAAAAAGGCGATCACCGATGCACGTCGTGGAGCGTCGTTTACTAAGCTCGCTAACTTGATTTCGATTGCTGCCAAACAAGGCGGTGCCGATCCAGAAATTAACTTTTCATTACGGCTGGCTGTTACTAAGGCAAAGGCCGCCAACATGCCATCAACAAATATTGAACGGGCTATTAAAAAAGGTGCTGGCGGTGCCGATGGTACAGTTTATGAAGAAATTACCTACGAGGGTTATGGGCCGGCCGGCGTAGCAATTATTATTGAGACGGCAACTGATAACCGTAATCGGACGGGGAGTGAGGTCCGCACGGCACTCACCAAACATGGCGGCAGCCTAGGGACGACCGGATCGGTGTTGTTCCAGTTTGATCATAAGGGCGTGATTGAAGTTCACCAAAAACTTGGCGAAGATGTTGACGAGGCCATGCTAACTATTATAGAAGCCGGGGCCGACGACATTGAAGAAGCGGAGAAGTCATTCTTGGTATATACTGCTGGGTCACAGCTCGATGCCGTCCGTAAAAAACTTATTGTGGCTGGTTATGAAGTAACTAAAGCAGAGCTCCAGTACATCCCAAAAACTACCGTTACCGTCGACGAAAAGGCAGCCGGGCAATTGATGCGCATTATAGACACCCTCGACGATCTTGATGACATCACCAATGTTAGCTCCAACTTTGGTATTTCTGACGAGGTAATGGAAAGGCTTCATGGATAACTTGCAAGGTTACTTAGAATTCGCAAAGGGTCTTGCCAAAGAGGCTGGAACAATTCAATTACGCTACTTCCGATCAGATGATATCGCAACACAATGGAAGAATGACCAGACACCGCTAACCATTGCCGATACCACCATTAACTCGATGGTAATTAGGCGCGTAAAAGAAACCTATCCGGAACACGGAGTCTTAGGGGAGGAAGAGTCCTTCGGCAGGGATCGTAAGATGCTTTGGGTTTGTGATCCAGTTGACGGCACAATGCCATTTTCGATTGGCGTGCCTGTTTCTACTTTTTCGCTAGCGTTGGTAGAAGACGGTGTGCCGATTGTCGGTATAGTTTTCGATCCATTCCAGGATCGTCTATGGGAGGCAACTACTGGCAGCAAGACACTAATGAATGGCAAAATTGTGCATGTTAACACAGGCGGCATAAGAAACGCATACATTGGAGATGATGTGTGGGCTGCAAGCAATCTACCTAACGAATTTTTGTATCAACTTCCTGGAGTAAGAGATGATTTACTAGATCGTGGAGCAAAACCGATTACATACTCTGCGGCAATCATTAGCTGTGCACTGATATCATCCGGACAGTTTACTGGGGAAATATTTGCTGTTAAAAAGCCAGAGGATATTGCCGCAATTAAACTCATAGTAGAAAATGCTGGCGGCAAGGTAACGGATCTTGATGGAAATAATCAGCGCTACGATGGCTGGATTAATGGTGCAATTGTCAGTAATGGCGTAATTCACGACGAGCTAATTGACGTAGTGGCTAAAGCTCGTTTACGGGCAAGTAGCTAATGCGCATCTTGGGCATAGATCCCGGTACGGCGATTACTGGGTTTGGTGTCATCGATTATGACGGCGGTAAGTTTAAGTTCGTGGATGCCGGAGCGATCCGCACTCATAAAGAACAACCCATGAATGAGCGGTTGTCGACGATTTATGATGAGATTAATGAGCTACTTACTGAGTTCAAGCCCGATGTAATGAGTATCGAGTTGCTGTTTTTTGCACGTAATGTAACGACTGCAATGACCGTGGGGCAGTCCCGTGGGATTGTGATTTTGGCGGCCACTAAAGCTAAAGTACCAGTGTTCGAGTACACTCCTATGCAAGTAAAGCAGGCAGTTACGGGCTATGGTAAGGCCGAAAAAAAGCAGATTCAAGAGATGGTGAAGCAACTGCTTAAGCTTGATGACATACCTAAGCCCGACGACGCTGCTGACGGTCTAGCTATTGCCATAACACACGCCGGTCAATCTTAAATGGCGTAATCAATACCACACAAACCCCGAACATCTGTTACAATAAGGGTATGATTGCCACGCTTACTGGAACCGTTACAAACAAGCTCGATACCTCGCTGGTTATTGATATTAATGGCATCGGCTATGAGGTATTAACAATCGTCGATGACTGGGGCGCTGCCAAGCTTGGGGAAGTTACGTCCTTCCATATTTATGAACAAATCCGTGAGGATGCTCATAATCTTTTTGGATTTACTGATCTTGCCGCAAAGAAGATGTTCATCCAGTTACTGAGTGTTAATGGTGTTGGTCCTAAAGTTGCCTTGGCGACGTTGAGCGCCGCAGGGGTAGATCGACTTTCGCAAGCCATTGCCAGTGGTGATATTGGTCTACTTAAGGGTGTTAGCGGTGTTGGTAAAAAAACTGCCGAGCGCATCATGGTTGAGCTAGCTGGCAAAGTTACAACAACCAGTGCACCGATTCATGATGATACCTTTCAAGCTCTGATGGGGCTAGGATATACTAACTCCCAGGCCGCCGATGCTGTAGCTGCTTTGCCGGCCGATGTTACCGATGTTGGCGAGCGCGTTAAGCTGGCCCTAAAGGTAATGAACCGATGATTGAGCGCGTCGCATCTGCCGAAGTCACCGAAGAAACTGCCCCGCAAGATGCCCAGTTTGAGGAAACACTGCGTCCCAAGACGTTTGAAAGTTACGTTGGGCAGGAAACACTTAAAGCAAACTTGCATGTAGCCATTACCGCTGCCCAGCGCCGTGGCGAGCCCATTGAGCACGTCTTATTGTATGGCCCACCTGGCCTTGGCAAGACTACTATGGCTGGCGTAATTGCCGCCAAGATGGGCACTAATGTGCGTGTTACCAGCGGCCCGGCCATCGAGCGGGCAGGAGATCTGGCTAGTTTGCTTACCAACTTAGGCGAGGGGGACATTCTTTTTATTGACGAAATTCACCGCCTACCAAAGACGGTTGAAGAAGTGCTGTATCCGGCTATGGAAGATTACGGGATCGACGTTATGCTCGGCAAGGGCCCCAGCGCCAAGAGTATCCGTCTTGATCTGCCTAAGTTTACCTTAATTGGCGCAACTACTCGCGCCGGTGCTTTGGGCGCTCCATTTCGCGATCGTTTTGGCTTGGTGCATCGCCTCGAGTTTTATAGCGAAGACGAGATGGTCCAGATACTACAACGCTCGGCCACTATTTTAAACGTTAAGCTGGCCCCCGAAGCTGCATTAGAGCTGGCCCGCCGTAGCCGCTTAACGCCACGTATTGCTAATAGGCTATTACGTCGACTTCGTGATTACGCTGAAGTTCATGGCCAAGGTGTCGTTACGAAAGATATGGCCCATAAGGCTCTGGACATGCTCGAAATTGATGCCCTAGGTTTGGACGCCAGCGACCGCCGCCTATTACTATCGATTATCGAGCATTATAATGGCGGGCCAGTTGGCATCGATACCATTGCCGCCCTTGTCAGCGAAGAACGCAGCACCATCGAAGATGTGTACGAGCCCTTTCTTATGCAAATTGGCTTTTTGGAACGAACTCCACGTGGACGCAAAGTTACACCAAAGGCCCATTTACATCTTGGTGTTCAGCCACCACAGATCGCCCAGGAAAGTTTACTATGACGCATGCCTCGGCCCGTTCATTGCGTACCAAGGACGAGGCTCGATCGCGAGCAGATGTAGTATGGACGGACCCAAACGGTTGCCAGCCGGCCCGTCTTCCTAAAAACGCTAACCAGCAAGCCCCGATACTTTCGGGTGGAACCGAACTCTCTCAGCTGGTCGCCAAGGCAGACGCTCTCCTGTTGGCCATGCGCAACATTGTGCACTAGTGTATAATTATGACATAACTACGGAGACATTATGGCCCAACCCAGCTATCTAACAATGAACCCCGGTGAGAAGATTATTCTGGAAGCCCATCGCCACTGGGTTAATATCTTGCCATTTTATATAAGTACTGCGATGGTTATTATTATTGGATTCGTAATGATCGGCTACGTTGGTAGTGATCCAGATGGCGCACAACGCCTCTTTCCGGGCCTAACAATCGGTATTATAACTCCGGTAATTGCCATGCTCGACGTGCTAGCCTTGCTGGTATTATTCTTTGCCTATACAGTGTATCGCCAGAATAAAATTGTACTGACAAGCATGCACTTTATTCAGATTACTCAAACCGGACTCTTTGGTCGCACGCTAAGCAAATTGCGTCTTGATGAGCTGCAGGATGTGCGGGGTAGTCGCAAGGGCGTGTTCGGTACCATTCTAAACTACGGCGAGGTTCTGATCGAGACCGCCGGTAACGAAGAAAACTTCTTTTTCCGTCCGGCAGCAGACCCGCTTAACGTTGCTGAGCTTATTAATGATACCCATGAGTTTTACGAACAAGCCCACCCTGTGCCAAGGCCTATCCCACCGCCCGTTGCGTAGCTTCATCAATACTGATGAGCCCCTTGGACGCCAGATGTCCTAACTGAAGTTTGTAATCGCTATGCTGGGCAATATAAGCTTTAATACTTTTTTCGTCAGCACCAGTAGCCAGAAGTTGTTGTAGCTCATGATCGTTTCTTAGCCACTCGGTTGCAAGTACAGATCCATACTGGCCGTTATCGCATGCATCACAACCAGATCCTTTACGGTAAAGGCGAACATTACTGTCAAAATCAAACTGCGTCTGCAGGGCTTTTTTAAGCGGCCCAACTGGATTAAAGCCTATGCAGCATTGCTTACAAAGAGCATCTATGTGGTGCTGCACAATAACTAACCGCAGGCTAGCGGCGATCAGGGCCGGCGCCATGGGGTAGCTGGTAAGTTGCTTGATCGTTGATTGCAATGAGGTGGCATACATGCCGCTTAACACCAGGTGCTGACTGAGCGAGAAGTCGACTAATTGTTCGGCTACTACACCCTTGCCTAGGTTGCTGCTGACAATGGTGTTGGGATTCTGAGCTACAACTGCACCAACGATGTCCGATAAGGGGAGGGCGTGGGTAACTTCTACCTGCGTGGCTTTGGCTCTTTCGTAATGAACGGGCTCTTCGATGGTGCTGACCGTAGTATGGGGCTGCTGGGTCGCCAGTAGCGCTAGGCTAGCCAGGGTTGCCGGTACCTCGGCGTCGTTGCCGCCCGCAATAATAACCAGACCTCGACCATCGCGCACGAGAGTCTGCAGTGCTGCAATGCCTTTACTGCCGTAGCCAATAGTAGCCAGGCTCGGAATACTTGCGGTTGGCGGAACAAGCCGCAAGACCATTTTTTCACCGCTTATAACAGGGATAGTGCTCATAACGACGGTATGTGCAAGGCCGTCAATACGGATAGCAAAACTACCATGGTGAGCCTGATCGGTGTTGGCTGTGTTGGTTCGTGATTGTACCTTACACCAACTCAAGAGCGCCGCATAGCGCGTAATGGGCAGGGCAGTAAGTGCTTTGAGCTGTTTGCCGACCCGACGCTTAATGATCAGCTGGTCGATTTGTGGCTCAAAGTGAATATCTCGTGAACCGTTACGCAGGGCTTGCTCTAAAATGGTGGCCAGCAGCTCGCGCGTAGAAAGGGGTAGGGGGCTGTCGTCATGCTTGGTATATATCCGCATAGCAGCTTGCAGTCCACGGTCGGTGGCTAGGTAGCGGCGTATGGTTTTGCCAAAATAATCACGCAGAGCTTTGCGAGCTTGCTCATCACGGGGGTCAGCCATGGCGATTTTAATGCTGGTTGTTGTCTCATCAAAGCTAATAACTTTGTAGCGAGCCGCGAGCTGCCGGGGGAGGCGTAGAACGAGCTTCTCTGCAGCGGGATTCTGCTCAAGATCAACAAACGGTAGCGTCAGGCGTTTGGCCTGCGCTTTAGCTAACTGGATGTCGGTAGCTTTTTTAGAATGGAGGGCAGTGTGTAGCAGGCTTTTGTTACTTTGTCGGCTATCGGCAATTAACTCACGAACCGTTTCGGCCGGTATCTTAAGATCATGTGTTAGGATTTGGCGCAGCTCACCATCTGCAATTTTCATATCCTTATTGTATCATAATGGCTATGCTTGCAGTACGGTTTTTGTTCGGGTAAGCTGGGTTAGTGGGGTGCTCCAAAAAAGGAGGAGCAATGAAGAAGATTTTTAGCATTGTGGGTATTGTTTCCATACTCATGAGCTGGCCAGCGCAGATTTTAGCAGCGCCTGCAAATCATATTGTTATAAGCGAAGTTCAAACTGGATCAGCAACTGATGCATCTTGGGAATTCGTAGAATTATATAACCCAACCAGTGCAGTAATTGTGCTAGATGACTGGACACTAGAGTATGCCAGTTCGGCTGCGACGACCTGGACTAAAAAAGCCACAATCATGGGTAGTATTCCGGCTTTTGGATATTATCTAATTAGTACGGCTGGCTACGCGTTAGGCAATGGAACTATGTCAGCCGGCCTGGCTAGTACGGGCGGCCATGTGCGCATTAAAAATGCCAACAGTACTGTTATTGACCTAGTTGGCTGGGGTACGGCATCACGTGCCGAGGTTGCGCCAGCAGCTGCTGCGCCAGCTGGCGGGAGCATCGAGCGAGCACCCGGACGACTCAGTTCGTTAGCCGGAAATGGTGAAGACAGCGACAATAATCTAAACGACTTTGTAGTTCGCGACATGGCTGAGCCACAACGTATTAGCTCCGAAGTAGAGAATCCAAGCTTGGTACCAGTCGAAGTTCCAGAGCCTGAACTGATAGATGATACGCCCGTAATTAGCCCCATTTACTTACCCATCTACATCACAGAGGCCTTTCCCGACCCGGCTTCTCCACTGACTGATGCCAAAGATGAGTTTATTGAGCTGTATAATCCAAACGATATTCCCGTTAATCTTAAAGGCTATAGTATTCGAATCGGCGCTAACTTTCGGAGCTATTACACTATTGGCGACGTAACTATTAGCCCCGGTGCGTACACTAGCTTTTATCCGGTAAGTACCAAGCTGGGCCTTACTAATAGCGGCGGGGCAGTACAGCTTGTTGACCCGCTGGGAAATGTTTTAGATGTTACGGATAGCTACACAGCAGCCAAGACTGGTCAGGCTTGGGCTGATATTAATGGCCTATGGATGTGGACCATGGAGCCAACTCCTGGAGCCATGAACGTATTGCTAGAGCCGGCTCCAAAACTCGCGGTCACTACTGCTACATCAACCGCTCCCAAGTCAACGACTAAAAAGACGGCTGCAAAAAAGACTCCTAAAACTAAGGCTGCCGTTAAAAAGATAACTAAGGCTGCCGTTAAAAAATCAAAATCCAAAGTTCCAAAAACCAGTATTGCTGCAACAACTTCTACAATTACCGAGCCTAGTCCGCTGGCTCGCTGGTTGCTCATTGCATCAGGTTGCTTTACCATTATGTATGCAATCTATGGATTTAGACATGACCTATACAACTACTACATCAAAACCCGAAGAAACATCACTACTTGGATTCAAGATAGGCCAACTATGCCGTGGCGGCGAGACCATTGAGCTGGTTGGTGACTTGGGCGGTGGTAAAACCGTCTTCGTCCAGGGCCTCGCGGCTGGGCTGGGGTATAAAGGGGAAGTCAACTCCCCTACCTTTGTGATTAGTCGCGACTACCAACTGCCCAACGGCTTAAGTCTACATCATTTTGATTTATATAGAATTAACAATGGCGATATGGCGGCATTAGAGCTAGCTGAATTTATTGCTGACCCCCGAGCAATTACGGCGGTAGAATGGGGAAGTAATGTAAGTGGCGTATTGCCCAAGGAGCGCATTAGCGTAACGCTCCGACCAACCAGCGAAGACGACAGGGAAGTGGTGGTCATCACAACTCTGGACTACGAATATATAACAAAAGGGCTACAATCATGATTTTGGCACTTAGAACCGATAGCATGATCGCATTTATTGCTACCCTCTCCCCCACTGGCAAAGTTATAAAATCTAAAGAGTGGGAAGCGGGGCGCAAACTATCTGTTCAGCTACCGGCAACAATAGACGAATTACTTAAAGAATCAAAATCTGAGTATTCAGGCCTAACTGGATTAATCGTCTACGAAGGACCCGGCTCGTTTACGAGTTTGCGTATTGGTATTACTATCGCCAACACTATAGCTCATGAAATAACGATCCCTATTGTTGGCTCAACCGGCAACAACTGGATAGAATCTGGCCTGCAAAAGCTCTCTATAGCCAAGGCTGGAGTTATCGCCATGCCAGTGTACGGTGGCGAAGCGAATATCACGAAGCAGAAGAAATAAACGCACCAAGTTTATCTGTTATTTATTTACTCATTTTCGAGCGTTGTCTGAAGTTCTTCAAGTGAAGCCAGGAACTTTTTACGCATCTCGTTGGCGTAAGGGTTACCTTTTTGAATGGTGTTAAATAGCTGTAGGCTATGGGTTCGCTCGACGTTTACTACATCCATTAGCTCGTTGTAGTAGTTAGTATTAAGCTGAGATGAGGGGGGATTAATATTCAGCAGTCCCCTGCCAACAAAAAAGGTAAGGGCGTGCACCCAAGCCATTTCGCGATCGTGCTCGTCGCAAGTCATGTGTACGACCTGTAGTCCAAGTCCAGTCAGAAAGGATTCAATTTCTTGTTGATTATTTACACGAATCGGGTCGATAACAATCTTGTGATCTATAAGTGATTTGGCAGCACTGACCGGCCCAAATAACGGGTGAGTAGCTAAAATCTGGACATTGCTAGGCAGTAAACGCTGCATCATCTCGGCCGGTTTAACTTTTACACTGGTAACGTCGGCAACCAGTGTGCCCGGTTTAACAAACGGCGCAATCGACTCAAGAGTCGACTCTAGGGCATCAAGCGTAGTCGCCAATATGATTACATCGCTGTTCACGGCGGCCTCTAGTGATACTGGCCTGGCACCTAACTTGCGAATCTGTGTGGTTTTATTCTGGCCACGGTTGTACACTAAAACCTCGGCGTGGTTTACGAGGTAACGTGTGATGAGCTGGCCAAAGTCTCCGAAACCAAATATACTAACGCGCATCATGTTCGCCTTGGCTGCGGCGACTGTATTTGTGGATAGTATGCCACATTTCTTCGACCATTTCTTTAGGGATATCGTGTTTGCGTGCTAGATCTTTGACGTCCTCTAACAGTTCGGCAAAGCGCTCTGGCTGCAACGGCGGCAAGTCATGCTTTTGTTTGATGAGACTCACCTCTTCTACGAGCTTCCAGCGCTCACCAAGAAGGGCGACGATTTGGGCATCGATAGCGTCAATTTCTTGACGGGGTTTTTGTAGAGGATCATTATTCATAGCTATAGCCTAGGTTTCTTTATCTTATCTGTCAACTAATGGTTACGAGTTTTTTGCTTCCTGCGTTTAGGCAGATAGCTAAACACCAGGACCATATAAGACGTAAAGGTTATGACCAATAAAGCCTGACCTAGTATTAGGGCCAAGTCACCTACACGAATAAGCTTATAAAGAATAATAATAATGGCTACAAAACGAATCATTAAACCTGTGATAGAAATATCCTCAGACGACTTAACCTCGCGAATCTTGCGGGCCTGCAGTAACACGTCGATGTTGAGCCCAATAAAGGAGAGTAGGGTTAGGAGGTCTAGTAAATTCATAATCATATATTAGCACGAATATAAGCGACGAGGCGGGGGATCCCAGAGGCAATTGCCAAGGATCCCCCGCGTGAACGGATGGTGGAAGGACGGGGTGGCTACTGCCAGTAGCCACCATGAGTCGGGCAGACGTAGTGGGTGTTGTCGCAGGCACTGCAGTTGTACTCGCCGTAGCAACTGCTGCAGGGGCTCAGCTGTGCATGGCACTTGCTGCAAGTGCCATGGCTGTTGTGGCTGGTGCGCACACAGCTGGCGACGTTGATGCGGAGGGTTGCTCGGTTGGGACGGGTAGGAACGGGGGTGATGCTGGGCATCGGTGGGTCTCCTTTTGCTTGTAGCCGAGGAGTGGCGCAAAAGCGCCCCCAGAATTCGTCCGAGTGCGCCATGTGAGGTATACATCACGTTTGCGGCACTCTGCGGACGAGTACACTGTTTATACCTGATATTGCCCTTGATTGCAAGCATAAAAACATCGTACAATAGAGATGTTGATTATTGATTAAATGTTATTTACTTGTTAGTGTGCCGTTATTCCGCAATTATTTGAACCGTGCCAAACAGTAGAACAGAAATGAAAGAGGATTTATGGAGATTATACTTCTCGTAGCCGGCCTATTGGTAGGTGCTGGAGCGGGTGTTGGTGCTAGTGTTGCCCGCAGCAAGCAGCAAACCGACTCTGCCGAAGCCAAAGCCCAAAAGATTATTAAAGATGCTAAAAGAGAAGCCGACAAAATTGCCGACACTGCTAAAGAAGAAGAGCGTGAGCGCCGTCGCCTTATTACCAGTAGCGAAAAACGTGTTGCCGAACGAGAGACTAGCCTAGATAAAAAACTTGATGATTTAGATCACCGCGCTGAGCGATTACGCAAGAACGAAGGCGAGCTCGAAAGCCTTAAAGACGAAATCCGTGTGATTCGCAAAAAGCAGGAGGATAACCTGCAAAAGATTGCTGGCCTGAGCAAAGACGAGGCTAAAGATAAGTTGATGAAGATGACAGAGCGTGACATTAAAAAGGATCTGGTTGGTGTCGTTGATAAACTGCAGAATGCTGCCAAAGAGAATGCCGATGAAGATGCCAAGATGATTCTGGCGACCGCCATGGAACGTATGGCCAGTGACCAAAGTCAAGAAAAAACCGTTACTACTGTGGCTATTGATAGTGATGAACTAAAAGGTCGCATCATTGGCAAAGAAGGCCGCAACATTCAGGCTATTGAGCGTCTGACCGGTGTTGATGTACTGGTTGACGACACGCCAGGTGTGATTGTACTATCCTGTTTTGATCCCATTCGCCGCCAAGTCGCCCGTTTGACCATCGAAAAACTGTTAGCAGATGGCCGCGTCCATCCGGCTCGTATCGAAGAAGTGGTAGAGAAGAGCAAGAAAGAAATCGACAAAGTTGTTAAAGAGGCTGGCGAGCAGGCTGCTAAAGATACTGGCGTTGTTGGCTTGCCGCCCGAGATGATTAAAATTCTTGGTCAGCTTAAGTTTCGTACCAGCTTTAGCCAGAATGTACTTAAGCACAGTACCGAGATGACGCACCTGGCTGGTATGATTGCCGCCGAGATTGGTGCCGATGTGCGCATTACCAAAACTGCCGCCTTGATCCATGACATTGGTAAGGCAATGACGCATGAGATTGAGGGTAAGCATCACCACATTAGCCGCATGATTGCCGAGAAGTACGGCCTAGAAGAGGCCATTTGCCATGCTGCCGAAGCCCATCACGATGATGTCGAAGCTACCACTCCAGAAGCTCTGGTTGTTCGCGTGGTTGATGCCATGAGCGCTGGTCGCCCAGGCGCCCGTGGTGATACTATGGAAAACTATGCCAAGCGCATGACGGAGCTTGAAAACGTGGCCCTGACCTTCCCGGGTATTTCTAAGGCTTACGCCATTAGTGCTGGCCGTGAAATTCGCGTTATCGTTACGCCTGAAAAAGTCGATGACCTCAGTGCTATTCAACTAGCCCGAGATATGGCTACTAAAATTGAAGCAACTCTTAAATATCCTGGTACCATTAAAGTAAACGTCATCCGTGAAACTCGGGCGATTGAGTTTGCTAAGTAATAATGAAGAATGCCATTTTGGTGCCCGGGCGGCTGCAACGCCTATTCATACTTAGCGACATTGTCACCTAAGACGAAGGACCACCTTGATCGTAAAAAGCGTGACAAATCAGATAAAATGCGCTATAATTAGTGCGAATTAAGCGAGTATAAAGCCAAAATGCGAATTCTATATTTAGGAGACATCATGGGCCGCATGGGCCGCCAAGTCGTAAAAGATCTGTTACCGGGCATCATTGCCGATAAGCAGATCGATTTTGTCGTGGCTCAGGGCGAAAACCTTAGTGCTGGAAAGGGGATGAAGATTGCGCATATGCGAGATATGCAGGCCGCTGGCGTGAACTTCTTTACGGGCGGTAATCACACTTGGGCAGACCCAGAAATTTATCCCCTCCTAGAAGATTCTAAAGAGCCGGTTATTGGTCCGGCTAATTACCCAGAGGAAACTCCCGGTAAAGGGTATAAGCTTGCTGATACACCATTTGGTAAAGTCCTGGTCATTAGTCTCCTTGGCAATACAGTGCCCAGTACGCCGCAGGTTGCCAATCCCCTTTCTACCGTTGATGGAATTCTTGAAGAACATAAGAATATTAAACGATCGGCTACTGTTATAAACTTCCATGGCGATTATAGTAGCGAAAAGCTGGTTATTGGTCATTATCTCGATGGTCGCGCGACATTGGTCGTTGGGGATCACTGGCACATTCCTACCGCCGATGCTCAAATTTTACCGGGCGGGACAGCTCACATCACTGACGTGGGGATGTGTGGTAGTCTAGATTCTAGCTTGGGAGTAAAGACAGACATTATCATTAACCGCTGGTTAACCCAACTCCCTAGCCGTAACGAGCTGGAGATGGGTGGTCGTCGTCAGCTCTGCGGCATCATTGTAGATGTAGATAATAATGGCAAAGCAACTAAAATTGAGCAAATCCGACAGATTTTAGAAGTCTAATTGTGCTCATGCTTGCGTTCTGTTAGGCAGGGTCATACACTAGTAGCAACAGTATAAAGGAGTGGAGAAATACCTATGACAAAGCAAAAACTTATTGAGGTCTTAAGTAGCGAGACAGCCATGACCAAGCGCCAAGTGGAGACCGTACTCGTGGCCTTTGCGCGCACCGTAGAAGCTACCGTTGCTAAAGGGGAAAAAGTAAATCTTACCGGCTTCGGCACCTTTGATCTTGGCACCCGTGCCGCCCGACGTGGCGTAAACCCACAAACTGGCAAAGAGATTCAAATCCCGGCTATGCCCATGCCTCGCTTTAGAGCCGGCAAACGTTTTAAAGAAACCATCCGCTAAATTCAAGTTTAACCGATTGGTCAAATATCAAGAATAAGAAAAGTCCCCGCCAACAAAAAGCGGGGGCTTTTTGTTAACGAGGAGACGGGCTAGGGCTTGTCCGGCGATGGGTCAGTGTTTGGTATTTCTCGCAACAATGGTGTTTGCTGTAGAGCGGTATTTCTATCCTCTTCGCTATATTTAAGCGGAGGTGTGCTTACGCCCGGCGCCCTAGGAGTTGGCGCAGTTTGCTCCAGAGTCGCTCGCATCGCTTCAATCTCTTTACGAGCTGTACCCGCTCGTGTCGGTCCCGGTGGCGACCAAGCTCTCTTTGCTGCCAAGAGTCTCTGAGTAGCCCGCTCAAGGTTAATTGCATCAGCTTGTTTTTGCGATGTAATCTGTCCATATCTTCCGTTTCCAATGGGATCGCCAACACGAGCAGGGCGTCGTTTTGGAGGTACTTCTTGGCCTGGCAGGTCACCTGCAGCGGCCCGGGAAATCCCGCCGCCAGCACCCTTGGTCAGTTCTTCACGACGAGTATTTGGGTCAGGTGTCTCTGGAGCGCTCACGCCTAGGTAGTCAGCCTGATCGGCTACGACCTGCTCTCTATCGACCCGATTAGCTTCTGTCTCCTCTGTAGTCGGGATCGAGGAGACACCTTCAAAGCCGAATGATTCTTGTCCTTCTCCTGGGTTTGCAGCGTCTCGTGGCATACCCTCATTCTAGCACTTTTGTAGATCTAGTCTATAATGTAAGTTGTAACATAAGAGGCATGACATGGCTGATGCACATATAGATCAAGTTTCTGAGGGCGTAAAGCCCAGCAGCGATTACTGTAAAGAATGTCTAGAAGAGGGGACCAAGGCCATTGCTCTCCGTGAGTGCCTAACCTGCGGACATGTCGGCTGCTGTGACTCCTCTATTGGTCTGCACGCTACCGGTCACTTTAAAGAAACTGGCCATCCAATTATGCAGGCCTTTGGCGAAGCTCGAGCCTGGCGATGGTGTTACATCGACAGGGCCTACGTCGCCGAATAGTATACGGCTAGCGTTGGGCTATCGACCGGGTTGCATTATTGCGCCTAAAAGCGCATTATATCCATAAGAGGTATCAAATATGAAGAAGCCAAACAAAAAACTCAAGGCTCGACGTACCGTCCGGCAAGACGTGGTACTCGCTGTCTTGTTAGGGGCTGCAGTAACATCAGTCGGCGTAATTGTAACTCGCTATAGCCAGGCTAGCGGCCAACAAACCAACTCGTTCAACCGTGACCCAGTAACCCAGATGCGTGGCGGCAGCATCGTAAAAAAGAGAACGGGACAACAGGTGCGTATTGCGTCTCAATCAGCCCCTGGAGTAAATCCAGTTTTTACCATCGTATCTAAAGAGGATATGGCTAAAACAAGGCAGGTTTGTGTAGATTACCTGATTAAACAAACAGGTACGTTTATTAATGTAACGTACAACTCCCCAACAGCTGGTTTAGCGACAAGTTCTGGAAGAACCAAGAACTCGGGCAGTGGCACCGAATGTGTCCTTACCAATGGCCAGGCAGTTGCCGGCACTGTAAATGTTAACGTAACGCCGGGAGCAGCCCAGATCACTAGAATGTACGGTCTGCCATTGGCGACCTCAACTCCCTAATTTTTCAACAAAGAAAGGACAGCTGCTTTATCAACTGTCCTTCCGCATATTGGGGCCGTGTAGTGAAAGATGTTATTAATTCTGAGTATATTATAGCTTCGGAGGTAATTGAGCAGGAGTATCAGCCAGAGGCTTTAAGCTACGTATGTCCAATGGCTTTCCAGTTTCGTAATCGGTAAAGCATACCGCCGCCGCCGCAAACTTTTTCTGGTCGTAAGTTTCATTAAGCTTGATGAGTTCTGCGTAGCCCGCATTTGTACAATTCTTCTCAAGACCCAACCTTGTTAATTCTAGGGGGCGCGAGTTAACTATATATGAAATACCAGATATGACAATTACATTAATAATAACAGAAACCAAAGTTAGCGCTGGCCATCCGTATTTATGAACCAATCCCGACAAGCTCTTCTTTGTTGACGAGCTATTTTTTGCTTTTGAAGCCATAATCTTATCCCTATTATGGCCTAATTTTAACAGAAATAATTGTTTTTAACCATAACCATATTGGGGCCGTGTAGTGAGCGACGTTAGAACTATTGTAGCTCAATCTCTACAAAGTTATCCCTAACAGCTTGCACAACAGCCGTAATGTCACCCTCGGCTTTAAAGAGTGTATATGATGTCTCATCAAAAGGATTAGCATGAATATGATACTGGCCTTTTTCCATACGGAGTGCAGCACCGGAGCTCAATTCGTGCTTAACAGACGAATCGTTTTCAGCGAAGACTTCCACTAAACATCTGCCATTTAATTGGAGTAGATTTTCATACGCCAGTGGTCGATTATGTTTAGGCAGCTCGGTGTGTGGTGGAATTATCATAACGCCAGTAGTAAGTTGGACATCTGAATGACTAAAACAAAAACGAACTTTTGTTGTGGGGTC
>Ga0105044_10002891_pt1 | contig 23525 bp, 14 predicted proteins | sample MAT01_FD_78092 | JGI IMG/M metagenome (GOLD analysis project Ga0105044, IMG submission 78092) | Freshwater microbial communities from Lake Fryxell liftoff mats and glacier meltwater in Antarctica - MAT-01 | ecosystem: Environmental > Aquatic > Freshwater > Ice > Liftoff microbial mat | place...
GATCTCCGAAAATCGATTTGAGCAGCGCTTTCGCTTTCTCTTGCTCACCCTCATCGAGACTCATTGTTAACGAGCTGTTGTCGGTCATCAATGGGCGGGCACCACCAAGTCCCTGTTCGATCATCGAAAGCCAACTGGAAGATCGGTACTGGTCCTTGTAGAGGAATCCATCGCCTTCTGTGTTGTAAGGCGGATCGATGAACACGCACGGCACGGAGGAGTGTAGAGACTCGCCCATCAAGCGCAGACCTTGAAAGTTTTCGGCTGACAGTGCAATTCCCCCAATCTCGTCGGCGAGATTTTTACGCGCCCCCAGCACCCCATCCACAAACCCCTCCCCAAAAAACCGCGTATCCACCACCAGATTCCAATTCTCCTTCAAAAACTTCACCGTCGGCGGCTCGCTCCATCCCTTCACCTCCTCGATCGCAAAGAGCTTTTTCCATTCCGCGATCTGCGCCGCGTTCTTCGCGATCTCGGGATACAATTCCTCCGGCACACGGTCGAGGGTGAGGCAGTAGTGGCACTCGGTGACGAACTTCTTCTTCTCGAAGATCCGCTTCTGGAAGTTCTCGATCTGCGCGAGGAAGCGGATGATGGTACCGCCGATGCGGCGCATCACGCGCAGGGTCTCGAACCAGCCCTCGGCGCGCTCCTCGCCGCCGACCTCGAGCGTGTCGAGGTGAAGGACTTCGTTTTTCAGATAAAAATCGAGTTCGCGCGTGAGGAATCCTCCAAGATCCTTGTGGATGAAGTAGTCCGACGTGTTTTTCACCGTGAAGCGCCGCAGATGGTGGGCGAGACGCCCGACAGGCGCCCCGTCGGCGTCGCGGTGGTGTTCGGCGAGGAGCGCGGCGAGAAGGTGCGTGTCACCCTTCACCGGCACGTTCTTCGGCAACGTCTCGACGGTCTCGGCGAGGGCGGCGGCCTGGAGCTTGTTGCCCGAACCGTTGCCGCCGGTAAGACCGCGGTCGGCGGCGATTTTCTCGAAGTGCTTCGTCTCCGCCTCGGTGAGACCTCGGTAGTGGAAGGGCAGGGTGAGCAGGGTGTGCCGCTCGGGATCCTTCGGTCCGGTCCCGACAGTCTCCACGGTGACGTCGTCGAGCTGGGGCAGGAAATAACGGGTCTCGGGCGACTTGATGTTGTCCTTCGCCACATCGGCCCGCGTCACCGTGAAACGCACGCGCACGGCGCCGGAAGGATCCTTCCACCGGTAGTCGGTGAAGGTCTCGCCGGTCTTCACGTAATACTGGTCCGCGTTCGCCCAATGCAGGTAAACTTCCTCGCCATTGTAAGGGATGGCGTATTTCTCGCGCTTCGAGTAGCGCCGCAGGGAGAGGAAGTCGCCCTTGTCGTAGTAGCGGCTGAAGAACTGGTAGAGGTGATTGTAGATCGAGACCTCCTGTTCCGAACCCGATTTGGTGCCCTGGGCGCGCTTCTGCACGGCGAGGTAGTCGCGACCGAGTTTGGTCTTCTCGAAGGAAGGGTTCAGATTGCCATCCGCATCAATGGCATCGTCGGCGAGAGTCTCGCGGATCTGGGCGGCGAGCTCGGCCATCTGCGCGGCGGCCTGGGACTCTTGTCGCAGCGGGCCGGTCCGCAAGGCCGCGTCGATCTCGGCGAGCAATTCGCGGTCGATGAACTCCTCGATCACGGTCCGCTTCTGGCCCATGATGCGGTAGATGCCGAAATCCAGCTCCGCCGCGTCGCGGATCTGGAAGAGATCGCGGAGGAGACTCTGAAATTTCTCGCGGGCGGCGAGGTCGGGTTTACTCATCGGAAAGGGGAGATACGGAATGGGGGGCTTCGGAAGGATTGGAAGAAGGGGGCTGCGCCCCACGGGTGCGGTAAGCCACTCCTTCCTCCGCCGCAAGCGGCGCACGGTGTTCGTTCGAGGATGGAAAATGGACGAGGCCTGGCAGGCCCGGCTGGTTCCTCTCGTGGAGGAAACTGCGGGCATGCTCGATGAACCAATTCTTGAGCGTCTCCCCATCCGCGACAAGGGCGGAGTGAAGTTCGCGCTTCAAGGCGGGTTCGATTTCGATGACGATGCGTCCTGAGGGTCCACGGGCCATGAATGTTATGTAACATGGGTCACATGGCGCTGGCAAGTAGTTTTTTTGAACAGTTCATCACAAAATCCCTGCATCCCGACAGGCTCCTAAAAGCCTGTCGGACTTATCCCGCCCGGCTGCGAAAAACGGGCTTTCAGCCCAAATTTCCCCTCGTTTTCGTCATTTGTGTTCACACAAACTCCTCAAACTCATGAAAATTTTGACTTGAACCCCGCTTTCCTCGCTCGAATGCTCTAAGTCCGACAGACGCCTAGGCGGTTGAGATAATTTGTGATGCCACCCCTTCGCCCCCGCAAACCCGTAATTGTCGGATGAGAGGGAACTTGCCATGATCGGGTAGGCAAAGGCGGCGGAAAAGCTGAACGCCTTTTCCTTCTCCTCGTCAGTCTCAAAGCTTGAACCCCTATCATCGCGATCATGAACCGGAACTCCCCTGAACTCCCCGCTTCCCCGGACCCGACACCGCTAAGTCGTCGGCATTTTTTGGCTGACTCCGGAAAAGCCGCCGCGGCCTCGGTGCTGGCCGGCATCGCGATCCCTGCTGTGCATGCCGCCGGGAGTGATGGGATTCGGCTAGCCCTGATCGGTTGCGGAGGACGGGGAAGCGGCGCGGTCGTCAATGCGATGGAGGCAGACGACGGGGTCGCCCTCACCGCCATGGCCGACCTCTACGAGGACCGACTCGAAAGTGCCCGTGTCGCGATTGAAGGCAAGTATAAAGAGCGTGCCACAGTCCCGCGGGAGAACCGCTTTATCGGCTTTGATGCCTTCAAGCGTGCCATCGACACGCTGCGCCCGGGATCAGGCGATGTTGCCATGCTTACCGGCTACGCGGGCTTCCGCCCGCAGCAACTCGAATACGCGGTCTCGAAGGGTGTGAACGTATTCATGGAGAAATCCTTTGCGGCAGACCCACCGGGGGTTCGCCGCATTTTAAAGGCCGCCGAGGAGGCCGAAGCGCGGGGCTTGAAGATCGCCGCCGGGGTCATGAGCCGCCACTCGGTAAACCGGACCGAACTGCTTCGTCGCATCGCCGCAGGCGAGATCGGCAACATCGAGAGCATCAGCGCCTACCGCATGGGCCCCTCGGGACCGCTCGGCCCGAAACCGGCGGGCAAGGGCGAGCTGGAGTGGCAACTGCGCAACTTCACGAAGTTTTTCTGGGTCTCGGGCGGTCTTTGGTCCGAGATGGACATCCACCAGATCGACGAAATCTGCTGGATCAAAGGAGAGTATCCCGTTTCCGCGCACGGCATCGGCGGACGCGCCTTCAACAACACCGACAAGGGTCAGAACCTCGACTCCTACTCGATCGAATGGACCTTTGCCGACGGAACCAGGGCCTATGACTATGTGCGCTACATCCCGAAATGCCACAACGACTTCGCCACCTACATCCATGGTTCGGAGCGGTCGGCGCAGTTCTCCGGAAACATCCATGCGGGCACCACGAAGATCTTCAACGACAAACGCATCGCCGATGACAACGTCCTTTGGGAGGCCCCGAAGGAGGAGCTGACGCCCTGGCAGGCGCAATGGAACGATTTCACCAAAGCGATACGCGAGGACCAGCCCTTCAACCAGGCGAAGCGGGCCGCGCTCTCGAACCTGACGGCGATCATGGGCCGCGCGGCAACCCATATGGGTCGGGTCATCACGTGGGAGGAGGCGATGACTTCGGAATTCTCCTGGTTCCCCGGCATGGACCACCTCGACTACAACAGCGAGCCGCCCATTCTCGCCGACGAGAACGGGCAGTATCCGGTGCCGATTCCGGGGCAATGGGTCGAGATTTGACGACCCTTCGGAGCGATTCTCATCTGACGACATATCCGTCGATCAGCTCATCGATCCCGGATGCGGAATTGTAAAAAGCCGGATGTTCGGGGAAGCCTTGACATCCCTTTGCGAATCCGCTCGAATCAGCGAGGCACGCCACCTCCTTACGCGTTCCCGCCGCCACAAGGCGGCAACTTCACCCTTGGGAAGGGGTTGATCACGCCCGTATAAATCGCCCCCGGCCCACTCACTCACCGATTCTCCATGAAGGTCCTTTCCTCTTTCTTGATTCTCCCGCCGCTCATCTTGTCGCTCCTCCTGCTCTGCCCTGCGAACATCTCTGCCCAGGATTCCGCCTCAGCCAAAACGATTCTTTCTGAATCCGGCGTGAAAGGTGGATTCGTCGTTCACGTCGGTGCGGGCGATGGCACCCTCACCACTGCCTTGCGGGCGAACGACAGCTACATCGTCCACGGTCTGGACTCGGATCCCGCCAAAGTCAAAGCCGCCCGCGAGAACATCCACGCGGCGGGTGCTTACGGCCCGGTCAGCATCGACACCTGGGACGGCGCGAATTTACCCTACGTCGAGGGCACCGTGAACCTGCTGGTCATCGAGGATGGGATCGCCGTCTCCGATGCGGAGGTGGATCGCGTCCTCGCTCCGCTCGGAGTGGCGATGCGCAAGAGCGGCACCGGATGGACTCCTGCTCCCAAGGCCTGGCCCGCCACGATGGATGAATGGACCCACTATTATTACGACGCCAAAGGCAACGCCGCTTCCAAGGATGACGACGTCGGTCCCCCCGAGCGACTGCAGTGGCTCGGCAGTCCTCGCTGGTCGCGCCATCACGACCGGATGGCGTCCATGAGCGCCCAAGTTACCGCCCACGGACGGCTCTTCTACATCATGGACGAAGGCTCTCGCACGAGTATTCTGCTGCCCTCGAAGTTCAACCTCATCGCCCGCGATGCCTTCAACGGAACCATCCTCTGGAAGAAACCCATCGCGCAGTGGAGCACCAACCTTTGGCCTCTCAAAACTGGACCGACCTCGCTGACCCGCCGCCTCGTCGCCGATGGCGAACGGATTTTTGTCACCATGGGAATCACCGAGCCCGTCTCCATGCTCGATGCGGCGACCGGGGCGGTGTTGAAGGTTTTCCCCGAGACCAAAGGAGCCGAGGAATTGATCTACACGAGCGGCACCCTCTACGCCCTCGTCAATCCCGCCGCCGAGTGGGTCCTCAAAGATTTCGCCCCGCAGCAACAAAGCGACCAGAAGCGCGTCGCGGAGGAGTATGAGTGGGACAAAAAACCCCGCGTCCTTGTCGCCATCGATCCCGACTCCGGGGCGACCCGGTGGAAGCTCGAAGGCCTTATCGCTCCCTTGACTTGCTCGTCCGATGGCCAACGGGTCATCTACTACGACGGAGAAAAAATCCACTGCCTCGACTCCACCTCCGGCACCGAACTCTGGACCAGCGAAGGCGAACCCCGCCGCCAGCTCTATGAGTTCAATTTCGGCCCGCGCCTTCTTTTCTCCGGCTCCACCGTGCTCTACGCCGGGGGCGACGGCACCATGCGCGGTCTCGACGCGGCAACCGGCAAAGCGCTGTGGGAAGCCCCTCATGAGAAGTCCGGCTATCGTTCACCCGAAGATCTCATCGTTAGCGGTGGACTTGTTTGGAACGCCGGAACAAGCTCCGGCAGCCAGAGCGGCGAGTTCATCGGGCGCGACGTCCTCACCGGCGAGGTGAAAAAGAATTTTGTCCCGGATGTGCCGGAGGACACCTATTGGTTCCACCACCGCTGCTACATCGCCAAGGCGACCGATAAATTTCTGATCCCCTCGCGCACCGGGATCGAGTTCGTTGACCACGAGCATGAACATTGGGATCTAAACCATTGGGTCCGCGGTGCCTGCCTCTACGGAGTGCTCCCTGCCAACGGACTCACCTACGCCGGTCCTCACAACTGTGCTTGTTATCCCGAAGCGAAATTGTTCGGCATGAATGCCCTCGCCTCCAAAGCGAAGCATCCCCTTCCGCCGAATACCCCCGACGCAGCTCGCCTTGAGAAGGGGCCTGCCTACGATATGGCGGACGAGGCTACCGATCCGCTCGACTGGCCCGCCTATCGGCACGATTCGCAGCGCAGTGGCTTCACCAACCAAAATCTCGCGGGCGAACTTCCTGACGCCTGGGAGGTGAAACTCGGCGGACGCCTTAGCGCTCCCGTCGTGGCCGGTGGCAAGGTTTTCATCTCATCGGTCGAGACCCACACGCTCCATGCCCTCAATGCCAAAACCGGCGCGGAGGCCTGGCATTTCACGGCTGGTTCGCGGATTGACTCACCGCCCACCTGGTTCGCCGGACGGGTCGTCTTCGGCTGCATGGACGGCAGTGTCTACTCCCTCCGTGCGAGCGACGGCGAACTGGCTTGGCGTTTCCGAGCCGCCCCGACGGACTTGCGTCACATGGCCTTCGAGCAACTTGAGAGCGTCTGGCCGGTCCACGGCAGCGTGCTGGTCGAGGATGGTGTCGCGAGCTTTGTCTGCGGACGCTCCTGCTTCCTCGACGGCGGCATGAAGTTTTTCCGCCTTGATGCCCGGACCGGGGAGAAGCTCGTCGAAGTCGCCTACACCGACCGCGATCCCGAAAGCGGCAAGCCTCTCGACGAATTGCACAAAACCCTCCAGATGCCCACCGCCTTGAGCGACATCCTCAGCAGCGACGGCAAAGGCACGATCTACCTGCGTTCGCAAAAAATCAATCTTGAGGGTCAACGCATCGACATCGTCCCGGTCAGCGGCAACGCCATCGAGCAGGGTGCCGCGCAGAAAGGGGAACACCCTCACCTTTTCGCCGCCTTCGGCTACCTCGATGCCGAGTGGTTTCACCGTGCCCTGTGGATCTACGGCGAAAACTCCTCCGGTGGTCACAACGGCTACTACCAGCCCGGTAAATTCACCCCGACAGGCCGTATCCTCGTGTTCGATGATGAGAACGTCTATAGCTATGGGCGAGAGTCGAAGTATCTCAAGTGGACCACAACGATGGAGCATACCATTCAGGCTTCGAGCAAGATTCCACCGGACGTCGTAGTGGACTCCGCCGCAGGCGCCCCAGGCAAAAAAGGCGCGGCCCGCCCCACTGGAGTCACCTTCCCCGACACCGATGCCATCGATCCCGCCGACAAGTCCCTCACGATCGAGTGTTGGGTTCTCCCCGACGGCAAGGACGGCGTCATTCTCAACCACGGGGCCGCCCTGATGGGTTACGCGCTTAGCCTGAAGGAAGGTAAGCCGGTGTTCCATGTGCGTGATGCCGCCACGAAAACCGCCGTGGCAGTGATCGCGCCTGAAGCGCTCGGCGACGGCTGGCATCACCTCGCCGCCGTTCTCGGCACCGATCTTTCAATGACGCTCTACGTCGATGCCGAAGCAGTGGCCAGCGGCGTGGCCAAAGGCTTTCCCGGTCGTCCCAAGTCCACGCTCACTCTTGGCGGGAGCAGCGCTTCATTCGCTGGAGAAGGCTCGCCGACGCCTTACTCGGGCTTGCTCGATCAATTGATCATTCATCATCGCCCGCTCGATGCCGCCGGTATTTTGGAGCGCTTCGCCCGTCCCGAAATCCTTCCCGATAGTGAGACCGCGTTGCTCTGCACCTTCGACCGCGGCGACGCCCGCGACGAATCGGGCAACGGCACCAACGGAATCAGCACCGGAGTCGATAGCGGTAAAGGCCGCGCCGGAGCCGCGCTCTGGTTCCGCGCCGCTGCTGCACCCGTCGCAGCTGGAGGACGCAAGGCGAAAGGAAAAGACAAAGGCAAAGCGGCCGGCCCCGGCAAGGACAGCTATGTCGAACACAAGTGGGAGACTTATGTTCCCATCGTGACCCGGGCCATGGCGCTCGCCGGGAAGAGTCTCTTCCTCGCCGGAGCCCCCGACGTCCTCGACGAAGAGTATGCTTTCGAGCAACTCGCCCAGCGCGACTCCTCGGTCAACGAAGCCCTCGCCGAACAGGATGCCGCCCTCGAAGGCGAACGCGGCGCGGTTCTCTGGCGGATGAATGTCGAAACGGGCGAACCCGGCGGCCGTCTCGAACTCGCCAGCCCGCCCGTGTGGGATGGCATGGTCGTGGCCCAGGGCAATCTCTACGTCGTGACCATCGACGGACAGGTCAAGCGATTCGGGAAATGAAATCCCCCGGCTGCAAAAAAAGCAACGCTGCCCGGGTGTTGGCAGGATTGATCCTCATGTGCACAGGAGGCCTCGGTCTCGCCTGCACCGTGCCGGTCTTCCGCTACGCCCTTGATCGATGGGAGTCAGATGCGTTTCGCCTCGTCGTGCCCGCCTCATGGATGACGGATCGGGAGAAGCTCAAACTGCTCGTGCCTTTGCGGGGCAACGGTGAAGCCAATGTCACGGTAGAAGAAAGCCCCGATCCCGCCATGACGACGGCGAAGCTGCTGTTCCCGCATGATGGCACGGCCCTCTGGGAAGGCGAACTTCAGCCAGCTTCGCTTTCCGAACTGCTCGACTCGCCGCTCCGGCAGGACCTGCTCCGGCGTCTTCTTGCCGGGGACTCGGTCGTCTGGGTCGTTGCCACCGCGGCAGAACAAAAGGGGGAGGTCGAGCGCATCGCGGCGCGGCTGCGCTTCCTTGAGCAAGTTGCCGTGTTGCCCACCCAGGATCCCAACGATCCGGACAGCAAACTAGGGCCCGGCCCGCCCCTCGCTTTGAGGTTCTCCGTTTTGCCCCTTTCCCTCGACGATCCTGCCGAGCAAATCCTCGCGGCCCTGTTGGCCGGTCCCGAACACGCCGACTTCGTCGCGAACGGAACTCCTTTCACCGCGGCGGTCTTCGGTCGCGGTCGGGTCCTCGGTGCCTGGGCCCTCGATGAGATCGATGACGTCGGCATTGAGGATGCCTCCCTCTTTCTCACCGGACGCTGCTCCTGCCGGGTGAAAAACGAAAATCCCGGTTGGGATTTGCTCATGAAAGTCGATTGGGAAAGATCGCTCGAAGAAGTGGACGCGCGCGAAGAAGTGGACGCGCTCGAAGAAGTGGACGCGCGCGAGCCATCGCCCGAACTCGGGGAAGCCACGACCTTTCCCGTCACCGACACCGTAGTCATGTCCCCCGCTGTGGCATCCACCACCCCAAGCTCTCCCCAGCCCGCTTGGCTCCGCGCCGCCGGAATAGTCGGGGTGCTCGTTTTGCTGGTGGCGGGCTGGCGACTTTGGTGCATCCGTTAGCCCAACCCCTTCTCCATGTCGCGCCGTCTCCTTGCCGTCTTTTTGTTTGCCGCCGCCCTCCTCATCGGGTGCCTCGTTTTCTTGCGCCAACCAAGCGCCAAGGGAACGACCCCGCTGACCGTGTATTGCGCGGCGGGAATCAAAAAGCCGGTTGAAGCCATCGCCAAGGCCTACGAAGACGAATTCGGCGTCGTAATCCAGCTGCAATACGGTGGCACCGGCACCCTGCTCACCCAGATCGAAGTCGCCAAACGCGGCGACCTCTTCATCGCCGCCGATGACGGATCCATCGCCGACGCCCGCAAGCGAAACCTCATCGCGGAAGTCCTATCGCTCGTCGTGCAGCGACCCGTTGTCGCCGTGCACCAAGGCAATCCAAAGAATATCCGCACCCTCGCCGATCTCTCACGGGACGACGTGCGCCTGGCCCTGGCGAATCCCGAAGCAGCGAGCATTTCCAAAGTTTCAAAAAGGCTCCTCGGTGAGGAATGGAACCGCCTCGCCGCCAAGGCGGTCGTCATGAAACCAACCGTCACCGAACTGGCGGCTGATCTGCAACTCGGCGCAACCGATGCGGCCATCGTATGGGATCCGATCATCGTGCAGTTCAAGGGGCTTGAGGGAATCGAACTGCCCGAACTATCGAGCCATCGGGAAAATGCCTCCGCCGCCATCCTCGAAGTTTGCGAAAACCCCGCAGCGGCTCTCCATTTCGCCCGTTATCTGGCGGCCCCGGATCGCGGCGGCAAGACATTCCAAGAGCAGGGCTTCACTCCCGCCGGTGGTGACGTCTGGGCGGCCCGACCCTCGCTCATCCTCTACAGCGGCGGAGTCAACCGCCTCGCCATCGAACCACTCCTCACCGAATTCGCCGAGCGGGAGGGCGTCGAACTCACGACCGTATTCAATGGCTGCGGCATCCTTTGCTCGGCGATGAAGGCCATGGAGGACTCCGCCAATCCCAAGTTCCCCGATGCTTATTTTGCCTGCGACGTCTGTTTCGTGCCGCCCGTCGCCGAGCAGTTTCCCGAGGCGGTTCTCCTCACCGAGACGGAAATTGTCATCGCCGTGCCGGAAGGAAATCCGCAGGGCATCAAGACTCTCGCCGACCTCGCCCGCCCCGGTCTCAAGGTGGGTCTCTGCAACGCGGAGCAGAGCACCCTCGGATTCATGACCAGCGCGATCCTTCGACAAACCGGCCTGCTTGAGAGCGTGCGGAAGAACGTTGTCGTGGAAGTGCCAACCGCCGACTTCCTCGTCAACCAGATGCGGGTCGGCAGTATCGACGCAGCCATCGTCTATCAGGTGAATGTGTTCCCCCATGAGGAACATTTCGACATCATCCCGTTACCTGCCGACGTCGGACGAGCGGTCCAGCCTTTCGCGGTGCGGCACGATTCTCCGAATGCCAGGCTTGCGGGGCGTTTGTTAGGATTTTTGCGGAGTCATCCCGCTCCTTTCGAGGCGGCCGGATTCCTCTGGCGCGGCGAGGAGCAGGCCGTTCCAAGCGATCAGCTTCCCGTTCCTGCATGGCTGAAGCAATGAGCCAGCGCAGTGAATCGGAACGAAGCGTGCCCCGGCCACGCCGCTGGAGGTTCTCGCCCTTCTGGTTCATCCTCGGGCTGATCACGTTCGGTTATCTCGGCTTTTGGTTCGCGATGCTCGCGGCCACCGCCACGTATACATCCCCGCACGGAATCGGCGCGATCCTGCTCTCTCCGGAGATCCGCTACGCGACCGTCCTGAGCCTCGTCACCTGCACTGCCGCCGCGCTTGCTTCGGTCGTCTTCGCAGTGCCGATCAGCTACCTCATGTCGCGACGGCGCTTTCCGGGGCACGCCTTGGTCGATGCGGCCCTCGATATCCCGATCGTCCTGCCGCCGATGGTCGTCGGAATCTGCCTGCTGATTTTTTTCCAAACGTCATTCGGTGGCCTGATCGAGCGCGTCATCCCACTGACCTACACCATCGCCGGAGTCATCCTCGCCCAGTTCGTCATCGCCGCCGCTTTCGCGATTCGCACGATGCGGAATGTCTTCGATCACCTCTCGCCCCGACCGGAGAATGTCGCTCTGACTCTCGGCGCGACGCGTTGGCAGGCACTTTGGCATGTCACCATCCCGGCATCCCGGCGCGGGATCTTCGCCGCAGCGAGCGTGGCCTGGGCGCGCAGTCTCGGCGAGTTCGGACCCGTCCTCGTTTTCGCCGGTGCGACCCGCTTCAAAACCGAAGTTCTCCCCACCAGCGTCTGGCTCGCCTGGAGCGTCGGCGAGCTTGAGCAAGGCGTCGCCGTCAGTCTGCTCATGATCCTTATTTCCATGATCGTGCTCGTCGCAGTCAAGGCCACCGGAGAGAGAGTATGATCGCACTCAAACACATTTCGTGGCAGCCTCCGGGGAGCGGGACCCGCGTCCTCGACGACGTTTCCTTCGGCGTCGCCACCGGGCGCTACGCCGTCCTCATGGGACGAACCGGGTCGGGAAAAACGACCTTGCTTGAGATCCTTTGCGGACTGCGTGCGCCCGACTCCGGGGAGGTCTGGATCGGCGACCGGGAGGCCACCTCAGAGCTTCCCGGCGAACGGGGCATCGGTTACGTGCCGCAGGATGGCGCTCTCTTTCCCAGCATGACGATTCGCGAGCAAATCGGATTTGGATTAAAGATGCGTTCCCTCCCCGCTGCGGAGATCATCGACCGCGTCAAAGAAGCCGCCCAGGAAGTCGCCGTCGAACACCTCCTTGATCGCAAACCGGTCGGACTCTCCGGCGGAGAACGCCAGCGCGTCGCCCTTGCCCGGGCCCTCGTCATTCGGCCGTCCTTGCTTCTTTTGGATGAACCGCTTGCTTCGCTCGACGAGGAAACCCAGGACGACCTCATCGCGCTCCTCCAACGGACCCAAAGCGCTCACCGGATCACCGTGCTCCACGTGACTCATTCGCACCGCGAGGCAGAGCGGCTCGGCGAGATCCGGCTCCATCTCGCCGGAGGCCGCATCTCCGACGGAGCGAACCACCCATGAACCCTGGCGAACCTACTGGGACCGCAACCCTCACCGATGAGGAGCGAGCCATCTACGAATGGCAGATGTGGGTGCCCGGTATGGGCGAGACTGGACAGGGTCGGCTCAAGGACACAACCGTGTTCATTTCCCGGGTCGGGGGACTCGGGTCCGTCATTGCTCTCGAACTCGCGGCAGCGGGAATCGGCCGACTGATCCTCGCCCACGGAGGCAACCTGAAACCTTCCGACCTCAACCGGCAACTGCTCCAAACCCACGACCATCTCGGCAGGCCAAGGATCGAGAGCATCGTGCGCCGCCTCCGCGAGCTGAATCCCCGCTGCGAGATCATTGGCCTCGGTGTGAACGTGAACGAAGACAACGTCATGCAACTCGTTGGCGAAGCCGATATTCTTGTCGATGCCGCGCCGCTCTTTGAGGAACGACTCGCCATCAACCGAGCTGCCTTCGCGCTGGCGCGGCCCTTGGTCGAGTGTGCGATGTATGAACTCACCGCCCAGATCACGACCTTTCTACCGGGGCATACCGGATGCTTGCAATGCATCGTTCCCGAGGTCCCGCCGAATTGGAAACGCCAGTTCCCTGTTTTTGGTGCCGTCAGCGGCACCGTCGGCTGCCTCGGTGCGATGGAGGTTATCAAACTTGCCACCGGCCTCGGCGAGCCTCTCGCGGGCGAGATGCTCACGATGAACCTCGCCTCCATGCGATTCCAAAAGATGGCGCTCGCCCGGCGTCCCGACTGCCCAGTATGCGGCGGGAGGAGTGCGTTGCCCAGCGTCCGCCCCTAACTTGGAAGGATACTTCGCAGTATCACCGCGCCGAGTTTTTGCCAGCAAGGCGCGATCCCGGTCCCCGCCGAAGAGTATTTACTCAGGATGCCGATTTCGGTAGGATTCCCAGATCAGTCGATTCTGTCTCGTCATCTCATTCCACCCTTCCAAACCATGATCAATCGCCGCGATTTCCTGCAACGCTCGCTCGTCTCCACCGCCGTCCTGGCAGCACCGATCGGATATCTGAAGGCCGCTACAGAGGCTGCGACTTCCGAGACTCTCGTCGAATCCCTCTTCCAGACGCTCACCGAACCGCAGAAAGTTGCCCTCGTCCGCGGGTTTGACGATCCACTTCGCTCGAAGATCTCCAACAACTGGCATATCACCGATCAGCGCATCGGCCAATTCCTCAGCGCCGACCAAAATGCGATGGTGCGCGAAATTTTTCTCAACCTCCACAGCGAGGAATACGGTGAGAAAGTCATCGGACAGGTGGAGCACGACAGCGGAAACAAGGGATTCGGCGATAGCTCAATCGCATTCTTCGGCGAACCGGGCAACGGACCCTCGGAGTTTGTCCTCACCGGTCGCCACTGCACCCGCCGGGTGGATGGCGACTCTGTTGTCGGCAAGGCTTTCGGCGGACCGATCTTCTACGGCCACGCCGCCGAATCCTTCGAGGAAAGTCCGGCCCACACCGGAAACGTCTATTGGTATCAGGCCCAGAGCGCCAATCGAGTCTATGCCATGCTTGACGGCAAGCAGCGTGAGGTCGCTCTCCTTGAGAAGGAGCCTGCTGATAGTGCCATCACCATCCAACTGAAGCGGAAGGCCGGTGACCTCCCCGGACTCGCGCTCTCCGACATGACCGCCGACCAGAAGGAGGCCGTCCGCGGGGTCATGAAAGATCTCTTGATGCCCTTCCGAGAGGCCGACCGTGACGAGTCGATGAAGCTGGTCGAGAAAGCCGGCTTCGACGAGATGCGACTTTCTTTCTACAAAGAGGGAGACCTCGGCAATGACGGTGTCTGGGACAACTGGAGACTGGAAGGCCCGCACATGGTCTGGTATTTCCGCGGCGCTCCCCATGTACATACCTGGGTCCACATCGCCGATCCCGATGCTCCACTTGAGCCTCGGGTGAAGTAACCACAGAACGAGCTGCGTGAGGGTGAGCGGTGTGGAGTCACCCTACCGCCGCCCTTTCAGCGCCCTCCCTCAATCGCCCGACCCGCGGAGCGCTCGTGGATGCCGAACCGTCGATGACGGCAATGAGCCGGGGCGGGTGTTCGTTGGAAACAGCGATGGGCCTCGAAAAGATTGCTTCCGCGTCGTCCTCAGGCTAAAACCCTCTTCTCGCGTGCTTCAACCTCCTCATGAAAATGAAAATGCCTCTCCCCAGCCTTGCCATCGCACTCTTCGTTTGTACGATCCTCCTGCAATCCGGGCTCATGGGCGAAGACCCCGCCTACCCGTCGGAACTTTTCCAGTCACTCACCCTTGTCTATGAGGACAACTTTGACGACGATGCGATCAATCTAGATTTCTGGGAAGTCCGCCAAAGCAGCACCTGGGTGATCAAGGAAGGCATCCTCACCGGCAGCCCTTCTTCCAAAGAGTTTCAGGAACAGAAGCTCGCAAGCGACGACCCCTCACACGCCGGATTGAAGCCGGTCATCTGGCTCAAGCAAGTGCCGGAGAATTTCGTCTGCACGTTGCGGATCCGCTATGATGCCGAAGCCTATCAAAAAGGCTTTCCCTTGCTCGACCTGGGGCATCACATCCACACGGTCGTCTTCAGTGAAAAGGCCACTACCCTGACGATCAAAAAGAATGTCGAGTCCCTCCCCATCGAGGAGCCGCTCTTCTCTCTCAACGAATGGCACGACGTTGCCCTCGAACTGAAGAAGGGCTTTCTCCTCATCACTATCGACGGGCAGAAGCATCGCTTCGAAATTACGAACGTCGACATGACCGGCCAGGCCCAAATCGACTTCAAAGCCATCGATTTCGGGACCTGCCAGATCGATCAGGTGCGCTTGTGGAAGGGTGAGTGACCCGCTAGGACGACCTGGTGAAGACACTGCGTGACGGCAAAGTCGGGGATGTCGTGCTGTCACGGGCTGGAAACCCATGCTACGCACTACCGGACCAACTCCAGTTCCGCCTCACCCAAGGGTCTCGGCCATCGGGGATATTCCTTCCAGCCGAAACCCCATCGCCAAGGGGTTGGAAGGATGGCGGAGCCGCCGAGACGGACGCCCACGTAGGTGAGGTTGCTGATGACCGGATATCCGCTAGCCGCAATTCCCTCGCGCAAGGCGTGGTCGGCCTCACGGCGCTGCTTCATCGTGCCACCCTGCCAGTAGGCCCGATCGTGGGTCTCGCAAGCGGCCCGCCAGGCAGATGGATCTTGCTTGGTTCCCTCGGGAAAGCAGGTGCAGCCGTCCGAAGCAAAGGGACGCAGATCGGACAAGGGGCCACGGGTCTGGCAACTCGTGACCGTAAGAAACAGGAGCAAGGCAAGTATCCCCCGACAGGAGGTCCACTCGCCCACGCTCGCGGTTTCGGTCATCGTTGCGTGGACTTGCAGTTCCTGTGGCCGACCTCAGTGAGGTCGGTCGTCTTGCGAACGATGCCCGACCCTGCCTCGCTGAGAACGGTTACAGGAATCGACACCGAGAACATTTCTCAGGCGGTTGATTACGCGACCTCTTCGCCAACGGCGTAGCGGGCGAAGCGAGCAATGCTGACAGTATCGCCCAGTTCTTTGGAAAGGGCGGTTACCAGATCGTGGATCGTTTGCTTGTCATCCTTGATGGAAGGTTGCTCCAGCAAGCACATGGTGCTGTAGAATTTGCCCAGCTTGCCGTCGATAATCTTCTCGATCTTATCGGCAGGCTTATCCTTCATCTGCTCGCGGAAGACGTCGCGCTCCGCTTCGACCTTGTCAGCAGGCACCTGTTCACGGCTCATGCAAAGAGGATGCGCGGCGGCGATGTGAAGGGTGAGGTCCTTAACAAAGGCGCGGAACTTCTCGTTGCTGGCAGTGGCGGCTTTGCCACAGTTCACTTCAGTGAGCACGCCGATGCGGCCCTGCATGTGAATGTAGGTGGCCACGACTCCATCTTTGGAACGCTGATACTTTTCGAAACGGGACAGACCCATTTTTTCACCGAGCTCACCGACCTTCGACTTGATGAAAACGTCGAGGGTCTGGGTTTTGTCGCCCACGTAGGGCTGGGCCAAAAGAGCTTCGAGGTCTTTGGCGTCGGGGCTTGCCGCGATGTGATCAAGGATGGACTCGACGAAGGCACGGAAGTTGTCGTTCTTGGCCACGAAATCAGTCTCACAGTTCACCTCAATGAGGATGCCGGTTTTCGCCTGATCGTCGATGCGGGAGGCGATGACGCCCTCTTTGGCGGTGCGCCCGGATTTTTTCTCGGCGTCGGCGATGCCCTTTTTGCGGAGAATGGTCTCTGCTTCAGCCAGGTCGCCATTGGCTTCGATGAGTGCGGACTTGCAGTCCATCATGCCGGCATTGGTTTTGTCGCGGAGGGATTTGATGAGTTCAACGGTGATTGCGGCCATAGTGTTTTGGTCGTGGGGGTGTGAGTGAAATTGGCGAAGGGGAAAAAACGGGCGGGACGAGCGCGCTCGCGGGGGTCTTGGCTGAGTGGATTGAAAGGGTTCGTCGGGGAGGGTGTCACCTCTGATGAGGGAATCCGCCAGCACGAAAACGTTTCAATTTTGTTCGAAAGAAGGCCCGGGAAAAAATCCTACGGCCTGCTTTCAGGATCCCGAGCGGCGCGAAACCGCCGGGATCGGCTCCGATCAAGCGACGGGAAGGACCGGCTCAATCAGCTTCTTCAGAACCAGACGGATCGAGCGGATCGCATCGTCGTTGGAGACGACGGGGTAGTCGATCACATCAGGGTCAGCATTGGAATCCACCATCGCGACCAGCGGGATGCGCAATTTGCGGGCCTCGTTGACGGCGTTGTATTCGCGGGCGGAGTCCACCACGACGAGCACGTCGGGCAGGCGGTCCATTTTGCGGATACCGGAAAGGCGGAGGTGGAGCTTCTCCTTCTCACGATTGAGGGCGGAGATCTCCTTTTTGCTCATCTTTTTGAAGTCAGGGGACTTCTGGAGATTCTCAAGATATTCCATACGACCGACACTGCGGCGCACGGTCTCAAGGTTGGTCAGGGTGCCGCCGAGCCAGCGGTGGTTGACGTAGAATTGATTGGTCGCCTCGGCAGCTTCGCGGACGGCATCCTGCGCTTGGCGCTTGCAACCGACGAAAAGGATCCGCTTGCCTTTGCTGACCATGTCACGAAGAAATGCTCCGGCTTGGTCGAGTTGTTCAACCGTCTTCTGCAGATTGATCAGATGGATATTCTGCTTTTCAGCGAGAATGTAGGGACGCATCCGGGGATTCCATTTGCGTGATTGGTGGCCGAAGTGGACGCCGGCTTCGACGAGTTCAGTAAGCAATTCAGTGGACATAAACGTGGTGGTTTCCTTCAGGCAGGAAACCGGGGGGTGGATTTGAAAAGCGCCATCGAGGGATAATCCGCTCCCGTGGTTCCGGGGAACCTTCGCTTTTCGTTGGTATCAAGGGTGATGGTCGGGAGCGGGCGGCACTGAACACGCGTTCAGCGCGAAATCAAGGAGAAGGTTGGCTTGGGGCAATAGACAGAGGTCTTCATTCGGGTCATTCGTGGGCCAAATCTTTGGCTGGTTTTCGTGGGGCCTAGACTTTGACTGGGAGTTTAGGGCCGCGAATGAACACGAATGTTTGATGCTGCGGATCCGCGGGTTAAGGCGGGCTTGGGAATACCCCTACCGCCTTTTCCGCGACTGAATACTGTCAGGCGATCTCCACGACTTCAAGTTCCTCCTCGGCCTCATCGACGACAAGGTCGGAGGGATCGAAGTTTTCGACGACGCGGATGTTGCGGGTGTTGTGGAAACCGGTTCCGGCAGGAATGAGGTGCCCCATGATGACGTTCTCTTTGAAGCCGCGAAGATAGTCGATCCGCCCGAGGGTGGAAGCTTCGGTAAGGACGCGGGTGGTATCTTGGAAGGATGCCGCCGAGATGAAGCTGTCGGTCTCAAGAGACGCCTTGGTAATGCCCAAGAGGACCGGCTCGGCTTCGGCAGGCTTACCACCTTGCTCGATAAGATCCGCATTAACCATCTCGAAGGTGGTGCGCTCGATCTGGTCGCCCCAGAGGAAATGGGTATCGCCAGGCTCGGTGATGCGCACCTTCCGCAGCATCTGCCGGATGATGATCTCGATGTGTTTGTCGTTGATCTCCACCCCTTGCAGGCGGTAAACGTCCTGAACCTCACTAACAAGGTGCTCCATGAGGGCGTGGGCCCCGAGGATCTCCAAAATCTCGTGAGGAGTGACGGCACCTTCGGTGAGTTTTTGCCCCTTGTGCACAGTATCGCCGGGTTGGACCAGGTAGTGTTTCCCAAGCGGGATGAGATGCTCCTCGATCTCGCCGGTTTTGGGATCGGTGACCAGCAGTTTACGCTTGGCGCGGATCGTGCCCCCGAGGGAAACTTCCCCGTCGATCTTGGCAATCTCAGCGACTTCCTTCGGCTTACGCGCTTCGAAGAGCTCGGCCACCCGGGGAAGACCACCCGTGATGTCCTTGGTCTCGGAGACTTTCCGTGGCGTCTTCGCGAGCATATCGCCACCTTTGACGATCTGTCCTTCTTTGACGGAAAGGTGAGCTCCTGTCGGGATCGAATAGGTCGCGAGCTCAGCTTTCGTCTTCGGATCGAGCACCACTACTTGAGGGTGAAGGTCCTCTTTGTGCTCAATAACGACGAGGCCCTTGGTGTTGGTCTCTTTGTCGATCTCATTGTCGAGGGTAATTCCCTGGATCATATCGCGGAATGCAATCTTACCGCTCTTCTCTGTAATCACCGGCACGCTATAAGGATCCCAGACCGCAATCGTGTCGCCTTTCTTGATTTCGGAGTTGTCAGCCACTTGGATGACCGATCCACTCACGATGTTGTAGGACTCCGCCTCGCGACCATCCTTCTCGTGCACGGAGATCGTTCCATTCTTGTTCAGGGCGACAAAATTACCGTCGGCGGTTTCCACAACCCGAAGATTGTTGAAGTGGATCGTCCCTTTGGTTTTGGCCTTGATGATGGGCTGCTTGAAAGTACCTGAAGCGACCCCGCCGACGTGGAACGTCCGCATGGTGAGCTGGGTTCCGGGCTCGCCGATCGACTGGGCGGCGACGATGCCGACGGCTTCACCGATCTTGGCCATCTCGTTGGTGGCCAAGTTCATGCCGTAGCACTTGGAACAACAACCGCGACGGCTTTCGCAAGTCAGCACGGAGCGGATCTTGAGTTGCTCGTGACCGATGTCGTAAAGACTGAGGGCGATGCCTTCGGTGATCATCTCGCCAGGAGAGACGACGGTCTCCTCGCCATTGACGACGCGCTCGGCGGCGACGCGGCCATAGATGCGTGTCTTGAGATCGACGACTTCTTCGTCACCCTCATAGATGGACTTCACCATGATGCCGTTGGAAGTGCCGCAATCGATTTCCGTGATGATGACGTCCTGCGCCACATCGACGAGTTTCCGCGTCATATACCCGGAGTCCGCCGTCTTCAGTGCGGTATCGGCGAGACCTTTACGAGCACCGTGCGTCGAGATGAAATATTCCAACACGGAAAGACCGGAGCGGAAGTTCGAGATAATGGGGCGCTCGATGATCTCGCCGGAAGGCTTGGCCATGAGTCCGCGCATCCCGGAAAGCTGCTTGATCTGCTGTCGGTTGCCTCGAGCTCCCGAATCAACCATCATGAAGAGCGGCGAAGGCAGATCTTTGCCCTCGTTGTGCTCGATGGTGCGGAAGAGAGCCTTGGTGATCTCGTCCCCTGCGTGGGTCCAGATATCGACGATCTTGTTGTAACGCTCCTTGTTGGTGATGATGCCTGCGCGATACTGATCGGTGGCCTTTTTCACCTCGGCGGTGGCATGCGCGACTTCGACCTCTTTCTCGGCGGGGATGATCATATCAAAGATACCGACCGAGGTGCCCGAACGGGTCGCCTCGCGGAATCCGAGCGATTTGAGGGCGTCGAGCGACTCAACAGTACCCGCCTGCCCAACCGCCTGGTAACAACGCCAGATGATGTCTGAAAGCTGCTTCTTGGCGACGGTTTTGTTGAAGAAACCGAGCGCGTCAGGCCAGATCTCGTTGAAACGAACCCGACCGGCGGTGGTGATGAGAATCTTGCGCTCGTTGTCACCATAGACCCGTCCGCTCGACTGGTAGTCGGGGTTGCGCATCCGGATCGGATCGTGCATGTCGATGGACCGGTTGGCCACGGCAAACTCAACCTCCGAAGTATCGGAGAAAAGCGGCAGTGAGTATTCGCGCTCAGGATCACGCAAGGGAATCTGACGGCAGTAGGTCAGGAAGTAGGCCCCGAGCGTAATATCCTGGGACGGCGTGGTGATCGGCTTGCCGCTGGAGGGAGTGAAAATGTTGTTCGGCGCGAGCATCAGCAGCCGCGCTTCCAACTGGGCCTCGACCGAAAGTGGCACGTGAACCGCCATCTGGTCTCCGTCGAAGTCCGCATTGTAAGCAGTACAAACGAGCGGGTGAACGCGGATGGCGGAGCCCTCGATCAACACCGGCTCGAAGGCCTGAATCGAAAGACGGTGCAAAGTGGGCGCACGGTTCAGCAGCACGGGATGGCCTTTGGTGACCTCCTCAAGGATGTCCCAAACCTCGGGCGTTTTGCGCTCGATGAGTTTTTTGGCACTGCGCACGGTATGCACGTAACCGAGTTCCTTGAGGCGGCGGATGATGAATGGCTCGAAGAGAACGAGCGCCATCTTCTTCGGAAGACCGCACTGGTGCAGCTTCAGGTCGGGCCCGATCACGATGACCGAACGACCGGAGTAATCGACCCGCTTGCCGAGCAAGTTCTGACGGAAACGACCGCCTTTGCCCTTGAGCATGTCGGACAGAGACTTCAGCGGACGGTTGCCCGCGCCAGTCACCGCGCGACCATGACGACCGTTGTCGAAGAGCGCATCGACCGCCTCTTGCAGCATCCGTTTTTCGTTCCGGATGATGACGTCCGGGGTCTTGAGTTGGAGCAGGTTTTTGAGACGATTGTTCCGGTTGATGACGCGACGGTAGAGGTCATTCAAATCGGAGGTCGCGAAGCGGCCACCTTCAAGCGGCACGAGCGGACGAAGATCCGGGGGGATGACGGGAAGCACCTCGAGAACCATCCACTCGGGACGGCTTTTGGAACCGAGGAAGCCCTGGGCGAGCTTGAGACGCTTGGCGAGTTTCTTACGAACCTGCTTGGAGCGGGTTTTGCCCATGGCCTCTTCCATCTCGACGATCAGCGCCGCGAGGTCGATGCGAGAAAGAAGATCGCGAACGGCTTCAGCGCCCATCCCGGCGCGGAAACCTTCGATGCCATACTCCTCCTGGGCATCCCGGTATTCGAGCTCGGTCAAAAGCTGACCGGACTCGAGGGGAGTGTTGCCCGGATCGATCACGATGTAGTCTTCGTAATAGATGACGCGCTCCAACTGGCGGGCGCTCATGTCGAGGATCAAGCCGATCCGCGAAGGCATACACTTGTAGAACCAGATGTGGGAAACCGACACCGCCAGCTCGATGTGGCCCATGCGCTCGCGACGGACGCGCGAGAGGGTCACTTCAACGCCGCAACGGTCACAGACGGTGCCCTTGTGCTTGATGCGCTTGTATTTGCCGCAGGCACACTCCCAGTCCTTGGTGGGACCGAAAATCCGCTCGCAGAACAAGCCGCCTTTTTCAGGCTTGAAGGTCCGGTAGTTGATGGTCTCGGGGTTCTTCACCTCGCCGCGACTCCATGTGCGGATCGTCTCGGGATTCGCCACGGTGATGCGGACATGGTCGAAGCTATCGGACTTGCGTTCCAGTCCGAAGAGTTCGTCCAGGTGTGATTCTGAGCTGAGAGTTGAGTTGGCCACGGTATTGAAGGGTCTGAGTTGGGGAAGAAGAAGGCGGGCAAATATCGAGAGCGATCAAATCGCGAGACTATCAGCGAGGATGTCCTCGGGAGAGCGCTCGGACGTTCCGACCCGGATATCGAGGCCGAGACTTTGCATCTCTTTGATCAGCACGTTGAAGGACTCCGGCGTGCCGGCGTCGAGGGTGTTATCACCCTTGACGATGGACTCGTAAATCCGGGTCCGCCCTTGAACGTCATCGGATTTGACGGTGAGAAGCTCCTGCAGGGTGTAGGCGGCACCGTAGGCTTCGAGAGCCCACACCTCCATTTCTCCGAAGCGCTGACCACCGTATTGGGCCTTGCCTCCGAGCGGCTGCTGGGTGACGAGCGAGTAGGGCCCTACCGCACGAGCGTGGATTTTGTCTTCCACCAGGTGACCGAGTTTCAGCATGTAGATCACGCCGACCACGACCGTCTGATAAAAAGCATCGCCCGTGCGTCCGTCGTAGAGCTGCGACTTGCCATTGAGACCGATCCAGCCATGGCCGGGAGTGTCTTTGGCTTGTTGGAGATACTCGACGATTTTCTTCTCGGGAATGCCGTCGAAGACCGGGGTGGCCACCTTGAACCCAAGGGCGCGAGCCGCGACCCCGAGGTGGGTTTCCAACACCTGACCGACGTTCATCCGGCTCGGCACGCCGAGGGGGTTGAGGCAGATATCGACTGGGGTGCCGTCTTCGAGGAAGGGCATGTCCTCTTCAGGCACGATGGTGGCGACAACTCCTTTGTTGCCGTGACGACCCGCCATCTTGTCACCGACGGAGAGCTTGCGCTTCTTGGCGACATAGACTTTGACCTGCTTGATGACGCCGGGGTCCACCTCGTCGCCGGACTCGATCCGGTCGAGTTGGCGTTCCCGCTCCATGTCGATGTCGGCGAACTTCTGCTCGAAGCTGGCGACGATGTCCATGATCTTGTTGCGGATCGGGCTGGGGTCGATCTCTACGTGGCTGTAGTTGTCTGCCAGCTTGCGGAGGACCGTCTTGGTGATCTTGCGATTGGCCGGCACGATGATCTCTCCGGTGCGGCCATTGACCACATCGAGCGGGATTTTCTCGTTGAGCAGGATCGCGGAAAGCTTGTCAGTGAGTAGCTCGGCCAATTCTTCTTGGCGACGCTTGTGCTCCTCGATGATTTGCTTTTGCTGCTTCTGCTGCTCCTTGGGATCAACCTTCTCTTTGGAGGTGGCGTTGCGGGAGGAAACTCGCACATCCATGACGATGCCGGTGCAACCGGAAGGCACGCGGAGCGAGGTATCCTTCACATCAGCCGCTTTCTCACCGAAGATGGCGCGAAGAAGGCGTTCCTCGGGGGCGAGTTCGGTTTCGCTCTTCGGAGTGATTTTCCCAACGAGGATGTCGCCGGGGCGGACTTCCGCACCGATCCGAATGACTCCGTCCGGACCGAGGTCCTTGAGGGCTTCTTCGCCGACATTGGGAATATCCCGGGTGATTTCCTCAGGACCCAGTTTGGTATCGCGTGCGCCGATGTCGAACTCGTCGATGTGAATCGAGGTGTAAACATCCTCCTTCACGATGCGCTGGGA
>Ga0105044_10002893_pt1 | contig 23520 bp, 20 predicted proteins | sample MAT01_FD_78092 | JGI IMG/M metagenome (GOLD analysis project Ga0105044, IMG submission 78092) | Freshwater microbial communities from Lake Fryxell liftoff mats and glacier meltwater in Antarctica - MAT-01 | ecosystem: Environmental > Aquatic > Freshwater > Ice > Liftoff microbial mat | place...
TCGGGAGCGACCTTGAGCATGGGCTCCATGTAGCCGAAGGTGGTGCCGAAAATCAGCTTGTTGCCCTGCCCCGCCATGTCGCGGATCACGCGCTCGGCGTCGGCCGATTCGGGCACGTTCTCGACAAACGACGTGACGATTTTGTCGCCAAACTCTTTTTCCAGCGCCTTGCGGCCCTGGTCGTGGGCAAAGGTCCAGCCGCCATCGCCGACCGGTCCGACATAGGCAAATGCGATTTTCAAGGGTTCGGCTTTGGGCGGTGGCGGGGGTGGGGCCGGGGCGGCTGCCACCGGTGCCGGCGGGGCCGCCGCCGCAGGTGCCGGTTCTTCTTTCTTGCCACAGCCAACCAGCACCGCGGCGGCGATAGCCGACAAGGCGGCTACCTGGAGAAGGGATCTCTTGTTCAAGTCGGTCATTATTTTCCTCGAATCGGAAGGTTGCAAAAAAATCCTATTATGACCCCCAATCCTGGCTTCGCCAGGCCCCCCAAGGGGGTGCGAGGAAACTTGGGAGCGGCCCGGCGTTTCCTCATGAGCCGGGATAGAACGGTTTGCCGATCGATGCCGGCATATTGATGCGGATCCATTGCGGGTTGCGCGAGATCAGTGCGAGCACGACGATCGTGGCCACGTACGGCATCATCGTCAGGAACTGACTGGGCACCTCCACGCCAATTCCCTGCAGGTGGAACTGCAGCATCGTCACGCCACCAAACAGATAGGCTCCAAGCAAGACCCGCGCCGGCCTCCAGGTGGCGAATGTGGTCAGCGCCAACGCAATCCAGCCCTTGCCCGACACCATGCCCTCGACCCACAAGGGTGTGTAGATGATTGCCAGGTAGGCGCCCGCAAGGCCGCACAGGCCGCCGCCGGCCACGACCGCCAGCAGGCGGATGCGCCGCACCGGGTATCCCAGCGCATGCGCCGACTCGGGGCTCTCGCCGACACTGCGCATGACCAGCCCGCTGCGGGTGCGGTACATGAACCAGATCAGGGCCAGCGCCAGCACCACGGTCAGGTAGACCAGCGGATGGTGGCGAAACAGCGCCGGCCCGATCAACGGGATGTCGCCCAGCAACGGAATCGCAAAGGCCGGCCGCTCCGGTATCCGGGCCTGCACATAACCGGTGCCGACAAATGCGGAAAAACCGCCGCCGAACAGGGTCAGCGCCAGTCCGGTCGCGAACTGGTTGGTGTTGAGCCAGATCACCAGCAAGCCGAACAGGGCCGCCAGTCCGGCGCCGACCGCAATGCCCGACGCAAATCCGATCCAGTCGTTGCCGGTATGCACCACGGTGGCAAAGCCGGCAATCGCGGCGCACAACATCATGCCCTCCGCACCCAGGTTGACGATGCCGACCTTCTCGTTGATCAGCAGGCCCAGCGACGCCAGCGCCAGCACGGTGCCGGCATTGAGCGTGGCGGCTATCAGCAATGCATAGGATTCCATCATTTGCTCCCGAAGCGGCGCAGGGTCAGCCGGTAATTGACCAAGGTGTCACACGCCAGCAGGCTGAACAGCAGCAACCCCTGGAACACACCGGTCAGCGACTTGGTCAGCCCGAGCCGGGACTGCGCCATCTCGCCGCCGATATAGAACATGCTCATCAGGATCGCCGAAAACACCATGCCCACCGGATGCAGGCGCCCGACGTAGGCCACGATGATGGCGGCGAACCCGTACCCCGCCGGAAGATAGGTCGTAAGCTGGCCGATCGGGCCGGCCACCTCGAGCGCACCGGCCAGGCCGGCCGCCCCACCGGAGATCAGCAGCGCGGTCCACAAGGCCTGGCGTGACGAATAACCCGCGTACCGCGCGGCGGCCGGCGCCAGCCCCCCGACCTGCTGCGCAAAACCGGCGCGGGTGCGAAAAAGGAAGACCCACATCGCCAGCACACCGATCACAGCGAGCACCACGCCGATGCTGACCCGCGAACCGTCGAACAGGCGCGGAATACGGGTCGCGGCCTCGAAGGTCTTGGTCTGCGGGAAATTGAAACCCTGCGGATCCTTCCACGGCCCGCCGACGATCCAGCTGAGCAGTTGCGCGGCCACATACACGAGCATCAGACTGACCAGGATTTCGTTGGCGTTGAACCGGTCGCGCAACAACGCGGTGATCCCCGCCCACAACATGCCACCCAGCACGCCGGCCAGCACCACGGGAACCACGATCCAGGCCCCGGTGCCCTTGTCGGCCATCAGCGCCACGCCGCCGGCAAACACCGCGCCGATGATGTATTGCCCCTCGGCACCGATGTTCCACACGTTGGAGCGGAAACACACGGCCAGGCCCAGCGCGATGATCAACAGCGGCGTTGCCTTGACCAGCAGTTCGCCGATCGCGTAACCACTTTTGATAGGCAGCCAGAAAAACATCTCCAGGCCGCGCACCGGATCCTTGCCCAGCGAGACGAACATGACCACGCCGATCACCACCGTGACCAGCAGCGCCAGGATCGGCGAGCCATAACTCCAGAAGTCAGACGGCTGGGGCCGGGCCTCAAGCTTGAACATGGTCGGCCTCCCACAATCCGCTCATCCATTCACCGATGGTCTCGATGGTCGCATCGGCAATCGGCACCGACGGCGACAGCCGCCCCTTGGCGATCACATGCAGGCGATCGCTGAGTTCGAACAACTCGTCCAGTTCCTCGCTGACGACCAGCACCGCACAACCCTGGTCGCGCAACTCCAGGATCTCGCCGCGGATCTGCGCCGACGCGCCCACGTCGACGCCCCAGGTCGGTTGCGAGACGATCAGCAGCTTCGGTTTGGCGTCGATTTCGCGTCCGACGATGAATTTCTGCAGATTGCCGCCCGACAGCGAGCGCGCCGCCGAGTCGGGTCCGCCGGCCTTGACGTTGAAACGCCGGATGATGTCGGCCGCCTGGGCATGCAGCGCCTTGACCTTGATCCAGTGCAGCGGACCCGACAAGGCCTCGTTGCGCGTGAGCAGCAGGTTGTGCGCCAGGCCCAGCGTCGGCACCGCACCGCGCCCCAGCCGTTCCTCGGGCACGAAATGCAGGCCCAGCTTGCGCCGCGCGCCCGGATGTCGGGCCGACATGTCGGTATCGCCCATGCGGATCGACCCGGGCGCGGACCGACAGTCCTCACCCGACAAGGCATACAGCAACTCTCTTTGCCCATTGCCGGAGACGCCGGCGATGCCGACCACTTCGCCGGACCGCACTTCCAATGAGATGCGGTCGAGGTCGACGCCGAACTGGTCTTCACGCGGCAGACTCAGCGCCGCCACGCGCAGCACCGGTGCGCCGGGCTTCTGCGCGCGGTGGGTCAACTGCGGCGGCTCCGCACCGATCATCAGCCGCGACAGCGAGGCATTGGACTCCTCGGCCGGATTGCAGACTCCGGTGACCTTGCCACCACGCAGCACCGTGCAGGCGGTGCAGAGTTCGCGGATCTCGTGCAGCTTGTGGCTGATGTACAGGATGCTGCAGCCCTGCGAGGCCAGCTTCTTGAGCACGACAAACAGCTTGTCGACGGCCTGCGGCGTCAGCACCGAGGTCGGCTCGTCCAGGATCAGCAACTTGGGGTTGGTCAGCAATGCGCGGATGATTTCGACGCGTTGCATCTCGCCTACGCTCAGGGTGTGCACCGGGCGCTGCGGGTCGATGTCCAGGCCGTATTCCTGGGCCTTGGCAACGATGCTGCCGGTCACCTCGTCCAGCGACAAGGACTTGGACAGGCCCAGCCAGACGTTCTCGGCCACCGTGATGGTGTCGAACAGGCTGAAGTGCTGGAACACCATGCTGATACCCATCGCCCGCGCTTCCTGCGGGTTGCGGATGTGCACCGCCTGACCGTTGAACTGCACTGTGCCGGCGTCCGGCTTGACCGAGCCGTAGATGATTTTCATCAGCGTGGACTTGCCGGCGCCGTTTTCCCCGAGCACGGCGTGCGCTTCACCGGGCATCACGGACAAGGACACGTCGCTGTTGGCCACCACTGCGGGGTAACGCTTGGTGATGCCCGTCAGCTGCAGGCGCGGGACGGTGTTTGTCATACTGGGTCATCTCTCTCTTGTTGCCCTGCAATGGGCTTTTGTTGCTGCCAGTTGGCGATCTGCCGGGTTCTGCTTATCCGGTTGCCGGCTCCTCGGGCAGCCGCGCCGCCAGCGCCTTGACGCGTTCACGCAACCAGCGCCCGGACGCGGACGCATGGCTGCGCTCATGCCACAGCTGGTAATACCGCATGCGCGGAAACGGCACCGGGCATTGCAGGATCGTGACCGGCAGCCGGCCGACGAAACGCTGGCAGTAGGTGCGGCCGGTGGTCAACACAAGCAAGGTTGATGCCACGATGCTCGGTATCAGGCTGAAGTGCGCCACCCGGGCCGTGATGTTGCGCTGCAGGCCCAGCGCATCGAGATGCTCTTCGAGCACGCCCTTGGCGCCCGGATGGGTCGCGCCAGGCGCCACATGTTCGGCCTGCAGCCAGTCCTGCTGGCTCCAGCCCCGGCGCACCGCCGGATGCTGGTCCGACACCAGCGATACCACGTCATCGTCGAACAGGATCCCCAGGTGCAGGTCTTGTGGAGGCGTCGTCCAGTTGCCGATGACGATGTCGACCTCACCCTGCGCCAGGTGAGCCCGGTAGTCGGAGTCGCGCGACAGCGGCAGTATCTCGATATGGCACAGCGGCGCCAAGCTCTTGATCTGGCTCACCAGGCGCGGCAGAAACAGGCTGTCAAGATAGTCGCTGGCGGCAATACGGAACGTGTGGGTGGCACTGGCCGGCTCGAAGCCGCGGGCATCGGCAAACAGCATCTCGGCGCCACGCAGGATGGTGGCGCTGGGGTCGATCATGCGCAAGCCCGCTTCGGTCGGAACCATGCCGCTGCCCGAGCGCACCAGCAAGGGATCCTGCGCAAAATCGCGCAGCCGCTTGAGCGACGCACTCACCGCCGGCTGGTGCATTCCCAGCCGGATGGCGGCGCGCGAAACACTGCGTTCAGTCAACACGGTATGAAGGACCCTGATCAGATGAAGGTCGATCTTGTCGAAGATTGCGTGTTCTCTCATACTGGCGTCGGCATTGCAGTCATATGCTAGCGTGTATGGCGCCGGAGAGGCTGCTGGCTTACCCTCGCGCCCAAGGACATCCCACCACCATGAACCAACAGACCATCCGTTTCATCCGGCGCGGCGCAACTGTCGCGCTGCACAATGTATCACCCGACCGTACGCTGCTCGACGTTCTGCGCGAGGACCTCGCCTGCACCGGCACCAAGGAAGGTTGCGGCGAAGGCGATTGTGGCGCCTGCACCGTCGTGCTCGGCGAGGCCCGCGACGGCGCAATCGACTACCGCGCCGTCAACAGCTGCATCCGGCTGGCCCATTCGATCGACGGTCTGGCGCTGTGGACCGTGGAAGACCTCGCCGATCCCGGCTCTGCCCTACACCCGGCGCAGGAGGCCATGGTGCAGTGCCACGGCTCGCAATGCGGCTTTTGCACACCGGGTTTCGTCATGAGCCTGTTTGGCATGTACCAGAACCACGTCGCCCGGGGCCACACCATCTCGCGCGAACTGGCACAGCGCGAACTGTCAGGCAATCTTTGCCGCTGTACCGGCTACCGGCCGATCTTCGATGCGGCGCAGGCCATGGAAGACTATCCGCAGGTGTTGGTTGACGAGGCGGGGCTGGTCGATCAGCTCAATCGGCTGGACCGGCTCAATCGGCTGGACCGTCAGTCGACCACTGCCGAGCTAGCCCCAACCTCCGTTCGGGCTGAGCCTGTCGAAGCCCTCGCGGGCACTTCGACAGGCTCAGTGCGAACGGTCGTAGGTGCGGCGTACGCACTGCGAACGGTCGTAGAGACGGCATCCGGCACCGGCACCGCCGTCTTCCCACAACCCGGAACCCACGACCCAAGCTACCGCGCTCCGCGCACGCTGGTCGGCCTGCTCGAAGCCCGCGCGCGGCATCCCGATGCACAGATCGTCGCCGGTTGCACCGATGTAGGCCTTTGGGTCACCAAGATGCACATGCAGTTCGCCAGCGTGCTCGACGTGACCCGCGCCGAAGAACTGCGCCGGATCGAACGCTACCCCCATCATGTGGCGATCGGCGCCGCTGTCTCGCTGACCGATGCCTATGCGGCGCTGGTGCAAGACCGTCCGCAGCTGCGCGTGTTCGCCGACCGGTTTGCCGGTCTGCCCGTGCGCAACGCCGGCACACTGGGCGGCAACGTCGCCAACGGGTCGCCCATCGGCGACAGCATGCCGCTGCTCATCGCCCTGGGCGCCAACGTGGTGCTGATGAGCACCCGCGGCCACCGCGAGATGCCGCTCGAGGCGCTGTACACCGGTTACCGCAAGAACGTCATGGCGGTCGACGAGCTGCTGGCCTGGATCAAGGTGCCGCTACCAACGCCACACGCGTTCTCGCGTGTCTACAAAATCTCCAAGCGCTTCGACGACGACATTTCGGCGATCTGCCTGGCGCTGAATCTGCACATCGAGGACGGCAGGGTGCACGCGGCATCGATCGGCGTCGGGGGTGTCGCCGCCACACCGGTACGCTCGCGCCGCACCGAGCAGGCGCTGGTCGGCCGGCCCTGGACCGCCGATCTGGTGCAGGCCACGATACCGGTGCTGCGCGCCGAGTTCCAGCCGATCTCGGACATGCGCGCCAGCGCCGCCTACCGCAGCCAGGTGCTGGGCAACTTGCTGCAGCGCTTCTGGCTCGACACACAGGGCCACCGATCGATCAACCTGGAGTCATTCGAATTGCAGGGAGACGCCGCATGAATGCGCCCGAAAAGATTCCGCCACCACTCAAGCGGTCCGGTGTTGCCGCGCAGGCGGCACCTGCCGGCGCGGCCGGGGTATCGCGACCGCACGAAAGTGCCCGCGCCCAGGTGGCCGGCGCGGCGACCTATGTAGACGACATCACCGAGTTGCGTGGCACCCTGTTTGCGGCGCCGGTTTTGTCCACCGTGGCGCATGGCCAACTGCGCGGCGTCGATGTGTCGGCCGCACTGACCATGCCCGGCGTGCGCGACGTGGTGCTGGCGCGCGACATCCCCGGCCACACCCAGCTGGCCTCGTTCGCCGGCGACGAACCGATCTTCGCCACCGACTCGGTTCAGCACATCGGTCAGGTCGTCGGCATCGTGCTGGCCGACACCGTGATGCAGGCGCGCCGCGCCGCGCGCAAGGTCAAGCTCGACATCGCACCAATGCCCGCCATCCTGTCGATTCAGGACGCTCTGAAGGCCGAGAGTTACGTATTGCCGCCGGTGTTTGTGCGCCGCGGCGACGCCCAGGGGGCACTGGCGCGCGCCCCGCACCGGCTGGCCGGCACGCTGGAAGTGGGCGGCCAGGAACATTTCTACCTCGAAGGCCAGATCGCCTACGTCGTGCCGATGGAACAAAACCAGTGGGTCGTATATTCCAGCACCCAGCACCCGGGCGAGGTGCAGCACTGGGTATCGCATGCCCTGGGCATCGACAACCACGCCGTGCGGGTCGAATGCCGGCGCATGGGCGGCGGTTTCGGCGGCAAGGAAACCCAGGCCGGTCACATGGCGGTGTGGGCGGCCATCGGCGCGGCCAAGCACCGGCGAGCGGTCAAACTGCGGCTCGACCGCGATGACGACTTCATGGTCACCGGCAAACGCCATCCGTTTTCCTACGAATACGACGTGGGCTTCGACGACACCGGCCGTCTGTGCGGCCTCAAGTTGATGCTGGCGGCCAACTGCGGGTTCTCGGCCGACCTCAGCGGCCCGGTGGCCGACCGCGCCGTCTTTCACAGCGACAACGCGTATTACCTGGCCGACGTCGACATCGCGTCCTACCGCTGCAAAACCCATACCCAGAGCAATACCGCCTTTCGCGGCTTCGGCGGTCCGCAAGGCGTGATCCTGATCGAGACCATCATGGGCGACATTGCACGCCAGCTCGGCCTGGACCCGCTGGCGGTGCGCCGGCGCAACCTGTATGGCATTGGCGAGCGCAACGTCACGCATTACCAGATGCCGGTGGAGGACAACATCCTGCAGCCGCTGATCGACCAGCTCGCGCAGACCAGCGACTACCAGCGCCGGCAGGGCGACATCGCGCGTTGGAACGCCACCAGTGCGGTCATCAAGCGCGGTATTGCGCTCACGCCGGTCAAGTTCGGCATCTCGTTCACGGCCACCCTGTTCAACCAGGCTGGCGCCCTGGTCCATGTATACACCGACGGCAGTGTTCAGGTGAACCACGGCGGCACCGAAATGGGGCAAGGCCTGAACACCAAGATCGCGCAGGTGGTGGCAGACGAACTCGGCGTGGCGTTCGAACGCGTGTTGTCCACCGCCAGCGACACCAGCAAGATTCCCAACGCATCGGCCACGGCCGCCTCGGCAGGCACCGACCTCAACGGCCGCGCGGCCCAGTTTGCGGCCCGCAACGTGCGTGACAACCTGGCGCAGTTCGTCTGCGGGCTCGACGGCTGCGGCGCCGGCGCAATCACGTTTGCCCACGGGCAGGTGGTCTCGCCCAAGGCCACACGCAGTTTCGAGGAGGTGGTCAAGCTGGCCTACGCCAACCGCATCCAGCTCTGGAGCGACGGCTTTTACCGCACGCCCAAGATCCACTACGACAAGACCACGCTGACCGGACGCCCGTTCTACTACTTTGCCTATGGCGCTGCCTGCGCCGAGGTGGCTATCGACCTGCTGACCGGCGAAAACCGCCTGCTCAAGGTCGATATCCTGCACGACGTGGGGCGCTCCATCAACCCGGCGCTGGACATCGGCCAGATCGAGGGCGGTTTCATCCAGGGCATGGGTTGGCTCACGACCGAACAGCTGGTCTGGAACGACAAGGGCCTGCTGACGACGCACGCGCCCAGCACCTACAAGATTCCGGCCACTGGCGATGTGCCGGCGCATTTCAATGTGAGTCTGTGGCACGAGGCCAACCGCGAAGACAACGTATTCGGCTCCAAGGCGGTCGGCGAGCCACCGCTGATGCTGGCCATCAGCGTCTTCGAAGCCCTGCGCGCCGCCGTGGCGGCGGTCGATCCCGATGGGCGCACGCCAATACAGCTAGTGGCGCCGGCGACTGCGGAGAACGTGCTGCTGGCGGTGACGAAATCCGCGTCGTGATGCGCGGCTCGCCAATAGCAAAGCAGCTTCAGACTCCCGCCAGCGACCGCAAACCCCCCGGATCCACCAGATTGACGACGCGGCCCGAGCCGCTGATCAGGCTGCGCTCGCGCAGATGGCGCAGCACCCGGGACAGGGTCTCGGGTGCGATGCCCAGTTGGGCTGCGATCAGCCGCTTGCGCTGCTGCAGCAACACAGCCACCGATCCCTGTGCGCTGGTCTGGGCGTGGCGCAGCAGCCACTCGGCGCAACGCGCCTCGGCATCCTTGGCCAGGCGGCTGACCGCCAATTCGGCCTGCTGGCGGTGCGCCGCAGCCACGTCGCGCAACAGATCCTGGGCCGACTGCGGCAACGCACCAATCCATTTGTTGAAAGCGCTCAGCGGCAGACGTCGTACCTGTACCCGGGTTTCGGCGACTGCGTCGATCAGGCTGGGCTGGTTCAAGATCGCAGCCGTCGCCTCCAACCACAGCGGCCCCTCGACAGCACCGAGCAAATGCGTCAGTTCGCCATCCTCCATCAGCCCCAGCGCGACCCGCCCGGAATCGACGAAGACCACCGCGTCGGCGCGCTCGGAGCGGTTCAACAAGACCTCCCCCGGCTCCATGGTGTACTCCCCGCAGGGGACCTCAAGCAACTCGTTTGGCAACATGGGGACCAATGTGCCGCGATTTGCCCCGGCGGACATTGAGCAACATCAAACTCGGGGCACCGGCCGGCGCCGGTCGCGCGTCGGGCCACCGGTCGCCCCCCGGGCACACCAACAGCGTCACCGATCCTGGCGGATGCGGCTATTTGTCCCAGATGCTGGGATAACACGGCCGGCGTCCGCCCGGCCCGCCTTGCGGGTCGCGGTGGTCAAACAGAGAATCGATCACGCCGCCGCCGTGCCACGTGGCCGCTGCTGGAGAGCCCCGACCGATGGCACGTGTCCCAGTCTGACGTCCAGAACCAACCCCGCCCATGATTGCCCACCCCCCCCTGCCCCACGCCGCGATTCCGCAGCGACAAGCTGCCCCGCACGTGCCCGACAACGTCCTGGACCGGCTGGCCAAGGCCACCAGCGGTTCCTTGACAACGCAGCTCTATATCAAGGGCTTTCGCCAGTCGGTTCTGCACGGTTTGACACCACTCAACAAAAAGGTCAAACCCTTCGCCGGCCGCGCCTACACGATGCGTTTCATACCCGCGCGCGAAGACGTGGACAGCTACGCCAACCTGACGACCGAACCCAGCGCCGACAACCTGCAGTGGGTGGGTGTCGAGCAGCTCGAGCCGGGCCATGTGCTGATCATCGACAGCAACCGCGACGGGCGCGCGGCTTCCATGGGCAACATGCTGGTCACGCGCATGGCGATGCGCGGCGCGCGCGCCGTGGTCACCGACGGCAGCTTTCGCGACGGCACCGAACTCAGCGCGATGGATTTCCCGGTCTGGTGTACCGGCGTGACGGCAACCACGCGGCTGAGCTTTCACCACGTGGCAGATCTCCAGGTACCGATCGGTTGTGCTGGCGTGGCGGTCTATCCGGGTGACGTGATCCACGGCGACGGCGACAACATCACGGTGATTCCGGCGCATCTGGCCGCCGAAATGGCCGACCTGTGTGAAAAGCGCGACGACATAGAGGCCTATCTGGCGCTGCGCATCAACGCCGGCGAGCCGCTGTGGGGCTTGTATCCACCGAGCGACGCCACACGGGTGCAACACCGGCAATGGGTCGCCGACGGACGCCCGGCCATCACACCAGGACGACCCGCAGGGCCACTTTGAACCAGGAATCGCCATGACACAAACACACGCATTCACACCCGAAGACCACGCCACGCTGATCCGGCGCTATTTCGCCGCCTGCAATGCGGCCGACTATGACGCGCTGGTGTCGTGTTTCACCCCTGACGCGGTGCACTACTTTCCCGCCGGCTTGCCGGACATTCCGTGGCGCGGGGCCGACACCATCGCCCGCAAATGGCAATGGTGTGTACAGACCCTGGGATCCCAGTGGACCATCGACAGACTTATCATCAGCCACGACTCGCCCGAAGGCATGATCGAATGGACCCACTGGAAGAACAAGAGCGCAACCGCCGTACGCGGGGCCGAATGGTATGACTTCGACCCGGTCAGCGGAAAGATCGCCGAGATCCGTGCCTATTACGCGGCTCCCGCCGACAAGGAAGTCGCCATCAACGAGCTGGTCGCCTTCGATTACCGCGGCCGCGATTATCCGTTGGCCAGCGGCTAAGGCCGCTGTGGCGTGCACGTGTCCCAGCATATGGGACTGGAGCCGCCGTCGACACGACAGCACAACAAAACACCGCACACATTTCCCAATAGCTGCTTCCTAATTGACGCAAGGGCCGGATACCCCCGGTGTTCTTGCTTCAACCGCAATCCCATTCACCCCAAAGGAGACGAACATGGCTAACCACACAACCGCATTGGTCGCGGCAATCGCACTGCTGACTGCCGCGTCCAGCAGCTTCGCACAACCCAAAAGCGTCAAGATGTACGTCGCGGGCACCAGCGGCCCGACCGATACCCAGTCGCTGGGACATCTGGAACTCAAGCGGCGCCTGGAGTCCGCGTCCAAGGGTTTCTTCGATGTGGAGGTCAAACTCGGCGGGGTCATGGGCGAGACCAATGACGTCACAGAGCAGGCCCGCGAAGGCGTGCCGGTGCTCAACGCGACCGACCCTGGCCGCATCGCATCCTTCGTGCCCGAGTACGGTGTTATCCGGATGCCCTATATCTTCACGGACTACAGCTATCTGAACAAGATCATGGACACCAAGCTGCACAAGAAGTGGGAAAAGGACTTCGAAGCCAAGGGCATCAAGCTGGTCACGTCCAACGGCTACTCCGGCGCCCGCAGCTGGATCACCAACATGCCGGTGCGCACGCCGGCCGACCTCAAGGGCGTCAAGATTCGCACCATCGGAAGCCCCTTGTTCGTCAAGTCCATCAATGCCATGGGGGGCATCGCGACCGCCATCCCGTGGGGCGAAACCTACCAGGCACTCGAGCAGAAGGTCGTCGACGGAACGGAGGCGCAGATACCGGGCATCTACGCCATGAAGTTCTACGAGATCGCCAAGACCATCAGCATGTCGGAGCACTTCTTCCTGATCGCCAGCATGGTCACCGGTACCAAGTTCTTCAACTCACTGCCCCAGCAATACCAGGCCATGCTGATGACGCAGGCGTTCGAGACCTACCGGGACAACCAGGACGTGCTGAAGAAAAAATCGGAAGAGTACATCACCGAGATGAAGGCCAAGGGCGCGACCTTCATCACGATAGACAAGACCCCCTTCATCAAGGCAGTACAGCCGGTGTACGCCGAACTCGGCTACACCAAGTTGCGTGACCAGCTCTACGCGGAGCTGGGCATCAAGCCATAAGGCGCCACGGCGTGAAGGCCGCCAGGCGGCGGGCCTTCTTTCCCTTGCCCTGAGCACGCTCCAGCGCCCCACCCATGGGGATGTGCGTCCGTGCACGGGGTCCAATTCGAATACTGATCCGGTTGCTGCGCATGCAAGATTTCTACCGTCGGTTCTGTCGCCTGGAAGAGGCCATTACCGGCGCAATGTTTGTGCTGATCGTGGCACTGGTTTTTAGCGCCGCCCTGCTGCGGGCGTTTAACCTGCCGCTGGTCTGGGCCGACGATGTCGCCAGCTTCCTGTTCTCGTGGGTGGCGTTTCTCGGCGCCGACATCGCGCTGCGCCACTCGCGGCTGGTCGGCGTCGACATCCTGGTCAACCGTTGGTCGCCCAAGGCGCGCAAGCTCAGCGAGATCGTCGTGTACACGGTCATGATCGTGCTGCTGATCGCCTTCGTCTACTTCGGCATCAACCTGAGCATCCGCAACTGGGACCGCGACTTCCAGACGCTGTCGTTCATGAGTTATTCTGCCGTGACGCTGTCACTGCCGGTTGCGTCGGCCCTGATGATCATCAGCACGGCGACCAAACTGGCCCGACTCCTGCGCCGGTTCGGCGATGACGGGTACGAGGTCAAAAGCGACATTCCCGCGCGTCCCGCTTCTGCCGGGCATGTGCATTCCGACTGATCCCGGCCCAAGCACGACCACGCCAGACCTGCGCCAGCATCTGCAACACAGGCACAAGCGGCAAACAACATGCTTTATCTGTTAATCACGCTGACCGTCCTGGTGGCCATCAACATGCCGATCGGGTTCGCGATCGGCATCGCCGGCGCCGTGTATTTCCTGACATCCGGGGCAATACCGTTCCCCATCACCATCCAGCGGGTGGTGGCCCAGACCCAGTCGATCGCCTTTCTGGCCGTGCCCTTCTTCATCTTTGCCGGCCATTTGATGAACCACACCGGCATCACGCACCGACTGCTGCGTTTTGCATCGCTGCTGACGCGCGGCATGCACGGAGGTCTGGCCCAGATGAACGTGGTGCTCAGCACCATGATGGGCGGCATATCCGGTTCGGCCGTAGCCGACTCGTCCATGGAGGCACGGGTCCTGGGCCCGACCATGATCAAGCGCGGCTACTCCAGGGGCTATACCGCAGGCATCACCTGCCTGTCCTCGCTGATCACCGCAACCATCCCGCCGAGCCTGGGCCTGATCCTGTTCGGCTTTGTCGGCGAGGTCTCGATCGGTCGGCTGTTCGTCGCAGGCATCGTTCCCGGCATCCTGATGATGTGCGCGTTGATGCTCACGGTGTCCTGGACGTCGCGGCGCAAGAAATTCGATCCGCCCGATCCGCTTGCCGGACCGATCACCTTGCGCGAGTTCCTGGCTGAACTCAAGGACTCGATCTGGGCCCTGCTGTTTCCGCTGATCCTGATCGCAGGTATCCGGTTTGGACTGTTCACGCCGTCAGAGGCCGGCGCCTTCGCCGTCGTCTATGCCTTGCTGATCGGTGGCTTCGTCTACAAGGAACTGACCTGGGGCAAGTTCAAGGAAGCGTTGTGGGAGTCCGTCGTCGACAACGGCGCGATCATCATCATCATCGCGCTGTCGGGAATCTTCGGCTATGCGTTGTCGCTGGAGAACGTCACCGGGGCCGTCGGCGGCTTCCTGGTGGCGCTGACGACCGACCCGCAGCTGATGCTGATCCTGATCATGGGCTTCCTGTTCTTTGCCGGCATGCTGGTCGACAGCAACGTGATCGTGCTGCTGCTCACGCCTATCCTGCTGCCAATCGTGCGCAAGCTCGGCGTCGATCCGATTCACTTCGGCATCCTGATGATGACCATCGTCACGATGGGCGTCATGACACCACCCATCGGAACTGCCGTCTACATCGTGTGCGGCATTCTTCAAACGCCGCTGGACGAGTATCTCAAGGAAAGCCTGCCATTTTTCGGCGCCGTGATCTCGCTCGTCGTGGTCCTGATCTTCCTGCCCGACGTCGTGACCTTCCTGCCCAATCTGGTGTATGGACGATAGGTTCGCGTTGTCTTTGGCTAACCATCGGAGAGACACATGTTCCATGTTGCCGTGATCGGTGCCGGGGGCATCGCACCCTCACACGTCGAGGGTTTCCTGCAATTCCCGGACACTGCGCGCATCACCGCGGTGGCCAACCGCTCCATCTTGCGTGCGCACGACACCATTGCCCGGTACCGGCTGGACGCCACGGCGTTTTCGGACTACCGGCCGGCGCTTGACGGCGCCGACATCGTGGTGATCTGCACCCCGCCCGACAGCCACCGCGCGATCGCCGAGGCGGCATTTGCACGCGGTGCCCATGTGCTGGTCGAGAAGCCCATGGCGCCTTGCCTGGCCGATTGCGACGCGATGATCGACGCCGCCAGACGCAGCGGCAGGTTGTTGTCCGTCGTTGCCCAGAGCCGCTTCATCAGCTCCATCCACCATGCCATCACGATGATGCGCTCGGGCGACTACGGGCGGATACAGTTTGCCCAGGTCAACTCGTTCTGGTGGCGCGGCCAGAGTTACCACGACCTGGCATGGCGTGGCCGCTGGGAAACCGAGGGCGGCGGCTGCACGTTGAACCAGGCGATTCACCATGTCGACCTGTTGTTGTGGAGCAAAGGTCTGCCAGCCGAAGTCACCGCCGTCATGGGCAACCTGGCGCACGGCAATTCGGAGGAGGAGGACATCTCGCTGGCCTTGCTGCGATACGCCGACGGCACGCTGGGCCAGCTCAATAGCGGCCTGTTCCACCACGGCGAGCCCCAGTTGCTGAACTTTCAGCTCGAACAGGTGGGTGTCAGCCTGCCGTTCGACGTCGTCGCCAGCAAGCAACGCAGCAATGGTTTTCCGGTCGCCGACGAGGACGCGGCGCAGCGCTTTCGCACAGAGTACCAGTCGCGGACAGCGCTGGCGCACGAGCACCATACGGGGCAGATCGCCGATTTCCTGTCGGCCATCGAACGCCGGACTGAGCCGCTGGTCACCGGCGAGAGCGGCCGGGCCGCGCTCGAACTGGTGACTGCGGTCTACAAGTCCGCCTCGACCGCAAGCACGGTGCCATTGCCGCTGCACGCGGATGACCCGTTCTACCGCAAGGAAGCAGACGGCGTGCCACACTTCCCCCGCTACAACCGCAAGAGCCGCTTCGTCGATGCGTTCGAGGACACGGCAATCACGTCCTTCAAAGGCAAGTACTAAGAGCGTGAAAGGCAATCGCTTGAGCCCGATGTCCGACGTGCTCGTCGCCACCGACCTGGGCAAGCGCTATGGCGACGCGGCGTCGGTCGAGGGCGTCGGCTTCACCATCGGCCAGGGCGACGTCGTCGGCCTGCTCGGCGCCAACGGGGCTGGCAAGTCGACACTGATGAACATGCTGACGGGCTGCACGCCGCCAACCAGCGGCGCGGTATCGGTCTTTGGTCACGACATGTGGGCGGCGCCGCGCGAAGCCAAGCGCCACATCGGCTACCTGCCCGAGATGCCGCCGTTGTACATGGACATGCAGGTACGCGAACAACTGGCTTTCGCCGCCGACCTGCGCTCGGTGGCGAAGACCGCCCGACAGGCGGAGATCGACCGCGTCTGCGCGATGGCGGGCATCTCCGATGTGCGAGTGCGCCTGATCCGCCAGCTGTCCAAGGGCTATCGGCAACGCGTCGGCCTGGCCCAGGCGCTCATAGCTAGCCCGCCGCTGCTGATCCTGGACGAGCCCACGGCCGGCCTGGACCCGAAGCAGATCATGGACTTCCGCGCGTTGATCGCCACGCTGGGCCGGCAACACACGATCCTGATCAGCTCCCACATCCTGGCCGAGATCACGTCGGTCTGCACCCGGCTGCTCGTCATGCGCCGGGGGCGGCTGGTGGCGGACAGCACGCCGGCGCAACTGGGCGACGCCCACGACGGCGGCCAGCAGCTCGCGCTGCGGGTCAGCGGTGGCGCGGAGCCGATCAGGGCGGCGCTGGCCGGGGTCGGCGGCGCGCACCTGCTGGAGCTGTGCGCCAGTGTCGAGGCGGGATGCTGGGATGCCAGCGTCGCGATCGACGCGCACTGCGATCCCCGCGCTGCCATTTCCATGGCGCTAGCCCAGGCCGGGTGCCCGGTGCTGATGATGCGCCCCGCCAAGGCCACGCTCGAAGACGTCTTCATGCGACTTGCAGTATGAAAAACACGGCCACGCACGCGGCATTGAGCGGCACCGCGCGATGATCGCCCTGTACCGCAAGGAGCTGCGCAGCACCTTCACGTCGTGGACCGGCTACGTCTACCTGGCGGTGTTTTCGCTGATCAGCGGATTCATCTTCACCACCGGCAACCTGTTGTCGCAAAATGGCGACATCAAGAGTTATTTTGCGTCGATCTGCACCGTGCTGGTGTTCCTGGTGCCGATCCTGACAATGCGCGTCTTTGCCGAGGAGCGCAAGCTGCGCACGTTGCAACTGCTGTTCACGATGCCGCTGTCGTTGGGCGACATCGTTGCAGGCAAGTTCCTGGCCACACTGACCGTGTTTTGCATCGGGTTCGTGCCTACGCTGGCCTATCCGCTCATCCTGGCCGGCTACGGAAGCGTCGAGGCTGCCGTCGTCGCCGGCAATTACCTGGGCTTGCTGATGCTGGTCTCGGCCTGCATCGCCATTGGCCTGTTCGTGTCGGCGCTGACCGAGAACCAGCTCATTGCCGCCGTTGTGACCTATGCCCTGCTGCTGGCCCTGTGGCTGCTGGACTCGACCGGGCTGACCTCGGCAGCGGGCAACGGCACCCATCTTCTGGCCTATCTGTCTCTCAGCGGCCATTTCCAGGCCTTCACCTACGGCATCTTCGACCCGGCCGATATCGTCTTCTTCGCGTCGCTGACGCTGTTGTTCCTGGCCTTTTGCGTTCTCACGCTGGACGCCCGCAAGACAGCATGACCGACGCAAGGCAAAACGGACACAGCAGGACCACGGGGCAGGCCCGCACACTGCGCTGGCTGCTCGCCGCGTCGCTGGTCGTGCTCGCCGTATTGCTCAACGCCGTTGCGGCGCTGGCCGTGGATCGCTTTTCGCTCAAGCTCGATCTGACCGACGCCAAGGTCTATGCGCTCTCGCCGCAGAGCCGGGACACGCTCGGGCGACTGGATGCTCCGGTCGGCATCACGGTATTCGCGCGCGAACAGGACTACCCCGCCATGCTGCGCGAAATTCTGGCCCGCTACCGCGCAGCCAGCACGCAGGTCTCGATCAGCTACCGCGACCCGATCAGCCATCCGGTACTGGTCGACAGCTACATGCAACGCGGCACACGCATCGAGAACCGGGATCTGGTCGTTACGTCCGGCGAGCGCTTCAGACGTTACGGCATCAAGGACCTGGTCACGCTCGACAACGCCGGAACCAGGGTGCTCAGCGTACGCGCCGAGCAGCAGGTCACCGGCGCCATCGCGCAACTGCACAGTCGCAATTCGCCCGTGGTCCGGTTCTCCGACGGCCACGACGAACAGCCCTCGCGTGCGCTGATGGATCTGTTCGGCCGCAACAACTACCAAGTCGCACGCTTGACGCTGGCGGTGGAACGTATCGCGGACAACGTGGACATGCTTGTCGTTGCGTCCGCCCGGCGCGACTTCACAGCGCCCGAGATCGCAGACATCGAGCGCTTCCTGGCTCGCGGTGGCAGCCTGATGGTGTTCCTGGCGCCCTCGGTCCAAGCGCTGGCCCAGCTCGAGGCGCTGCTGGCGCGGTGGGGCATCAGCGCCGGCAACGGACTCGTGTTCGAACCCAGGGCCCATGTCTCGGACAACCGGATCAACATCATTCCGATGTATGCGCAACACCCGATCAACCGCTATTTCAGCGACAAGCGCGCTTTCCTCCTGATGCCATCGGCGCGCACCCTCGCTGCAAGCGACAAGCCCAGTTTCGATCTAGACGTCATGACCGTGTTGTCGTCGACCCCGCAGTCATACGCCAAGTCGGGGATGGACTTCGCCTCCAGCGCGCGCGCGCCAGGCGACCGGCAAGGCCCATTCGATCTGGCCCTGACCGCGACCCGCAAAGCCGCGCTGCCTGACCCGGGCCGCACCGTGCAGCCCGGCGCAGCGCCCCCGGGCGGCCGCATCTTCGTGGCCGGCAGCGAGGCGGTTTACGCCGATGACGTGATGGGCATGTCGAACTTCGCCAACGCCGCGTTCATGGCCCAGGTGCTGCAGTGGCTGCGACCGGATCAACAGGTGCTGCAGATCGACGCGAAGAAAGTCGCCCCCGACACACTGGCCATGCCCAGCGGCGACGCGCTCGCGCTCGGCGCCGTGCTCACGGTCGCCGTCCCGCTGCTGGTGTTGCTGACCGGCGGGTTCATCATGGTCCGCCGGCGGCGCGCCCGATGAACTACCGCAAGGCCTTGTGGCAGGTCGGCGCGGCGTCGCTGTTGCTTGGCGCCGTATTGCTCTGGCTCCTGTCGCACGCTCCACTTCCGACACCAACGGCGCCCACGGCTTCCGCGACCACCACCATCAACAACCTGAGCGTGGCCGATATCTCGGCCGTCGCGGTCAAAAATGGCGCCGACACCTACGGCCTCATGGTCGGCCCCGACGGCGCCGTCACGCTGGTCGCCAAGGGTGACGCCCCGGGCGCAGACTATGCGGCCGACGAGATGCGGGGGTTCATCTTCCTGCTCGCCAAGTTGACGGCGAGCCAGGCGCTGGATCCGCAGCAGAACCTGGCCGACTTCGGACTGAGCGAGCCGCGCGCCAGCCTGGCCATGATTCTCAAGGACGGCCGCACGCTGCGATTTCGGCTCGGCAAGGCTAGTCCGGTGGGCGATGGCTACTACTTCCAGAAGGACGGTGAAGCACGGGTCTTCGTGATCGGCAAGCTGACCGGCGACCTGATGCTGCGCGCGCGCAGCGACTACTGGAACCGGCAATTACTGCCTCAGCTCAGCGCGCAGACCGTCAACCGCCTGAGCAGCGTGCAACTGGCATCGCGCCTGCAGCCGCTTGCCAACTGGCGCCTCGAGCACCGGGGCGAAGCGTCTTTCCAGCTGACGCAGCCGGTGAACGGCCTGGTGCATGCCGAAAACGCATTCAAGCTTTTGTTGCTGCCGCTGTCCGGATTGCAGGCCGACACCCTGGTCTCGGCCACCGGCCCGCTGTCGGCTTATGGCCTGGACCAGCCGGCGCAGGAACTGACGCTGCAATGGGACGGCCAGGCGCACCGGATCCTGATCGCGCCGGCACCCCAGGGCGGCTACTTTCTGAACCGCAAGGGCGATCCGGCCGTGTTTTCGCTGTCCAGCGAAAAGGCGCAATTCCTGCGGCTGGCATACCGCGACCTGATGGGGGACCGCGTCTACAACGGCAGCCTGGCCGCGGTCGCCCGGATCGATGTCAGCCGGCCAGCGGCACAGATCGCGCACACGATGTCGATCCATGGCGAAGGCACGGAGCTGTTCGGCGTCATCAAGGGCCGGTCGGTTCCGTATGCCGACCTGGGCCGTGTCCTGGCTCCTGTGTACGACATCGGCATCGTGGCCGAAGTCGCGCACGACGCGTCCGCGCGCGACGGCCTCGCTCACGCCCTGGCGCCGGGGCCCCAGACCACCGTGTCGATCACCAAACGCGACGGCAACACCGACCGCATCGAATTCTTCAGCCGCAACGCGTCGCTCAGTTACCTGCGCCTGAACGGCCGCGTGGACTTTCTGGTCTACACCCGCGCCGCCGATGCGCTGGTCGATGCGTTGGCGGGGTCGGCACGGACCACACCTGCCACACCTGCCACCCCGGGGTCCTGACGCAGCCCACCCCCGGCTGGGCGCGCATGCCAGCCGGTGTCAGCGTTGTGCGCGCAGACGCGCCGTCGAACCGGTGTATTCGGATTGCGAGAAGTATCCGCCCAGGCTCAGCTCGCCGGCGCTCTCGGCCAGTGCACTGTCCGCGGCTGGCGCCGGGTCCTGCCGCAGCACCTCGGCCTCGAACCCTGTCGCGGCCGTGCCGTCCTCGGGCTGGTAACCCAGCGCATACGCCGACGCGTTGTCGTAGTGGCGGCCGGTCGTATCCGAGATACCGTAGACCACCTCGAACACCAGAGCGGGGTGCTCCAGCCCGATCGCCACAAGCTGGCCCAGGTCGCGCCAGCTGATCCAGTTGCCCATCCGGCGCCGGTCCACCGGCTGCGTGTTGGCATTGCCGATACGAATTGCCATCACCTGCATGCCGAATTTGTAGGCATACAGCGCCGCCAAGGACTCGCCGAACGCCTTGCCGACCGCGTAACGGCTGTCCGGACGCAGTTGCACCTGGGCATCCACCAGCGGCCCTGCGGGCGGACGTGGGTGCATACCGACTACGTGGTGCGAGCTGGCGTAGACGATACGGTTGACGCCAGCTTCGCGCGCCGCATCGAACACATTGATGCAGCCCTCAATGCTGAGCCGCACCTGATCGGGCCAGGGCGCATCCACCGTACAGGCCGCCAGGTGAACCAGAGCATCTGCGCCACGCAACTGCGCCAGCATGGCCGCCTGGTCCATGATGTCGGCCACGGCCGCGGTCTCATCTGCGCCGCAGTCGTTGATCGGCTGCAGGTCCAGCAACCGCAGCCGGTAGCCACGCTGCAGCAATTGCCGGCGCAAGCCGGAACCAACGACTCCGGCCGCGCCGGTGATGGCAATCTTCTTCATCTCTTCAGTCTCCTGATGTGTGTCGCGGGGCCGCAGCGTGTCGATCGGCATTTGCGGAACGCCCGACATCGACCTCCTATCCGTTCGTCCTAAGCCGGTCGAAGGGCCTGCCCTGAGCTTGTCGAAGGGGGCTTCGACAAGCTCAGCCCGAACGGGGTTTGCCGTGAATTCGGGAGTTCTCAACAGCTACGGCCGCACCGGCTGTGTGGACCACACGCCGGCGGCCTGCAGCAGACCGCGCGTATAACCCAGTGCGAACGACATGAAACGCTCGCGGCCTTCGTCGAGTTCCGATACCGGCACATGGTCCGGGCACAGGGGGCCCGCATAACCACCGCGCTGGTAGGCCTTGATCGCCTGGAACATGTCCACATCGCCCTCGTCCGGAAACACCTCCTGGAAGTCGAGGTAACCGCCCCGGATATTGCGGAAGTGAACCATGAAGATACGACCCGTGGCGGCAAATTCCTCGATCACCGGGATCATCGCCTCGCCGGGCCGTTGGAACATCTCGGCCACCGTGCCCTGGCAGAAATTCAGGCCGTGGTTGGGGCTGTCCGACAGCGCCAGAAAGCGCCGGATGCCGTCCGCCGAGCCCATCACATGTTCGACCCCGTTGAGCCCGCCCACCGGATACGCCGGATCATGCGGATGGCAGGCCAGGCGCACACCGGCCCGGTCGGCCGCCGGCACCAGCCCCTCGACCAGGAACTCGATCGCATCCCAGCCGGCCTTTTCGGTCACCGGCGGCACGTCGCGCGCCATCTTCTGTCCACACAAGGTAGCTGAACCCGATCCGCCCGCTTCCTGCTGGCTCGGATAACCGACACCCCAGTAGGAATGTTTCCGGTCGTCCTCGGCCGAATACTGCGCGTGCACGAAGCCCGAATTGCGGGCGCCGCCCCGACCCGGCTTGAGACCGGTACGCGTGATGCCCACCATCTGCAGGTTGTATTTGAGACAGGTGATGCCGGCGTCGGCGGCCTTCTGGATGTTCTGCGCCAGCGTGGCACGTTGCCGTCGTGCGCCGTCGAGGTCGACCATCGAATCGAGCAAGATGGCACCGACGTCGAGCGCGAACACGTCGAGCCGCAGATCGAAACTCTCGACCCACTTGCGATACGCAGCCAGACGCCCGCTGTCCCAATCCACGACGCCGCCGGGGGCCGACACCAGATCGGTGCCCCGGTTGTCGATGACCACATGCTGCACGCCCAGTTGCGCCGACAGGCGCAGCCTGCGCTCATCGGGATTGAGGAGTTGTTCACTGATATACATGGCAAAGTTTTCTCACAGGTGCTGGCGCGTGGTTTTCACACCGTCAGTTCAAACAAACGGCCCGACAAGGGTGCATTGGCCAGTGCATCGAGCGGCACCGGATGGCGCGCGGTCGTGACGTACAGCCGGTCACCTGCCGGCCCGCCGAAAGTCAGATCGGTCGGACACGGCACCGGCAGCCCCACGACCCGGTCCAGCGCACCGTCCATCGAAAACCGCACCACGCTCCAGCCATGGTGCAGGCAGGTCCAGACGCCGCCGCTGCCATCGAACGCCAGTCCGTTGACCTGTCCGGAGCCCTTGAGCACGCTGGCGAGCCGGCGCACCGAGCGCGTGCCCTCCTGCATGCGCAGGATGGCACCCGATTCCGGCGCCGTGGCATACAGCGACCGGTCGTCCTGGCGCCAGCGCAGACACTGCAGCGGCTCCTTGCTGCGCCACATCACGGCCACCCGGCCATCGTCCTGCATCGGCCCGACCACCGAGCCCCCGTCCACCGTGGCCATGGCCACCCACACCACGCCGTCTTCACCTTGGCATAGCGCCTGCACGCCCTTGTCCGGCCAATGGGCCAGCGGGCGCTGCACACCATCGGGGCCCAACACCAGCGCGCCGTGCTCATGCGCGATCCACAGGTCGTCGCCTCGGGCCACGATGCCCACCACCGGTGCGTCCAGGTCGATCAGAACCTTGTTGCGTCCGCCCTCCCACACCCGCACCGACGGGGCCAGGGTGTCGGCCCAGACCAGACGCTGGTGCTGTGCACTCCACAAGGGATGGGCAGCGTGAAAGGACCAGGGGCCGTCGATCGGGCGTACCGCAGTGTCGTCCTGCTGTTGGTTGGTCAGCGGCAACTGGGCACCGGCGCGCGCCGCCGCCTCGGCCACTTCGGGTCCGAGCAGTTCGAGCCGGGCGCGCGTCATGCGGTAGGACGGCCCGGCGATGCTGATCGCACCACGTACCTACCCCTGCCCATCGACGACCGGCGCGCCGACACAACGCACGCCGAGCAGGATTTCCTCGTCGTCGATCGCA
>Ga0105044_10002897_pt1 | contig 23473 bp, 22 predicted proteins | sample MAT01_FD_78092 | JGI IMG/M metagenome (GOLD analysis project Ga0105044, IMG submission 78092) | Freshwater microbial communities from Lake Fryxell liftoff mats and glacier meltwater in Antarctica - MAT-01 | ecosystem: Environmental > Aquatic > Freshwater > Ice > Liftoff microbial mat | place...
CGCCAGTTGTTGCTTCAGGACCCCCAGGTCCGTCGAGGAGAACTTCGTGCGCGCTGTCATCGCCCCTCAGCCTGCACGACCCCGGAGGACCCCGTCCCGCACGCTTGCCGAAGGGACACGGAATTCATCACGTTGATAAGCGTGAGGGCGGCTCCTCCATCGGGGGGCGTGTACACGTATTCGCGGAAACCCAGCAGGTGATTCTGGGGATCGTGGAATAGCCGGACGCGCAGCAGGTAGGGTAGATCCGGAAATAACTCCAGGCCTGAGGTCGGGTCAACCGTTCGGTGGATGGAATCAGGAAACGTGAAACCGGGGCCGAGCGGGACCGTCCGAGGACTGAGCGGGTCGTAAAGACGGGCGGCCGCGCTGATGGGTGGTCACCGCCCGGGTCGAGGCTGTCGAACACGACCTGGGCGGCCGCCATATCCGCGATGTCCGGCAGACCGCCCGTGGCCGTCGTGAGAGACTGTCCGACCCGCCACGGTGCCACGCCGGTCGGCCATTCGATCGCGTAATTGATATTTACCGGGGTACCAGCGACTCCGCCGGGGCGGCTGTCGAGCCATGGTATGGCGTCGCCCGGTTGGTGTTCCGGTCGGCCGTCCCGATTGAGGTCGAAAAAGAAATCAGGCTGAAGCGGGTAGAAATACTGCATCACCACATCGCCTTCGCCTCCGTCAAATCCCGCCGCCCGGGCGTAAAACCTTCCCAAATAGTCCTGCCAGGCCGGACCCGAAACTACCCGGTTGTGATCCTTCATCAACGGAAGGACCGACAAGGGCAGGGGAGGATGGATCTCGTTCCCAGCGGTGCCATCGTAGTGAAAGAAATAGGGGGCTTGCTCGTGCGCGACCGAGTAGACCTTCAGTCGCCATTCGCGGCTGATGGGATCGAGATACTTGAGTAGCACGAACGGGTCAGAGGCCTTGGGATTTACGCGGGCGTTCAGGTCGTTGCGCAGCGCGAAGAGGGTGCCGGCACTGATCAGGGCATGCTCTTCGTTGGGATTAAATCCAGGTAGAATGGGGTCCGGCTGTTGATAGACCTGCGCCTGCGGGTATTGAAGGGACGACAAAACGCCCGATCCGAGCTGGCTGGCGATGACCAGCGTATCGGAGTTGGTCGGCCAGCTCAGGTGGTACTGGTACGGCGAACTCGACCAGGCAACCCCCAGGCGATTCTGCCGATACCACACCACAACCAGTTTTCCGGCTACTGAGTCCGTGTTGACGGGCAAAATCGGGCCCGTTCGCATGCTTCGGTCGTAAGCGGCCGTGGGACCGAAACCGTCGTACGGGGCGTTCGTGAAGAAAGTGAATCCATTGAGTCCGGGGTAGTCGCTGTGGCCCGCGTTGGTGAGCGGTACGCCAACCGTCCACGCGACGTTCGGGGCGAGGTAAAGCGGATCGTTCCACGACACCGAGCGAGCAACCTTGAACTCGTGGGGTTGCAATTCGGAATTGGGGGCGCGCCCCCCCGTCTTGAGGTACTGCAGTACACTGAAACCCGGGGAAGGACTGGTGAAGATCTTGCTCGCGCCATTCGCCAACGCGCCGTCGGCGGTGGTGTAAATTACATTAACGAACCCGTGCTGAAATCCCGGCTGGTCCGGCTCAACTTGTACCGGCGTGTCCACGACATGGATATCGGGATCCGCCGGCCAGATGTTGAATGCGAGCGTCGGAAGCAGCACTTCGTTGGTGAATTTCTGTCGGATGAAGGTGTCGCTAAATTCGGTGAGATTGGTAAGGACGACATAGGTTCCCGTGCGCCACTTGATCTCCGCGACGACCGGTCGGATGGCGAAAAGTTTCTGATCCACGGCACTCCAGAAGAACGAATTGCCCGACTGATCGTTGCCGCCGCCCTGGAGAATCGTGATCTGCGGTAACTCGGCGAGCGTGCCTTCGGGCCGGAAGACGCGTCGTCCAATCTCGGTGGCAGGGAACAAGAGGAGGGCCTGCGGAGGACTATTGGAGAGAGAGCCGGTGGCGGCAATCTGAGCCCGGTCATTGATGGCGGCCGCGCCTGCCAAGGTCCAGTCCGAGCCGGCGGGCTGCAGGGTGTTGAGGTCGACCGCCCGTCCGTCGGAATAAAGGAACGCGTGCCATACGCCGTTGGTAGTGAGTGCGCGACCCACGATCTGACCGTAGCGGTTGGCGCCGGTCACTTCGGTCCGACCGCCACCCAAGAGGTCGCCGAGGTCGGCCCATTGCCCCGAATTCCAGCGCACCGCGCGGGACGCCGCGCCGGTCGAATAAAGCGCGTGGCCAAACACGACCCCTTCGTCATTGAGGGCGGTCACGACGACATGATCGGCACCGGGTGGACGTCCCAGGTCTCGATTCTGGCCGAACGAGTTGAGGAAGCCATTGGTCGTGCCCCCGAACTGGCTATCGAAAAACCGGCAATCTGGCCCTGCGAATTCACCGCGGTTGCCCACTGACTCGTCGAGCCGTCGGGCAGCGCCAGGGCCGTTAGCGGGCCGGTTCCAGCGGTAACGGCGCGAAAGCTTCCATCGCCCACCTGGGCATACCCCACGATCAGACCATCATCATTGATGGCCGTGCCGACGCTCAGATTGCCGCCCGCCAATACCCCGAGATCCGCCGGTAGAGTGTCCTGCCGCGGATCGATGCGGAAGGCGTGTAGTGTTTCCTGGGTGACCGAGGCACCCACGATGACCCCGCCGGCATTTACTCCGAAGGCGCCGCCCGTCGTGCCTCCGAGATTGGCCGTGACGAACGCCTGCGCCTCGTCACCGTAACCCGAATAGAAGAACGGCTGACTGTTGGTCTGGGCGGCTGTTCCCGTCACCCAGCCGGCCAGTTGACCCGCTTGATTCAAGGCCGAAGCAATGCTCGAAGGCTGCGCCGTCGTCCCCCCCGCGTTGACCACCACATAGGCGAGCCGCGAATTCACCCGTGCCTTAAACTTCGTCACGGCGCTGAGCTGCCCGTTGCCTACTTCCAGTTCGATTTCGCTGGTGCCAATTTCTCCCTCGACGGGATTGACGATCACGGTGCGCGCATTTCCTGAACCGCCGAACACGAGGCGATCCAAGGGGAGCAGTTGGGGATTGGATGACCGGGCGACGAGTGTCAGTGAGGTGCCGGTCGGATCATCCACGTCGCTGAGGGTCAAAGAGAGGACCGGCGCGGGATCTTCCTCTTCCAACTCCACATCGCGCAGACTGCTGATGGTGGGCGGAATGGCTAGGAACTCGACGTCCAAAGCGAGCGTCGCCTGCGGCGAAGTCAGGCCGCCGGCCGAGACCGTGTAAACCACCGTGTCGGTGCCAAAGAAGTTGGAGTTGGGGACGTACGTAAACACTCCCGGCGCGCTCTCGGTGATTCGGCCGTTTTGGGGTGAAGGTAAAATAATCTGGTACGCGAGGGTCTGACGTTCGAAGTCAAAGCCAGGGAGAACAATTTGTTGGCCGGGGCTGTTCCGCGGCACTTTCACTCGCGCAAAGGTTGTGATTCCCGAAATCCACGTGACCGGGTCTGTGATCGCGGCGTCGAAGCGAACTCCGCCGGGCTTCGGGGCACTCGAATCGTAGGCCGTCAGTCCGTTGCCTTCATCCAGTCGGTAGTAGGCCAAGAGGCCGTCTTCATTCCCCACCAGGGAAATCGCCATCTGGGCGAGGAGGTCGGCTTGGGAGCGGACGCCCTGCCACAGGCGAACCTCATCCAATGCTCCGGTGAATTCGGTTCCGGAGGTGAGGGCGGATGAACCAAGGAAAAGTTGGGCATTGGTGACCCCAATTACCGAGGGCCCGTAGTTGGTGGCCCCGAGGCTGACCCCGTCGCGGAAGAGTTCTACCCGCCGAATTTTCTGATCAAAGGTCGCGGCCCAGTGATGCCAGTCCGCATCGAGATACGGGACGGGTGAACTGAGCGGAGGAGGGTCGGCCTCTGGGGAATTCTGACCTTTGAGGGCGAACAACAGGTGACCGTCAGAGCCCCAGGCTAGACTCGCCTGGGGTGCGGCCAGGGAGGACGACAACGACCCCAAAGTCTGCACTTTGGGGTTCACGGGCGGATTAGTGTCACTCCGCCGTGCCCACAGCTCGAGGGTGAAGGACTGGTCGGCTAGGTTGAACTGGTCCGTGGTCACAATCCCGCCGCCCGCGCCGTCCAGTTGGAGCGCATTCTGCGAGCCCGCAATCGGAGCATCGTCGCGGTTCGCCACATTGAGGTTCACGACCACCGGCGCCGAGGTCACCGGCCGGGTTGTTTCGCCGCCCCGCCCCGCGCGATATACGAACGAGTCGGTGCCGAAGAAATTGGGCGTCGGTTGGTACGTCACGACGCCGTTAGTTTCGTGGAGTGTTCCCGACGTGGGCGGGACTTCCACAGTGAAGGTGAGCGATTCGCTGGGGGGTGCCTTACCGAGGGGCCGGACCCGCTGCGCCTGAATTGGCGTCTCGACCAGTCCGCTCGGTAGGGTCCAACGGACTGACAAGTGCGCGCTGCCGTTGGCCCCGTTGTCGGCCTGATGACGGACCTCGAAGTAGTACCGTTGCCCAGCGGTGAGTTTGACGGTGGCGGTTTGCTGGGCGGGGTTGAAGTCGAAGCGGCGGAAGCTGACACCGGTGCCGGGCGAGCTAGCCAAGAGATTGAGGTTCGACGGCGACTCACTGCTGCTGATCCACAGTTGCCCCTCATTCGCGCTGGCGATGGCGAAGGTGTAAGCACGCGTCTCGGGCGGCAGCAAATAGCCGCGCAGCCGCTGGGCGGCATTTCGAGGCCGAGTCCGGAGGCCAGGACGACATCGGGCTGGTCCGGCCAGCCCGGGCTGCTGCCGAATCCGGCGCCCAGAGTTGCGCTCACCGGACCGAAGTAAATTTCCCGGGTGACTCCGGCCGTGCCCCAGACGTTGGTACCATCCACCGCGGCGCCGAGTCCGAACGTGGCGGGCACGTCTTCGGCAACGTTGACCGTCGCGCCGAGCGGCACACCGGTCACGAAGGCCGGAAGCCCCACCAAGGGCGCATGGCGCTGGCGGGCGCTGGAATCCTGCAGGTCCCCGCCCACCGGCACGCCTCCAGAGGTGGGACCGGGATTCGCTCCGTCGAAATGCACGAAGCCGTCATCGCACCGGAAGTCGCGTACTAGACCCGGAGCATCGGAGGGCACGGCCTGCTGCTGGTACGCGGCAATGTCCGCGGCCGAGCGCGCGGTGCTCCAGATGCGGACGTTGTCCAAGTAGCCAAACCATCCCCGGTCGAGGTGATCACTGGGTGGCTCCTGGCCGACGTAGACCACGTCCGGCTGGAGGTTCATCGGCAAGGGCAAGATCCCTCTCGCTGACACCTGGCCGTCCACACAGAGCGTCACGGCTTGCCCATTCACGACGCCGGCCACGTGGTGCCGGCGGTTGGTCGTCACCTTGACCGTGGCGTTGGTGGGATAGAAATCGTTCAACCAGTTCGCCAAGGACGGGCTGCCGTCCTGCTGCACTGCGAGAATCAGGCCGGCGGTCTGGCCGGGGCGACCGGCCACCGCGATGATGTTGAGAAAGGGATCCGGCAGGTGGGTCGCGTTCACCCACGCTTCAATGGTTGCAGTGGCTCCGGTGCCGGTGTCGCTTGCCTCGAGGTCCACGGCGTACTGACGTGCCTGGGTCAGGTCGGTACCGAGGTAATTGAGGGCCAGGGCCGAGCCTCCGCCCAGCACTGCGGGCGGCTGAACTTCGGATAACGTGAATAGAGTGAAGCTACTCGAGGCAGCATTCCCCGAAGCGTCCGTGACCTTGACCAAAACCGTTCCTGACGTCTGGCCGGGCTCCGGAGTGAAGACGAGGTTCCAGTTGGTGCCGGTCCCGTCGAGGGGCTGGAAGAAGAGGTTTTGCGGATGGACCAACCCAACGTCCGCGGTGGCGGTCAACTTCAACTGGCTGGCCGGCCCACTGGCGCTGCCGATGCTGAAGGGCAGGCTGCGGGGATAGCCGTAGACCTGGACATGGGGATCCTCGAAGGGAGTGATTGTGGGCGAGCTGCTGTTGGGCTCAGAAAGCTCGAGGGCTCGAATCGAAATCGGGGCCGTGACGAACAGAGCGAGCAGCGCCGTCCAACGCGCGCCTAGCGGCAGAAGGGTCAGGAAATGGGTGATCTTCATGGCGGTGTCAGCAGAAGATTAAGGGGTCACTTCGGTGTTCAACTGGCCCAGGTTGGAAAGGCGCCGCAACTCGATTGATCCCGACGCGTACAGCGGCTGTTTGTGCAACCCGGTGATGGTTTCCCAATAAATTCCACCCAACGCCTCATCCCCTTCGCCGGGGGTGGGATTGGGGTCCACGCCGAACCGGAGGTGGGTGTCGCGCGCGGTAGTATACGCATTGGTGGCGTGGTCGGGATGGTAGCGGTGCCGAAAGGGATTCGTGGGGAGATTGCCCGGTAACTGGAGCGTTCCCGTAACGATATTGCTCAACGCAAAGAGCCGCAGAGGAAAGCCGAGCGCCACGCCTCCCGGGCTGCCCGGACCGTTCGTCGTGCCCAATGTCGGGGAAACGTTGGTGATACTCACCGTTCCCATCCACAAACCCGTAAAGTCCGATGCAGGTCCCACTTGAGCCACCACCCCGACGCGATAGAGCGTCCCCTCGCTGTCCGAGATGCTCAGCAGATTCTGGTGCCGTCCCGTGGCGGGATCCGTGGCGGGCGAGCCCGCAAGTTGCCTCCGATCCATCGCTAACCGCAGCCGATATTCCGTCCCGGCCGGCACGGATTGCTCATGGACCAGCAAAGGTCCGGGTGGGTTCGTCTGGTCAATCCTCGACGGCGGCAGCAACAGGAGCGGCGAGACATGAGGACCCGCGGGTGCGAGCCGGATTGTCTTGTTCAACGCGTGCTGGTTTCTGAGCGTCAATTCGACCTGTCGGCTCGTCGTATCGAAGTCAATTTGGTTCCCGGAATTGAGGGTCAAACTGAAGGGCGCAATGAAGTCGGAAGGTCCTCCGGTGTACACCCAGTACGCTTCGCCCCGGCGAAGACGATCCTCCTCCGCCACGGCCTGCCACTGGCCCTCGGAATTCAGAGTGAAGATGGATTCGAGCCGGCCCGCCTGAGGATCAAAATGGGCGGCGGAGGAGCGAAAGAAATTGCGGAAGGTGGGTGGAAGATCGGGATCAATCGGAAACCCGCGCAGATTGAAGCGATCCGCCACCCACGGGGACGTTCGCAAGGTCGGCCGGCCACTGATCGTCCAGTCAACGACGTTCGACCCCGCCAGCCGGATCAGATACGCGCGCTGAGGCAGGACGGCATACAGATTGGCGAGGCGGGCCTCGGGACTGTTGGTGGGGAAGTACGCCAGCCACTTCGCGCGATTCCATCCGGTAGATTCCGGATTCTGGATGAAGTCGGTGGCGCTGACCCGTTCCGAGAACGTCCAGACACTCGCTACCGGCACTCCGGCAAACACGACCGAGGGCGTGCGATCCGCCGGCTCGACCTCGAGCCAGACGGAGTTCCATCCGGGTTGGAGGGGTATCGTCTGGGTAAGTTCCTGAGAACGGACGGTGAAGATCAGCGCCAGTAAAGCCAAGGGAACACCCAGCCAGCGGCAGCGGACGACACGAACGAGGTAGCGAGATGAATGCATAGGCGCGCGGGAAAGTTCAGGGGCTGGGAAAGCGCGGCGGATGGGCCGCTACGGCTGGACTTGCGGACGGCAATCCCGTCGGAAGCTGCTGCTGGATTTGTACCGAATGATGCGTGCGCAGGTGGGCGTAGAGCAGTTGCTCAGCGGTTGCCCGGCGCTGGCGCTGGAGCTCATAAGCAATCTGATCCCGCACGGCCTCAAACGACTTCAGGCGGGCCGGCCGCGCTTCGATTAACTTCAACAAGAACAGACCTTCACCGGTGCTGATCATCGGGCTGACTTCCCCGGGCTGACGCAAAGCGAAAAGCGCCGCCACGACGTCTGGAGGCAAGGCGAGACTGGCTTGCGCTCGGGTGACCCAGCCGAGGTCACCCCGCTGGCGTCGGCTGGAAGGATGAATCGAATCGGCGGCCAGAGGGCCGAAATCTAAGGCTGTTTAGCGGTCCGAAGACCTTCCGCTCGAACTTCCTCGGCCCGCCCTCGGGCAGATCCCGCGGGGAGCTGAAGGAGAGCCACCCGGGCCTGCGCGGGTAGGGAATAACGTTCGGGATGTTGCACATACTCCCCGTCGAGTTCGGCGACCGTCACGACCGTCTGCGCCTCGGCTTGGTTCTCTAACTCTTCCTGGAATCGCTGAATGACCAGGTTCTTCCAAGCGGCCTGCAGTTTGGATGACTGATCAAACGCTACCCGGTGGGCCTCAGCGTAAAGCAGTTCGCGCTGGATAAGGCGCTCGAGCAGGACGGCGTCGGGTTCGGGAGAACTGGTGCGGGTACGTTCGGCCAGGAACGCTTCGACAGAAATCACCGCCGGACCCACCCGCGCCAATTCATCTGCCGCCAGAGGGCGATCCACCGCCGTCGTCGGTTCCGGCTGGCAACCGGAGAACAGGATTACGGCGAGGCTGGCCGCCGAGGTGCGGAGACACGTGGTACGGGCACGCGACTTCGACGCAGCTTGGAAAAGGGTCGTGGACATGTCGGAGTCGACGAGGAACCCGGCGTCACTCGGTTCGTTCCGGCAACCCGGGGAACTTCGTCAAGCGGACTTACCCGGGATCGGTAGGAACGTTACTCGCGAAGAAATTTTTTCTGGTGGGCGGGTCAGGGGTGGGTCCACCCACCCTCTCGGCGAGGTGCAAATGGTGCTGGTCCGTCGTGGCACAAAGGCTCTGTCGCCTAGCCTCCCCTGAACCTTGATCCGGGAGTTGAATGAAACAGGAGGAAACGCAGGAAACGCAGGAAACCGAGGATCAGGGGATTGCGACTGAATCTGAATCTCGCGGACTTCCACCTCACCAGTGAATATCGGCGATGCCGCCACGGTCTCCCAAGTCCCTCCGCCTCCGTTTGCTCCCTTGCCTCCTGTTAAATCCAATTCACGTTTTCAGGCTGGACGGCTCTTTGAACTCTCGCCGACTAAGTGGGAGGCATGGAATTGCTCACCTGTCAGTACGAGGGCGTTCACGGCAAAAAATGGAAGCCCTTCGCCAGGCCGACTATCACGGACTCGATTCCAAGTGCGAAGTAGATCCACCACCTCACGGCGTTCGAAAGGCCCTCCATCGCTCGCGCAGTTCGGCAGTCGTTAGCGGCGCCGCACCGGAGGTCGGATGCAGACGTTGCGACCCGAGTAGTTCGGCTTGGAGTCGCAGCCGATCCACCGGCCCACGATCAGGGGAAATGTCGAACACGCGGCCGGCATTTTCGTTCCAACCCGTCGCGATTTCGCGTCCGTCCGGACTCCAGCCCACCCAACCGGCCCGACCTTCATGCTCGAGCGGAGGGGTGACTGCTTCGCCCGTCTCGGCCTCCCAAACACGCGCCGTGCCGTCTTCACTGGCCGTCGCCACCAGGCGCCCGTCGGGGCTGAAGGCAGCGCTATACACGTAACCCCGGTGCCGCAGAGGTGGCGTCACCGGGTCACCCGTCGCCGCGTCCCATACCCGCGCCGTGTTGTCTTCGCTGGAAGTCACAATGCGTTGCCCATCCGGACTGAACTCAGCGCAGTAAATGCCGTCCAAATGCCAGAGAGGCCGCGCCAACTTGGCGCCACTCACGGCGTCCCAAAGTTGCGCTTCGGAGGGCAACTGACCTTCATCAGCCCACGACGTCAGAATGCGACTGCCGTCCGGGCTGAATGTCGCCGACCAGACCTTCCCGCCCACCTCTAGGCGAGGTCCAGAAGGCTGCGCGGTCGCCAGATCCCACACTTGAACGAAGCCGTGGTGGCCGGCAACCAGCAGACGTTTTCCGTCGGGATGAAAGGCCACCGTGCTGACTTGGGCTCCGTGATCGAGCGGTGGCGTGACCGCCGCACCGGTCGAGGCATCCCAGACCCTGACTGTCGAGCCGGCACCCTTGGTGACGAACTGACGGCCATCCGCGCTGAAATCAGCGATCGACACCGCGGTGCCATGGGGCACGCCCGGAAAAAGTGGCTCGCCGTTCGCGGCGTCCCAAATTCGCGCCGTGCCGTCCGCGCTGCCCGTCAGGAGGCGTCGGCCGTCCGGGCTGAAGCGTGCGTCAATCACTGCGGCCTCGTGCCGGACGGTGAGGAGTAACCGGCCGGAATCCCGGTCCCAGACCCGCGCCGTGCCGTCCTCCCCCCAGGTCACGATCCGGGTGGCGTCGGGATTGTAGCGGGTTCGGAAAATCGTACCGCCCTGACCGAGCATCAGCCGAGTCGGGGAGTTGGTCGCCAGTCGCCATAGCCGGACGGCGGTGTCTTGGCTGCCCGTGACGAGCTGAGCCCCATCAGGGCTGAAGTCGAGTGACGTCACGAATCCGCCGTGGCGCAGCACGGGTGGCTGCGGGTGTCCCGTTTCGGGGTCCCAGAAACGAACCGTAGTATCCCAGCTCGCCGTGGCTAGCCGCAGGCCATCCGGGCGGTAGCGCGCCCAGCGTACCCCGCCTTGGTGAGCCAGCGACGGACCTACCTTCTGACCCGTGCTTGCGTCCCAAAGGTGCGCGGCTCTCGCCCATTCCGCCGTCGCTATCCGGCGGCCGTCGGGACTGTACTGCACGGAATACACACTGGAGGGATGCACCAGGTCGGGCTCGACGGCCTCACCCGTGGTCACCTCCCATTGCCGAACCCGGCCGCCGTCCATGAGCACGGCGAAGCGACGACCATCGCCACGGAACTCCCATTGCAAAATCGGCTCACCCAAGTCGATGCGGCGGTAGGGTGTCCCGGCTGAAGCGGTATTCCAAATCGTCACCTGGTTCTGACCACCAAGGCCGGCCAGCCAGCGGCCATCCGGCGAGAAACGCAGCGTCGCTACGGAGTGGGTCGCCCGCCACGGTTCGCCTCGCGGTTGCCCGGTCGTCACTTCCAGAAGCTTCACCCCGTCCCGCGACGGGACGGCCAGCCACCGGCCGTCGGGGCTCAGGTCCACCCCGCCGAAGCGCACGGTCGGCAGATTCGTCACGGAGGTGCCATCCGCCATGTTCCAGAGCCGGGTGCCTTCACGAGGTGACCAAGTCAGTACGTGCTGGTTATCGGGACTGAAGCGCACTTGCGAGGCGCGGTCAGGACCCGGAAGTGGCCGTCCGCTGCGGACGTCCCAAAACTTGGCCGCCCCGTCCATCGATAGGGCCGCCACCCGGGTGCCGTCGGGGCTCAACTTCGCCTCGGTCACAAACCCGTCATGAAACCAGACCTGTTCCAATTCGGGAGCCTGACGCAACACGGTGCCAATTCGACGACGATGCACCGCTTCGCGGGTAAGGTCACCACGTTCGAGCGCGAGCGCCTCGACAAACCAGGCCAACGCGGTGAGTGGTTCGCCGTCGGACACGAAGCGATTTCCGGTCTGCACATTGAGCCGTACGAGGCGACGTCGGCTTTCCTCGGCTTCGATGGCGGTGCGGGCATTGGCCGCGCGGATGTGGATGTTGGCCAGGGCCAGAGTGGCGACCAAGCCCGCTCCGGCCAAAGAAGTCAGCAACAGCAGCCCGGCAAACCGCGGATTGCGGCGACTCCACTTCCCGGCGCGCTCCCACCCCGGTACTGGCCGGGCGAGGATCGGTTCGTTTCGCAGCCAGCGGCCTAGGTCGTCGGCCAGTTCCTGCGCCGAAGCATATCGAGAGCTCGGCTGCTTCTCCAGGCACTTCAGGCAGATCGTCTCCAGATCCACCGGTACGGTTGGGTTGAGTCGGCGCGGACTGACCGGCTCCGTCTCTCGAATGCGCCGCAGCGTATCCGGCAGCGACGCGGCGAGGAACGGCGGCCGGCCCGTGAGTAGCTCGTAGAGCCATCGCGCCAAGCGAGTAGAGGTCGCTGGCCGGCCCCACCGCTTCGGGCTGGCCCGTGGCGGCCTCCGGCGACAGATAGTTCGGTGAACCTAGCAGCCGGCCTGTCTCGGTCAGGTCGCTGCTGCCGTCCAGTCGCTTGGCCAATCCGAAATCAGTGATTCGCAGGGAGCCAAACGGATCCACTAGAATGTTGGACGGTTTAAGGTCCCGGTGCAGGACGCCGCGGCCGTGGGCGTAGTGGACGGCTTCCGCAATGGTCCGCACTTGGGAGGCGGCAGTGCGCGGAGACGGGAGGCCCTCGCGCAGGATGGCTGCAAGAGTGAGGCCATCGACAAACTCCATGGCGATGAAGTGCTGTCCGTCGATTTCACCGACGTCATGGATGGCCACAATGTTGGGATGCTGCAGCGCCGCCGCGGACTGCGCCTCCCTCCGAAAGCGGTCAATGCTTTCGCGGCTGGCGTGTCGGCCGAGCAGCAGGAGCTTTACCGCCACCGAGCGGCTCAGGGCGGGCTGTCGCGCGCGGTATACGACGCCCATTCCACCGTGCGCGATCTCTGCCTCGAGCACGTAGTCTCCGAACGGAATGTCCGTGGCGGCGGGGGGCGGTGAACCCAGAAATAAACCCGACGGAGCGGTTGCCGCTGGTGCCCCTCCCGTCAGCGCTGCGGTCAGCATGCATTTGCCGCAGCCGCTAGCCTGGGATCGCGTGGGTAGCGTGGCACCGCAATGGACACACCGGCGTCGGGTTCCTGGCGGATTCGTGGCCATAGTTACGCTGACTTACCCGATCCGCTGGGTGATGTTACGAACAGGTTTCATGCTCGTGCGGCTAACTCGCCAGGATTCGACGAAGGTGCTCCAGTTCCAGATCAACCTCGGCAGCATCGGCCACCGTGTCGGAGATCCCCGCCCGCACGAGTTCGCTGAAACGCTGGCGAAGGCGATGGAGGGTCACTCGGACAGCCACGGTCGTCATCCCCAGTTCCACCGCGATCCTCGCGTGCGGTGACGAGGTGCTATCGCCCCAAAGGTGCGGTTCCAAGGCGGCGAATAATTCCTCCCGGCCCGAAACCAGGAACTCCCGGCGGAGTCGGTCCAGAACCTGTTCCAGAAGCGCCATCGCCCATTCGCGTTCGAAACAATCCGCCGGAGAGCGATGGTCCACCCCATCGCCGGCAAATCGCTCCTCGGCGATCTCGGCATCCCAGGACACCACTTCGCGGCCGCCGCCGCGCTTCTGGGTTGTCCGGTCCCGGTGGGCGGTCTTCAGATAGTTTTCCAGCGAGCGCAGCAGAAAGGTGCGGAACCGTCCCCGCCCTGGGTCGGCAAGGGTGAACTGGTTCTTCTCCAGCAGCTTCGCGAAAAAGCCCTGGGTTAGGTCTTGTGCGTCCTCCGGAGAATGGCCATGTCTTCGGACACAGCAGTACAGCGGATACCAATACGACTGGCAGAGCGCGGTCAGCGCCGCTTCGGCGGTGGGTGAGCTGAGGTTGCCGGCCGCCAGCACCGCGCTCCAATGCGTAGTTTGGAACAGGCTGGTCCGTGCCGCAGCGGATAGGATGGGTGGGCTGGCATCGTCATTGGCCACGGCGGGTGCATGGATACAGCAGCCTCTGCGCCGGGTCACGAATCCGACGTGTATCTTTTTCGGGCAACAAAGCCGAACTCAACGAAGGGAGATTCCCCCGTGAATTGGCCTCCGGTGCGGAATCGCGGCAGGCCACCGGACAGCCCGGCACCGAAGGTGTTGGCGAGGGTGAACTCGGTGTGGCGGGTGCAGGCCGTGAATCCGACGCTCGGTGAACCCGTGCACCCGAACTCGAATCGGGGTGAGGGGTCGGTAAATGCTTGAAGTTCCCGCGTCAGCGTGTCGGCATTCGCAAGGTCGGCGCACACCTGGACCAATTCGGTGCCACCTGCCGGATGGCGGACCAGAAAGTCCACCTCGCGACCCCGGAGGGTCTGCTGGTAGCCGATCTCCATCCCACAACGTTCCAGCTCGTTGGCCACCGCCGTTTCCAAGGCGCGCCCCACGTTCGAGCGACCACTGGCGTCAAACGCCCGGATCAACCCCGGGTCGACCGGGTAAAATTTGCGGGGATTCGAATTGCGCAGCCGTTCGAACTCTGTAGCCAACGGCACCGCCGAGAGCAGAAAAGCGTCGAGGAGATGCCCGACCATGCCATGCACCGCATCCTTGACGAGACCAGGACCCTGAGCCTTCAGGTCCTGATGGAGGCGGTGGACGCTGAAGCTGCCGGCCGGATTTCGAAGGCATTGTCGGACGACCCATCGCAGGGCGGCCACCTGGGTAACTTCGTAACGTTCCACCACGTCCCGGAACAGGACCGTGTCCACATAACCCTGGAAGAGCTCGATTCGCAGGAATGCTGCAAGGCCTTGGGCCTCGGGGAACCCGCCCTCGGTAACGAATTCGCCCAGACGTCCTTCCACCAGGGATCGCTCCCCGGCAGACCAGCGCTGTGCTTCGGATTCCGGCTCTTCGCCGCGGTGGCGGAGGAACTCCCGAAAACTGAAAGGGCGGATTTCTCGAATGTGTCCTTCTGTAAAGGATAGGTTGGCAATGATCCGGACTTCAGTGAGGTTCACCTTGCCGCCGAGAGATGGGAGGCGTGCATCCGGCGGGCTATCGTGGGGCGGGCTCGGGAACTACAAGAATGCTACGGGTCGGCCGGGCAGATCCGAGCCGCTTCCGTTCCTCCTTAAGCCTTCCTTCGCCCGCTCCGTTGTGCCCTTAGGATTATCACCTCAGAATTCGATTCGGCGGAAGAGGTGGAGAGTGGTTGTCAGTCCGCGGTCACTGCGTTCATGTCTCAGGTACACCCGGAACCTCGGCTCATTGGCGACAACCTGCGTCGATCAACGCAAGGCCATGCTCCCCGAATCCGCTGACGGCCATTCGGATTCCCGAAACCGGAACAACAACGACTCGAAGCTGCTGAAGGAGTTCCACCTCGACCCAAAGAAGGAACGGCAGATCTGCAAGAGCTTCGGCAAGCTCGACCCGCAGCCGAAAATTATCATCGTCACTGAGTAATTGCTCACCGGCTTCGACGCGCCCGTGCTCTACGCCATGTATCTCGACAAGCCGATGCGCGACCAAACCCTGCTGCAGGCCATCGCCCGGGCGAACCGCCCTTACGAGAACGAGGCACAGGAGATGGTGAAGCCCCACGGCTTCGTCCTCGATTTCGTCGGCATCTTCGACGGCGGCGACTACGTGGTGATCGACGGCAGCACCATCGAAACGATCCAGCGGCGAGGCGAGGGGAGCGCAACGAAGGTGATCAACCTCGTCAAGGCCATCCAGAAGGAGGCCGATGACCGCAGCGAGGACCCGTTGCTTGTCGCGATGGCAGAAAGGTCCAGAGCGGTTCAGGAAACGTTCGAAGATCGGCAGGAATCCACAGGCGAGGCGATCGAATCGCTGTTGGCTGAAATCGACCGGAATGAGCGGCGGAAAGCTGAGCAGGCCGCCACGGGATTGGACGGATTGACCTATTTTATCCTCTGCCGGCTGACGGAGGACGGAATCTCCAATGCCGATAAAGTCAGCCGGAAGATTCAGTCAGCCGGAAGATTCGCGACGCCCTGGCCGCCCACCTCAACTGGCGGACCAGCGAGGCCGATCTGCGCGAAGGGCGCAAGCAGGTGACTTTTGCCTTTTGCGCCGAGGAGGACGACCTCGAGAAGGTCGCGCCGACCGTGGATGCGTTGTTCCGGACGCTGCTGAAGGCCAAAGGATCATGAAGCCCCGTCAGGACTGGGCCGAGTTCAAGGCTCGGGTGCGCGAATGGGCCGGCAGACTCAACGTCACCGTAGGGGCGGTTTACATCCGGCCGATGCGCCACAAGTGGGCCTCGTGTTCAATGGCCGGCACCCTGAGTTTCAACGAGGAACTCGTCGGCCTCGATGGCGAAATCGGCGACTACGTGATCGTGCATGAACTGCTTCACCTGGTTGTTCCCAATCACGGGAAGCTCTGGCGATCCCTGATGCTGGCATACCTCGGAGACTACGCGGCGGTTTAAGGGCGGCTTGCCGACGCGGCCCAAATGCAGGCCCGATGATCGTACAACCTTGGCGGAAACGAGTACCGGGCCACTTGCCCGGTAACTCGCGGGTCGGCCGGCGCGCCCCACTTGGCCGAACTTGGACGGCCGACACCGCCAGACGGGACGGAATCTTCGTCGTGGTTCCAGGTTCCGGTTGCCTTGTGGAATCGAAGAAGCAATGATTCCGTAGATTCGAGTCCCTCGACGGCAAACCTCCACACCACCCGCGACCTCATCTGGGCTGAGCATCGAAGTCCTCGACCACGTGATTATTGGCCAGACCGCTCCCGAGCGGGCTAGTCACTACTGTTCGCTCAAGGAGCTTGGTCAATTCTAGTCTTGAAGCGAATGCATCGCCCAAAGCCATCGCTGCCGATCTCCGGCGGCAACGGTTTCGCCAAACGAGCCGGGAATTCGTCTCCATCGTTCAGTCCACGCGCCGGAAACTTTCAGCATTGGTGAACCGAATTCCAATCAACCGGTTACCTCATCCAATTACCGTTCAGAAGTTGCGCGCAAGAAACGCACCGAACCCGAAATTGTTGGCAGCCATTCGATGCGGAACGGGGATCGGTTGGTGGAAAGGGCTGACCAACTGATCAAGTCAAAGGATTGTTCAAGGACGTAGGGGCTGGCTGGCGTTCCCTCCACCAGCCATGGCGCATCCGGGAAGCTTTTGATTTGAGGCACGGCGCCCCGAAATCGTGCGCCCGGAATGGGTCGCTCCAGGGTTCCATCCGGGAGCGTCCAACCAACCGCACCATGGTTGGGCGCTCCGTCACCCTTGAAGATCGCCTCCACATAGTAGCGGCGGCCCGCCTCCAGAGGCATGGCTGCGGATTTCTGCGTCTGGTAAACATTCCATTCCCGCACCCCCACGTAGTACGGACACTCCGCGACTCGGCGTCTATTGGCTGGGTTCTCGTCGCTGCTGACCCACAGTTCCCCCAAATCATCTCCGACCACCCAGAATGTGTAGTTTCCAGTTTGTGGCGCGAGCACCCATCCACGCAATCGGTCACCCATGTTTTCGGTCGAATGGCTCGGTGACTCGAAATTGGCCCGGTAGGAACGGGATGCAAGAGCACCGACATAGTTGGTCTGATTGACCAGATACTCCACCAACCGGCCATGCGCCCGGAGGAACCTCTCGGCGTAGATGCCATCCCACGGTTCCAGTGGCGCAGAAACTTCCGCCTGCGCCGCCCAACTCATCAATCGGCCCGCGCTATTGCTGACCCGGCAGGTGAATTTTCCGCCTGTCTCGGCGGTAAGATTCAGCAGATGGAGGACGGCTTCCACGGCACCGGTAATTGGCTCACCATCCCGAAACCATTGGCAATCGAGACTTCCTTCACCCATGGCCGACACCTCTAGGGTCACTTCGTCGCCCGGATTCACGACCACGGATTGGGGCTGTTGGACAATGACTGGTGCCACCGGACCGCCCCGCGCGAGGATGAGATCCCGAAACTGAGCGGTGGTCCTTTGACGGACCACATCGGTGTGGGTTGCAACGGTCAGTCCGAGCAGTGCGCTCCTGGGGAAGTGAAACAAATCGTAGACGCCGAGCTGAATCCAATCGATTCCGTTGGTGCCATGCAGCGGGATGATCTGGTCGCCGACGCGGACGAGTCGGGTCCAGGTGTTGGGATAGCGGACCCGGCCTTCGGTCAGGGGGCTGGTAAAGTAGGCGAAGGTTGACCTGAAGTCCGCGTACCGGGAGAGAAACAGGAAACGTCCAAATCCGCTAGCTGGTGAGGCCGTCACCGAATGGGTCGCCGCGCTGTCGGTCAGAGCGCTTCGGAGCATCAGTCCTGCCTTGGCCCAATACGCCGGGCCAGCTAGGGATGCCACGCGGGCCTGGAAATCGAAATTCCCGCTCACGGACTGATAGACAAAACGGCAATCGTCGCCGGAACCCCAAATGTCACCTTTCGAGGACGACACATTGAATCCATTATCCGCAGCCACAGTAGTCCCGATGGGTGTGCGGGAACCAATGTCCGCGCTGACAAAGGTGTCCTGGCCATGGGCAGAACGCGCCCAGAATAGCATCCACGCCAATAGTAAAATCCGGGTGCGCATTTGTTCGGGATCGAGAGCTTGGATTCTTTAGATAGGGATGCAGATTCGGGTGTCCAGTGACTTTTCCACGCATGAGCTCCCGATTTTTGTACCAGGAACACCCATGAACCTGAGAATTCTACACACAATGGGTTCATGAATTCTGAACAGAGGCCCTGCTTGCTTCCAAGCCTCAGAACTTGTCTTAAAATTCCCCGGGGTCCTGTGCAGAGGAATTTTGAGTGGTCCAGGCGGCGAGGCCCACGCCTCCCCGGTGCGAGCTATCCGGGCCGAGCCAACGCCGGCCACCAGCAAAAGACCCAACGACCGGAGGGTTTTCGCGGCAAGGGCCGGTTGGCTGCGTTCAGCCTAAAACCGGGAGTTGAACCACCGAGACACCGAGGCCCAGAGAGGGAAAGACCAGGGAAAGGGGCCTTAGTTTGATTCTCCGCAGACATCCTCCTGCGAGTGATTCTTTTTTCGGGGCCTGCTCGTTCGTAGTTCGTCGGTACTCTGTGTCTCTGCGCCTCGGTGGTCAGTTTCAACTGCGGTTTCCAGGCTAGGTCAGCCGGGTAAAGGATTTTCCTGGGTGTTGTTTCACCAGGCGTTTCAATTCGAGGCTGAAGAGCGTCACGGAAACCACATTTGCCGGCAGTCCGACCCCGCGAATCACTTCGTCAATGGTGTGTTGCTGATCGTCGGCGAGGAGCTTCAGGATCTGTGCCTCCGAGTCCGAGAGCGTGAGGGTGGGAAGTGTTCCTGATTCCGCGGGCGACGGCGGACGATTCGAAGGAGGGAAGAGGTATTCGAATTCGCTCAGTATGTCTTCCACCCCTTCGCACAGCTTAGCGCCTTTCTTGATCAGGTCGTGACACCCTTTACTGCGTGGAGAGTCGATGCGGCCCGGGACGGCAAAGACCTGACGCCCGTATTCCGTCGCGAAATTGGCCGTGATCAGGGCACCGCTGCTCAGATTGGCTTCCACCACGACCGTTCCCTGACTCAAGCCGGCCACGATCCGATTGCGGATCGGGAAGGTTTGTTTGTCGGCCGGTCGGTTGAAGGGGAATTGGGTCATGACCGCGCCATGGCCGGCAATGCGTTCAAACAGTTCGGCGTTTTCCGGCGGGAACACGAAATTGATGCCAGTGCCCAGAACTGCGAGCGTGCGTCCTTTGGCGCTCAGCGCGCCTTGATGGGCCGCAGTGTCCACGCCCCGCGCCCCACCGCTGACCACCGTGACTCCGGTGTAGGCCAGTTGATACGCCAGTTTGCGGGCAATCTCGGTTCCGTACGGGGTGGTGAGGCGGGAGCCCACCAGCGAAATCCCGTTCCGATCCGCTGGCGTGAGTGTTCCCTTCACGTACAGCACGATGGGCGGGTCATAGATCTCGCGAAGAAGCGCCGGATATTCCGAATCCAATTGGGTGAAGACGCGGCACCCGTACTCCGAAATGCGGCGCAATTCCGCGGTCAGGTCGACTTGGGATTCCCAGGCCGCAATCGCGTCGGCGGTCTCGGCGCCAATACCTGGAACGGCGAACAATTGGGGTGGACTGGCTCGGAGGACCGCGACTGGATCACCACCAAAATGGTCCAATAATTGGCGGAGGCGGACGGGGCCAACGTGCTCGACCATGTTGAGGGCCACGAGGGCTTCGGCAGGACTCATATCGACACAGTCTGCGCCCCGGGCGGCGGGTCCGCGAGTCAGGTCGACTCCCGAAATATAGTGAGGCAGGGCTTGGCCGCAGGTTTCCGTCAGACGAGTGACGGCGCGGCTTGCCTCGGGAACGAGTCCGCTTAGGCTGCCCCTCAGAACAAGCCCCATGACCACTGAACAGCAGATTGCCCAGTTTCGTGAAACGTATGGTCGCCTGCGGGCCGAGATTGGCCGGGTAATGGTCGGTCAGGAAGCCATCGTGGACGGCACGCTGGCGGCTATTCTCGCTGGTGGACACGTCTTGCTCGAAGGCGTTCCTGGTTTGGGGAAAACCCTGCTGGTACGCACGCTGGGCGAAGTGCTGGACTTGAGTTTCAGCCGCATCCAATTCACGCCAGATCTGATGCCCGCGGATATTCTGGGGACCAATCTGGTCATGGAAAATCCCGATGGACGGCGTCAGTTTGAGTTTCAACGCGGGCCGGTGTTTGCCCATTTGGTCCTCGCGGACGAAGTCAATCGTGCCACGCCGAAGACTCAATCGGCGATGCTGGAGGCGATGCAAGAGCGCCAGGTGACGGCGGGCGGAGAAGTACGGCCCTTACCGAAACCATTCTTTGTGTTGGCGACGCAGAATCCAATCGACCAGGAAGGGACGTATCCGTTGCCCGAAGCGCAGCTCGACCGCTTTTTCTTCAAATTGGTGGTTGGGTATCCCTCGCGGGAGGAGCTCACCGAGGTGCTGAATCGAACCACGGAAGGGGAGAAAGTGATTCCCGCCAAAGTCCTCGACGGGGAAGGCCTCTCGGTGCTGCAGCGGTTGGTGCGAGAGGTTCCGATCGCCACCCATGTGAAGGACTATGCGGTGCGCCTGGTCCTCGCGACTCACCCCAAGACGGGGACCGCCGTGCCCATCACCAATCAATACCTTCGCTTTGGCAGCAGTCCGCGCGGAGCCCAGGTGCTGATCCTGGCCGCCAAGGTCCGGGCGCTCACCCAAGGGCGATTCAACGTGAGTTTTGATGATATCGCGGCGATGGCCCTGCCGGCGCTGCGCCATCGGTTAATCCCGAATTTTGAAGCAGAAGCCGAGGGAGTGACCACCGATCTGATCCTTGAGCAGGTGTTGAAAGACGTTCCGCGTGATGCGACGGCGGTGGCCTGAAGTCCTCGTTTTTCCAGGCACGTGTGTTGATCCAGTGAAGGCATTCTACCTAGCGCCGAGCCGGACGTTTCGCCGGCGGATTCGTTCGGGAACTCTGATTTCAGCGTTGTCGCTGATGGTCACCGGCGGTCTGGCTCAGCAATTTCTCGACGACGTTCAATCGGCGCTCGACCTATCGACTCCAGATGGGCGGGCGCGAGTGATTTTTTCAGGCCTCGCTGACCTCGAGGGTTACGTTTTTCAGCACCCTCCGCCGGGGTTGGTCTTCAATCAGACCGCGTTCGCCAATCCGCGATTGACCCTCTTCGGTGACGCGCAGTTTGGCCGTCAGTGGTACGCCTACGCGCAATTCCAGGCCAATCGTGGATTCGACCCTGGGTCGGAAGTTCGCAACGCTCAGTTCTACGAATATCTGTTGCGCTGGACTCCCTGGGAAAACGGAACGTTGAACCTTCAAGCGGGGGAGTTTGCCACCAGTTTTGGTAATTGGTCCAAGCGCCGGTTCTCCTGGGATAATCCCTTTGTCACTGCCCCGACCCCATACGAGCAGGTGCTGACGATCAGTGACGCCAATGCCCCAGCGAGTCCTCAGGGCTTTCTGGCGCGGCGATCGCTGCCGGCGAACAAAAAGGCTTGGGTGCCTCTGATCTGGGGACCGTCCTATACCTCGGGCGCCTCGGCGTTCGGTTCGGCGGGTCAGTTTGACTACGCCGTGGAGGTTAAGAATGCGTCGTTGTCCTCACGCCCGGCGTCCTGGAGCGGTTTTGATCAGGGCTGGGAGAATCCCACCGTCACCAGTCGCCTCGGCTGGCGTCCCTCGGCCGCCTGGAATATCGGACTCTCGGGCAGTGGGGGCGCGTATTTGATGCCCAAGGCTGAACCTACACTGCCGCCCGGGACTTCTTTAGGCGATTTTTCGCAGACCACGCTGGGCGCGGATGTGACCTGGTCGCGGCGACGTTGGATAGTTTGGTCCGAGTTGTTCCTCGCCCGCTTTGAGGTTCCCAACGTGGGTCATGCGGAATTGCTCGGCGCGTACAGTGAGGTTAAATACAAGATTACCACGCATGTGTGGGCGGCCACGCGCATGAATGTTATGCTCTTCGGCGACGTGCCGAACGGCGTGGGCGGTGAAACGCAATGGGACAATAATGCCTGGCGCCTCGACCTGGCCTTGGGCTGGCGGTTCAATCAACACTGGCAGATGAAACTGCAATACAGTTTCGGCGAGGAACAGGATCCTGGAACTGAGGGCAACTCGCTCTTTGCCGGTCAGATTACGCTGCGATTCTAAGTCTCATGCCGCGCTCCAAGTCCTCCTGGCCATCAACCGAAGCCCGAGAACTCAACCTCACGCTGGTCAACCGCCAGCGTGACCGGCCCTTGGATCGAGCCCAGATTCGCGGGTGGGTGCGGGATGTCTTAGCCGAACAGCAACAGGACGGGGAACTGGTGGTGCAGTTCGTGAGCGCCCGACGTTCGACGGAGTTAAACGGGAAGTTCCTGCAGCACGAAGGTCCGACCGATATCATCACCTTCGATTATGGCAGCACCTCGCAGCGATTGTGCGGGGAGTTGTTCATCTGCGTGGCTGAAGCCATCCGACAAGCCGGCGAATTTGACACGACCTGGGAGGAAGAACTCCGGCGTTACGTCCTTCATGGACTATTGCATCTGCGGGGTTTTGATGACCTCGACCCGGCGGCGCGGCGAACGATGAAGCGGGAGGAGAATCGGCTGATGCGCCGAATTTTCTGAGAGCTTTTTTAATCATAGGCTCTGAGCAGTTATGGGGCAGGGGAATAGCTCGTAGTGAAATGCCGGAAGAACGTGCTAGCGGAATCATCGTGCGGGTCCGTCCCTATTCGGACACGAGTCTGATCGTGCACTGGTTGACGGCGGAGCAGGGTCGGGTGGTCACCTTGGCAAAGGGAGCACGCCAGCCGAAGTCGCCCTTTCAGGGAAAGCTGGACCTCCTGTTCGCGGGAGACTTGAGCTACATATCGGGACGAAGATCGCTCCTGCACACGCTGCGGGAATTCTTGCCGCGAATTCGCTATTCGGGGGTTCGGGCGGATTACGGGAAACTGGTCCAAGCGGCTTATGGCGTTGTCCTGCTCGAACGCGAAACTGAAACGGACACGCCGGTTCCCGAGTTATATAATTTGTTCACCGCGTGGGTAGAGTACTTGGAAGGTCATCCGCCGCAACCTCGCACGGTGTATGCCTTTGAAGCGCGCCTGCTGGAATTGCTGGGCTTGGATCCCGGTGCAGCGACGGAGGGGTTGCGGCCGGAGTCGAAGGAACTGTTGCTTCAATTACTGACCGTGGAGTGGGTCAAATTGCCCAGTCTGGTGGCCTCCGGTGCGACCGTGCGGCAGGTTAGCGAGTTTCTCCGGCGCCGTCTGGTGGAGGCGTTCGGTTCCGTGCCGACCTCGCGGACCGAAGCGGTAAAGCGGAACGTGGGGGGAGGGAAAGTTGAGAGATGAGAGTTGAGAGATGAGAGATGACGGTCCCGTCCTGAAATAGGTTGACACTCTGAATGAGAAAAACTGGATTTCCTAAGGATGAAATTCGATACAGCCGAGGCTTCAAAGTGCAGGTGGTGAGGGAAGTTGAGCGGGGTGAAA
>Ga0105044_10002900_pt1 | contig 23464 bp, 17 predicted proteins | sample MAT01_FD_78092 | JGI IMG/M metagenome (GOLD analysis project Ga0105044, IMG submission 78092) | Freshwater microbial communities from Lake Fryxell liftoff mats and glacier meltwater in Antarctica - MAT-01 | ecosystem: Environmental > Aquatic > Freshwater > Ice > Liftoff microbial mat | place...
AGAAAACCGTGTTAAGTATGATGATTTTATTTTTCTCATGTCCCGGAATATTTGCGATACAATAACCTCCTTTTGCAAAATCATTTTTAAATTCAATGTTGCTTTCGCTTTTGTTAATTAAAGGTTCCCATATCTGGGAAACGTTTTTTAAAAATTCGCCTCCGGGTGCAACCATGTAATTTCCACAGTCGGCATCATCATTACCAAGCATCGGAAAAATCTGGGTCTGAGGATAATGTTTTGTGATCATCAGGGTAATGAACTTCATTGTCTTATCAATAAAGTTATTGAGGGCATACATTTTATTTAGTCCTGAATAATGTACAAAATTTTCATTGAAATTATGCGACATGAAATCACCCGTAATGATTATGAAATCCGGCTCAGGAATCCGCATCTTCATATCTTCCAACGAAGAAACAAGCAGAGGAAAATTTGAATCGCTGCCGTATGAACTGATCAACTTTATCTTTGATGTTAAAAAAACCTTTTCCCAGTTCTCAAAATCCTCAATCACCAGTTCATGTACAAGCGTTGTATCATAAAGCGGATCAAAATGCACATCTGAAAAGAAGAGAAATTTATTTTCATTCGCTCCGCTTAAGTCCGTCCGGCTCAGGAGGAGTGACAGGAATAAAAACGCAGTAAGAAGTTTTTTCATAGGTTTGATTTATGCTTTAAACAGCAAACTCTTTTATCGAGGTGATGTTGGTTTATTAAAAACAGTTTATTTATACTTATTGAAATTTTATATCAATTTATGAAAACATTAAAAATAAATCATGTTGCTGTTTGGGTATTGGTTTTAATTCATCAGGTCATTGGCGCGATCTGGTTTTCACCTTTTGCATTTGCTGCAAAATGGGTTGAGTACACAGGGAAAAGCATGGCAGACTTTTCCGTTGCAACTATTGCACCTTACGTAATTTCATTTGTCAGCGCTATCATTACGATATGCATTACAGCCTGGCTTTTTAAAAAGCTTCATGTTGAAAATTTCATGAACAGGAATATTCTATGCATTTGTATTCTGGCTGGGCTTTTTCTTTTTTGAGCTGATGACCTTCAATGCATTTGAATTAAGACCTCTCGGCTTGACTCTGATTGACGGCGGTAAATTGCTTGTCACATCCCTCCTTACCGGATTTGTACTCGGAACATGGAAGCAGTATAATCAGGAACCTGATAAAGAAATTAAAAAATAATTTTTAATTCAAACTTATTTACAAAAAAAAGAAAAGCCGGGTTCAACTTCCCGGCTTTTTAATTATCAAAAAAAAATTATTATTTCAGCAGTATCATAGATCTTGTTTCTATAAAATCACCTGTTATCAACTTGTAAAAATAAACTCCGCTGTGAATATTATTGCCATTAAAAGTTACCTCATATTTTCCCGAATTTTGTTTTTTGTCAATTAATGTTTTCACTTCATTTCCCAGCACATCATAAACCTTAAGACTGACTAATCCTGAAACAGCAAGTTCATAACTTATCACGGTGGAAGGATTGAAAGGATTGGGATAATTCTGCGATAGCGAATACTTATCCGGTATGCCGTAATGGCTGTTGATCCCTACAATGGTTCCGACATCAAAAGTGAAGCACCCTCTGCCGTGTGTCGCGGCAAGAAGTATAGCAGGCGTCTCTTTGTATTTCAAATCATAAACTTCAACATTCGGAAAACCCGTATTAAAATTTACCCAGTTAGCACCGTCATTGGTCGACTGAAAAACTCCAAGGTCCGTTCCGACAAATATCATTCTCGGACTGCTTTGCCTCAATGCAATTGAATTGTGACCGATGTCCGGAAGATTTCCGGAAATGCTGAACCAGTTAACTCCGCTGTTGGTGGTCTTAAAAACATGCCTGCCAGGTTGTGCTCCTCCGAATGTCGCGTAGCAGACATTATCATTATCGAAATCAACCCAAAGATCAGTGATGTATGGAAAGCCGGTCACTGCAGACCAGTTTGTTCCGCCGTTTGTTGTTACGGAAATTTTTCCGTTACTTGTACCGATGTAAACTTTGTTAGTATCGGTTTTACTTATGCCGATCGCTGAAACACTTCCGCCGGTAACGCCTGTTGTTGCCATTTGCCTCCAGCCCTGTGAAGTTGAGGCGGACTGGACCGATGAAGTTTTCCATACATCCGCTCTTCCGAATACTACAAAATTATGATTACCCGGTGACATCTCGTATGGATTGTAAAACAAACCGCCTGTAGATCCGCTTGGGGTTATGTTTGTAAATGATACACCGAAATTCAGCGAACGCTGTATCGAGCCGTTAACATATTGCCCATAAACAAAATTTGTATTGACTGGATCAACTATCGTGTAGCCGCCGTCGCCGGTAGTTCTTTGGATCCATACAGCTCCATTGTCAGTAGATGTTTGTTTATTATTGTCCTGTGTCCCTCCGTAAAGCTTTGCGGGATCGGTAGGATCATAATCAGCGCTTTGAAACTGCAGAGTCGAGATATTTTCATTCAGGTCCGTCCACACATCACCGTTGTTTGTGGATTTATAAACACCTCCGTCCGAGCAGCAATACAAAACAGATCCGTTATATGATAAGTAATGAATGTCTGCATGTGAAAAATTTGTTGTACTGCTTGTAGACCAGTTTGATTTTTTTACAAGTGTAGTTCCTCCGTTAGTTGAAACATACACATCAAGTCCTGCAACGACTACTCCTTCAGGGTTTCCCGGAATGACGGTTACCGCATTATCATACCATCCCTGCTGGCTCATATAATTGGGTGTAGATGCCTGAAGTGTCCAGTTGTCTCCTCCGTTAGTTGTCCTGTAAAGTCCAAGTAAAGCTCCGCTTGAAGCAGCAATGCTTGCATAAATATAATTTCCGTTATCAGGTGAAACAGCGAGCTGGGTTCTTCTGCCGGTTGAATTCGGAAGTCCGCTGGTAAGAAGTGTCCAGTTTGTCCCGCCGTTGGTTGTTTTGTAAATTACATTAGGTCCCGTTCCGTTTGAAGTATATAATATGGAAGGATTATTGGGATGCATTACCAATGAAGATGAATTTATGAATTGTGTGCTTGCCCAGTTGACCCCGCCGTTCGTCGATTTAAAAACTCCGACGTTACCAGCGGCATATACATTCTGAGGATTTACAGGATCGACAATTATTTTTCCTGTATAAGTACCGGTCTGAGTTGCGGGTGAAATTTTCAACCAGTTCAAACCCGCATTTGTAGATTTATAAATACCGTCTCCGTACTGGCTGTCGAGTGAATAATTTAATTCGCCTGTTCCGTAATACAATATATTTGGATTAGTAGGGTCAATTGCAATGTCACCGCTGGATATTGAGCCGAGGTTATCGGTATAAACATTCCATGTTATGCCGCCGTCAGTTGTTTTCCATACTCCGCCTTGTGCAGCGGCAATGTACATTATGTTAGGGTTGCCCGGATGAAATGCGATTCCGTTGGTTCTTCCTGAAATATAATTATTGTTTGTCACTCCATAAAACATCCCTGTAGGATTTACACTTACCCAGCTTGTAAGTGAAGTAATGCTGTTGGAAAGATTTCTGTCTTCCGGAATGTTACGCATCTGGATCACAGCTTTTTCATAAGCAAAAGGCGGCACTTTCATTTCCGGTCCGCCGGCTCTTCTTTCATTAATGAATTTCTCGCGTTCAAATATGCTTTCGCTTGATTCATTCTCTTCTTCATCCTGTGAATAAGTAACAGAAACAAAAGCTGCTGTCAGGAGAATTAACAGCAGCATAAAATTCTTAAAACATTTCATTGATATCCCTTTCTGATTTTTTATAAAGTTAGATGTAATAATTTTATTTATCTATTATAAAAAATCAATCTCTGTGTGAAATTTTCCGGTCGTTACACACTTAACCTTGTCAAGGAATCAACAGGAAAAATATCGTTCTTTGATACATTACCGTCAAACCACTGGCAAACTACATCGCCTTCTTTGTTTCCTTTAATTATTTTTAATGCTTCATCCTGCACCTTTGTTGAAACTTCCTTGCTGTCACCTATAAATCTTTGAATGGTCATTTTCGGACCGCCGGATTTTAACATTACAATGTCGCCTGACTTTAATTCCATTTTTGTATTTTTAATTTTTGATTATTTAATCTGATTACTGTGATTGATACGATGTGATTTGTAGAATGTTATCAGAAATATCAATGCAAAACCCGGCTTATACACCTTGCGTATTCTTTACAATGGTGTGATGCCAACGGATGATCGTGAACAAATACAAACAAATACCTTTCATTACTTTTCCCACTGTAAAAAAAATTTAAAATATCTATCTTTTCAAAAGGTAAATTGTAAACGAAAATAAACTTTCAGGAGTTATGAATGACTGAGTTTGATGATTTTGTCAATATAGTTAAAAAGCTTAGACAGGAATGCCCGTGGGACAGGATTCAGACTCACCTATCACTCCGAAGATGTCTCCTTGAGGAAACTTACGAAACACTTGAAGCAATCGATGAAAACAATATTCAGGAATTAAGAAAGGAGCTCGGCGATATTCTGCTGCAGGTTGTCTTTCATTCCAACATTGCTGAAGAAGTGAAAGAATTTACACTCAAAGAAGTCATAGAGGGTGAGACAAAGAAGCTTATCGACAGGCATCCGCATGTTTTTGGTGATGTTAAAGTCAAAGACAGTGAAGAAGTAAAGAGGAACTGGGAAAATCTTAAGAAGAAGGAAGGAAGAAAGTCACTCGTTGACGGAATACCGGAAGAGCTTCCCGCATTGCTGAAAGCGTTCAGGATACAGGAGAAGGCATCTAAAGTAGGATTTGACTGGAAGGATGAGAAGCCGGTATTTGATAAAATACTTGAAGAGATCGGTGAGCTAAGGGAGAATGTTGAAACAGGAAAAAGCGAAAGTGAAATCGAAGATGAATTTGGAGATGTGCTATTTTCGCTGGTAAATTATTCACGCTTTTTGAAAATAAATCCTGAAGACGCGCTGAGACGGACCGTAAGTAAATTCAAAAAACGTTTTCAGAAAATAGAAAAATTTGCTGAGGAAAGTAACAGACCGATCGAAGAAATGACTCTGGAAGAGATGGACGAAATATGGGAGAAGGCAAAAATTGAATTGTAATTGTGAAGGGAACATTTGGCGGTCATAAAAAAAGATCAATCCATTGGTATAATATTATTTTACGCGTTTCCCCGTTCTACAAAGTTTCTGATCCTGAAGCACAGGAAAGGTCACTGGTCATTTGCAAAAGGTCACAAGGATAAAGGTGAAACGCCGATCCTGACTGCGGGCAGAGAGCTGCTTGAAGAAGCAGGAATTGATGACATAAGATTTTTATCCAAAAAAATTCTGTTCAGTGAGACTTATGCTTATTCAAACAGGAATAAGGAAAAGATCCTTAAATCGGTTGATTATTTTTTAGCCGAATCATTTACAAAGAAAGTTAAGATCGATAAAAAGGAAATTACAAATTACAGATGGTGTACGATCAAAGCTGCGGAGAAAATAATTACATTCAATGAATCAAAGAAATTACTGAGAAAAGCATCCCAATGGCTTAATAAAAACATTAATAAAAAAAAATAAAATGAAATATTATAATAGTATCAACATCAGACTAAGAAAGTTTTGCTATCTGATTTTTTGCATTCTCTTTCTGATACCGGAATTCACTGAAGCAAAAAATAAGGTTGAGGAGCTTGCTTCTAAGCTTGATTCCATTGTCAGTTCGATAGGCTGTAACATTTCCGTTCAGATTACAAGCGCTGATAAATATGATCTGCTTTATGAATATAATCCTCAGCAAAAAATGATACCCGCCTCGATCACTAAGCTCATTACCGCAGCAGTTGCCATCGACGTTCTCGGTGTGAATTATGATTTTAAAACCATTGCTTATACAGATGATACTGATATTAAAGACGGTGTCATTAACGGCAATCTTTATCTGAAAGGATTCGGAGATCCGGATCTCAACTCTTCCGACTTAAATTATCTTGCAAAGCAGATAGCGGAAAAGAACATTACAGAAATTACCGGGAACATTATTTACGACGAGTCATATCTTGATGACAAGCATTTCGGAATTGCAAATTATTATTCGGGTGACACCCATCAGAATTACTGGCCTTATGTGAGCGCTATAAATCTGAATAAAAATCCGGGCAACTTTGATCCCGCTTCAACAGCCGGAAACCTTCTATCTGAAGATCTTGCAGCATTGAATGTTAAGCTTAACGGAATTGTGATCGCGGGCGTAACACCTTCGGCTGCGAAAGAGATCGCGACAATTTCACACGCATTGTATGACGTCATTTCACACATGAATAAGGAAAGTGATAATCATTCAGCTATCACTGTGTTCAAGGTGGTAGGAGCAAAATTCAAAACACCTCCCGGCACAATTGAAAAAGGCGAGGATGCAGTGGTCGATTTTTTAACTGCAATAGGAAGTCCGAGAAATACTTTTGAGATCGTTGAAGGTTCGGGATTATCAAGATTCAATACTGTTAACTCCGATCTCTATATCCGGCTTTTAAAATATATGTACGACGATGTGAAGACGTTTGATTTTTTTTATAACTCACTTTCCATTGCCGGAAGGGACGGCACATTGCGCAACAGGATGATCGGAACAGAAGCTGAAAAAAATATTCATGCAAAAACAGGAACATTAAATTCAGTAAGCTCACTTTCTGGCTATGCCGTATCAAGAGACAATGAGCTGCTTATTTTTTACATAGCGATGAACGGGTTTGGCAGCTCGGCTAACCAAGTCAGATACCGGCAGGATCTGATCTGTGAAATTCTCTGCGGGTTCTCAAGAAAATAGTTAAAAAATTATGAAAAGTAAGATCTCCGAACAGTCTACGGATAGCAGCGGCACAGGCGAACTGAGAAGACTCATCCTTTATAATTCGAATCATGTTTGGGACGATGTAATAGCTCAGGTAAGCAAAGCTACCGGTTATGATCCTGTGCACTGTGAGCAGATTGCGATGATCGCTCACACTAAAGGCAAAGCAGTGGTTAAGTCCGGCGGGCTTGATGAGCTTGAGTTTATTGATCATACATTAAAGGAAATTGATTTAGTCACAAGCATAGAGTAGAATTTAATAATCCAACTTCCGGATGAAAACTTCCAGTTAATATCGGAAAAGCTGATAGCTTTTTATGATATTCATGATCAGACCTTCTTCAAATTTTACTTCCTAAGAAATATCTATCAACAATAATACAATATAAAATTTATGAAATATAAGCTAGAATCCAGTTACAAGCCGACCGGTGATCAGCCCAAAGCTATAAAGGAGCTGACCGAAGGAGTCCTACGCGGTGACAAGTATCAGACATTTCTTGGTGTGACCGGTTCAGGTAAAACATTCTCAGTTTCAAATGTAATTGAAACGATCGGCAAGCCGGTTCTTATAATGTCACATAATAAAACGCTTGCGGCGCAATTATACGGTGAGTTCAAAAGATTTTTTCCGAATAACAGGGTTGAGTTTTTTATTTCATATTATGATTATTATCAGCCCGAAGCATACATCCCATCATCAGACACTTACATTCAAAAGGATCTTTCCATCAATGAAGAGATCGACAGGTTACGGCTGCGGGCTACCGCTTCAATACTTGAAGGCAGGAAAGATGTAATCGTTATTTCTTCTGTGAGCTGTATTTATGGTATCGGAGCGCCTGAAGAATACGCGCAGCAGGTGCTTGTAGTAAGAGTCGGCGAAAAGATCTCAAGAAAGAAACTGCTTTCAAAACTGATCGACATACATTATGTAAGGAATGACATTGAATTCAAGCGCGGAACGTTCAGGGTAAGAGGCGATACTGTTGAAGTAATTCCGGCTTATGAAAACGATACAGGAATCCGCTTTGAAATCTTCGACGACACTATTGAAAAAATTTCATATATAAACAGAGAAGACGGGAAGCCGATCGGGAATGACATTAGTGTTGTTATGTATCCGGCAAAATACTTTGTCACAAATAAAGATAAGGTTGATGTTGCGATTGAAAATATCAGGACGGAGCTCGAAGAAAGAGTTGAATATTTTAAATCGCAGGGCAAATTTATTGAAGCCCAGCGCATTGAACAGAGAACCAACTTCGACATTGAAATGATACAGGAGGTAGGCTACTGCAACGGAATTGAAAATTATTCAAGACATCTTGACGGACGACTTCCCGGATCGAGACCTTCGTGCCTGTTTGATTATTTTCCTAAAGATTATTTACTGGTGGTGGATGAATCACACGTCACTGTGCCGCAGGTAGGCGGGATGTACAACGGTGACAGAATGAGAAAGAAGACTCTTGTGGAGTACGGCTTCAGGCTTCCTTCAGCGCTTGATAACAGACCGCTGACTTTTGAGGAATGGGAAGGAATGGTAAAGCAGGTGATATTTGTAAGCGCCACGCCGGGAAACTATGAGCTTGAAAAAAGTGAAGGAGTAATTGTTGAGCAGATAATCCGACCGACCGGTTTACTTGATCCGGAAATACAGGTTCGTCCCGTAAAAAATCAGATCGATGATCTTATAAATGAAATTCGTATTCGTAAAGAAAGGAATGAAAGAGTTCTTGTTACAACCCTTACAAAAAGAATGAGTGAAGATCTTACAGATTATTTGTTGGGAATAAATATAAAAGTAAAATACATTCACAGTGAAGTTGACGCGCTTGACAGGGTTGATATTCTTCGCGGACTGCGCCTTGGTAACTTTGACGTACTGGTTGGAGTAAATCTCTTGCGTGAAGGACTTGACCTGCCGGAAGTTTCCCTTGTTGCAATACTTGATGCTGACAAGGAAGGATTTCTCCGCTCGGAGAAGGCGCTGCTTCAGACAGCAGGCAGGACTGCAAGAAATGTAAACGGTCTTGTGGTGATGTATGCTGACAGGATCACAGAATCTATGAATAAGGTAATTAAGGAAACAGCCCGAAGAAGAGAGATTCAGGAAGAATATAACCGTGTGCATAATATTGAACCAAAGACAATTTTCAAAACTTATGAAGAGATAATGTCATCTACCATCGTTGCCGATTCGAGACCAAAAACAGATTACGGAAAGAAAAAGAAGGACGATAAAAAATCTACTTTAAGCATACTTACTGATCCGGTGAAGAATAAGATCAATCTTGAACAGAGGAAAGAGCTGATCGAACAGTTAAGAAAAGAGATGATAAATGCTGCAAAGGATCTGGAGTTTGAAAGAGCTGCGGAGCTGAGGGATGAAATAGAGAAACTGGGTTAGAAAATTCTCACCCGCACACTTTTTTAAACACTCTCAAAAAATTTAACCCGAGGATTTTTTTTATGTCTTCATCATTATAACCTTTTTCCACAAGACGCTTCGTCAGTTCAGGATAACAGCTCGCATCTTTAAGCTCAGGCGGCGGAGAGATACCTCCGTCAAAGTCAGCACCAAGTCCAATGTAATCAACTCCGACAAGATTTTTTATGTAGTCTATATGTTCCACAACATTTTCAATTGTCGCGTTTGAATTCTTATCAAGAAATTTATCATAAAAATTTATCCCGATATATCCATCCTTCTTAGCGAGCGCTTTGATCTGCTCATCAGTAAGATTCCTGTAGTGCGGATTGATCGAGTAACAGTCCGAATGTGAAGCTATGACAGGCATTGTTGAAGTTTCGATCACATCCCAGAATGCCGCCTCACTCAAATGTGAAACATCAACGATAATTCCTGTCTCATTCATTCTCTTTACAACTTCAAAACCAAATTCCGTGAGACCGCCTTTCTTACCACGTTCGACTGCATCGCGTGCTGAAGTAGCAACAGCATTTGAATTGTTCCACGTAAGACCGATATAACTTACCCCTGCATCTGAGAATGTGTTTATGTTGTCAAGGTTTTTTTCAATTGCTGTCCCGCCCTCAATCCCAATCAGTCCGCATACCTTTTTTTCATTTGTGATCCGGATAATGTCATCGTAAGTTTTTGCAAGTTCAAATTCCGATGAATTTTCTGCGGCAATTTCCACGAGCTTATTTATCTGAGAAATGGTAAAGCTGAATGAACGTTTAACCTGACTCATTGGGATCCACACTGCGAACACCTGCACATCAACACCGCCTGCCTTCAGTCTCGGAAGATCTGACTGAATAGATGAAGTTTCATTTTTGAAATCAACTCCTTTATCAAACACTTTCCATAAAAAATCACTGTGTGTGTCAATTACAATGGACTCATTATGAAGATGCAGGTAATCTGTTTTATCCAGTGAATCTGTCTTTGTTGAAATGGTTTTTGTCAAATTGTTATCGATAATTTTTGGGCTCTTGTTCGTTACAGGTTCAATTAAATTTCCCTTCATAGAACCTTCCTCTTCCTTTAAAAAAATCTTCTCATTTAAAAATAGAAAAATCCCCGCACCAAAAAAAACAACAAACACCAAAACGATACTAATCTTTTTCATATTTTATATAATCAATATTCTGAAAATCCTGCATCAATACTCCAGATCATCTTCCAAAAAAGATGACTTGTCTGTGTTTATTGCAACCTTAGCAAATTCAAAATGACTCTCCGGTACAAAGAACGTGATCGGTCTTTTTGTTGCAATTCTTCCCAACTGTGTATTAAAAGTTTCCATGGAAAGCGCGATGTCATATTCACCCTCAACCCTGAACGGGATTTCCTCATCCGTGAGCTTCGCCTTTACCAGACTGGCTTCCATAGGATCGTATGTTACATAAACTTCTACCATTATTTTTTTTCGTTTGAAAAGTTCAGCATCGGTGTAAGCTTTTGATCATACGGAGCAATTACAAAAGAATTGTTCGGAGAATTCACAAGCTCTTTCAGGGTTTCAATGTATTTCCACTGAAGATATGAATTACTTATCGTGCTGTTGATGATTTTTTGAGCTTCTGCAACTCCCTGCGCCTCAACTGTCTTTCTCTCCGCTTCCTGTCTTTCCTTCTGAAGAACATAGACCATTTGCTGAGCTCTCTGCTCGGCTGCAATTTTTTCATCAATTGCTTCTCGGACTTTCTGCGGTAATTCTACATTTCTGAGCAGAACCTTTTCAAGTATCAGCCCTCTGCCTTCAAATGACTGTTCAAGCTTTTTTGCCACATCATTTACATAATCATCACGCTTTGAAGAATAAATGTCCGTTGCAACAAAGTTCACTGCAACGTCGCGTATCGCTGTTCTTATTGCAGGCAATACGATCTTAGCTTCATAATCCGTTCCGATCGTTCTTAAAAGATTTGGTACATCGTCTGCGCTCAGGCGGTACCAAACAGTAACATCAAGCAGCAAGGTCAGTCCGTCAGAAGAAAGCGTCTGAATAGGATCACTCTTGTTTGATATGGTTTTGCTATCACTGACATCCTGATCATTCTGCCCGCTCATAGTGTATGCCTGAGTTTTTACGTCAAGCTTTTGCACCTCTATCAGCGGGTTTACAAAATTCAGACCGCTTCTTAAAATTCCGTTCTGAACATTCCCAAATAATATCTGCACTCCTACTTCACCGGGTCCAATCTGAACTATCGAAGCGAAAAGTATTGCAAAAATAATACCTATGCCTGCGGCTATTCGTGCTATGCCGGTAATTTTATAAAGGTTCAGATTATTCTGAAGCTGTCCGCGTATTATCGAAAGAACGATAATAGTAATTACAAGAAAAATAATAAATGTTATCATCTTTTTTAATTAGGTTAAATAATATGTTTCTTCAAATATTAATTTTTTTTCTCAGATCTTTGGCAATTCTTACGGCTGCCTCTCTGTCTTCATTCAATACAGTGATATGTCCCATCTTTCTACCGGTCTTCGTTTCCTGCTTTCCGTAAATATGAAGATATGCCTTGTCTTCAGATAACACTGCTCCGGTATTGCTTAACTTTGCCCTGCTATTCCTTTCACCAATGATGTTTATCATCACGCAACTGTTATCTCTTAAATTGATATCGCCAAGTGGAAAATTCATTACTGCCCTGAGATGATTCTCAAACTGAGATGTGTAACATCCTTCAATTGTATAATGACCTGAATTGTGGACCCGCGGCGCAAGTTCATTAATCAAAATTTCCTCTCCAATTAAGAACATTTCAATCCCCATGACCCCGACATAATCAAGTTTCTCAACTATTGTTTTTGCCATCTGCTCAACCTTTGTTTTAATATTATCAAACATTCCATCCGATGCGATAACAAGATGGCAGACCTGATCCTTCTGAACCGTTTCAACTACAGGATAAATTCTGATCTCTCCGGATTTATTCCTGACGACCTGTGTTGCTATCTCCCTGTCAAAATTGACAAAGCTTTCACACATAAGACTTCCTCTTTTTATCAATGTATCAAATGCATCGTCAACATCAGCTTCAGATCTTACTAAATAATTTCCTTTGCCGTCGTAACCCATGGTCCTTGATTTAAGAATTACAGGATAGGAATTTTTCTTTGCAAAATTTACAATATCCTCCTTTGAATCAACTTCACAAAATCCTGCAACCGGAATATTGTTTTCCTTTAATGTCTTCTTCTGATAAAGTTTATCCTGAATCAGCTCAATTGCTTTCGATGCCGGATAAACCTGCTTTCCAAGTCCTTCAAGATATTTGATCTTATTTACATCTATGAATTCATTCTCAAGAGTTATTATATCACACATACTTGCAAATTTTTTCAGACACTCTTCATCATTCCAGTCTCCCACAAGTTCATTTCTTGTAACCTGTCCTGCAGGAGAGTCCGCTTCCTTTGAAAGGACATAGAATTCAAATCCGTATTTATAACATCCCTCAATTATCATCCGAGCTAGCTGACCGCCGCCGAGTATTCCTATTTTCAACTGATGTTAAAGGTTAATTTTTGTTTCATAAATATGTTTACTGATCTGTTAATATATTATTTACCTGCCGAGTAATCTGTCATACTCCGACCGGTTCTCAAGAACTTTAACCGCCTCCTGAAGCTGCATATCATAGGGAAATACTGCTTCGTATTGCTGCGCTTCATTTATGATCCGTTTGTTAATTTCATCAACTATGCTTTTCAGTATCTCAGCTTTAGCAAGATCAATTTCCTTTTCCTCACCTTCCTGCGCCTCCAGTTCTACTTTTTCAATCATATTACTGATGTCCAACTTATATTTTTTTTCTGAAGCAAGCTGCTCTATTTCAATAAGCTTTTTTTCGATCTGTGATTCATAGCCAAAGTCGCTCTCCCTGATAAAAACTCTGAAAGTGCTAAACAGTTCATCTGCAGGGACAACCGCAATTGAGGCTGAATTCTTTTGCAGATATTCATTGGCAAATTTAAAGTACATATCCTTTGATAACAAAGCATTATGAATCTCACTTTCAGGATCAACATTCATTTCGATGTCAGGTGTAATGCCGCCGTAGGCTTTTACAATTCTTCCGCCTAAGGTCTTAAACTCAACCTGATCATATTTATCATTATCAACAAACACACCGGATTTATTTTCCTTAAAATAATTTTTTTCCTGGATCCATCTTCCCGAAGGAGTATAATATCTTGAACCGGTGATCTTTATCTGTGTCTTCTTATCAAGATCCTTTATCTGCTGCACGAGTCCTTTACCGAATGACTTCGTTCCGACTATCACACCTCTGTCGAGATCCTGTATCGCTCCGGCGACTATCTCCGAAGCTGAGGCAGTGTTACCATTGATCAGCACTGCAATTGGAATGTCAGAAGGTATGATCGGCTCTTCTCTTGAAAAAATTTTCTTTTCAGAATCCGCGCGCTTACCTTTTGTAATCACAAGCAGACTTCCTTTGGGAACAAGCTTGTTTAAAATTCCTATCGCAGCATCAAGCAAACCTCCGCCGTTATTACGAAGATCAAGCACAAGACCTTTCATCTCTCCGTTAGCCATCAGACCTTTGATGGCATTCTCAACTTCACTTTCGGAAATGTTGGTAAATCTATCAAGCTTTATGTATCCGATACCTTTATTCCTCGGCTCAAGAAAACCGTAGTAAGAAACATTCTTCAGAATTATTTCCTGTCTCACAAGTGCAAAATCTATAATTTCACCCTCTCTGTCAATTTTCATTTTAACTTCTGTTCCCACCGGTCCTCTGACAAGATTTCTCATGTTATCAACTTTCTCATTGCGAAGATCCCTGCCGTCAATTTCAATTATCTTATCGCCTACTCTCAATCCCTTCTTTTGAGCTTCGTATCCGTTCATTATTTCGGAAATGTAGAAAAGACTATCCCTGATTCCCACCGTAATTCCGATGCCTCCGTATTTTCCGGAAGTGATAAGATCGATCTGATCCCTGCTGCGTTCGTCAATGTAGGTCGTATAAGGATCAAGTGTCGAAAGCATCCCCTCAATCCCCGCCGTTATAAATTTATCTGCATCGATCTCATCTACATAATTCAATGCCACTTCTTTATACACCTGTCCAAACAGATCCATGTTCCGGTTGATCTTTTCATAAATGTCATCATCACCGCCTTTAATGTTTACACCAAGAAATAAACCTGCCGTAAACAATAAGCTCAGTGTGAGTATTCTGAAATATTTTTTCTTTGAGTTGTTCATTTTGTTATTATTATTATAAAATTTCTTTTAACTTTTAACTTTTAACTTTAAACTTTCAACTATTTCTCTGTGGATATTTTCTACACTTTGTGTGCCGTCTATAACCACAAATCTTCTTTTATTGTTATTGGCGATCTGTAAATAACCGTTGATGACTTTTTTGTAATACCAGGCTTTCTTCTGTTCGATCCTGTCTTCATTCTTATTCATCAGTTTTTTCCTGCGGATACATTCATCTATACTTATATTTATGAGGAAAGTTCTGTCCGGCAAAAGCCTGTCAGTAGCGATCTTATTTATGTTATTGATGATCTTAATGTCGATCATTCCGCCGTAACCCTGGTATGCGGTGGACGAATCAAAGTATCTGTCACTCAATACAAAATAATTTTTATTCAGATGAGGAATGATAACTTCTTTTGTTAGCTGCTGCCTTGATGCGGAGAAAAGAAGGAATTCGGTAAGATATTCCATCTTCAGATTTTTTTTATCAAGAATGATCTCCCTGATTTTCTCTGAGATTACCGTACCGCCGGGCTCTCTTACTGAAATTACCTTCTTTCTTTTTTTAAAAAGGTATTCATTGAGCAGACGTATCTGTGTGGACTTTCCGCTAAGATCGATTCCTTCGAACGTTATGAACATATTATTTTGAAATGAAATTATAAAATTCAATATTTTTAAACTATGATGAAATAGTTCAGCTAATTCAGGATTATCCACATCCGTCCCCAAATAAGGAAAAAACTTGCCACGAATTTCACGAATAATCACGAAGTAAAAATATTATCACTAATTTTAAAAACAAAATTAACATAAATTTATTTGGACAGCACTGTCTTTCTCATTTGCTCAATTCCATTATACCCACTTCAATTATCACATTATTTATCTAATTTAAATTATGGTTGAGAAAATGCAGGCATACATTGGCAACACGGGACTCGATATAGAGATCGACAGGTATGAACAGCAGGAAAGAGAAGATCACTCAAACGATCCAAATCATCTCATTGAAAATTCAGGCGATCCCTGGTATTTCGGCTTCAATTATAATGGTATCTATTTTGACGAGATCTTCTGGTCAGGACTGGATCTTCATACCCAATTTCAGGCATGCATAAGCGATCATTTGTGACAAGAGCATATTTCTAAATTCCCTCCCTATTGATCAACTCCCATGGCTCAAGTTTTGCACTCATTTCTTTAATGATGTCATTTAAGCGCAACAATATCACTTTTAGTTAAAAGCTTTTGAAAAAAATTGTAAAAATTCCACTGAAAATTGTTGCCGGTATATTTATCTCTGTCATTATTGTTCTGATTGTAATATTTTTTTCAATGCAAACCCAGGGCTTTAATAACTGGGCTTTGGAATTAACTCTTGAAAAGGTCAATGAATCCTGGAAGGAAAAGGATAATACACTTTCGGTTTCCACTCTTGAAGGTAATATCCTAACAGGTCTGCGGCTGAATAACGGATATGTAAAAATCAAAAATGATACCGCCCTCACTTTTGATTATGCTGTTGTTAAATATGATCTGTGGGGACTGCTTGATAATGAGATCAGGATCAAAGAGCTGACGCTTCATTCTCCCCGCCTTGTACTTAATAAAATTCAGATCGATTCTGACAGTCTTGTATGGAATTTTACAAATCTGTTCAGCGCTTCCAATGAACTGGATACTTCCTCATCGCCTTTTGAATGGGATGTTGCAGTTCAGAAATTAAATATTGAAAATGGATTCTTCAGGATCGTCGGAGAGAAAGATACATTACTCGAACAGGGTCTCGCACGAAGCCGTCTGAATGAATTTGATTTTAACAAGCTCGACGTATCAAACTTTGAACTCTCACTGACGGCGGATTATTTTCTCAAGAGTAAAAAACTTAGTCTCGAAAATCTCTCCTTTAATACTAATTCTGATTTTAATCTCCGCAGGTTTAAATTTAAAGCTGACATAGATATCGATGACACCATTACCGATCTTCAGGATCTCGAACTTATAACTGACAGGTCAACAGTCATGATCGGCAAAATGATAATGAATAAATTTAACCCGTTCAATGAAATTGTCTATGAAGAGTTTGGAAATAAAGACATTGATGCACGTATCAATATTGAAAAATTTAATTTTGATGATCTGAAGTTCTTTCTGCCTGAATTGACGATGCTTGACAGCGTTGTAAGTCTTAAGCTCGATGCTAATGGTAAATACGGCGATCTTAATGTTTCAGCTCTTGAGATCGGTCTTCCACAGTCCCATTTAAAATTAAAAGGGAATGTTAAAAATCTGCAGAACACATCCGAACTTTATTCCGATGTTGAAATTGAAAACATGAACATCAAACCTTCAGATGTAAAATTGATCTATATTGATAATGCCATTCCTGATTATTCTAATATCGGAAACCTTGCCGGCACTGTTAAATACAAAGGTACATTCGAAAAATTCTTTTCTGAATTTGATATCACAACCGGTGCAGGCGACATTGACGGGACCGCCGACATTGATCTGAAAAACGAAACTTACACTGCCAACATCACAACAAACAGGCTTGATCTCGGAAAGATACTTAAAGACAGATCTATTCAAAGCAATCTGAACGCGTCGGTATATGCAAAGGGCAGAGGATTTGAGATGAATAAAATTTATGCTGACATTAATTACAGCCTGCAGAATTCATCTGTTGCCGGATACAATGTCAGCAGGTCTGGTGGGATCATTAAAGCAAATAAGGGCAATTTTAATTTTGATATATCTCTTGCCTCCAATGCCGGCAATGCTGGCTTAAAAGGTAAGGTGAATATTTCACGGGCGAACAATCCAGTTTACAATGTCAGCGGAAAGGTCAATCGTCTGAACCTCTCACGCATTACAAAAAACAAAGAGGATATTAGTGACCTGAATTTTACCTTCAGCGTTAACGGCAGCGGAAGTAGTATGAGCAACCTTAACGGAAAGTATGATTTCAATTTTGGTAATTCAAATTATGCAGGCAAAAATATTCCGGCAGGACCGTTGAAGATTGAATTAAAAAACTCGGGCTCAAATAATTATGTGAATATTGATTCCCGCATTCTGGAGTTTAATGCGAAGGGAAATTTCAATCTTGCTTCCATAGGAAAGGTCATCGAATCAAATCTTTCTTCAATTACAAACAACATCAGCAGACTCTCGGGCGATTCGACTGTAATTGTAAATTCAGGTTTACCTTATTACTCAGATAACCTGAATATTGATTACCGGTTGTTGATCAGAGATAGCGCCGAAGTAAATTCGCTTATGAAGCCGTTCGGTATAAATTTCTTTGGAGATGTTTCAGGTAATATTGCAAACAACACTGATGGGTTCTCAAGCGATACTAAACTTAACATCGAGAACTTTTCATATTCAGACACAACAATTATTTTGAACAATGTTAAGGGAAATATTAAATTCATAAACTCTTATCAGTCCTCAAATGAAATTCCTTTCTTACCTTATATAATGAAGATCGGGCTAACAGGTGATAAGATCATTTACAGCAGTAATAGGATCGATTCACTTGATCTGGATTTCAATCTGGATAAAGGAAACGGCAGCATAGATCTTAGCGCTAAGCAGGACAGTACATCGGGTGTGCTGCTTAAAGGGGCAATGAATTTCTCCGGTGATAAGATCATGACGGTGATCGATACATTCAAAGCTAAACACAATTCATACGAAGCCGCGAACAGCGACGACTGGAAAATAGCTTATTCACCAGGCGACAAGATCAGCTTCGAACAGTTCTCGGTCAAAAGCAAAAATATAACGGCAGATATAAAAGGCGACTATTCACTTAACTCAAACAGTAACCTAACCATTGAATCAAAAGATATTAGACCTCAGGATCTTTTTGAAATTTTAAACACGCTCGACTCAGGTTCAAACCCGCAGGTGATATCACAGTCGGCTGAAGGAACACTGAATTTTAATCTCAACTATAAAGGTACCTTTGAAAACCCGGTTGTAAATCTTAAAGTGATCTCGGATGATTTAAAATATAATGACAGTCTTGCAGGAAAGATCGATGCGGAAGTTGGATATGAAAATTCCCTGATTAACGCAGACATTAATTTTGACAATGCAAATAACAAAGGAAAGTTTAAGATCGAAGGCGAGGTTCCATATCCAAATCCTTTTTCAGAAGATACACTCACTGTTGCACAGGATTTCTCAGGAAGTCCGGTTAAAGTCATAATTACTTCCAAAGATTTCGCCATCGGACCTTTCACGAGACTTGTACCTTTCATTCCCGAACTCGACGGCATCCTTAACGGAGAGATCACTGCCGGAGGAATTGTTGCTATGCCCGAACTTAAAGGCAAGCTTGATCTTACCGACGGAAAAATATTCGCGAAGCTGACGGGAATGTACTATGATTTTATTTTTTCGGCATCAACGGAAAACTCAAAGCTGAACATCAGACCGCTGAGCATATATAATGTTGATGACAAATCACGGCATCTTGACATAACAGGTGACATTGACTTCAAGGATCTCAAGATCAATGATATTAATTTAACAACTTCAGGTAATGTTGTCCTGCTTGATGGAAGTGCGCTGCAGAATGACTTCGGAGTTGAAGGATATGTTCTCGGCGGAGTCGGCAGTAATCCCATTAAGATCAGCGGAAACAGTGATAAGATCGATATCACCGGTCAGTTTCTGATAAAGGATGCAAGCATTTCTTCTCTTCCGACTAAAGGAAACGGTTACAGTACTGAATCTGATAATTTTATCTATGAAAATATTCTTCCTGACTCAATGCCAAAAGATACTATAATTGTTGTCAATGAAGATATCTTCAAATCCCTGAATCCGTTTGAAAGAGGAAGATATATCTCTGAAGATTCCATAAATAGTGAAAGCAGTATTTTCAATCTCGACCTTAATGTTAAGACTGAAAAAACAATTTATGTTTCCATCGACTTTAATAACCTTACACGTGACCGGCTCTTTGGCGAGATCAACGCCGATCTGAATATAAAGACTGTTAACGATCAGATCTACGCCGAAGGCAGCGTTGACATTCTGAATGATTCCTACTACAGATTTTATCGCAACTTCAAACTGAGGGACAGCCGGATTGTATTCAATGGACCGATTGCAGAACCGGAGCTTGACATAAGCGCTGTATATGAAGGTACAAAGGTGAATGATCAGTTCGGAACCTCGTCAAGCTATCCTGTGAAGGTCGCGCTTGGACTGAAGGGCAAGATTGATATGCCTGAAGTTTCAATTAAATTATTTGAAGATGATACGGAAGTTTCCGGCAATGACGCTTCCTCAGACGCAATAACATATCTGCTTTTCGGAAGATACAAGAGTGAGCTCTCAGCTTCTGAAAGAAAAACTATGGCGTCAAGTGTGGGTACGACTTTAGGATCACTTTATATTACTTCATTCATTTCACAAACTGTCCGGGAGATCATTCCTTTCCTTGTGGATGCGGAGTTCAATTATACCGAAGGAAAAGTGAAAGATACCGACATCGAACTTACTTCTGAATTCGGAGAAGCTACCGTTAAAGTCGGCGGCAAACTTCTCAATCAAGCTAACAACTTTGAATTCTCAATTGACTATCCTCTGAACAGATTTCTCAATCTCAATCTTCCTCAGTCACTTATCCTGCAGATCTCCCGTGAAGAGATCAGCAATAAAGGCATCGACAATTCACAGATCTTTTATACTACGGGTCTGAAAATCGCTTACAAGTTCAGATACTGATGAATGTTGACGGAAGAAATATTGATACAAAGAGAATGTTACTGATAAAATAAAAACAGGTTTGCGGGGAAGTAATTGTATTCTAAAAAGCTTCCCCGATACCAAACTGTATCGCGAATTTACTTTTGAATATTTTTGGAGGATCGCTGAAAAGCCATTTGGCATTTGTATCATTAGGATCGTAGAGTTTGAAGCCGAAGTCAATTCGCACCGCACCGAAGAACAGATCATACCTGAATCCGAATCCCGTCGCAAGCGCTATCTGATCGATCCTGAACTGCTTCGACGTTTCCCAGACATTACCGTAATCAATGAACAACGCGCCGTTTATATTCTTCATGAAATTTTCTTTTGAAGGAAAGAGCTTCTTACGCAATTCAATGCTTCCTTCAAGGAGAAAATTTCCACCGAGTTCCTTGTTCGCAAGAATGCCGTTCTCCTTGGCATTCCATCCTCTCAGACTTCCGCTTCCTCCGCTGAAAAATTTATAGATCGGCTGAACGGGTACCAGTTGTGTTCCGGTACCATACTCAATTATATCCCCGACCTTCAGACTTGTAGCAAATATCGAAAACGGAATTATTTTGTTCAGATTAAAATAGATCCGGTTGCCGGTATAGAATTTTACGAATTGTGAATAGTTAAAATTTGGCAGTGCGCTGATGACAAGCTTTGGAATCAAGCCCGCACTGCCGGCGCTTATTGAATGATAGTAACCCGCCGAAGGTGAAAGCACATTGTTGGTATTGTCGTGAACCGCGGTAAGCGTGATCATCGAATGAAAGATGTTCAGGATTGAAGAAGTGTCGTCATATCTGAACTGCACAAGCTCCTCATTGAGATCAAGATAAAGACTGTTGTAAAATGTCTTATCGGAAATGAAATACTTCACAGTCGAAAGATTGCCAGCATAATAATTTTTAAATCCCTCAAGATTATAAAATCCAACTGTGAGTTTATTTGAGAATGTCGACTTGTTAAAAATAAAATGCGGCTGAGTAAAAGTACCGGATACTTCGAGACGATTGAGATCAGATGAATTGAACAGTCCGTCTATATTTGCCGACAGCACACGACCGCCACCGAGAAAATATTTATCAGTGTATTCGGCGCCGCCGCCAAAATAAAAATGATTCTGTATGCTTGTTCCGCGAATGTAAGGCAGGATCTCATACTTAGGACCCAGCTTCACATTTGCAGTCATATCAACCTTCATTATAGATGCAGAGTCCGGGTCAATGTGCGCGCTCTGAACTATCGCGAGCTTTGCAATATTCCGCTCGCTGAGAAGTTTTTTCTCCTTACTGTAAATGTCGCCTTCGTTGTACTGGATTTCCCTTCGCAGTAATTCCTTGTCAACATTATAAACATTATCCATGATCACAATTTCAGTTCTGCCGAAATATGAAAGTGTATCAGCACCTTCAAAATTCAAAATTACTTTTACTCCTGAGTTTGTATTCCCGGAAAATTTTCTTATGACGGTACCGGAATCCTGTTTAAGCCGTGCATACATATAGCCGTTGTTCTGCAGTCGGTCGAGGATCTCATTTGTCTGATCAATGATAAGTATCCTGTTGTAAAATTTATTCTTTTCAATTTTTTTTATCCTGTAAATTCTGCGGGATAATTCCGGAGATAATTTATCAAGTCCGTTGTATATAATACTGTCGATCCTGTATTGTCTGTTCTCTGAAATTATAAATTTCAATGAAGCGGTTTCTTCTTCATTGTTAAATGAGAATGAAGTGTCTACCGACATTTCAAAAAAGCCATTATCAAAATAAAATTTTTTCAGACCTGCTATCCCTTGAGTAACTTTATCAATGTCGAGCAGATCATCTTCGTAAATTCCGAGAGCCGATCCCAGCGCATCGTCATCAAAGGTTTGAGTATTCTTAAACGTGAATTCCATTTCATCTATCGTGAAATCCTTTGCTGTGATTGTCACCGGCAAGGATAGAAACAACAATCCAATGAAGATGAGGGAAAGTCTGAAGTGAGCTTTTAAATGCATTCGTATTTTATTAAATAAAAATCCATTCTTATGCCATTAAATTTAAACCATTGCTGTATTAATTAGACCCCTTCAAATGTATAATTGACAAACCTGTCATTTTTGACAATAAACAAAGAATAGTAAAAATTTCTTTGCATAATTGTATCATAAAAAGTAATTTTATGCATTCGCAATTAAGGGATATAAATAGTCTCTGCAATTATTGTAGATTTGTCTTCGGAACAATGGTAATTATGAATATTATGAATTGACAAATTTTTAAAATTTAAAAGCCGGATTACAGATAAGTATCCCGGCTTTTGTTTATCCAAAATTGACTTCTTCTTTGCGATTGCTTAGGATTATGCTTGTCTTTACTTGATTAATACCATTCTCTTTGTATCAACAAAATTGCCTGCAAATATCTTATAGAAATAAATTCCGCTGGAGTATTCAGAACCGTCAAATTCGGTAATATAATTTCCAATATGCTTAAATTCATTTACTAATTCTTGCATCTTTTGACCAACAGAATTGTAAATTTCTATCTTAACATTTCCTGCAACAGGAATGTTGTAATATATTTTTGTAACCGGATTAAATGGATTTGGGAAATTTTGTGAAAATTTATAATTGGAATTTTCTTTACTTGTGATTTTATCGCTGACTTTTTTACCTGTATTCATTTGGGCAAGAGTTTCGTTCTCTATTAATTTAATTTTATCTTCTTTTGTTAAAGTCATACTGCTGTTCAGAATTTCATTAACCTTTCTATCATAATTCTTTCTTTCATCTACCCCAATTTTATTGGATTTGCTCTTATTGACTTTCTTAGAATAAATTATTTTTAGTGCTTTGTTTACGGGCAAATTATCCTTATGCATTTTAGATTTAATTCCTCCACCTGTTCCATTGATTAAACTTGACACACTAAGATACTCTAATCCTGCAGAGATTCGTGCCAAAAAATTCGGATCATTTAATGCAATGTATTCATAACCCGTCATAGCAGTGTTATAATTTTTCATCTTTACATCACACATCAGAATTACTTCGCATGCTAATTTTACAAATTCTTCATTATTATTATTCTGCTGAATTCTATCTTCAAGAAAACTTTTCAAATCCCCAAACA